>Ga0008838_100099_pt1 | contig 128257 bp, 114 predicted proteins | sample HotLakConUCCSL28_FD_62212 | JGI IMG/M metagenome (GOLD analysis project Ga0008838, IMG submission 62212) | Hypersaline microbial mat communities from Hot Lake, Washington, USA - Hot Lake Consortium UCC-SL28 (Hybrid Assembly) | ecosystem: Environmental > Aquatic > Thermal springs > Hot (42-90C) ...
GCAGCTCGGCGACCATGCGGACTGCGCGCTCACGAAGCTCGCGCGGGTAGGTGTTGGGACGTGCCATGAGACTGATCCTTCCAAGGAATCACGTCTCCGGACACGCCGGGGGGATTCACAGGCCGCCAACTAGAAGGGTTTCGCAGGTTCCCTAGGCCGGGCACGCACGCGCCGCTCCGAGCTCGGCGTCGAGCTCGCCGCTCCACGGGCAACCCTCCGACTTGAGCACCATGCAGCCGTATTGCGCCCGCGACTTGCGGACATAGAGCAGGTCGTTCCAGCTGAGGCGGCGCTCATCGGCCCAGGCCGCGGCGTCGGGCGTGATGTCGGTCAGCACCACGGCAGCAGCATCCAGACCTTTGCCCTTGAAGATGCTGCGCCACGCGATCGCGCGCTCCCCCGACAGCAGCTCGCGCAGCTGCCGCTCCTCGCTGTTCGCCGGCTCACGGGCTAGGAAGCGGCCCACGAGCGACGACTGCTCGCCGAACGGGCTCAGCACGACCACCTCCTCGGGGCCGACATGCTGCAGCTGCGCCTTCAGCGCGGTCAGCAGGGCGGGCAGCTCGCGACCCTTCGCAACGGGCACGATGTCGAGGATGCCGGCGGTGGAGTCGGGCATCCGGTCGCCCGCGTGATCGAGGGGGCGCCCCAGCCGGCCGCTGATAGCCCGCAGCAGGCGCGGCGCCACCCGACAGTTGCGGCGCACCCGCACGTGCACGAGCCCCGGCGCCAGCTCGCGCGCCGCCGGCAGCGGCTCGGCGCGCTCCCCCGCCGCCCGCATGATCTGCTGGCCGGCATCGCCCGCGAGCACGACGTGCGCCCGCGCCGGGTCGCCGCCGACCGCGAGCGCCCGCAGCACGTCCATGAGCAGGGGCACGCCCGCGACGTCCTGAAACTCGTCGACGCAGATCGCGGCGAACCCGCCCCGCTCCGGATGCTCCGCCAGCGCCGCGAGCGTCAACTCGGGCAGCTCGTGCCGGTACCACTGGTCGTCGGCGCCCGCCGGGTTCTCGGTCAGCCTGCAGACGCGCAGCATGACCGCGTTGAGGTCGGCCACCTCCAGGTCGAACGGGCTCTCGCCGACGAGCTCGCGCAGCGACTGCGCCATGAGCATGTTCCAGCAGGTGAGCAGCGTGCGGCGACCCGCGCGCGCCGCTCGCCGCGCCGCCACCGCGACGAGCCAGCTCTTGCCGCAGCCCGCCGGGCCGTCGAAGTACAGGTGCGGGTTCGTCTCGAGCAGATCGAGCACGAGCTCCTGATCCTCCAGCAGGGCGCGCTCGTCGATCAGTCGCGCCCGCCGACGGTCGGCCGCGCTACTGGTGGCGGTGAAGGAGGCGAGCAGGGCATCCGCAATCTCAGCCGCGTGCTGCGCCGTCAGGGATGCCGGGTCGACACTCACGCCCTCCGCCTCGCCGAACCACGCGCTGTGCTCGGCGAGCACCCGCGCCACCGTCTCGGCGGGCGTCGCCAGGTCGTCGCTCCACGCCAGCTCCCACTCGAAGAACGTCAGGTCGTGCGGGGTGCCGTTGTCGAACTGCCAGCGGCCCAGATTCGTGAACCACACCAGGCGGGCGAACGGCTCGTTGCCGTGCAGCAGGCCGCGCTGCTTCAGGAAGCCGCGGATGCTGCGGCGCGCACCATCCAGCTGCGCGAGCGGGTTCTTCGTCGGCCGCGGATTCTTCGCCAGAAACCACTGCCCGTCGCGGTACTCCACATGCTCAGCTGTCTTCGCCTCGATGAGCAGGATGCCCGTACCGGGAGCGATCACGATCGCGTCGACCTCGCCGCTCAAGCCCGCCACGTGCTGCCCGACCGTGAGCCCGGTCATGACGACCCAGTCGTCCCTGCCCTGGAGGCCTTCGAAGGCGGTGAAGAGCTGGCGCTCGCTGCGGTTCGCGTCGGCGCGGAGGCGGGTGGGGTGCATGCGGGGCATGAGTTGACGCTATCGGCGGGAGGTCAACGCGGTTGCGAACTTTGCGTTCCTCACGCAGGCGTCCAATCTTGAGATCCACCAGCGGCTCCCTGCCGACTACTTCGCCGAGTACGAGAGCCGGCACCCCGGTGTGCTCGAGTCGCAGTGGATCCCGCTCAACGAGGAACTGTGGGAGCTCGAAAACTACCGCGACCTTCTCACGCTGTTGCCGGCAACGTGATCGAGGGCGAAGAAGGTTTCGACGACGTCGTGCTCTCGATACTGCCGGTGCTTGCGCAACTGGGCGTGAGTTCGCCCGAGCTGGACATAGAAGTGGCTCATCCGGACACGGGTGAGGTCATCACGGTCGCAGAGGCGTTTTGGTCTGAGGGCCTGCAACCGGGTCGCGGCGCCCCCACCGTGCTTGACACCGATGGCACGCCCGCGACCCGCGGCCAGCTGGAGTCACTCGGCTACGAGGTCTTTACGAAGCCGCAGTCGCTTGTCGAATATGTCGAGCGGATGCATCGCATCGACTCAGGCGAGCAAGAGTCTTTGTGATCGGCGCGCGCTTCACAACCACCGCGATCGATGACTCACGAGTCGGCGGGATCGTTCGCGGCTAGTGACGCGTTGCTGACAAGGTCAGCCGCCGACTACTCGACGATCGCTACGGCCAGCCCATGGGCGGCGCGCTCCAGCCGGTGATCGTTCGTCCACAGGGCTGAGCAGCCCGCTTTCTGTGCCGCGGCGAGGTGCAGGGCATCCGGTGTGGACAGTGCGTGCCGTGCGCGCAGTTCCGCGGCCCGCACGAACACGTCCTCATCAAAGGGAGCCCGCACCGCGCCCGCGAGGGTCGACCGGTAGTAGTCGACGAGCGCCAGGTCACCGCGCTTCAGTGGGCCAGTGATGCACTCCATGACGACGAGCGGCGAGACGACCAACTGCTCCTCGGTGTGATCAGCGAGCGCCTGACGCGCAGCTCGGCCGCGCTCCCCCTCATCTTCGACGGCATAGATGAGAATGCACGAGTCAAGGTAGATCACGCGCTACGAGCCCCAACTCTCGCGTGCGTCGCGCACGTCGGCGTCGATCTCAGCCGCACTGCGCACGCGCGTCGGCGGATTCCGCACGAGGTGCTCCGCGAGCGCCCCACCCGTGAAGCGACTCTGCTCAACGGGCACGAGGCGCACGACCGGCTTGCCGCGCCGCGCGATTACCACGTCGTCGCCGTTCTCAGCCGCGGTAACGAGGCGTGAGAGTTTATTGCGGGCATCCAGGATGTTGAGGGGTTCCACCGACTGGCTCCTTCCTGGCGTTGACACCTAGCCAGGTTAGCAGTCGCCTCGAGGGTCAGCGCTGGCAGTGCTGTGTGCCTCTCGAGGCCCGTGCCTGGGGAGGCACACGGCCACAGAGAGGTCTCAAGGCAGAGGAATCAGGTCAGTGGTGACGTTGCTAGACCCGCCGACGGCAGGGCGATCCACCCTTCGCGCGACGCAGCCTCGTGCGCCTCGACGGGAGGCGCATCCGTCGCCCCCGCGAACGCGAACCCCGCCACGAGCGCCGACAGCACCGCGTCGAGGCCGTCGCTCGTGGCGACCATGACCTCGCGAAAGACCCCGATGTCGAGCCACGGCGCCGCCGCGAGCAGCTCGTCGAGCACCTGCGCCCGCCGCGCCACATCGTTCTTGTAGCCGGCCTGCCGAATGCCCCAGCAGCGCAGCGCCGCCGCCGGGTACACCTCCACCACCCGACTCGGCGGCGCCCCCGACCGGTCGACCGGCGCGCCCGCCGCCGCCACAGCATCCAGCAGCACCGCGCAGCGCAGTGCCGTCAGCCCCAACCGATCGGTCGCCACACTCAGCGGCCAGCGGCCCGTGCGGGCGTGCACCGCGCGATCTGTGGCGCGGTACGCGAGCGTGCGCCGCCAATCGCGATCACCGGATGCCTCCGCGCCCAGCGGCGACCCGGCCCGGTGCCCGGTCACGAACTGCACGAACTCGTCAGGCCAGCCGAACGCACAGTCGATGCCCACCAGCTCCACTTCGAGGGCCAGACGCACAATGTCGCGATTAGCGCCATCGACGCTCACCTCCGTCACCCGTGCAGCGCCCGCACCCCACTCGATGACGGCCAGACCCGTGCGCGCAGGCTCCGTCGCCAGGTCAACACCCGCCGTGCGCACAACGCGAGGGCTCGCGACACCAGGGTGCACAGTGCTACTCGGCGACGACCGGCACGAACCACGGCGGATACACGGCGACCTTCACCGACACGCCCGCCGCCTGCAGCATCGCGCGCACCTCATCGCGGCGCGGGTCATTCGCGACCGCCACGATCGCCACCTTCGACAGCGGCACCGTGCCGGGAACCAGAGCCTCAGCCGCCTGCAGAACCGCAGCATCGGCGGCGGCTCGCGCGAGAATCCGGCGCCGATCCTCCGCTGAGCGCGCCAGCGACGTCACCACGGCTGCGGCATCGCCATCCGACACCACCACGTCGTCCTCCACCGAGCCCAGGTCGACGCCCAGCACCACAAAATCAATAGTGGATGCGGCCCGGGCTGCATCGCTCCACGTCGGGCCCGCAGCGCCATCCTGCACCTCGCCCCACCAGGTCGCGAGCGGGCTCAACGAGAACGGCACGCAGTCGGCCACCGACCGCGACTCGTCAACCGGAGCCGTCGACCGCAGCTCCTCCGTGATCGGGCTCGCCAGCTTCAGCGCCGGCGACGCCGCCGTCGACGGCTGCAACTCCCCCGCCTCGAGGATCGCGGGCAGGTTCGAGACGTGCGTCACATGGAACATGCGGTTCGGCAGCGCCGGGGGCCGCACCTCGGCCGCCTTGCCCGTCGCGCCCGGCGCGGGGCTGCGCAGACTCTTCGCCGCCGAGCGGGGCGAGCGACGCGCGGGTAGCGGCTTCACCGGCTCCGGCGGCGGGTAGCACGTCGCACACATGCCGGGCTCGAAACCGTGGACGCACTCCTCAGACACTGCACTCCTGTCGCGGAACCGACGCGCGGTGCCGCGGCTCCCACCCCAGGCTACTCGCTCAGACGAAGCGCACGGTCTGCTGCAGGCGCGTGCGCACCTCAAAGAGGTCCGTGCCGCCCACGCCCACGCCGGGCAGGCCCGTGCGGATGAGGTTCACCAGGCGCGACCGCTGCACGAGCAGCCCCTGCGCCCCGCGGATGGATCGCAGCTCGGTGAGGGATGCGGGAGCCTGAGCATCCTCGACCACGATCACGTACGCCGAGAACTTTACCTTCGCCGCTCGCGCCACCACCTTCGCGCGCTGCGCGAGCTGGTGCAGGGGGCGTTCCTCCGACCCCAGACCCTCGCCGATGAGCTCACCGCGCTTGATGCGCACCGGCTCGCCCCAATCCTCGCTGAGCACCGCCCACAGGCCGGTGGGGCCGAGCACGATGTGGTCGACCTTGTCGTCACGTGTGGCACCCGCGAGTACGTCGTGCCAGATCGTGAACCCCATGCCCAGCGTCGTCAGCGCCGTCGCCGACTTCTCCTCCGCGAGCGCCGCGGCGAGCAGGTGACGAATCTCACGCGGCGCGCGGCGCACCAACTGGGCGTCGAACGGGTCGACGTCGCCCTCACCGCGGCCGATCCACTCGTTCATCAGGTCGAGGAACTGTTCGCGATACCAGCCGCCCGGGTGGCCGTGCGCCTGCGCGCTCGGGCGTGTGTCGCCGCGCCGCATGCCACCACCGCTGCGGGACTGCGCCCACGTCGCGCCCGGCGAACCGGTATCAGCCCCCAGGTCGTAGGCGCGGCGGGCCGCCGGAGTGCCCACCCGCTGCCAGGCCTGCTGCACACGATCGAACTCGGCGGCCGAACCCCCCGTATCCGGATGCGCGTGCCGCAGTCGAACCCGGTACGCCCTCTTCAGCTCATCATCACTCGCCGTCGGGCTGACGCCCAGAACCTCGTACGGGTTCGCGGCCAAAGGGGAGTCAGACATAGCCTGCCCAGCCTATGGGTGACGGGAGTGCGACCGCTTCGTGCCGCCTCGGTACGCGCCCTACGGAGCCTCCTCCGTGAGAGGCACCGGCTGCGGGCTCGGCGTCTGCCCGCTGAATGGAGTCGGGTCGGTGATGACCTGCAGCTGCGCGATGTCAGACGCCGGCAGAAGCCCCAGCATGATGACGATCGAGGCTGTCGCCGCGACGAAGATGGTCATGGTGAGAACAGCGAGAGCGATCTCGCCCGCGCCGGTGGAGCGAACGGCGCTCATGGTGCAACCAGACGTGTCACGTGGTGGGCCCTCCCCGAGAACGAGACGGGCAAGGCGCGCACGCGATTCCCCGACCACCGGCCTCGCGGTGAGGGCGGCGACTGCGTCTGTCCGAGGTCTGGGGACCGCCACGCCCCCAGAGGAAGCGTCGCGTCGCCGAACGAACTCACATCGAGTCGTGACTGTGGCGTACGCCGAGCGTGACAGCACGGCGGCCCTGCCGCCACGACCCCCCGGCGTATTCCCAGCAAGGGCAGTCGCTCGCGACTGTGGCCGCGCGGTCACTCCCTGCCGTGCGCCCTACCCTGGGAGGCGATGAGTACCTCACCCGCACCGAGCCCTCCCCCCTCTTCACCCTTCGCACCCCGCGCGGCGCGCCACCCGCACGAGCGTCGCCACCACGGCGACGTGTTCGTCGACCACTACGAGTGGCTGCGCGACAAGGAGAGCCCCGAGGTGATCGCGCACCTCGAGGCCGAGAACGCCTACGCCGACGCGCGTATGGGGCACCTCGACGCCCTGCGCGACCGCATTGTGGGCGAGATCACCGCGCGCACGCAGGAGACCGACATGGGTATCCCCGTGCGCGACGGCGACTGGTGGTACTACGGCCGCACCATCGAAGGCCAGCAGTACGGTCTGCAGTGCCGAGTGCCGGCCGCCCCCATCGACCCGGAGCATCCCCTCGACCCCGCCGTGTGGACTCCCCCGGCGCCGCTCGACGACCCCGCCCAGCCCCGCGACGGCGAACAGCTCGTCTTCGATGGCAACGTCGAAGCCGAAGGGCACGACTTTTTCTCCCTCGGCTCGTTCGACATCAGCGACGATGGGCAGTTGCTGCTGTTCGGCGTCGACACGGCCGGCGACGAGCGCTACACGCTGCGTATTCGCGACCTGAGCTCGGGCGACCAGCTCGCCGACGAGATCGCCGGCACCGCGGCGGGCGCATTCTTCGACCCCAGCGGCCGCTACGTCTTCTACTGCACGGTCGACGAGTCGTGGCGGCCCGACACCGTGTGGCGCCACGAGATCGGCACGGCGACCACCGACGACGTGCGCGTGTTCCACGAACCCGACGACGGGTACTGGGTGGGCGCGGGGCGCTCGCGCTCGAAGCGGTGGCTCGTCATCGAAGCCTCCAGCAGCATCACCAGCGAGACCCACGTGCTCGACGCCGCCGACCCGACCGGCGAGTTCACCGTCGTCTGGCCACGCGAGCACGGCGTCGAATACGACATCGACCACGCCGTCATCGGCGGCGAGGACCGCTGGCTCATCACCCACAACCGCGACGCCCCCGACTTCACGGTCGTCTCCGTGCCCGCGGATGCTCCGCTCTCGACGCCCGAAACTCTCATCCCGCACGAGCCCGGCCGCCGGGTCGAAGGGGTGGATGCTTTTGCGGCCTTCCTCACGCTCGACTACCGCCGTGAGGGGTTGCCGCGCACGGCGATCGCGCGCCTCGGCGGCGCTGATCAAACCGGCATCGACCCGCACTGCTCGCTGGCCGAGCAGCTGCACTGGGATGAGCTCGTCGTGCCCGTGCACGGCGGCCCGGACGCGCTCGTGAGTATCGGCACCCGCGGCAACCCGGAGTGGACGCAGCCGACCCTGCGCATCGGGTGGGTGAGTTTCGTCGAACCGTCGACGGTCGGCCAGCTCGACGTCGCGACGGGTGCCATCACGGTGCTGAAGCGGCAGCCGGTGCTCGGCGACTTCGCGACGGAGGACTACGCGGAGCGCCGTGAGTGGGCGCTCGCCGACGACGGCACCCTCGTGCCCCTCTCACTCGTGTGGAAACGGGGACTCGTGCCCGCCCTCGACGCTGACTCGGCCGCGGGGTCTTCGACCGCGGACACCACCGTCGAACCGGCCCCGCTTCTGCTCTACGGCTACGGCTCGTACGAGGCGAGCATGGACCCGGGCTTTTCGATCTCCCGCCTGTCGCTGCTGGATCGCGGCGTCGTGTTCGCCATCGCCCACGTGCGCGGCGGCGGCGAGCTGGGTCGCGCCTGGTACGAGAGCGGCAAGACGACGACCAAGACGAACACGTTCACCGACTTTGTCGCGTGCGCCCGCCACCTCGTCGACGCCGGGGTCACCTCACCCGAGCGGCTGGTCGCCGAGGGTGGCAGCGCGGGCGGCCTGCTCATGGGCGCGGTCGCAAACCTCGCGGGCGACCTGTTTGCGGGCGTCCTCGCCGACGTTCCCTTTGTCGACCCGCTGACGAGCATTCTCATGCCCGAGCTGCCGCTGACCGTGATCGAATGGGACGAGTGGGGCAACCCGCTCGAGAACCCCGAGGTCTACGCGTATATGAAGGCGTACTCGCCGTACGAGAACGTGACCGAGCAGCGCTACCCGCGCATCCTCGCCGTCACCTCCCTCAACGACACCCGCGTGCTGTACGTCGAGCCCGCGAAGTGGGTGGCGCGGCTGCGCGAGGTCGGGGCGGATGCGCTGCTGCGCTGCGAAATGGAGGCCGGGCACGGCGGCGTGAGCGGGCGCTACTCGGCGTGGAAGCAGCGCGCGATCGAGCTCGCCTGGATTCTCGACGTGCTCGGCCTTGCCGACGCACCCGCCGACGCACCCGCCGATCCCGTCACGTCGAGCTGAGCGCGACACGCAGACCGCTCAGTCTGCACCCGGAATTGTCACCCATGCGTGTGGATAAAGCCGGTCACGAGTTGATAACGTCAATGGGGTGACTCCGTCGTCCCCCCTCGGCGAGACCGCCGCGTCAGCCCGGCTCGCGACCATCCGCCACATTGCGGGGGTGAGCAGCATCGTCGTCGGCCTCATCGTTCTGGCGGCACTCATCACGCAAATCGTCGACCAGATCGACTTCGGTCGCTTCGAGCCGACGGAGTATTTCGCGTTCTTCACCATCCAGACGTCGATGATCAACGTCGTCGTGCTCATCGCTGGCGGCGTGCTGGCGTTCACGATGAATCGTGACACGCGTCTGTACACGGCGGTGCGCGCATCCGCGTTCACCTACGCGATCGTGACCGGTGTCGTCTACAACCTGCTGCTCAGCGACATCGCCAACGCCGACGGCTACGTGGGGCCCGTCTGGGCCAACCAGGCGCAGCACGTGTGGGTGCCCATCTACTTCGCCCTCGACTGGCTGCTGACGCCGGGGCGCGTGCGCATCGGGTGGTCGACCCTCTGGTTGGCGGTGAGCTTCCCGCTCATCTGGGTCGGCGTCACCCTGCTGCGCGGCGAGTTCCTCGACGGCTGGTACCCCTACCCATTCCTGAACCCCAGCGGCGACATGGGCGTGCTCGGCGTCGTCATCTACGTCGTGGCGATCGCTCTCGCCATCATCCTGCTCACCGTCGTCGCCGTGCTCATCAACCGCGTGCACACGCGCGGCGTGCGCGGCGTCAGTCACGGTCGACGCGGCACCGGGCCGATCGACCTGCCATCATCGAGGTCATGACCTCAAGCGCCCCGCAGGGCACCTCTGACGCGCAACATCTGCTGCTCATCACGCACGACGCCTCCGGAGCCGCCACGGGCGTGATCGACGCCGACGCCGCCTACCCGCACATCACCGTCAATGATTCCGGTGTCACCCGCGGCGACGGCATCTTCGAGACCTACAGCGTGATCCGCGGGCGCCCGCAAGCCTTCGACGCCCACCTGGAGCGCTTCGCGCGCTCTGCCCGCATGCTCGACTTTCCCCGACCCGACCTGACCCTCTGGCGGGATGCTGTGCTCACGATCGCGGAACGCCTCGCCGACCACGACGAGGCCTGGGTACGCACGATCATCACCCGCGGTGAGGATGGCGACGACATGCTCACCGGGTGGGTGCACGGGCGCCCCTCCCCCGACTTTCGCCGCGACCGCACCGAGGGCGTGCGCATCGCCCTGCTCGACCGCGGCCTGCGCAGCGACGTCGCCCAGACCAGCCCCTGGCTGCTGGCCGGCGCGAAGACCCTCTCCTACGCCGTCAACCGCGCTGCCGTGCGCGAGGCTCAGCGCCGCGGAGCCGATGACGTCGTGTTCGTCTCCAGTGACGGGTTCCTGCTCGAGGGGCCCACCTCGACCGTCGTCGTGCGGCGCGGCACAACCCTGGTGACGCCGCCCGTCGAGTTCGGCATCCTGCCCGGAACAACGCAGGGCGACCTGTTCGCCGCGGCCACCGAATGGGGTCTCGACGCCACTGTGGAGCCCCTCACGCCCGACGATCTGCACGCGGCCGATGCGGCGTGGATCGTCTCGAGCGTGCGCCACGTCGCCCCCATCCGCGAGGTTGACGGCGTCGAGAGGGCCATCGACTCTGAATTGAGCGCCGCCTGGAACGGATTCCTCTACGCACGACTCTTGTAGGTGCGGCTTGTAGGGTCGAAGGCATGGACAGCACGACGGAGTGCCTCACCGACTGGATGACACGACAGCGGTGGTACGCCGGCAAAGGGCGCATCCCCGAGCTCGTCGAGGTCTTTCGCGAGGAATGGCACGCACCAGAAGCGGGCTCTGCACCGGAAACAGACACCGAGACGGATGCCCGCATCATCGTTCTGCTCGTGCGCGACCTGGCCAACAACCCGCCCTCGCGGTATCACGTGCCCATCGTGGAGCGCTCGACGATTCCCAAAGGCGCTGGGCCGCACCTCATCGGCCGCGTCGGCGACGACCGCTACCTCTTCGACGCGACGCACGACCCGCTGTACACGGCCGAGCTGCTGCGGCGCCTCTCGGTGACCCGAGCCGACACGCGGTCGCGGGTGCACGGCGGCGAGCAATCCAACACCTCGATCATCTACGACCAGGGTTCCGAAGCGGCCGTCGTGGCCAAGATCTTCCGCCTCGTGCACACGGGTGAGAACCCCGACGTCACCCTGCAGACCGCCCTCACGAGCGCGGGCTACCGGTCGGTGCCCCGCATGCTCGGGTTCCTCTCCGGCACGTGGAGCGACCCCTACGAGCAGGAGGAGCGCTCGAGCGGCCACCTCGCCTTCGCCCAAGAATTCGTCAGCGGCGTGCGCGACGGCTGGGAGCTCGCGCTCGAATCGGCTGCGGCCGGCGACGACTTCTCGGCCACCGCAGAGCGTCTCGGTCGCACCACGGCGAACGTGCACACCGGCCTGGCCGAGTGCATGCCCACGCGCACGGCGACGCTCGGCGACATCGTCGGCTTCGTTGCCGGCTGGCACCAGAGACTCGCCGTGGCGACCTCCGACGTGCCCGAGCTACGCGAGCTGCGCCCCGCGATCGAAGCGGTCTACGACTCGGCGCAGGATGCTCCGTGGCCGAAGCTGCAGCGCATCCACGGCGACTACCACCTCGGTCAGGTGCTGCGACGCGACAGCGGCGAGTGGCTGCTCGTCGACTTCGAGGGCGAGCCGCTGCGGCCGCTATCGGAGCGCACGCGCGCCGACAGCCCCCTGCGCGACGTCGCCGGCATGCTGCGGTCGTTCGACTACGTGGTCGGCGCGCGCCGCAACACCGCGGCCGACGAGCACGCGCGCGACGCCGTCGATGCTGGGTGGGCACGAGCGGCGCGCGCGGCGTTCCTCGACGGCTACATCGCCGAGAGTGAGGTCGATCTGCGCGCCCACCGCCAGCTGCTCGACGCCTTCGAGCTCGACAAGGCCGTCTACGAAGCCATGTACGAAGCGCGCAACCGCCCGGCCTGGCTGCCCATACCGCTGGCCGGCATCCGCTACCTGGTCAGCGACGAGCGCCTCGCCACGCGGCGCTAGAGGTTCTTCTCGAGCTCCTCGGCGAGCATCTGGCTGAGCGCCTGCACCTGCACCGTGCCCTCCGCGGTGATCTCGACGTCGCTGCCGTCGAGCGCGCGGGCGGCGAGGCCCGCCTTCGCGTCGATGAGATCGGCGATGCGCAGGTCGATTGTCTGGGCGGCGAGGATGCGCCACGCGGTCACGGGCAGCTCTTGCCCGATGCGGTGCACGCGATCGATCGCCTGGGTCTGCTCGGCTGAGGTCCACGACAGCTCGGCGAGCACGACGTTCGACGCCGCCTGCAGGTTGATGCCCACGCCGGCCGCCGAGAGCGAGCAGACGATGACGCTGACCTCGGAGTCGTTGGTGAACCCGTCGATCGCCTCCTGGCGGGCCTTCGGGCTCTGGTCGCCGCGAATGCTCACCGACCGCATGCCGACCGAGGCGAAGTGCTGCTCGGCGGCATCCATGACGTCGATGTGCTTGGCGAAGAACACGACCTTGCCGACGTTGCGCGCCAACTGCGCGGTGTAGTCCGCAGCGAGCACGGCCTTGGCGGTACCGATCTGGCGCACCATCGTGAAGACGTTGTCGCCGTTGGAGGCACCCTTCGACTCCTCGAGCTCGGCGTGCGCGACGAGCCGCACGAGGTCTCGATCGATGCCGATCGGCGCCACGTCGCGCGCGGCGACGACCCGCCTGTACCGGTCGACGAGGCGGGCGAGCAGCGCCGCTTCGGAGGCACGGATCGAGCGCCCGAACTCGTCGTCGAGCTCGACGGGGATGTCGGCAATGCGACGAGCTGGAATGTCAGAGGCCACGTCGACCTTCTTGCGGCGCACGATGCCCATGTCGATGACGCACTGCCGTGCCGCGGCAAAAAACCCGGGGTCGGCGGGGGTCAGCTCGGTCTCCTCCAGCGCCGCCATGAGGCGGCCGGTCGGCTTCTTGTCGTCGATCCAGCCGAGGAACTTCCAGATCATGCGGAAGTCTTCGATCTGGTTGATGAGCGGCGTACCGGTGAGCGCCATCATGAGCGCCTTCGGGTGCAGGATGCGCAGGGCCGCCGCAAGCGACTGCACGTGGCGCGTGCGCTGGGAGGTCGCATTCTTGATGAAGTGCGCCTCGTCGACGACCATGCCCTTGAAGCCGAAGCGGCCGAGCCAGCCGACGTGCCGGTCGAGAATCTCGTAGTTCACAATCACGACATCGCTGAACGCATCCAGGTCATCGCCGTCGCCGTGCACGACCGTGGCCGAGCGCTGCGGAATCCAACGCTGCACCTCGCGCGCCCAGTTCGTCTTCACGACGTTGGGCACCACGACGAGCAACGGGAAGGCGTTCGCCACGTTGGCCGCCATGAGCGCCTGCGCCGTCTTGCCGAGGCCCGGCTCGTCGGCGAGCAGAAAACTGCGGTGCCCGGCACGCACGGCCTCGATGAGGCGAGCCTGGTGACGCATGAGCTCCATGCCGCCCGGAGTCACGAGCGACCCCGCCTCGGGCAGGTCCATGGAGGCGGCTTGGCCACCCGCGCCGTACTCGAAGGAGCGGAACAGCGGCTCGATGAGCTCCCAGTTCGCCAGGCGCGCACCCGTCGAGGGCGCGGGCGGCGTGAGAGCACTGAGGTCGGGTGCGAGGAACGGGTTCGCGAGCTGGGCCTGCTTCACGCTCGGTGGCACCACCTGCTTGGCGACCTCGGAGGTCACGGGTGCGGCCTCGCTCACGATGAGCAGGTCATCCGGCTCGAGCTCGGCACCCGATGCCAGCAGCATGTCGCGACGCAACGACTTCGCGGCATCCGACACCTTCGCCTCAGGAGCGAGCAGAGCGATGAGAGAGGTGTCGCGCGCGGCCGTCTTGGCCATGATGCCCGCGAGCCCATCCAGGCGCTTGAGCACCTCCGCGCGCTCCGACTCGGCCACCTCGCGATCCTGCTTCACGCGGGTGCGCTCCTCGCGCACCAGCAGTGCGGCCACCTGAAACTTGGTGCGGTTCGACGGGCTCGCCTTGCCGCGCTCGGCCGCATTCTCGACCTCGCGCACCGCGCGCGCGAGAATCGGGATGATGCCCTGCTCATCGAGCGGACGACGTCGGCGAGAGCCGTTGCCGTTCGCGCGCGATGACGAGTTCTTCCTCTGACGCTGGCCGGTCTGGGCCATGCCCCTCCTCGAAAAAGCCGGAACACGACGTGCGCCAGCCGTACCTATGACTGCGCGACACCCGCTCGTGACGTGCTACGGGGCCGCTGACTGTGATGCAGCACTCCGACGCCCTGACCCGATAGTGGAGAGACCGGTGGGCGGAATGCCGTACAGGCAGTCTACACCCCGCCGCCGCCACCACCGCCGCCGCCGCCACCGGACGAGCCTCCCCCGCCCGATCCGCCGCTCGAGCTCGTGCCCGAGTAGCTTGACGAGAGGGTCGAGCTCACCGACGTCACCCCGGCCGCGAAAGCGCCCACGCTGAACGCGCGCGAGCTCGAATACCAGGTTGGCTGCTGGCCGTCGGTGTAGAACTCGCCGATGACCTCCGCCCAGTCTTTCTCGTGCTTGCCGAGCACCGCCCACGGCAGCAGACGCTCGTAGAGCTCCAACCGCTCACCGGAATCCTCCGCGCGAATCGGCTCTCGCTCGGCGCCCTCAGGCGACTGGAGCACGCGCATCCGGTCGGCTTCGGCGAGCTGCAGATACACGTCGAGCCCCTTGAGGTGGTCGGTGAGCTCGGCGCCCTCCGCCGTCAGCGGCTGCCGCCACAGGTTGGCCGACACGATGAAGAAGGCGACCACGGTGACCAGCAGCAGGGGGAAGGTGACGCCGCTGTCGCGCCCCTCGTCGGCCGCCGCGACGCCGCCGAAGAAGATCAGTGCGCCCGACGCCGCGGCGAGCAGAGTCGCGCCGAAGGTGATGCGGCCCGGGATCGTTCGGCGCCAGCCGCGCGTCACCATCGAACTCGAGATGCGCAGCAACTGACGCTGAATCTTCGTGCTGAGCGTCGTGTTCTGCGCCTTCAATGTGTGCTCCGTGCCGCCCACCAGTCCGCCGCCGAAGAAGTAGCTGAGCAGACGGCGCTGCTCACCGTCGACGTCCCGCGCAGATTCCAGACGCAAGCGCCACTGCTGGCGGCGGAACACGCCACCCTTGTCGACCTCCATGATCGTGATGACGCCGCGCACGGCGAAGTCGACGAGCTGCGAGGCCACAGCGCGCGGCTTGCGGTGCGTGAGGATCGCCGCATCGAGCACCGACATGCCCCTCGGCGGGAGGTACTCGGCGACGATCACGGGTCGGCCCGGGGCATCCTTGAACCGCCCCCGACCCAGCACGAGCGCGCCGATCGACACGGCGACGGCCAGCAGCACGCCGACCAGCTGCAGCCAGGTGCCGCCCGAGGCGAACGGAGAGCGGTCGAACAGGGTGAAGGTGCCCGGCGCAAAGGCCACCGCCATCGTGACGTTCTGGTACGCGAACAGCGGGCCCGCCTCAGCGACGATCGTGCTGCCCTCCCGCGTGATCGGGCAGGTGTCGCGCGAGCCCGCATAGCCCTGGTAGCAGGCCACCTGGCCGTCAATGAGGGAGCCCTCGAGGCCGTCCTCGAGGATGAGCGTGCCGCGCACGACGTCGAACGGCTGCGGCCAATCGGTGCCGTTGACGTTCCAGAAAAACTCTTCGGCGTTCGTGTTCTCGAAAAAGTCCACGACGTCGCGCTGCGTGTAGGTGACCACGTAGGTCTGCACGCCGCGTACGAACGAGCCCTCCGGCACGGCGGCCGTCACCGTCACGATGCTCGACTCAGCGTCGACGCTGTACGGCCGCGGGGCGCCCGACTCATCCGTCACCGACAGCACCGTCAGCTCGGTCGTGCGGCCCTGATAGAAGGCCGGAATCGAGCGACGGATGCCGCGGTTCTGGTCAAAGTCGGGGAACCGAGCCACGAGCGTCTCCGTCGTCGTCAGGGTCGCTCGGCCCTCCTCATCACGGCCGAGCCGGTACTCGGCCTCGAAGCTGTCGAACGTGAAGTCGTTGACGTTGGCGGGCAGGACGCTGGTGACCGCGGGCGCGGCGATAGCAGGAGGGCCAGCGGGCGCGGCGGCGACAGGGGCGGCGACGAGGAGCGGCGACAGCACTCCGAGGGCAAGAAGTGCGACGATGGGGCGCATGGGTTCGACCGTATCCGCAAATTCGCCGCACGACGAGCATGCGGTTGAGGCGCTGCGGCAGCTGGTGCGCATCCCCACCATCTCGCGGCCGGCCTCCGGACCCGGGCCCCGCACCGACATCGCCCCCTTCGAGCAGTTCATCGCGGCGCTGCCGGCGCTCTTTCCGCGCGTGCACGAGTCACTGGAGCTCGAGCGCATCGGCGATGACGACGGCACGGGGCTGGCCCTGGTCTACCGTTGGGCCGGTCGCGAGCCCGCGGGTGCCCGTGCGCCGACCGTGCTCATGGCGCACTACGACGTCGTGCCCGCCACCGACGACGGGTGGGAGCACCCGCCGTTCGCCGCCGACATCGTCGGCGCCGGTGACGAGGCCGTGCTGTGGGGCCGCGGCACCCTCGACGACAAGGGCTGCGTCGTCGCGATCCTCAGCGCCGTGGAGCGCCTGCTCGAGGCCGGCTTCACGCCGCGCCACGACGTGCTGCTGAGCTTCGGCAACGACGAAGAGGTCTTCGGCTCCGGCGCCAGGAGCATCGTCGCCGTGCTGCGCGAGCGGGGCATCCGGCCCGCCCTCGTGCTCGATGAGGGCGGCGCGATCGTGCGCGACGTGTTCCCCGGCGTCGACGGCGACTACGCGGTCGTCGGGGTCACCGAGAAGGGCATCACCACGCTGCGGCTGCGCGTCGACGAGCAGGGCGGCCACGCAGCCAGCCCGCCACCGTTCGCCGCCACCGAGCGGCTCGCGCGCGCCATCCTGCGCCTGAACCGTCGGCCGTCGACGGCGCGGCTCGGGTCGACGACGCGCACCATGATCCGCACGCTGGGGTCGCGGGCCCGACAGCCTCTGCGCACTGTCTTCGGCGCCGTCGACCTGCTCGCCCCGCTGCTGACACGCGTCTTCGTGAGCCGGGGCGCCGAGACTGCCGCGCTCACCCGCACGACACGCGCTGTCACGCAGCTGCGCGCCGGGCATGCCCACAACGCCCTCGCCGAGTTCGCCGAAGCGACCCTCAACATGCGCATCGCCCCCTGGTCGAGCGTCGAGCAGGCCGTCGACGAGGTGCGCCACGCGATCAGCGACGAGCAGGTGCAGATCGAGGTCATCGAAGCGAGCGAGCCCTCCCCCGTCTCCCCCGACCACGGGCCCGCGTGGGACGACCTCGTCGCCGCGATCCGCGCCGTGCACCCCGACCTGCTCGTGACGCCCTACGTCATGATGCAGGCCAGCGACTCCCGCTGGTTCACCGCCATCAGCGACCACGTGTACCGCTTCGCGCCGTTCCGCATGAGCGGCGAGGAGCGCGCGTGCCTGCACGCGAAGAACGAGCGGATGCACGTGCGCGCCTTCCTCGACGGCATCGAGGTGTACCGGGCGCTACTCGAGCGTCGCTGAACCGGCGTGCGCTCAGGCGCTCAGCGCTCAGCCCCTCACCGCTCGGCCCCTCAGCGCTCGGCCCCTCAGCCCTCAGCAGGGCCAGGTCGCCAGTTCGCGTGCCGGCGCGGAGCATCCGTGACCACCGCGTCGACCCCCAGATCGATCGCCCGCTGCCACAGCCGCGGGTTGTTGAGGGTGTAGACGACGACGGTGATGCCGGCCTGCTGGAGCGCGGCGACGGCGTGCGGATCCACCTCGAACGAGCGCAGGCTCGTCACCACCGTCGTCGCGCCCACGCGCTCGGCGAAGTACACCGGGTCGGCGGGAAGTCGCCTTACAACCGCCGCCCGGGCAAGTGAGGGCGCCGCCTGGGCGAGCGCCAGAAGGGTGTCTTCTTCGAAGCTGGCCACCACGAGCCGGTCTTGAATGCCGTGTCGGTAGATCTGCGCGACAACGGGGGCCAGGGCCGCGGAATCCCACACGCCTTTGAGTTCAAGGATGACGCGCGTCGACGACGCGCGGATGAGCGGCGCGGCGTCCGCGAAGGTCGGGATGCTCGTGCCGACCCACGCGCTGCCGTACCAGCGACCCGCGTCAAGGGCCTGCAGCTGCTCGAGAGTGTGCTCGGCGATCGTGCCAGAGCCGTCGGTCGTGCGGTCGAGCACTTCGTCGTGCACGAGGACGGCGTGGCCGTCGGCCGTCAACCTCAGGTCGAACTCGACGACGTCGGCACCGCTGCTCAGCGCTGCCTCGAGCGCGGGCAGGGTGTTCTCGGGGGCGCTGGAGGGGTCACCGCGGTGGGCGACCGTGAGCGGCAGGCCGTCAGCCAGCCGCGGCGAGCCGAGGGGTTGCGCCGCGTGCACGGTCGCGGCGGTGTGGTCGATGGCGAGCACGGCGACGAGGGCGACGGTGGCGATGAAGCAGGAGGCGATGCGGCGCACCGAGTATCTCGATGATCTCGTCGTGCTGCGCTGCGCCATGGAGGTCTCCTTCGGAGGTCCCTGCTGTTCCGCATCCTTGCGGTGCCCTCCACCCTAGCGCAGCCGTTACCGTTTCGTTACTGTTTTCGTGGTCGCGATCTCGGCCGCTTTTCCCGCCATCGCCGTGGCCATGCCAGAAAAGACCACGCCATGGAACGGCAGAACCGCCATCCAGTAGAGGCGCCCGCCGAGACCCGACGGAAAGAAGATCGCTCGCTGCCGCAGCAACGACCCGCCGCCCTCGCGCGGCTCGACCGTGAACTCGAGCCACGCCCGACCCGGCACCTTCATCTCCGCCCGCAAGCGCAGGAAGCAACCGCGGTCGAGCTCCTCCACGCGCCAAAAGTCAAGAGCGTCGCCCGGGGCGAGCATGTCGGGGTGTCGCCGCCCGCGACGAAGACCAACCCCGCCGACCAGCTTGTCGAGCCACCCGCGCGCCGCCCAGGCCACCGGGAGTGAGTACCAGCCGTTGTCGCCGCCAATGCCCTCCACGACCCGCCACAGAGCCTCCGGGTCGGCGTCGGAGGGCACCTCTTGCACGTCGGTGAAGACCGTCGCGCCGCTCCACTCCGGGTCGCTCGGCAGCGGATCGCTCGGGGCGCCCTCGACGGCGCCATTGCGCCAGCTGGTCTCCACCTCGCCCTCGCGCATCTTCGATAGGGCGTAGCGCACGGCCGTGCGATACCGCGTCAGGCCACCCTCGGGAGCCGGAATCAGCTCGGCGATGTCAGACTCGCTCACCACCGCGTCGTACTGCAGGCTCGAAATGATCGGCACCGCCAGCGAGCGCGGAATCGGCGTCACCAGGTTCACCCACTGGCTCGCCAAGTACGGGGTCAGCACGGGCAGACTCGCGATCGGGCGCTGCTTGAGCCCCGCCTCGACGGCGTAGCCGTTCATCATCTGCCCGTACCGCAGAACGTCCGGCCCACCAATGTCGAACGTGCGATTGACCTCGGGCGGCAGACTGGCAGCGCCGATCAGATAGTGCAGCACGTCGCGCACGGCGATCGGCTGAATGAAGTTGCGCACCCACTTGGGGGCGGGCATGTACGGCAGCACCTCGGTCAAGTGTCGGATCATCTCGAAACTCGCCGACCCTGACCCGATCACCACCCCCGCCTGCAGGGCCACCGTCGGCACCCCGGAGGCGAGCAGAATGTCACCCACCTCCTTACGAGAGGCCAGGTGCCGCGAGAGCGGGCCGTCGGGATGCAGGCCGCCCAGGTACACGATTCTGGCGACCGACGCATCCCTCGCCGCTGCGGCGACCGTCGTCGCCACGTGACGTTCCGCGGCCTCGAAGTCGCCCTTGCCGCTCATCGAGTGCACCAGGTAGTAGAGCACCTCGATGTCGGTGACCGCGCGGCGCACGTCGTCGGCGTGCGCCAGATCACCCTGCACGACCTCGACGTCGCCGGCCCACGGCACATCGCGCAGACGCTCGGGGTCGCGCACGAAGACGCGCACCTCGTGGCCGGCCTCGATGAGGCGCGGCACCAATCTGCCGCCGATGTATCCGGTCGCTCCCGTGACGAGTATGCGCATGCGCCCACGGTAGGCGCGGTTACTGGACGCGAGCCGCGTCTGCGCCGGGGTGGGCCCGCGCGGATATCAGCCCGGCGACGGCGGGCGAGACTCCCGGTGCACGATCGGCATCCATCGGTCCCGTGCAACAGGTACGGCGAATGCGCGGCCCAAGATGGGACCGATGGATGCGGCACGTGCACGCGAACGGCCGTAGCGTGGTGGGGTGAGCGACGATCGGGGCGGCATGGCGCGAGCTGTCATCGCGTGGTTCGATGCACACGCGCGCGACCTGCCGTGGCGGCGGCGCGGATTCAGTGCCTGGGGCACGCTGGTGAGCGAGATCATGCTGCAGCAGACACCCGTCGCGCGCGTGATTCCGCGGCTCGAGCAGTGGCTCGCACGCTGGCCGAGCCCCGACGCGCTTGCCGCCGACTCCCCCGCCGAGGCGGTGCGCGCCTGGGATCGCCTCGGTTACCCGCGCCGCGCCCTACGCCTGCATGCGGCAGCGGTAGCCATCAGCGAGCAGCACGGCGGTGAGGTGCCCCCCGACGTGGATGCTCTGCTCGCCCTGCCCGGCATCGGCGAGTACACGGCGCGCGCGGTGGCCGCCTTCGCCTTCGGGGTGCGCACCCCGGTGGTCGATGTCAATACCCGTCGCGTGCTGGCCCGCGCGGTGGCGGGTCACGGCGAGGCGGGGCCTGCTCGCACGCGCGCTGACCTCGCCGCCATGGAGGCGCTGCTGCCGAGTGATCCGGCCGAGGCGCAGCGGTTCAACGCGGGCGCGATGGAGCTCGGCCAGACCGTCTGCACGGCGCGCAGCCCGCGCTGCGATAGCTGCCCCCTCGCGCAGTTGTGCGCGTGGCGCGCGGCAGGCTACCCCGAGTATGAGGGCCCCGCGGCGCCGCGGCAGGCGCGCTTCGAGGGCAGCGACCGCCAGGTGCGGGGGCTCATTATGCGCGAGCTGCGGCAGAGCGACACCCCCGTGCCGGCCGAGGTCGTCGAGTCGCTCTGGCCCGACGCCGTGCAGCGCGAGCGCGCCCTGGCGAGCCTGCTCGCCGACGGTCTCGCCCTCGGCGACCCGCACGCTGGCTACGAACTACCCCGCTGAGCGCGAGCCGCGCCACGGTCGAGGCCCGCTGAAGGGTGGGGCAGAGCATCCACCGTTCGGGGGATGCGCGTCGCCGCGCTCGCTCGTAGTCTCAAGGGCATGACCACGAACAACAGTGCCACCGACTCGGAACGAGTGCGCAAGCAAGCCTTCCGTCGCCTCAAAGCCCAGCGTGACTTCTCCCGCTACCTGCTCGTCTGGGCCGCCGTCTCGGCGATCGTCGTCGGAGTGTGGGCGTTCGCCACACCCGACGCCTTCTTCTGGCCCCTCTTCGCCATCGGCGGCATGGGCATCGCCGCGATGTTCATGGCGATCGACGCCTGGGGCCCGGGCAAGGTGATCACCGAGGCGGACATCGACGCCGAGGTTCAGCGCATGTCACGCCGACCCGGGGCGTGACTGGCACGACCCCAGGCAGTCCTGAGAGAATGGGCGCATGAGCGCGCCGCAGTCGTCAGCCCCCCGTCATCGCTTCACCGACCTCGTCACGAAGGCGGGTCTTGCCCTGCTGCTGGGCATGGGTGCGATCGTCGTCGTGGGAGGCGTGATCTTGTCGATCGCCTCGGTCGCTCTCACGGGCGCCCTCGAGCTCGACCACTAGGGCCTCTCCCGCACTACAGCCGGCTCTCACCGCTCTCGGTGGTCGCGCCCGGCTCGTCGTCGCCCTCGTCATCGTCAGCCCACTCGCGCGGCTTGACATACGGGTCGGGGTCGCCGGCGTACTGCGCGGTGGCGGCCGCGCTCAGCGTCTGCTCGTCACGCTCGCGGGCCTCCCGCAGGAGCGCCTCGATCGAGGCGGCGTTCTCGGGCACCCCGTCGGGAATGAACTCGAGCGACGGCGTGAGGCGCGTGTTGAGGTTGCGCCCGACTTCGGTGCGCAGCATCCCCGTCGCCGCCGTGAGGGCGGCCGCGCTGTCGGCGCGCTCCTGATCGGTGCCGTACACGGTGTAGAAGATCGAGGCGTGCTGCAGGTCGCCCGTCACCTGCACGTCGGTGATCGTCACAAAGCCGAGGCGCGGGTCGCGTAGCCCCTTGTCGAGGCGCTTCGCCACGACCTCCTTGATGCGATCGGCCACCTTGCGTGCGCGAGGGTTCGCCATGGTGCCTTCTCCTTCTGACAGAACCGGATGCGGTGCCCGCCCGTCGGGCGGGCACCGTGACGAAACGGGGTACTACTCCCGCTTCTTTTCCTTCATCTCGATCGTCTCGATCTCGTCGCCGATCTGGATGTCGTTGAACTTGCCGAGCCCGATACCGGCCTCGAAGTCGGTGCGCACCTCGGTGACGTCATCCTTGAACCGACGCAACGACTCGATGGCGAGCGCGTCACCGACGACGACACCGTCGCGGATGACGCGCGCCTTCGCGTTGCGGGTGATGGTTCCGCTGCGCACGATGACACCGGCGATGTTGCCGAACTTGGAGGAGCGGAAGATCTCGCGAATCTCGGCGACACCCGACTGCACTTCTTCGAACTCGGGCTTGAGCATGCCCTTGAGCGAGCCCTCGATCTCTTCCAGTGCGGCGTAGATGACCGAGTAGAAGCGAATGTCGACGCCCTCACGCTGAGCACGCTCGCGCGCTTTCGTGTCGGGGCGCACGTTGAAGCCCACGATGATCGCGTTGTCGATCGTCGCCAGGTTCACGTCGCTCTCGGTCACCGCACCCACGCCGCGGTGGATGATGCGCAGCTGCACGCTGTCGTCCACCTCGACCTTGAGCAGGGCCTCCTCCAGCGCCTCCACGGCACCCGAGACGTCACCCTTGATGATGAGGTTGAGCGACTCGACCTTGCCGTCTTCGAGGGCCTTCGTGAAGTCTTCGAGGCTGATGCGCTTGCGCGCCTTCGCGAGCAGAGCGTTGCGCTCGGCCGCTTCACGCTTCTCAGCGATCTGGCGGGCCGTGCGGTCATCCTCCGTGACGATGAAGGTGTCGCCGGCGCGCGGGACGCTCGACAGACCCTGCACCTGCACGGGACGCGACGGGTAGGCCTCGTCGACCTTCTCGCCGTTTTCGTCGGTCATGGCACGCACGCGGCCGTAGGCCGTGCCCGCGACGATCGGGTCGCCGACGCGCAGCGTTCCGGCCTGGATGAGCACGGTCGCCACCGAACCACGGCCCTTGTCGAGTCGCGCTTCGATCGCCACACCGCGGGCATCCCGCTGCGGGTTCGCGCGCAGGTCAAGGCCCGCGTCAGCGGTGAGCAGCACCGCGTCGAGAAGCTCAGGGATGCCGATGTTCTTGAGCGCCGAGACGTCCATGAACATGGTGTCTCCGCCGTACTCCTCAGCGATGAGCCCGTACTCGGTGAGCTGCTGGCGCACCTTGGCGGGGTTCGCGCCCTCCGAGTCGATCTTGTTGACCGCGACGACGATCGGCACATCGGCCGCCTGCGCGTGGTTGAGCGCCTCTACCGTCTGCGGCATGATGCCGTCGTCGGCGGCGACCACGAGAATCGCGACGTCGGTCACCTGCGCACCACGAGCACGCATGGCGGTGAACGCCTCGTGACCCGGGGTGTCGATGAAGGTGATGGCGCGCTCGATCTCCTCGTGCTCTGTCCACACCTGGTAGGCACCGATGTGCTGGGTGATGCCGCCGGATTCGCCCGCGACGACGTTCGCCTCACGGATCGCGTCGAGCAGCTTCGTCTTACCGTGGTCGACGTGACCCATGACGGTCACGACCGGCGGGCGGATGACAAGATCTTCTTCGTCGTCCTCCTGCTCGAGGTCGATGTCGAAGGCCTCCAGGAGCTCCTTGTCTTCGTCCTCAGGCGAGACGATCTCGATCTTCCACCCGAGCTCCTCGCCAAGCACCTCGAAGGTCGCACCGTCGAGCGACTCGGTCGCCGTCGCCATCTCACCCAGGTGGAACAGCACGGTCACGAGGTTGCCGGGGGGCACGCTCATGCCGCTGACCTGCTCCAGCTTGTCGGCGAAATCGCTGATGGATGCGCCCTGCCGCAGTCGGATGACCTTCTTGCCGTCACCGCGCGGAACGCTGACGCCGCCGACCGACGGCGCCTCGCGCATCTCGAACTCTTGCCGCTTCGTGCGCTTCGACTTGCGGGCGCGCGACTTGCCGCCGCCACGACCGAAGGCACCCGCGGTGCCGCCACCGGGGCCGCGCCCGCGACCGCCGCCACCGGGGCGTGGGCCGCTGAAGCCGCCACCCGGGCGGAAACCGCCGGGACCGCCGCCAGGGGCGCCACCCGGGCGACCGGGGCCACCCGTACGACCCTGGAAGGGGGCGTTGCCGCGCCCGGGCGCGCCCGCACGCGCGGGGCCTCCGGTGGGCCGGGGCGCGCCGGGGCGCGGAGCGCCGGGACGGGGCGGACGCGGCACAGCGCCGCCCGCACCACCGGGGCGCGGCATGCCCTGCGATGTGGAATAGGGGTTGTTGCCGGGGCGCGGAGCACCCGGGCGCGCCATGCCCTGCTGGGAGGCGAAGGGGTTGTTGCCGGGGCGCGGGCCGCCGGTGCCCGCTGCGGGGCGGGCGGGCGCCTCGCCATCGCTCGGGGCGGGAGTCTCGGCCGCAGGAGTCTCGGCCGCGGGGGCGGGCTTCTCTGCGGCCGTCTCCGGGGCGGTCTCGACCGTCTCAGCCGGCTTCGGGGCGGGCTTGGGCGCGGCCTTGGCGGGCGCCTTCGCGGCGGGCTTGTCCTCCGACTTCGGAGCACCGAGACCGGCATCTTCCACCGCCTTGCGCAGCTTGCGCACGACGGGGGGCTCAATCGTCGACGATGGCCCCTTCACGAATTCACCGAGCTCTTTGAGCTTCTCGAGGGCGACCTTGCTTTCGATGCCGAGCTCGCTCGCGATCTCGTGCACGCGTGGTTTTGCAGCCACAATTCTCCTGTCTGAGTCCGCACCCAGACAGGGGCGGACCACTAGTAACGGACGGGTCTCATTTCGAGCCGCTCATTAGTTGTCCATTGGCCGATCAGCCTGTTCTCTCGTGGAGCGGGTTGCTCCGATGGTGTGTCGTACCGGTTCTGCATCGAACGGACCCGACCGTCGAAACGCACGGGCCCACGCCCGCCGCGCAGTGGCGGTGTCGACGCAGTCGAGGGTGCTGTGCACCCACGCGCCCCGACCCGGCACGCGAGCCAGGGCATCCACCTCGACCTTTCCTTCGCGCACCACGACCCTCAGAAGAGAGGAGCGGGGAGCGCGCTGGCGACAGCCGACGCAGGTTCTGACGGGTTCCATTGTAGCCCCCTCTCGTTATCGGCTCAGGCCGACCCTCGCGGAGAACGCGATGCGTTCTCCGCTTCGGCGCAAAGATCGATATTCAGCCAGCTACTCGTCCATCACTGAATCGGGCTGAATCCCGTGTTGCGGGTCCTCAGCACCGACGCGATGCGTCGTTGCTTGCGGCGCGAAAATTGACATCCGGCTACTCATCCATCACTGAATCGGGCTGGATATCAATTTTCGCGCCCGTCAGCTTCGCGGCGAGGCGGGCATTCTGGCCCTCCTTGCCGATCGCGAGGGAGAGCTGGTAGTCGGGCACGAGCGCCCGCACCGCCTTCGCCTCGGGGTCGATCACGAAGGCATCCGACACCTTCGCCGGTGAGAGGGCGTTCTTGACGAACGTCGCGAGGTCGTCACAGTGGTCGACGATGTCGATCTTCTCCTGCCCGAGCTCTGACGTCACGGCGCGCACGCGCTGGCCGAGCTCGCCGATGCACGCCCCCTTCGCGTTCACGCCAGGCTCGAGCGATCGCACCGCGATCTTGCTGCGGTGCCCCGCCTCGCGCGCGATCGCCGTAATCTCGACGAGGCCGTTCGCGATCTCGGGCACCTCGAGGCTGAAGAGCTTGCGCACCAGCGAGGGGTGCGTGCGGCTGGCCGTGATCGAGGGCCCCTTGAGGCCCTTGGTAACGCTCGTGACGTAGACCCGAATACGGCGGCCGTGCGTGTAGTCCTCGCCCGGCACCTGCTCCTCCGGGGGGAGGATCGCCTCGACCGTGCCGAGGTCGATGTGGATCATCCGCGGGTTCGGGCCCTGCTGGATGACGCCCGCGACGATGTCGCCCTCGCGGCCCTTGAACTCGCCCAGCACGCGGTCATCGCCGATGTCTCGCAGCCGCTGGTTGATGACCTGCTTGGCAGCAAACGCGGCGATACGCCCAAAGTCGTCGGGGCTGTCGACGGCCTCGCCGATGAGGTTCTCCTCCTCATCGAACTCGGGCACGTAGATCGTCACGTGGCCGGTCTTGCGGTCAAGCTCAGCGCGGGGCTGCGGGCGGTCGGAGCCCCGATGGTCGTCCTGCTCCGTGTGCTTCAAATAGGCGGTGAGGATCGCCTGCTCGATGATCTGCACGAGCTCCTCGAACGGAATTTCCCGCTCGCGCTCCATCATCCTCAAGACGCTCAGGTCGATGTCCACGGTGTTGCTCCTCTATTCGATTGCAGACACCTACGGTACCCGAAAGAACTAGTCGCGTCCGGCGCGGCGCCGCGAGGCACCGACTGCCGTAAAGACGATTCCGGCGATCACGATCGCGCCGGCGATGATGCCCAGGGTCAGCAGAAGCTCGTCGTTGGGGCCCGTGTTCGCGAGCTCAGGGTCGGCGTCATCACTCGCGGGATCGTCAGAGCCGCGCACGATCGTGATACCTCCGGCGTCGAACGAGTCGGCGCCGCTCACGAGCACCCCGCCGCTGATGGCCGCCGGCACAAAAGATGTGGGTCCGTCGCCGTCCTGGGCCGCAGCGAAGCCTTCCCCCTGCTGACCGGCAGCCGCACCGTCACCCAAGGTCGACGCGACGGGCTCCTGGCCGCCCCCATCTAGTTCAACGAGGTCACCGTAGTCAAAGCTCAGCACGAAGCTGTCACCCGATTGAGGGTCGCTTGAGACGGTCCACAGGTTGAGCTCACTGTCGAATTCTGCACCGTCGACGGTGTAGGGAAATCGCCCGAAGGTGCCGTCAATCTCGCCATCCTCGTACTCAATCTGCACGATGAACTGTCCGTCGGAGAACAGCGCGATGATCGCGGCAACCCCGCTCTGCTCCGGGTCAATCAGCTCCGCCGGCCCGGCCGAGATCGCGAATGACTCAATACCGCTAAAGCCGCCGTCGGGTCGGTCGAACACGTCCAGGACGTCACCCGTGCGAGCATCCATGCGCATCTGGTCTCCATTGTTGAAGTACACGATCGCGTGCGTCGGGTTCGTGGCACGCTCCACAAAACCGACGCCGATCTCCAGATCAATCCCGTAGCTCGCGAGAACGTCCAGCAGCTCCAGGCCCGTGCACTCACTCGGCCACGCGCCCGGCTCACCACCGTCGGGGTTGAGGACGGGCAGTGGAGAGCCCAGCGGCATTCCGTCCTCGTCGTAGAGACGAATCGCGCACAGGTGCTCGAGCCCCTCGTCCTGCGAGGGTTGTTCGGCGGTGAGCAGTGCGACGAAGACGCGGTCCTCCGAGTTGAAGCTCAGCGCCGTCGTCGTCCACATGGTGATCTCGGGATTCTCGGGGCCACCAAAGAGCTGCAGGTCGATCTCCTCGGGCAGCCCACCCTCGACGTCCACGGCGACGACCTGGGGAATCTCCCCAAACGTGCTCTGATCGGCCGAGAGCACGACGGGTGTGTCGCCCTCGACGATGTCCTCCGCAGACGCGGGCAGGGCACCCCCGACCGCGAGCGCAAGGGCCACGCCACCCGCCAGCGTCATGCGACGGGCAATGGGGGCAGTACGGGGTGTCATGGGGCTCCAGAGATTCGCGGCAGTGGCCGATGATTCCCTCCACCCTAACCGGCGAGAGAGGCGATCGTGACGCGGCCTCAGAGGGGCGCCTCGCGCATCCGGTCGAGCGCCGCGTGCAGGGGAATCTCCTCGCGCTCACCCGAGCGGCGGTCCCAGAACTCCACGCGGCCCTCCGCCGCACCGCGGCCGACGATGATGATGAGCGGGACGCCGATGAGCTCGGCGTCGCCGAATTTGACCCCCGGCGAGACCTTGGGCCGATCATCGTAGAGCGTGTCGTAACCGGCGCCGTCGAGCTCGCTCACCAGGGTCTCCGCGACGTCAAAGACCGCCTCATCCTTGCCCGTCGCGACGATGTGCACGTCGAAGGGTGCCACGTTGCGCGGCCACAGGAGGCCGCGCTCGTCGTGGTTGGCCTCCGCGATGACGGCCAGGATGCGCGTCACGCCGATGCCGTAGGAGCCCATCGTGACGGTGACGAGCTTGCCCCTCTCGTCGAGCACCTGCAGCCCCAGCGCCTCGGCGTACTTGCGCCCCAGCTGAAACACGTGGCCAATCTCCATGCCGCGCGCCAGCTCGACGGGGCCGGAGCCATCGGGGGCAGGGTCGCCCTCGCGCACCTCGGCGATGTCGACGCGATCGTCAGCGGTGAAGTCGCGGCCCGCCACGAGGTGGAAGACGTGCTTCTCGTGCTCGTTCGCACCGGTCACCCAGGCGGTGCCGTCAACGACGCGGGGGTCGAGCAGAAACCGGATGCCCGTACTCGAGGTCTCCCCCAGCACCGGGCCCTCGGGGCCCCAGGGGCCGATGTAGCCCTTCACGAGGCCCTTCGCCGCCGCGAAATCCTCCTCCCCTGCCGACTCGACGGCGGCCGGCGCGAAGGCCACCTCGGCGCGCTTGAGGTCGACGTCACGGTCGCCGGGCAGCCCGACGACCACGAGTTCGCGCGAGCCGTCGAGGTGGGTCAGCCGCAGCACGACATTCTTGAGCGTGTCGGCCGCCGTCCAGGGGCGATCCTCACGCGGGTAGCGATCGTTGGCGAGCGCGACGAGCGTCGCGATCGTGGGGGTGTCGGGTGAATCGTGGATGACCGCCGCCGGCAGCCCGTCGAGAGGCAGGGCATCCGGCACCGCAGCGCGGTACGCCTCGACGTTCGCCGCGTAGCCGCCGTCAGACCGCACGAAAGTGTCTTCGCCGATGGGGGTCGGGTGCAGAAACTCTTCGCTGCGTGACCCGCCCATGGCGCCCGCATCGGCCTGCACGATGACGTACTCGAGGCCGAGGCGGGTGAAGATGCGCTCGTAGGCGTCACGCTGGGCCTGGTACGAGATCTCGAGGCCCTCGTCGGTGACGTCGAACGAGTAGGCGTCCTTCATCGAGAACTCGCGCCCGCGCAGCAGACCGGCGCGCGGCCGGGCCTCATCGCGGTACTTGTCTTGAATCTGGTAGATCGCCAGCGGTAGATCCTTGTAGCTGCCGTACAGATCTTTGACGGTGAGGGTGAAGACCTCTTCGTGCGTGGGCGGCAGCAGGTAGTCGGAGCCCTTGCGGTCCTTCAGGCGGAAGATGCCGTCGCCGTACTCCTCCCACCGGCCGGTGGCCTCGTAGGGCTCGCGCGGCAGCAAGCCCGGGAAGTGCACCTCCTGGCAGCCGATCGCGTGCATTTCTTCCCGGATGATCGCCTCGACTCGCCGACGCACCTTCAAGCCGAGCGGCAACCACGCGAAAATGCCCGGCGCCTGACGGCGAATGTAGCCCGCCCGCACGAGCAACCGATGGCTCGCCACCTCGGCGTCAGCGGGATCGTCACGGAGGGTGCGGAGGAACAGGTGGGTCAGTCGCGTCGTCACCGGTTCAGACTACTGGCCTCGGCGCGTCGAGCCCGATGCGCGGGCCTCGCCCCCGTTCCGGGCTCAGATGAGAAAACGAGCCTGCAAGCGACGCCACGGGGGCTTGGGTCGCCCGCAGTCCCCCGATCGGAGAGGTCACCCGTCGCGTGAGGGGCGACGCTTCAGGAGGTGACGACCTCGGGAGCGCCCACCGCGGCATCCGGCATCTCGGCGGCGATGCGATTGGCCTCTTCGATGAGGGTCGCCACAATCTCTGACTCCGGCACAGTCTTGATGACCTCACCCTTGACAAAGATCTGGCCCTTGCCGTTGCCGCTCGCGACGCCCAGGTCGGCCTCGCGGGCCTCACCGGGTCCGTTGACGACGCACCCCATCACGGCGACACGCAGCGGCACAGTCATACCCTCAAGCCCCGCCGTGACGTCGTCGGCCAGCGTGTACACGTCGACCTGGGCACGACCACAGGAGGGGCACGAGACGATCTCGAGCTTGCGCTCACGCAGGTTGAGGCTCTCGAGGATTTTCAGACCCACCTTGACCTCCTCGGCCGGCGGTGCCGAGAGCGAGACGCGGATGGTGTCACCGATGCCCTCGCCGAGCAGGATGCCGAAGGCGGTCGAGCTCTTGATCGTGCCCTGGAAGGCAGGGCCGGCCTCCGTCACACCGAGGTGCAGCGGCCAGTCGCCGCGCTCGGCCAGCTGACGGTAGGCCTTGACCATGACGATCGGGTCGTTGTGCTTGACCGAGATCTTGAAGTCGTGGAAGTCGTGCTCCTCAAAGAGGCTTGCCTCCCACACCGCGCTCTCGACGAGGGCTTCGGCGGTCGGCTTGCCGTACTTCTGCAGAAGGCGGGGGTCGAGCGAGCCGGCGTTGACGCCGATGCGCAGGCTCACGCCGGCCTCCTTCGCCGCCTTCGCGATGTCGCCGACCTTGTCGTCGAACTTCTTGATGTTGCCCGGGTTCACGCGCACCGCCGCGCAGCCGGCGTCGATCGCTTGGAAGACATACTTCGGCTGGAAGTGGATGTCGGCGATGACGGGGATCTGGCTCTTCTTCGCGATGATGTGCAACACATCAGCGTCATCCTGCGTGGGCACGGCAACGCGCACGATGTCGCAGCCGGTCGCCGTGAGCTCGGCGATCTGCTGCAGAGTGCCGTTGATGTCGGTCGTGGGAGTCGTCGTCATCGACTGCACGCTGACCTGGTGCTCGCTCCCCACCATGATCTTGCCGACCTTGATCTGGCGGGTCTTGCGACGGGGGGCGAGGGTTTCGGGAGTCTTGGGCATTCCGAGGTTCACTGCAGGCACGGTACTCAGTGTACGCATCGAGTCTGAGCAGTGAACCCCGGTGCCCTGAGCTCAGCGCGCGGCGTCGAGGTGCTCGGCGAGCGCGGCGTCGAACGACTCCGCGTGCTCGAGGTGCGGCGAGTGCCCGCAGCCCTCGAACACGATCTCGCGCATTGAGCCACCCGCGCTCACGTACTGCTCGAGAACCGCACGGGTCTGGCTGACCATCGGCTGCGGCGGCGCGACGTCGGCCCCGGGCCAGCCGGGAATCGCCCCGAGCTGGCCGAGGAAGTTCAGGTCGAACGCCGACGTGTCGGAGACGATCGCATCCGCGTCACCGCGAATCCAGAGGATCGCCGGCTTGGAATCGAGCTGCGTGATGCCGGAGAGGTTCAGGTGCGTGGGTGCCATCGTGTTGAGCACTCCGCGCGGCCCGGGTGCGAAGCCCGGCCAGTTCTCCGAAGGCACGCTGTCGCCCGGGTAGTTGCCCTCCCCCGTTGCCGTGGTGAGCATCGACGCGACCCACAGATCCTCGTGGGGCAGCCCGTCGGGCTGTGCCACATAGGCCGTGCGGTAGACGGAGCGCGGCGAGGTCTGCTCTTCGCCGCCGGTGTCGCCGTCAGCGAGACGGGCGATGAAGTCGGGATTGCCGCCGCCGCCGCCGGTGCCGGCCGCGTCGGGCGTCAAGAGAGACCCGTCGAGAGCGGTGCCGCCGAAACCGTAGGGCGAGACGGGCGACTCGAGCGTGACGCTCAGCACGCCGTCGGGATTGTCGAGGAGGTACTGCAGCACGACGCCCGCTCCCATGCTCCAACCCACGAGGTGCACCGCACCGGCGCCCAGCGTCTCGAGCACGCTCGCGACATCGTCTGAGAAGTCGCGCAGCCCGCGAGTCGCATCGACGGGCTTGACCTCGGAACCGCCGAAGCCGCGCAAGTCGACGGCGAGCGCGCGCCACTGCGGTGGCAGGGCAAGCATCGTAGGCTGGTAGAAGTGCGAGGAGGACACGTTGCCGTGCACGAAGACGACGGTGCCGGCCGGCTCCCCGTCGGCGGGGCGCTCGAGCACCGCAGCGGTGAGACGCGGCGACGGCACAGAGTGGGCAACGATGCCGGGCAGAAGCATCTCGGTCATGATGGGGCCTTTCAGTCGTGGATGGTCGCGGCGGGCGCCGCCGTGGAGGGAACGTGCAGTGCATCGCTCACCGCGCGCGCGACGCGGCGCGCGCCCGGCTCGGCGAGCACGATCGTGTAGTGGTTGACATCATCGACCTCGATGACGCGCATGCCCGTGATGGTGGGCTGCTCGCGCGTGCGCTCGGGGCGATAGAGCGCGGCGGGCTCATCGAGCAGTCCGCGCGGTGCGCGCAGGAAGGTCGTCGGCTGCCGCACGCTCTCGAGCGCTGCGCGGTAGGCCTCACCGCCGTACAGCTCGGCCACATCGGCACCCACCGCGGCCAGGTCTCCCGAAGGTCGCAGAACCGGCGGCTCACCGCGCAGGTCGTAGTCGACGTAGGCCTCGACAGCGGGCGACCAGTGGTCGCGGAACGCCGGATGCTCACGCCAGAAGTCGCGATACTCCTCAACTGAGGCGAACGTCATCGACAGGCGCCGCGCGGCGGGGCCGAGCACCGCCGTGCCATCGGGCGCGGAGTCGTCGCCTCCCGGCGGCGGGATCTCCGGCGGGTCGAGCGGCAACCCACCGTCGACGAGAGTCAGAGAGGAGACCCGGTCGGGGTAGCGCGCCGCCAACAGCACCGCGACGAAGGCGCCCATCGAGTGCGCAACGACGGCGACGCTCTCCAGCTCCAGATAGTCGAGAACGGCGACCAGATCACGCGCGTGCTGCTCCAGCCCATACGGGCCGCCGAGGTCGCGGGAGCGACCTCGGCCGCGCAGATCCGGGGCGATGACGCGCACGCCCGCGAGCTGGTCGGCGAGGAGCGGCCAGCACCGATGGTTCGCGGTGATGCCGTGGATGGCGAGAACCGCGGGCGCATCCCTGACGTCGTTCCAGATGCCGACCGTCAGATCGCCGCCCGGAACGGGTACGGCGATGGTCGCAGGCGCGAGGTCGATCATCGTGCGCTCCACCCACCATCCATCGAGTACGACGAGCCGGTGACCATGCCCGAGCTGGGCCCGCACAACCAGACGGCGAGCGACGCGACCTCCTCGGGCTCGACGAGACGCTTCACAGCGCTCTCGGTCAGCATGATGCGCTCCACCACCTCGCTCTCCGGAATACCGTGCACGCGCGCCTGATCGGCGATCTGCTTCTCGACGAGCGGTGTGCGCACATACCCAGGGTTGATGCAGTTGCTCGTCACACCGTGCGGCCCGCCCTCGAGCGCCGTCACCTTAGAAAGGCCCTCCAGGCCGTGCTTCGCCGAGACGTATGCCGACTTGAACGCGCTCGCCCGCAGGCCGTGCACCGAGCTGATGTTCACGACGCGACCCCAGCCGCGCTCGTACATTCCGGGCAGCACCGCGCGGGTGAGCAAGAACGGAGAGACGAGCATGAGATCGACGATGAAGCGGAACCGCGCAGGGTCGAAATCGCCGATCGGGCTCACGGTCTGCACCCCGGCGTTGTTGACGAGGATGTCGGCGCGGAGCTCGACCTCGGCAAGCGCATCCAGGTCGCTCAAATCGACCCTCCACGCCTCGCCTCCGATCGCGTTCGCCACGCGCTCAGCGCCCTCGTCATCACGGTCGGCGATGACCACGTGGGCTCCCGCTGCGGCCAGCGCACGCGCGCAGGCCTCTCCGATGCCACTGGCTCCCCCGGTCACAATCGCTCGGCGACCCTCGAGATCCTGCCTGTGCGTCACGGTAATTCCTCCTGGACTCTCCGCGTCTCCAGCGCGTTCTCGATGAAGCGCATCATGCTGTCAAAGACCGCGTCGGGGACGTCGGTGGTGCCGCTCGCGAGAGGATCGGCGCCCTCACCGGTCGCGCCCTCCGCGCCCCACAGCACCCAACGCATCCCGATCATCTCGCCGACCCCCATGAGCGCCCAGGCGGCCACGGTCGGGTCGATGTCGCCGACCTCGCCCTGCTCGCGGGCAGCCTGAAGGCCCTCGATGTAGCCCTCCACGATGCGGCTGTAGTGCAAGCGCAGCGAGCGCGGCGAGACGAACTCTGCCTCGCGGACGATGCGGTAGAGCGCCGGGTGCGCCGCAGTGAAGCGAAAGAAGCCGCGAAAGCCCTCCCGCTCGCGCTCGATACGACTCATCTCGGCGGTCGCGTTCTCGGTCATGGCGTGCCGCACGCGACGGTTCAGATCATCGACGAGCTCTTCAAAGACCGCGAGCTTCGAGTCGAAGTACAGGTAGAAGGTTCCCTGGCCGACTCCCGCGCGCTCAGTGATGCGCACGATCGACGACTCCGCGTAGCCGAGCTCGGCAAACACGTGCTCGGCCGCGTCGAGAATGGCTCGCCGAGTACGCTCACCGCGGGCCGTGCGCGGGGCGCCACTCACCGCGCGCTCCCCGCGCTGGGCGTCGACGTCGTCGACAACTCGGCGGTAGCGCGCCAGGTGTCGAGCAGATCTCGACGGCGCACCTTGTCGGCGCCCGAGCGCGGGATGGCCGGAATCTCGAGGATGCGCGTGGGCACCTTGAAGCGCGCGAGTCGCGCCGCGCAGTGCTCGAGCAGCGCGGTCTCATCGCGCGGCACCCCTGTGCGGGGCACGATGTACGCGACGGGCACCTCGCCCCACCGCTCGTCGGGTACGCCGATCACGGCGGCGTCGGCCACGGCCGCGTGCTCGAACAGCACCGCCTCGATCTCGGCGGGCGCGACGGACTCGCCCCCGGTGATGAAGATGTCTTTGATGCGATCAATCACGCGGTAGTAGCCGTCCTCATCGCGCGACATCAGATCGCCGGTGCGCAGCCACCCGTCGCTGAGGGCAGCGGCCGTCTGCTCGGCGTCGCGAAAGTACCCGCTGAATACGCTCGGGCCGCGCACGAGCAGCTCGCCCGAGCCGGCGCCCTCGATCGGCTCGTTCGTGACGGGATCGGCCAGCACGACCTCGACGTGGGGGTACGGCCGACCGGCGGAGCCGACACGGCTGCGCGCATCCTCGTCGGGCAGACACAGAACGTTGGGCGAGGCCTCGGTGAGGCCGTAGCCCTGCGTGAGGGCGACACCACGCGCATGCCAGGTGCGCAGGAGCGGCTCGGGCATCGGAGCGCCGCCCACGATCGCGTGGCGCAGAGTGGTCAGATCGGTGCTCGCAAAGTCGGGGTGCTCGGCGAGCAGGAGATAGTTCGCCGGCACGCCCATCGTGGTCGTGATGCCGCGGTCGGCGATGAGGTGCAGCACGCGCCCAGGGTCGAAGGTGCGCTCGAGTACGACCGTGGCGCCCATCCACCAGGCCAGCAGCGGTTGCACGTTCCAGCCGCCCACGTGGTACTGGGGCATGACGGCGAGCACCGTGTCTTGACTGGTGATTTCGGCCGTGCGCGACAGCGCAAGGTTCGTCCAGAAACAGTTTGCGTGGCTGAGGATCACGCCCTTCGGGGCGGCGAGCGTGCCCGAGGTGAACATCAGGAGCAGGGCGTCGTCATCGTGCACGGGGCGCTGCGGCGGAGCATCCTCACGCGGGCTGCGGTAGGGGGCGGGCACCGCATTCTCGACACCCCGGCTTCCGACCCCGACCCGCGGCGGCGGCGCCAGCAGCCGCTCGAGCGAGGCCGTCGCGAGGGAGGCGAACTCGTCCTCCACGACCAGTACTGCCGGGTCGGCGAGTTCGAGCTGCTGAGCGATCTCGCGGGGTGACAGCCGCCACGAGATGGGCACGAGCACGAGGCCCGCCTGAGCGCAGGCAAAGAAGAGCACAACGTGATCGGCGCTGTTGCCCGTGAGGGTGGCGACGCGATCGCCAACACCGTAGCCGGCGGCACGCAAGTCGACGGCAAGCCTGGATGCCCGAGCGTGCAGCTCGCGGTAACTCAGCTCCACCCCCCGATCGTCGATGGCGATGCGCTCGGGGGTGGCCCGTGCGCGATCCCCTGTCCACCGACCGAGCGTGTGCAGCCCGTCGAGATGGGTGTCGACCTGGGGGGTGTGCATCATCGCGCCTCCTTGAGCGGGCTGCTCGCGGAGTCAGGGCGCTGACGGGCCAGGCGCGCGGTCGCCCGACGCGCGATACCCGCCAACCCGCCGGGGAGCAGCACTACCACCAGGATAAAGAGAGTGCCGAGGATGAACAGAGGCTCGCTCAGCGGGATGCGCAGAACATCGGGCAGGTCGGCGATCGCCTCCGACCGCGACAGCGCCGTGAGCCGCTGGTCGAGCAGGGTGTAGACGATGCCGCCGACGACGGCTCCCCATCGCGAACCAACGCCGCCCAGCACCACGATGACGAGCAGCGTCAGCGTGAAGTCGGGGGTTGTCACGGCCGGTGTCACGCCGCTCTGCAGAAGCAGGTACACCATGCCGATGAGCGCGGCGAGTGTGCCCGCGAGCACGACGATCATGAGGCGCACGGTGTAGGGAGTCATGCCGAGCACCCGCACCCGCAGCTCGTTCTCTCGAGCCGCCACCACGACGTGCCCGGCTCGCGAGCGCTCGAACCACGTGACGATGAGGAACACGACGACGAGCAGCGCCAGGGCGATCCAGTACACATTGCGGGTGTTCACCACGCCGACCAGCTCCGCGGGGATGTTCGCGACCGTGAGCGGCAGCCCCTCCTCGCCGTTCGTGATCGCGGCGTTGCGACGCACGAGCACCGAACCGGCCTGCGCGAAGGCGAGGGTCACCATGGCGAAGGCGATTCCCGTGACCCTCAGGCTCAGTGCTCCGAGAGCCGACGCGAGCACCACAGCGCCCAGCAGCACCACCGCCATGGCGGGAACGAGGGCCAGCTGGGTGTCGCGCAGGACGATGCCGAGCCCATAGGCGCCGAGAGCGAAGTACAGCGCGTGCCCGAACGAGAGCAACCCGGCGACCCCGAAGAGCAGGTGGTAGCTGAGCGCGAGAGCCGCGAAGACCATGGCGAAAGCGATGAGCTGCAGAGCTCCCGCCGTGTAGGTGGGGCCCGGCAGGATGCCGGGCAGGCTGAGGTTGAGCACGGGCATGAGTGCGAGCAGCACGACCAGGGCGCCGCCGATGATCCACGGGGTGGCGGGGGCGCGACGGATGCGTTCGATGACGGTCATGATGCCTTGCTCCCGAGGAGTCCCGTGGGGCGCACGAGCAGAACGACGGCCAGCAGTACGACGACCATGAAGTCTCCCGTTCCCCCCAGATAGAAGTTGGCGAACTGTTGCAGCACGGCGACGACCACGGACGCGATCGCCGCCCCGGTGAGCGAACCGAGGCCACCGATGACGGTCACGATGAACGCGAAGATGAGCAACGATCCCCCGATGAGCGGGGAGACGTAGCCGAAGTAGTGCGAGGCGAGCACACCGCCGATGCCGGCCGCGGCACCGCCGATCGCGAAGACCAGGGTGAAGGCCTTGCGCACATCGATGCCGAGCGCGGTCACCATGGCTCGGTTCTCCACGCCCGCGCGGATGATGAGGCCGTAGCGCGTGAACTTGAGGAACAGCACCAGGGCGAGGAGCACGAGAACAGCGGCCGCGATGAGGATGAAGCGGTCGTTCGGGATGAGCGCTCCGCCGATATCGGTCGTTTGCGCGAGCCATTCGGGGCCAACGATGAAGATCGGGTCGACGCCCCAGATGCCCTCGAAGAGAGCGACGGTGGCGAGCGAGAGACCGACGGTCACGAGCACCTGCTCGATATGCCGGAGATAGAGCGGCCTGATGAGCAGCAGCTCCGTCAGAGCTGCGACGGTCGCGCCCACGATGGCGCCGACGAGGATCGAGAGCAGGAAGGTGCTCCACGAGCCGTCGTCCATGCGTCGCGCGAACTCCCAGCCGAGAAAGGCACCCAGCGTCAGGAACGAACCGTGCGCGAAGTTGAGCACCCCCATGAGCCCGTAGATGAGCGAAAGACCGCTCGCCACGAGAAAGTACAGGGCTCCGAGGCCCAAACCCGTGATGAGAAGTAGCAGAACGGTGCTCACTTGTCTTCCTCCGTCGAGGTCGCACCCGTTGTCGCGGGCGGGGTCTGGCGGGCACCATCGTGATCGGTGGAGTGGACGCCGAGCAGTTGCTGCGTGCGATCATCGTCATCCAGGAGCGCGGCCGCGGGCCCGGTGTGCACCACGCGACCGCCCTCGATGACGACGACGGTGTGCGCGAGCCGGCGTACGATCGGCAGATTCTGCTCGACCAGCAAGATGGGGGCTGTCGTCGCGGCCCGCTCAAGGGCATCGGCGACGTCGAGGACGATCTTGGGCGCGAGCCCCTTCGTCGGCTCGTCGACGAGCAGGATGCGGTTGTCGTTGAGGAGTGTTCGAGCGAGCGACAGCATCTGCTGCTGGCCGCCCGAGAGCGAGCCAGCTTTCTGCGAGGAGCGCTCGACAAGATCCGGAAAGAGCTCGTCGACGAGAGTGCGATGTGGAGCGCCCGTGCGCGTCGCTAGACGCAGATTCTCGGCCACGGTGAGGGAGGCGAAGACTTCGCGATCCTCGGGCACGTAGCCCACGCCGCGCTGCACGATGCTGTGCGTCGGCAGTCCGTCGATGCGCTCACCGTCGAACTCGATCGAGCCGGAACGGTTGATGAGGCCCATGATGGCGCGCAGAGTGCTCGTCTTGCCCACTCCGTTGCGGCCGAGGACGGCCGTGACTCCCGTGGCGGGAACCTCGAAGTCGACCGACTCGACGACCTGCTGCCCATCGATGTAGGCGCTGAGACCGCTCACGCGCAGCAGCGGAGCGGAGGAAGTGGGGGTGCTCACAGGCTCTCTCCCAGGTAGGCGGATTGAACGTTCGGATCGGCCATGACTGCGTGAGGGGTATCCCACGCCAAGACTTGTCCGTGATGCATGACCGCGACCTTGTCGACCAGACCGAGCACGACATCCATGTGGTGCTCCACCATGAGAACCGTGCGCCCGCTGCGATGAACGCGACGGATGACATCGACGAGCTCAGGCACATCGCCGGAGGCAACGCCCGCCATGGGCTCGTCGAGCAGGATGACCGTCGGCTCAGTGGCGAGCAGCATGGCGATTTCCAGCTTGCGCTTGTCACCGTGCGAGAGCACTCCGGCGCTCGTCTCGGCATGACGCGCCAGCCCGACCTCCTCTAGCCGCTCACGTGCGACCTCGGTGGCCGCGTCGCCGCGACGTGGCCCGGCAAGCACCGACAGCTCCCTGCCCAGAGCCACCTGAGCTGAGAGTCGAACGTTCTCGAGGGCGCTGAGCCCCGCAAAGAGGCTCGACGTCTGGAAGGTGCGACCGAGTCCAGCCCGTGCTCTGCGCTGCACGGAGAGCCGCGTCACGTCGTTCCCTCGCACGAACACGCGGCCCCCGGTGGGGATCATGATGCCGCTGACGAGGTTGAACAGTGTCGTTTTGCCGGCCCCGTTGGGGCCGATCACGCCGAGCATCTCACCGCTGCCGACCGAGAGCGACACGTCATCGATGATGCGCGCGCCCCCGATCTGCAGCGAGAGGTGCTCAACGGCGAGCACGGGCTGGTCGGTCATGGTGCAGGCTCTCTCTTCGCCGTGAGCCGGGCGACTAGCCGACGACCGGCGGGGCGACAGTGTCGGCTTCGACGATCTCGATGAGTTCGGGCACCCAGGAGTCGCCCTGCTGCACCAGGCGCGCCTGGAACATGGGCTGCAGCACCGCGTGGTCGTCGGCGCGGATCGTCGTCGTGCCCTTCGGGCCCTCGAATGTCCAGCCCTCGAGCGCCGCGATCATGCCGTCTACGTCGTCCCCGCCCTCGCGGATGGCCTGCACGACCATCTGCGCGGCGACGAAGCCGTCAGGCGAGAACAGGTCGGGCGTTGCGCCGGCGGCGTCGAGCCGCTCAATCATGGCCGCCTCGACGTCGGTGCCGGCAGCACCCGCGAAATAGTGGTTGAGGAAGCTGATCTGGTCGCTCGCCTCGGCGTAGGCACCGTAGGTCGCAACGTCACCGAGGCCGGTGACGACCGGGATCGCGTCGAACACTCCCTGCTGGTCGAGTGCCTGCCACATGGCCGCACTCGTGGCGCCGGCCCAGGCCACGAAGACCAGGTCAGCGTCGGCCGAGAGGATCTGCTGGGCGAAGGGAGTGAACTCGGTTGCGTCCTCCGGGACGAGGATTCCCTCGACCTCCGCGCCTGCTCCACCGAGGACGGCGTCAACCCCAGCGAGGTTGCCCTGACCGAACGCGGTGTCCTGCGCGAACACGACGACCTTCTGGCCGGCCGGGTCACCGATGAAGGTTCCTGCTGTGGCCACGTCCTGATAGGTCTGGCGACCCGAGCGGAAGGTGTAGTCGTTGATGCCGGTGACGGCGTCAGCCGCCGAGGGGCCCGCGATGTAGAGGATCTGGTTCTGCTCGGCCTGCTCGGCGAGCGCGAGCGCGATGCCCGAGGACACCGTGCCAGCGACGATCTGCACGCCCTGGCCGATGACGTCGCGAGCGAGGTTGACCGCAGTGTCGGTGTCGCCGGCGTCGTCGTAGACCGTGACGTTGATCTCTCGGCCGTCGACGGCTCCGGTGCCATCGGTCGCGTAGTCGAGACCAGCCTCGAAGCCGGCGAGGTAGGCCCCGCCGTACGCCGCGAGCGGGCCGGTCTCGGAAGTGATGACAGCGACGGGCACCGCGGCGAGGGTCTCACCGTCGGTGCTCGGCTCGCTCGCCGTGGGCGCACAGCCCGCGAGAGTGAGGCCGGCGATCGCGAGGACCGCCGGGACGAAGAACTTTTGGGGGCGCATGTGATTGCCTTTCCTGCTGCCATAGAAGGATGCGGGGCTGTTTACCTGACAGGTGGTTCAGGTTTCAGGAAACGTACCGTGGAGGGCGACGCGCTGTCAAGACGAGACGGGGCGGCCGCACCACAGGCGCCTCGACGAGATCGGCGCGCGCCGTGCCCGGCAGTCCCGCGGGAGCACGCGTGCGACGATGCGGTCGACGGCTCGGTGACTAGAACACGCTGATCGGCTTGACGATGTCGGCGTAAATGAGCAGAGCACTCATGACGCCAAGCACGAGAACCACCGCGAGCGTAATCGGCACGAGCTTCGCGGTGTCAACCGGGCCCGGGTCGGGCCGACCGAACAAGGCCCAGAGTCGCCGCCGAGCACCCTCGAACAGTGCGCCCGCGATGTGCCCGCCATCGAGCGGCAGCAGCGGAATGAGGTTGAACACAAACAGGGCGACGTTGAGCGAGGCGATGAGGCCCGTGAGTGCCGAGACGCGCTCGACGACCGGAATCGTGTCGATGCTCGCGATCTCGCCCGCGATGCGGCCGACCCCCACGACGCTGATCGGGCCGTTCGGGTCGCGCTCCTCGGGCCCGAACGCGGCCGCGGCGACATCGATCATGCGCTGGGGCAGATTCAGGATGATCTCGCCCACGCGCACGATATTGTCGCCCACGGCGGGCAGCACCTCGCTCGCGGGCTGCTGCGCCGTCTCGAGGGCCGCCGCGATGCCGACGAAGCCGACCTCCTGCGTGAGGGGCTCGCCGTCGGGCCCGTCGACGAGCTGACCGCGGTCGTCGGTCACGAAGCGCTCGGTGAGCAGCGGGGTGAGCGTCGTCGACACGGTGTCGCCACCCCGGTCGAGGGTGAAGGCCAGGGGCTCGCCCGCCGCGGCGCGCACCGTGGTGAGCACGTCATCCCACGACTCGATAGGGTCACCGTCGATCGCCGCGATGCGATCGCCCGGCAGGATTCCCGCCTCGGCGCCCGGGGCGAGCGGGTCGCCGGGCGCGCACTCCTGGCGCTCACTCGTCGCCGGCAGCACGCACTCATTGACGCTGCCGATGGTCGTGGAGGGCTGAGCGATGCCAAAGCCCATGAGCACCACGGCGTAGAGCACGACCGCGATGACAAGGTTCATCAGCGGGCCGCCGAGCATGATGATGATGCGCTTCCACACCGCGAGCCGGTAGAAGCTGCGCGCCTCCTCACCCACCGTGATGGTCTCCGCCGACGCCACCCGGGCATCCTGCACGAGCGTCTCGAAGAAGCCCGTGGTCGACTCACGCTCGACCGTCGAGCCCTTCGGCGGCGGATACATGCCCGCCATCGAGATGTAGCCGCCCAGCGGCAGCCACTTGAAGCCGTACTCGGTGCCGCCGCGACGCCACGAGACGATCGTGCGGCCGAAACCGATCATGAACTGCCCTACGCGCACGCCGAACAGCTTGGCGGGCACGAAGTGGCCCAGCTCGTGCAGGGCGATCGAGACAATGAGCCCGACCACGACGACGAGAATGCCGACGAGATACAGCAGCACGGTCTCCACGAGCGGTCACTCTAGCGCCGCATCGCTCAGATCGGGCTGAAGGCAGATCGTGGCCGAGGGCGCCTAGCCCGCGGCGATCAGGTCGTCGGCCGCGCGCCGAGCCCAGACCTCTGCCTCCAGCACGCCCTCGAGCGTCATGGGGTGCGCCTCGTGGCGGTCGACGACGGCGCGCACGGTGTCGACGATGTCGAGGTAGCCGATGCGGCCATCGTGGAAGGCGTGCACGGCCTGCTCGTTGGCGGCGTTGAATACCGCGGGGAAGGTCACGCCCGCCAGCCCGACGTGCTTCGCGAGCGCGACGGCCGGGAAGGCCTCGTCGTCGAGGGCCGCGAACGTCCACGTGGACGCTGTGCTCCAGTCGAGCGGTGCGCCGACTCCCCCGACGCGGTGCGGCCAGTCGAGCCCGAGCGAGATCGGCAGCCGCATGTCGGGAGGCGAGCACTGCGCGATCGTCGAGCCGTCGATGAACTCGACCATGGAGTGCACGATTGACTGCGGGTGCACGGTGACGTCGATGCGGTCGTAGGGCACGTCGAAGAGCAGGTGGGCTTCGATCACCTCCAGGCCCTTGTTGACGAGCGTTGACGAGTTGGTCGTGATGGCCTTGCCCATATCCCACGTCGGGTGGGCGAGCGCCTCGGCGGGCGTCACGCCCTCGAGCGAGGCGCGCGAGCGGCCCCGGAACGGCCCACCGCTCGCCGTCAGCACCAGCCGCCGCACCTCGTGGTGTTCGCCCGCGAGCAAGGCTTGCGCGATCGCCGAGTGCTCGCTGTCGACGGGCACGATCTGGCCGGGCGCGGCGAGGTCGGTCACCAGGGACCCCCCGACGATGAGGCTCTCCTTGTTGGCGAGGGCCAGGATGCGCCCCGCGCGCAGCGCCGCGAGCGTCGGCGCGAGACCGACCGACCCGGTGATGCCGTTGAGCACCACATCGCAGGCGACATCCCGCACGAGCTGGGCTGCGGCCTCGGCGCCGAGGGCGACGTGCTCCACGGAGTGGGCTCGCGCCTGCTCCTCGACGAGCTCTCGGTTGCGGCCCGCAGCGAGCCCGACCACGCGGAACCGGTCGGGGTTCGCAGCGATCACCTCGAGCGCCTGCACGCCGATGGAGCCGGTGGAGCCGAGGACGATCACATCGCGCATGCCGTCTATCCTGCCTCGCCCGCGACGTCGCCGCTGCGCGCTGACGGTCAGCGTGCCGCGAGGATGTCGACGACGAAGACGATCGTGTCGTCCGCGCCGATCGACCCGTCAGGCGTGCCGCCCGAGGGTCCGTAGCCGAGGTCAGGCGGAATGATCGCGACCACCTGCGAGCCGACTGCCTGCCCGACGAGGGCATCGCGGAAGCCGGGGATGACCTGCTCGACGTTGAACGGCGCGGGCGCTCCGCGCTGCCAGCTCGAGTCGAAGACCTCACCGGTGTTCCAGTTGATGCCCGTGTAGTGCACGGTGACGTTGGCGCCCTCCGCCACCTCGTCGCCCGCGCCCTGCACGAGCACGGCGAGGTCGAACTCGGTCGGCGGCTCCTCGTCGGGGATGACGATCGTCGGTTCGCCGTTCTCGGCGAGGGTCACGAGCGGGAAGCCCTCGGGTGCCTCGAGGGCCTCACCCTCGGCCCGCGCGAGCGGAGCGTCGAGGATCTCGACAACGTCGATCACGAAGACGAGCGACTCGGTGCCGGCGAGCCCGAGCTCCGGCACGCCTGCATCGCCGAAGCCCTGCTCGGGCGGGATGACGCCCACGACACGGGTTCCCGCGTTCGCGCACTCGATCAGGCGCGAGAAGCCCGCGAGCTGCTCACCGGTCGAGTCGACCGGGAACTCCTCAGCGTTGGCCCCGGTGAACCCGGTCGAGGCGAGTTCGTCGCTCGTCTCCCCGTTGAGCACGGTGTACTCGATGAGCACCGTGTCGCCGTTCTCGGCGCGGGCACCGTCGCCCTCGACGAGCACCGAACGCTCGGTGGACTGCGACTCGAGTGGACCCTCGAAGTCGATCTCGGGCACGGCGCCGAATCCGCCGTCCACGGCGATCGCCCGCGAGGCGTCGCCGGCCTCAGCGCACCCTTCCGGGCCGGCGCCGTCGGCCGTGCTGTCGGTCGAGCCGTCGGTGGGGGTGCAGGCGGCCAGCGCGACGAGCAGGCCTGCGGTCACGAGGGCGAGGGGGGTAGAGCGCACGTCGAAGCTCCCAGAGGTAGTGGGGTGATGGGCACGAAAGCATCCTCTCACCCTCGGCTTGGCGGCTCCTGCGCGGCGATGACCGTGACCGGCTCGTGGCCGACGGGAAAGCTCACCGAGTTGGCAATGAAGCACAGCTCGCTCGCCCGCTCGTGCAGGTGCGCGGCTCGGCGCGCATCCTCATCGGTGTGGTGCGCGGCGAGCGTCACGCGCGGGCGCAGGGTAGCTGCGATGAGGCGGCCTCCCTCGCCCTCTTGGCGCAGGGTGCCGCTCGCGTCGTCGCTGTAATCAACGACGACGATCCCCGCGCTCGTAGCAACGTGCAGGTAGCTCATCAGGTGGCACTGGCTGAGGGCGGCGATGACGAGCTCCTCGGGGTTCCAGCGCTCAGCATCACCGCGGAACGCTCGATCACTAGACCCGTCGATCTCGTGCGTCTTGCCCTCGGCGCGGATGCGGTGGTCGCGGCCGTAGGAACGGTACGTCGCCGTACCCTCACCCCGGTTGCCCGTCCACCGGATACTCACGGCGTACGCGTGCTCGTTACCCATGTCGCCTCCCTCAGCCGATCAGTGTCGCGGAGTACACTCATCCCACCATGACCGACACCCTCTCTGCCTCCCCCACCGCCTCGACATCGGGCCCTGCGACCGGCTCTGAGATCGCCCAGGAGCGCCGCGTCGTCACTGAGATTCCCGGCCCGCACTCGCGCGCCCTGCACGAGCGCCGCCTCGCCGTCGTCTCCAGCGGCGTCGGCACGACGCTCCCCGTCTACATGGATCGTGCGCACGGCGCGATCATTGTCGACGTCGACGGCAACCACTTCATCGACCTCGGCGGCGGCATCGGGGTGACGACCATCGGGCACACCAACGATGGCCTCGTCGAGGCCGTGCGCGACCAGGTCGGCAAGCTCACCCACACGCTCTTCACGGTCACGCCGTACGAGCCGTACGTGCGCGTTGCCGAGCTGCTCGTTGAACTCTCCCCCGGCGACCACGCCAAGAAGGTCGTGCTCGTCAACTCAGGCGCCGAGGCGCTCGAGAACGCCGTGAAGATCGCACGCAAGCACACCCGGCGCACCGGCGTCGCCGTGCTCGACCACGGTTACCACGGCCGCACCAACCTCACCATGGCCATGAACTTCAAGGCCGCGCCCTACAACACGGGCTTCGGTCCCTTCGCGGGCGACGTGCACCACGCGCCCAGCTCGTACCCCTACCGCGACGGCCTGTCGGGGGCCGAGGCGGCGAAGCGCACCATCAGCTACCTCGAGAAGCGCGTCGGGGCAGAAGACCTGGCGTGCCTCGTCGTCGAGCCCATTCAGGGCGAGGGCGGCTTCATGGTGCCCGCCGAGGGCTACCTGCCCGCGCTCGTCGACTGGTGCCGCGCCAACGGCATCGTCTTCGTCGCCGACGAGGTGCAGTCGGGTGTCGCCCGCACAGGAGCCTTCTACGCGAGCGAGCACTTCGGCATCGTGCCCGACCTCATCACGACCGCGAAGGGCATCGCGGGCGGCATGCCCCTCGCCGGCGTCATCGGGCGCGCCGAGATCATGGACTCCGCACACGCTGGCGGGCTCGGCGGCACCTTCGGCGGCAACCCCGTTGCGTGCGCGGCCGCCGTCTCGGTGCTTGAGCAGATCGTCAGCCGCGACCTGCTCGCCGAGGCGCGCCGCATCGAGAGCGTGCTGAAGCCCGCACTGCTCGAGCTGCAGAAGCGGTATCCGATCATCGGCGATGTGCGCGGCATCGGCGCGATGCTCGCGATCGAATTCACCGACCCGGTAACGGGTGATCCGGATGCGGCCACCGTGTCGCGGGTCTCCGCCGCCGCCGCCGAGCAGGGTGTGCTCGTGCTCACCGCCGGCACGTACGGCAACGTGATCAGGTTCCTGCCCAGCCTCGCCATCAGCGACGCCCTGCTGCACGACGCGGTCGGCGTGCTCGACGCCGCACTCTCGGCCTCCTGATCGACGGGTCGGCGGTGCGCCCGCTCGCCGGGGAGGGATGCGTCGAACTCGCGCGTCTCGACAGAGGCGGGCTCACCGAATCGCGCCACCTCGGTGCCGCCGCCGTCGTCGACGCCTCGGGTCGGGTGCTGCGCGCGCTCGGCGATATCAGGGCGACGATCTACCCGCGGTCGACCCTCAAGCCACTGCAAGCGCTGGCCATGCTCGAGGCCGGCGCCGACCTCACCGACGAGCAGCTCGTGCTCTCGAGCGCGAGCCACTGCGGCTCGCCCGCCCACCTCGCCGTCGTCGAGGGCATACTCGCTGAGGACGCTCGCAGCGGCGACGACCTGCAGTGCCCCGTCGAGCCGCCGCTCGGCTCGCGCGAGCGTGCCGAACGGCGGGCCGCGGGGCTCGCACCGAACCGCATCACCATGAACTGCTCGGGCAAGCATGCCGGGTTCTTGCGCGCGAGTGACGCGCTCGGCGCCGAGGCGCAGAGCTACCTCGCGCTCGACCACCCCGTGCAGCAGCGCGTGCGCGACACCCTCGAGCGCTGGAGCGGAGAGGCCGTCCACCACACCGCCGTCGACGGCTGCGGGGCACCGCTGCACGCGACGTCGCTGGCTGCCGTCGCTCGCGCCATCGCCCGCGTCGCGGCTGTTGAGACCCCCGCGGCCATGCGGTACATGGCGGCACTGCGCGCGGAGCCGTGGGCCGTCGACGGGCACGGCCGCGCCAACACCGTGGTGATCGAGCGACTCGGCCTGCTCGCCAAGATCGGCGCCGAGGGGGTCATCGTGCTCGGCAGCCCCGAGGGCGCCGCTGTCGCGGTGAAGGTGATCGACGGCAGCATGCGGGCTACCACCCCGGTCGCACTCGCGCTGCTCGCCGGGGAGGGTCTCGTCGACGCCGACGCGGCCGCCGAGGTGGTCGCGCAGCTCGCACAGCCAGTGCTCGGCGGCGGCCAGGTCGTCGGCCGCCTCGCCGTCTCGGTCTAGGTCTCGGCCTCGATCGACGGTCTCGGCCGTCGGTCTAGGTCGTCGCCGCGAGCCTGCGCCGTCGCGCGGAGGCCGTCAACTGGGCGATGAGCACGAGGGCGATGGCGAGGAAGAACACTCCCGAGGCGATGACGTTTGCTTCGGGTGGAATGCCGCGCGCGGCCGCCGTGTAGACGAAGCTCGGGAAGGTGACTTCGGCACCGCGGTTGAAGTTCGTGATGATGAAGTCGTCGAAGCTGAGCGCGAACGACAGGAGCGCGGCGGCCACGATCCCCGGCAGCAGCATGGGGAAGGTGATGCGCCAGAACACCTGCCGCGGGTTGCCGTAGAGATCACGCCCCGCCTCTTCGAGCGCGGGGTTGATGCTCGCGACTCGAGCCCGCACCGTGACCACGACGAAGCTCAGGCAGAACAGCGTGTGGGCGATGATGATCGTGGTGAGGCCCTTCGGCACCCCCACCTGTAAGAACTGCGCGGCCAGGCCGGCGCCCAGCACGACCTCGGGCGTCGTCATCGGCAGGAAGATGAGCAGCGTCGTGGTGTTGCGGAACTTGAAGCGGTAGCGCACGAGGGCGATCGCGATCATCGTGCCGAGCGTCGTGGCGAGAACGGTCGCGACAACGCCGATGAGGACGCTGTTGCCGAACGCCCGGCAGACATCCTGCGCGTCGCAGACGTTGAGCCAGTTGTCAACGGTGAAGCCGCGCCAGATGATGTTGGTGCGCCGCGCGTCGTTGAACGAGAAGACGATCGTGTAGACGATCGGGATGAGCAGGAACACGAACGCCATACCCGAGTAGACCCAGATGGCCCACTTACCGAAGCCCTTCACAGCAGCTCCTCCGTTCCGCTGCGCTTCACGTAGGCGCTGACCAGGATGAGGATCGCCGCCATGAGCACGATCGATAGCGCCGCCGCCGCGGGGAAGTTCTGCAGCACGAGGAAGTTGGTCTCGATGACGTTGCCGATCATCGTCGTCTCCGCCGAGCCGAGAAACTCGCGTGAAGCGTTGATGTAGTCACCGGCGGCGGGGATGAACGTCAGCAGGGTGCCCGACATGACGCCGGCGGCTGAGAGCGGCAGCGTAACCGTGCGGAAGGTCACCGCCGGGCTGCCGTAGAGGTCGTTGCCCGCCTCCAGCAGCCGCAGGTCGAGGCTCGCGAGAGTCGCATAGATCGGCAACGTCATGAAGGGCACGAAGTTGTAGGTCAACCCGAAGACGACCGAAAACGCCGTACCCGTGATCGCCTGCCCCGGGGGCAGGATCGCGAGCGCGCTCAGAACACCGGCGATGGGGCCCTCGTCAGCGAACAGCTGCTTCCAGGCCAGCGTGCGCAGCAGGAACGAGATGAAGAAGGGCGCGATGACGAGCACGAGCGCCAGCCCCTGCAGCAGCGGATACGGCCGCAGGGTGATGCCGATGAAGTAGCCGAGGGGGAACCCGATGAGCAGGGCGAAGAGCGTCGCGAGCGCCGCGAACCCCGCCGAGCGCAGAGACTGCTCGCCGTAGGTCTCGAGCACGACGACGTAGTTCTCCCACCGGAAGGCATTCGTGTACACGCCGAACTGCAGCGGGTCGGGCTCCTGGAAGCTGGTGATGATGAGCGAGAACAGCGGCGTGACAAAGAACAGAATCAAGTACAGGATGCCCGGCAGCAGCAGGAAGAGCGCGATCGGGCTGCGACGCTTGACGCTCGGTTCCGCGGCCGAGGTCTGCGCGGAGAACGCGGTGAAGGCCACGGATCAGTCCTTCCCGAGCTCCGCCTTGAGCTGCTCGCGGGACTGCGTGGCGATCATCGAGGTATCGGTGTCGGCCTGGAACCGAGAGCCAGCCGCCGTGTACGACTCATCCGCGAGACCGAACGCGTGCTCGAGGCTCCAACTCAGCCAGACTTCGTCGCCGTCGTGGTGCATGGCCTTGATGCTCGTGTTCTGCGAGAAGACGGTGACGACACCGTGCGTCGGCAGGGTCACCTCGTACTGCGTGCTCACCCCGCTGAAGGAGACATCCGTGATGCGTCCGGGCCCGACGACGTTGCGGCCCGTCGCCTCCTTGGGCGCACTGTCGTGCAGAGTGACCTTCTCGGGCCGCACACCCACCGTGATGCGCCCGCGGTGACGTTGCGCGCGATCGGCGGGAACCTCGATCTTCGCACCACCGACGTCGACGACCAGCGTGGAGGATCCGCTTGAGGTGACGTCGCCCGTGAACAGGTTCGACTGGCCGAGGAAGGTCGCCACGAACGCCGTGTGCGGCAACTCGTAGAGTTCCTGCGGATTGCCCATCTGCTCGATGCGGCCCTTGTTCATGACCGCGACGGTGTCGGCCATGGTCATGGCCTCCTCCTGGTCGTGCGTCACATGCAGGAAGGTCAGGCCGACCTCGCTCTGAATATCTTTGAGCTCGATCTGCATCTGCCGCCGCAGCTTCAGGTCGAGCGCACCGAGAGGCTCATCGAGCAGCAGGAGCGCCGGACGGTTGACGACCGCGCGCGCAAGCGCGACCCGCTGCTGCTGACCGCCCGACAGCTGCGCCGGCTTGCGGCTGGCGACATGGTCGAGCTCGACGAGCCGCAGTGCCTCGTGCGCCAGCGGGCCGGCGTCTTTGATGCCGCGCCGCTTCAGGCCGAACGCGACATTCTCGATGATCGTCATGTGCGGGAAGAGCGCGTAGCTCTGGAACACGGTGTTGACCGGGCGCTGGAACGCCCGAGTGCTCGTCACGTCGTTGCCCCCGATGAGGATGCGCCCCGTCGTGGGCTCCTCGAGGCCGGCGATGAGCCGCAGGGTGGTCGTCTTGCCGCACCCGGAGGGCCCCAGCAGAGCGAAGAAGGATCCGGCCGGAATGGTCAGATCGAGCTCTTCGATCGCCGTGAACCCGGGGAAACGCTTGCTGATGCCGACCAGTTCGAGGTCGGCACCAGCCTCGGCGAATCCACCCTGCGGAACGTCGCTGTTCGTCACGAAAGTGGTGCTCCTTGCTGAATCGCGTGGTGCGTTATGGCCGTGCTAGGCGCCGAGCAGGATCGCCTGGAATGCTGCCTGGAACTCATTCTCTTCCTGAGCCGAGAGCCCACGGAACACCGAGGACTGCGCGAGCGTGTCAGCGTTGGGGAAGATGAGCTGGTTCTCGGCGAGCTCCGGATCGATCGCGATCGCGGCCTCCTGAGCGCCCTCCACCGGAGTGATGTAGTTCACCCAGGCGGCAACCTCGGCAGCGATCTCGGGCTCGTAGTAGTAGTTCATGAGCGCCTCGGCGTTGGCCTTGCGGGGCGAGCCGATCGGCACCATGAAGTTGTCGCTCCACAGCGTGGCACCAGCCTCGGGCAGAACGAACTTCCACTTCTCGTAGCCCTCTTCGAAGTTGAGGAGCGTGATGTCGCCCGACCAGCCGATCGCCACGAGAGCGTCGTTGTTGACGAGGTCCTCCGTGTACGAGTTGCCGCGCACGTTGCGGATCTGACCCGACTCGACCTGCTCGCGCAGGATGTCGAGCGCCGCATTGAAGTCATCGGAGGAGAAGTCGCTCGAGATGTCGACACCGTTTTCGAGCATGATGAGCCCGATCGTGTCGCGCATCTCGGAGAGCACGCTGACGCGGCCGGCGAACTCGGGGTTCCACAGATCGCTGACGGAGCGAATCTCGCCGACTTCCTCGACGTTGTAGGCGATGCCCGCGAACCCGCTCTGCCACGGCAGTGAGTGCACGCGGCCCGGGTCGAACGCCGGGTTCTGCAGGCTCTCCACAAGGTTCGCCGCGTTGGGGATGTTGTCCTTGTTGAGCTCCTGGGTGTACCCCAGCTGGATCCAGCGGTTGACCATCCAGTCGGTGAGGCACACCGTGTCGGCGCCGATGTCCTGACCGAGGGCGAGCTGGTCGCGCACGGTCGCGAAGTACGAGTTGTTGTCGTCCACCGTGATCAGGTAGTTGACGTCGATGCCCGTCTGCTCCTGGAAGCGCACGAGGGTCGGGAAGTTGCCGTCGTCATCCTCGTCGATGTAGAACGGCCAGTTGGCCCAGTTCAGCGTCGGGTCGTCGGCCGAGCCGTCCTCCGCCGGCGAGAGCTGATTGCCCGCGTCAGTCGAACACGCGGCGAGCGCGAGAGCCGTGGCGCCAGCGCCGGTTCCGGCGAGCATCGCGCGGCGGCTGACCTGCGCGCGCTTGGCCTGCTGGATGAGGCTGCGGATCATGGGGTCTTCGGGAAGCGGTCGGTTCATGAGGGCTGCTCCTTGCCTTCGCGGTCAGGTACGACAGTGTCCGTGGTTGCAGTGACAGGACGATACTGGCATAGGCCGATGCCCTCCTGCACTAGGGAACGCTCAATTCATCCATTCTGAAACACGATTGTCACGAAATCAGCACATATCGGCAAAGATGAGTGCGGAATCCATCGTCTGTGCCCGATACAATGGTGCAGCAGCGCAGCGTGGCGTCCGAGGTTCCCTAGCGCCAGCGCGTCCTGAGATTCATCGCGAGGAGAACTGATGAGAATCGCCGTTCCGGCTGAGGTCAAGAACAACGAGTACCGCGTAGCCATCACCCCCGCCGGGGTTCACGACCTGGTGAGCCACGGTCACGAAGTGCTCGTGCAATCCGGCGCAGGGCTGGGGTCCTCCATCACAGACGAGGCCTACATCGAGCAGGGCGCGCGCATCGTGCCCGACGCAGCGACGGCCTGGGGCGAGGCGGAGCTGCTGCTCAAGGTCAAAGAGCCCGTCGCCTCCGAGTACGCGCACTTCCGCGACGGACTCGTGCTCTTCACCTACCTGCACCTGGCCGCCGAGGAAGAGCTCACGCGCGCTCTGCTCACCGGCGGCGTGACGGGGATCGCCTACGAGACGGTGCAACTCCCCTCCCGCGCTCTGCCCCTGCTCGCCCCCATGAGCGAAGTGGCCGGTCGACTCGCCCCCATCGTCGGCGCCAACGCGATGCTGCGCCCGCAGGGCGGGCCCGGGCTGCTCGTGCCCGGGGTTCCCGGCACGGATCCGGCCGACATCGTCGTACTGGGCGGCGGCGTCGCCGGCACCAACGCTGTGGCGATGGCCGTCGGCCTGGGGGCGGAGGTCACGGTACTCGACACGAACCTGCAGCGCCTGCGAGAACTGGACGCCCTGTACAGCGGGCGCATCCGCACCATTGCCTCCAACGGCTACGAGATCGAGCGGGCCGCCGTTGCCGCCGACATGCTCATCGGATCCGTGCTCATCCCGGGCGCACGGGCGCCGAAACTGGTGAGCAACGAGCTCGTCTCGCGGATGAAGCCCGGCAGCGTGCTCGTCGACATCGCTGTCGACCAGGGTGGTTGCTTCGCCGACTCGCGACCGACGACGCACGCCGAGCCCACCTTTACGGTGCACGAGAGCACCTTCTACTGCGTTGCGAATATGCCCGGCGCCGTGCCGACAACCTCCACGAACGCGCTCACCAACGCGACAATGCCCTACGTGCGCGCGATCGCCAATCAGGGCTGGCGGCAGGCGATGCAGGCGGACCCCGCGCTCGCACCCGGGCTCAACACCCATGCTGGGGCCGTGACCAACGACGCGGTCGGCGCCGCGCACGGCCTCGACTCCGTGGCCCTTGACACCGTGCTCGCTTAGCGGCGCGGGTCGGCCCCTCGACCGCGGTCGAGCACGGCCCATCTCGCGCGCTGGAGCGGCTCCTCGGGCTCGAGCCACCACACCTCGGCCGTGTGGGGTCGCAGCGGCGGAGGTGACTCGCGAATGCCGAGCAGGGAGCGCACCTCGGGTGCGCCCACTCCGGCGAGCACGACGGTCGCCGTGCGGCGCAGGGCCTGCAGCATCGACCACTGCGCCGTCCATCCCTCCACGTCGTCGAGAACGATGCGTGGCTCCAGGCCCACAGCCGGTGTGCTGATGGTCGCCGACTCGGCGGCGCCCATGACGACCGCGGCCGGGTGCGCCCGCGCGAGGGCCTCCGCCACTCGACGCGGCTGTCGGGCGACGACGAGCATCGGGTGATGCTCGGGTACCACCACCTCCGGCAGCACCACGGCAGCCGGAGGTGGCAGGGGCGGCGGCGTGACGATCTGCACAACCGAGCCGCGCCATCGCCCCCGCCCAGGAGAAGCGCGATGCTCTACAGAGCCCCCCGACGCGGCCGTCGAGCTGCCGTCGGCTCGCGCGCCCCCCAGCTCGAGCACGCTGGAAAACCTGCCCGAGAGCAGCGCGTGCTCGCCCGGGCCGGGCGCCATGGCCGCGATGACTGCGCCGTCGCGCGCCCGGAGAGCGCTCGCTGCGTCATCCCACAGTCGCATCAGCTCAGCCCGGTCATCACCCGCACGACGCAGGAGGGCGTCGAGATCGTCTGCCACGAGCAGCCCGACGGGCGGAGCGTCGTCGGCCAGCTCGCGCAGGGTGGCCATGGCATCCGGCCACTCGCCGGAGAGCACCGTGGCCGACACCCCGTCGCGACGGGCCGCAGCCGCGATGGCGGCCAGCGCCCCCGTGCGCCCGGTGCCATGGCCGCCGAGAACGGCGAGCGGCCCGTCGCGCCGCCGATCCCAGACGGCGATGTCGCGGGCCTGGCGCTCGGGGCGGTCCACCAGACCGAACGCCCAGCCCTGCCCGACGCGCGACCCGGCGGCCGCCGCGCGCTCGAGATCATCGAGGCTCACGCGCTCGGGCAAGGGCGGCACCCACGGACTCGCCGATCCCGGTACTCCCCTCCACCGCTCGCACACGGAGCGAACACTGTCACTGTCGATGAGCGCGGTCTGCACCTCGCGCACCCCGTCGGCATCCGAGACGAGGGCCCGACCTCGTGGCAGTGCGCGCAGCCGCGTCGCGAGACCCGAGCCCAGCAGGGCAGCGTCGGCGTCCTCCGCGATGCGGAAGCACACTCTGATTGCGCAGTTCGCGGCGATCGCGTCGCGCACCGCACTCGCGGGGTGCTGCGTGCACAGCACGAGGTGAATGCCCAGCGAGCGGCCGCGCGCGGCGATGTCCATGATCACGCCGTGCAGGTCGGGCAGAGTCGCCAGCAGTGCCGCGTACTCGTCGATGACGACCACGAGACGCCCGAGTGCCGCGGTGCTGTCACGCACGTCGCGCGCTCCCCGATCGCGCAGCCAGCTCTCACGGCGCCGAATCTCCGCGCGCAGCGAGGAGAGGGCGCGGTCAGCCGTCGACTCATCCAGATCGGTGATCACCTCGAGGGCGTGCGGAAGCGCATCGAGGTCGAGGAAGCTCGCACCGCCCTTGAAGTCAACGAACAGCAGAGCGAGCTCGGCCGGGGAAGCCTGGTATGCCCAGCCCAGCACCAGCGTGCGCAAGAACTCGCTCTTACCGCTGCCGGTGGTTCCCCCCATGAGCAGGTGCGGGCCGTCGGTCGGCGGGTCGAGCATGACCGGGCCGCCCTCACCGAGGCCGATCGGAATACCCGCCTCCGCCTCTGGGCTGCGCTCGAGCTCGGACCACAGCACGTGATCTGGGATGCGCGCTGCGTCGGCGCGGAGGGCCGCGCGTAACCGCGACCTCTCCGGCGCGCTCCAGAACTCGGGTCGGCCCTCGACGCGCCCGCCGCCCGGCAGCGTGACCGTCAGGCGATGGGCCGAGACGACATCGATGACGGGGCCGGTCTCCGACTCGCCCTCGGTGCGCTGCTCCGAGGGGAGAGACGCCTCGCGCAGAGTCACGCCGGGCTCCAGACTCAGCCGCTCGCGCATCGCCCGCGCCGCCGCGCCGGCACCGAGAACCGTGAGCACTCCCCGCGGCACCACGAGCGGCAGCGCGGGGTGCACCCGCGCGCGGTCGAGCAACCGAGCGACGCGCTCGCCCTCCGGGCCCGTGGTGACGAGGCTCAGCGTAGACACCGCCGACTCGGGAGCCCGGGCGCTGGGCTGTCGTGCGAGGCCGATGCGCACGGGCGCGCCCTCTCGCTCGGGTGGGAGGCCTGCGCCCGGTCGGGCGGGAAACCGGGCATCCTGCTCTGCGCGCTCCTGCCGGTGCGCCTGGTCAATGAGCCGACCGTAGGCCTGACACTCCTCGTCGAACCGAGCAGCGTCAGACGCGGCTTGCCGTCGCGCAACGCGACGACCGTCGAGCATCGTCGCGACAGCGATCACGGGGCTCAGCACGGCGAACACGAGCACGAACGGTGAGCCGGTGAGCGCTCCGATGAGAAGCGCGCCACCCAGGGGCGCCAGAGTCGCGATGAGGGGAAAGGACGGTGACGGCGGTGGGGTCGGTGGCACGGGAGGAGGCGGCAGTCGAGTCACAGACACAGGCCACCACAGCACACAGACTCACACGCCGTAGCGCGCGCGATCGGGGATCGGATGCCGCTACGGCACCCTGGGGAGGACCGGTGGTGACGCAGGAGCAGTGCTCAGCTCACGATCACGAACTGCTCGCCGATGTCGATGCGGGTTCCGCGCACAACCCGGTAGCGCCGCCCGGGCTCGCACAGCCTCGGAGCCGCACCAGGTTCGCGAATCACCGATCCGTTGCCGGAATGCCGGTCGCTGAACCAGAAGACTCCGTGCTCGTGGCCGAACTCGAAATGGGTCTTGGAGACGGAACGACCCGGGTCGACTATAGCCACGAGGTGGTCAACGGACTCCCCCGGCTCAGCGCGGGGGTGGCGGCCCGCGAGACCGGACCCCGTCACGGTGACGCTCTCACCCGTGCTGAACTGCAGCACGAAACGGTACGCGGCGCGGCCTCGCGGAACGAGCCGCGTCGCCTCGGTGTCGTTCGCATCGTCGTCACCCTCAGCGTCGACGGGAAGTGCGGTGTCGTCGGTGAGGACTGCGATCTCGCCGTTCTCCGGCAGGGCGGCGGCGGGCTCGTCCGACACCGCACGAGGAAGGGGCTCGATGATGCGGGTGCCGCCCTGGAGGGCGGTTCCGCATTCGGCGCAATACCGGTCGTCGGGTTCGCACACCGTTCCGCAGCGAGAACACATCTCGGGCTTCGGGGCCGGTGTCACGTCCGGTTCGCGCGGCCGCTCCGGTTCAGGCTCCGGCACCGGTTCCGGCGGCGGCGGCGGGGTGGGCATAACCGGGCGCACGATCGGCGGCGGCGGGGCTGCCGACACGGAGCGCCCGCATTCACCGCAGAACATGGCGATGGGCGGCAGGGCTGCACCGCAGTGCTGGCAGGTCATCACTGATGCCCTTCTGATCCGACCTGCATGCGGTTAGGATACCGACGCAGCGAGCGCACCGAGAGCGCCGCCCGCCAACGGTCGCGCCGCGACAGGTGTTCGATGAGGGATGCCCGCACACCGTCGGCCGCGACCCACACCCGTTCCGCCTCATCAGAGTCCGGCTCCTCGGGCGCGTAGATCACTCGGTCGGCAACGTGGGCGAGCACGAGTGCCTGCGGTAGACCGATCACCTGCGCCACTTCGCGTCGCGTGCCCGTGCTGGGCAGCGACAGGCCCACGTCACGGGCCTCATCGGTGATGTCGTGCCAGCCGCCGAGGATGCGCAAGGCAGGGTCGGCGGCGCGACGGCGGCGGGCGCGACGTCGACGCTTGAGCACGAGGATGGTCACCCAGGGCGAGGCCAGGAGCGCGAGCGTGAGAAGGCTGAGGCTCACGACGCGCAGCACCACCGCCGCAACCGCCCAGAGCGGATCCTCGACGGCATCGTCGGTCTGCTCGATCTCGGGCGGTGCTTGGTCCTCGAGCGCGGGTGGCTCCTCCACGGGCGGCTGCACGGGGTTCTGCGGCCGGACGACCGGGATCGGGTCATCCGGTTCGAGGGGAGGCAGTTCGCGACGGTCGGAGACCACGTCGACGGGCACCCAGCCAACCTGCGTGGAGATCTCGACCCAGGCGGTGCGCTCGCTCTCGCGTAGCGCGCTCGATGGGCCGCCCGGCAGGGGTCCGTAGCCCAGGACAACGCGGGAGGGGAACCCGAGCTCGCGGGCGATGAGCGCGGCTGCGGCGGCGTACTGCTCGGCGTCGCCGATGAGGGGCGACGAGCCGAGGAAGTCGTCGAGGCGGGCGAGCGAGTGCCCGGGTCGACTGGGCGCCTCGTCGTCGGTGACGCCGTGCGACAGGTACCCCCGGTCGCGCAGAGCACGCAGCGCCGCGTCGAGCTGAGCGCCGGGAGCCTCGATGCCCGCCGTCACCGGCTCGAGCCACTCCTCGAGTGCGTCGGGCACGGCGACGATGCCCGGTACCGCGGCATCCCCGGGCACCGCGAGTCGCAGCTGGGCCGCGCTGGGTGGGGTCTCCAGCACGACATCGAGCTCGTAGCGGATGCCCGGGGGTACCCCGCCGACGAGCGCCGCCGTGCCGGTCGTCGTGTTGTACACGAACCCGTCACGCAGGTCTTCCGCCCCCTCACCCAGAATTCGGATGTCGGCGACGTCGCCCAGTGTGGGCAGCCAAACCCCGTGGTCGCGCGCGAGCTCGATCGTGACCGTCGTGCGCACACCGGGAAGGATGTCGGGTGGGCGCTCGGTGGGGATGCGCGCGAAGCTGCCCGAAGCGGAGTCGACCGCATCGCTGCCGACCGCGAAGACGACCCCGTCGTAGCTGTCGAGAGTCGCGATCCTGATGCGGGAGTCGGCGGGCGCACCCTGCACTGTCAGCGCCACCGCCTCAGCGACGATCGGGTCGAAGGAGGCTCGGTAGGCCGCAAGAGGGCTCGGCTGCTCGAGGGGCGAGAACGGCCGCTCGGCGATGGTACGCAGCACCGTGCGCTCCTCCGGTGGCGCAAACAGACCCGCCACCGCTGCTCCGGCACCTCCCGAGAGCAGCAGGATCACGGTTGCGGCCGCGACGGTGCGCAGCGCGGCCCCACGTGTCTCGACAGCCGACTCGGCCAGCTCGTCATGGCGACGATGACGCGCACGCACGGCCATCCAGAGCAGCAGGGTCGTGGTGAGCGCGATCGCCGTGCTGATCGGCAGCAAAGGGTTCTGCGGGCCGACTGCGGTCGCCAGGAGATACCCGAAGACCGGCACCAGCGCGGCGAGGGCGGGGCGTGCACTGCGCAGGGCGATGAGCAGCGTGACCAGGGGGCCTGCCAGCAGCAGCACGAGAGCGGGAACGAGGAGCGCCTCGTACGCGCCCACGGGAAGATCGATGGTGACGAGCTGGCGCCACCCGAGGGCGATCCCGGCGTAGAGCTCGATCAGACCCTGCGGCTCGGGCAGCACGCCGTACACCGTGCGACCGGGAACGGCGAGCGGAACCCCGACGACGGTGAAGACGGCGAGCGCGGCGCCCAGAACCCCCCACGCGGGCCAGCGCGCGAGGGCCGAGACGAGCGCGATCGCGCTCCCCGCAAAGATCGCGACGACGGCGAGCGCCACCAGGGCAGGCGTGCGGTAGGTCGGCCAGAGCGTCACGGCCACGATCCCCCACGCGAGGATCGAGAACAGTGTCGCGCTGACGAGCACCGCCCGGCGGGGAGCAGTGCGGCCCACGGTCGAGCTCACCACGTCTCGCCCCCCCTCATGGCGTGTCGCAGATCACGCAAGGAACCGATGGTGAGCACCGTGAAGGCACCCAGTCGCCGACGACCGGGCACGTGATCGGGGTCGCACTGCAGGGCCACCACCTCCACCGCTGGCGGAAAGCTCGCGGCCGCACTGCGCAATCGTGAGGCCGTGACCGTTGATCCGAGCACGAGGAAGGCGACCGAGACGCCGCGCGCACTCTCTCCGGCAAGACGAGAGGTATCGAGGATCCCGAGGGCGGACGGGCTGTGCTCGACGACGGCGAGCTCGTCGAGCAGTCGTGTCGGCGTGAGGGTGGGCAGACTGTCGATGGCGAGCACGGCGCGCTGGGCGAACTCGGGCGTGATCGCGCTGACGACGACGGAGACCTCGCGGGCATCCCTGATCGCCCGCGCGCCCAGACTGCCCGTGACGCTCACGGCGAGCTCGAACTCGGCATCCGAGCCGAAGTCGATGCTCGCGATGCTCAGGGCGACCACGAGATGGCTACGCCGCGTCTGCTCGAATTGGCGCACCATGAAGGTTCCGGTCTTCGCCGTCGACTTCCAATGGATGTGCCGGCGCTCATCGCCGGGCGCATACTCTCGTAGCGCGTGGAAGGCGAGATCGCTCGAGGTCAGGTCGCGTGTCGGCTGGCCCTCGAGGTCACGCACGAGCCCGCTCGAGGTCGAGGGGATGTCGATCGTGCGGGGGTGCACGACGAACTCGGCGGCCGAGGTCCAGAGGCGTTCGCGCCGCACGACACCGATCGGATCCGCGCGGATGGTGCGCACGGGGCCCAGCGTCAGGCGACCACGACGCTCGGTCGGCACGGGAACGGTGCGCGAGATCTCACCGTGACCGGGCAGCCCGGGCACGGGTACGGGCACCACGGAGGAGCCCACCGGCAGGTCGACGACCGTGCCGAAGGAGCGGCGCGGCGTGTCATTGCGCACGAGGATCTGCGCCGACGCCGCCTCGCCCACGGCCACCCGCTGCGGAGGCGGCCGCAGGGTCACGGTCCATCGTCGGCCCCCGACCAGGTAGAGCACCGCGACGAGTGCCAGGGTCACGCCCACGATGCCCGCCACAATGAGCTCCTGCCATCCCCAGGCATAGCCAGCCAGCAGCGTCAGCGGCACGAGCACGGCGAGGGTGCGACCGAGCGGCGTGACGACCGATGCTACGGCCGACGCGACTCGATCAGCGCCGCGCTGCAGGGTTCGCCAGAGTCGAACGGCCGCGACCAGAGCATCGGCGATCGGCCCCGTGCGGGCCCCCACCAATCTCGTGCGCGCGGTGGTGACCGTCGTGCCGAGGGTCGACTCCTCCGCGGTGCGCCGCGCTCCCTCGGTGCTGTGACCGCGCGAGGAAACCCCGGGGGCGGGTGACATCACACGGCGATCCGATCACTCGGCGGTGGAGTCTCCACGAGCACCTCGCTGATGACCGTGGAGGCCGTCACGCCATCGAATTCCGATTCGGGGTCGAGCCCCAGGCGGTGGGCGAGAACCGGTTCGGCGAGAGCCTTGACGTCGTCGGGGGTCACGTAGTGACGACCCTCGGTCGCCGCGAAGGTCTTGGCGCACCGCACGAGCGCGAGAGCGCCGCGCACGCTCGCGCCGAGCCGCACGTCGTCGTGGGTGCGCGTGGCCTCCACGAGCCGTGCGACGTAATCGGTAATCGTGGGGTCGACGTGCACCGTACGCGCGACCGAGATGAGGTCGCGCACGGTCGAGAGTTCCACGACGGGCTCGACGCTCGCGGCCCGCGGGCCTCCCGCGCCATCCAGGATGCGCAGCGTCGCGGCGTGATCCGGGTAGCCGATCGCGGTCTTCATGAGGAAGCGGTCGAGCTGCGCCTCGGGCAGACGATAGGTACCCGCCTGCTCAATCGGGTTCTGGGTGGCGATGACCAGGAAGGGAGCCTCGACGTCGTGGGAGACTCCGTCGATCGTGACCTGCCCTTCCTCCATGACCTCCAGGAGAGCGGACTGGGTCTTCGGACTGGCGCGGTTGATCTCATCGGCCAGAACGATCGTCGCGAACACCGGGCCCCGGTGAAAACTGAACTCGCCGCTGCGCTGGTCGAAGACGGTGATGCCCGTGATGTCGCCCGGCAGCAGATCGGGGGTGAACTGCACGCGCGTGCTGGTACCCCGCACGCTCTGCGCGAGTGCGCGCGCCAGCGACGTCTTGCCGGTTCCCGGAACATCCTCGAGCAGCAGGTGCCCCTCGCTCAGCATCGCCGTAAGACTGAGGCGTATCACGTAGCTCTTGCCGAGCACGGTCTTCTCGACATTGGCGGTGATGCGCTCGATGATGTCGGCGAACCAGCGCGCCTGTTCGGCGGTCATCGTCATGGCCTGTACTCCCGGGTGTAGGTGGTCTCTCCGACGGTCACGGTGATGACCAGTCTGGGGTCGTCCGGTGCTGTCGCGATGATGCTGCACTGCTGCGGCGCGTCGGGGTCGGTGACGACGTCGCCTCCGCCGCACTCGTACTGCACGGCCGTGTAGGCAGCTCCTGCGCTGATCGCCGACCAGTCGACCTGCACGCTACGGTCGGAGGGGTCCGTCGAGATGTCGGTGAATTCGACTGCCGAGTCGATGCGCACGGCGACGGCGATCGGGAGAGCCTCCGACCACTCGCCGCACAGCGAGATCTCGGGGTAGTCGCGGCACGCCTGCACCTGCACCTCGAGGGCCGCACCATAGTGACTGCCGCCCGCGGTGAGGGGCACGGGGAGCGCGAGACGGGAGGACTCACCCGGGTCGACACCCGCTCCGATGAGGCGGTACCGCACCCGGTCGACGGCGTCGCCACCCGCGGTCGTCACCCCGGTGACGACCGAGTTCCAGCGCCCGGTCTCCGTCTCGACGCCGGAGGTAACCGTCACCGCCGTGACCTGAGTCGGCGTGGCGCGCGGCACGGCCGTGACCTCCACGCTGGCCGTGCATCCCTGCCCGTTGTAGGCGAAGACCACCGCGCGATACGTCGTGTCGGCCGACAGCCCGGTGAACACCGTCGACGACGCCGTCGCGGGCAGGGTTCGCACCCCCGGCGGCGGCGTGTGCTCGGGTTCGCCGGCACTCACGCCCGAACCGGTGCAGGCAGGAGCAGAACCCCCGTCGTCGAGCCACACGTAATAGGTCTGAACGCTGCGCCCGTTGCCGGTAAAGGCTCCCGGCCACGAGACGGTCACCTCGCGATCGTCGGTGCCAGCGCCCGAGGTCGAGCCGGATGCCGTCGGGGCGCCGGCGACCACGGGTGGCCCCGCCGGCGTGCCTGTGGTCTGGGCCGCGTTCCACGTGGTCAGAGCGCCGAAGGCGTCGTTGCGCGCACTCACGCTGAGGCTATACGAGGTGCCATTTGCCAGCGCGCCGGCGTCGACAACATTGATCCAGTACTCAGTGCCCACCGGGTCGGAGGCCGGCACGGTCTGGGTTCGCGTCACCGAGCCGACCGTGATGCGGTAACTGCGGATCGGCGACGCCGCAGACTCCTGCGCAGGCTTCGTCCAGCCGATGCGGAGGCCGCCGTCCAGCGGCAGCGCCCCCAGCAGGGGCGGTGCCGGCGGCACGAGATCAGACCAGGTCGCCTCGCCCAGAGTCGTCGCGCTCGAGGCGCCCTGGGCGTTGACCGCCGAAACGCTCACTCGCACCCGGTTCTCGGGCCCGTTGCCGGTGGTCGGAACCGTGCAGGGAGAGGATGAGCAGGTGATGGTCGTCGACGACCCTGACTCGACCGTCGTGACGACGGCGTCGAAGCGCTCGATGGGCGCGTTGTTGGAGGCGCCGGGCGACCAGGCGAGCGTCAGCTCGCGATCTCCGTAGCTCTGCACGCGCAGATTGGTGACGGGGTCGGGAACGTCCTGCACCGAGATGCGCACCGTTCCCCAGACGTAGCGCTCGGGGTCGTCGGTGACGTCGGCGACCTGGTACTCGAGGTTGGTGTCCACGGGAGCCGCGGAGTCACTCACGGTCACGGCGAGGCGCTGCCCGCCGTCAACGGGGGCGATCGACACACCCGAGGGGATCCCGCCGTCGAGTCCCCGCACCCCGACGACGCGCAGCGGCTGGCGGGGGAAGGGGTTCGTCGCCTGATCGTTGGCGAGCACGTCCACGATCGTCGTCTCGCCGCGCGGCGCGATCGCATTGTCGGCGGCAGGGGCGGCGAGCGGGCGGGTCGACGGCACAACACTCACCTGGATGCGCCCCGGCGTACCCGGCGCCGCATCGTCGCGCACGCTCAGGGTGAGGCCCGTCGTGGAACCGCGCGGCGTGCTCGCGGACACGCTCACCCGCAGCTGCTGGCCGTCGAGCTCGGCGACGAGTCCGGGGGTCGGGCCGTCCGTGATCTCGTAGGCGAGCTCGTCGAGGTCGTCGGGGTAGGGGTAGCTCGTGACCCGCACCAGGTCGAGCTCGCGGCTCTGGCCCGGTTCGAGCTCGAGGCTGGCGCCGACGAGCACGGGCGGCTGGTTTTCGCGCGGCGTGACCGTGATCGGCAGCACGATCGTGGCCACCCGGCCCTCGGGGTCCGTGGCGGAGTCACCGTCGGTCACCTCGAACGAGAGGGATGCCGGGCCGAAGTAGAGATCGGAGGAAGTGAAGCGCAGAGTGGTCTCGTCGACGACCGGGTTCTGCCCGGTGGACCGCGCCGCCTGCACCGTCGCCGTATCGGTGAGTCGCACCGGCGCGCCGCCGACCGCGATCACGTAGTCGTTGATGTCGATGAGGACGGTCTCTTCGCTGACGACCTGGATGCGCGGGGCTCGTCGGTCGAGCTGCGGCAGGGCATCGTCGGTACCAGGAACCCAGAGGAATGCCGTCGAGCGCACCGAAGGATCATCGGGGTGCAGCACCTGGAAGGGGATGATCTGCCGCTCTGCGCCCACCTCGACCCGAATGCGCTGATCGGGCTCGATCACGGCACCCGACTCGTACCCCGGCACGAGCTGCAGACCCAGTTGCGCGACCTCTCCCTCGGAGAAGAACACCCGCGCGAGCACGTCGACCGCGAGGGAGTCCTGCTCGAGGATGTCGGGGAGGGAGAGCACGGTGTCTCGGGCGACGGGCGGCGTGAGCGGGGCATCCGGGTCGACCGTAATGGTGATGAAGGCCTGCGAGGTGCCCGCGATCTGATTCTCGATGGAGTAGACCAGCCCGTACTGCCCGGGGGCCGACGGCGGGGTGACGCGCACGAATCGGCCCTCCACGACCTGCGCGGTGATCTCGGAATCGTTCGGCTCAACCCCGGTCACGGTGAGCGGCGCACCGTCGGGATCGGAGTCATTGTCGAGCACGGGGACGAGGACCGTCACGCCCGGCCGCACGACGACCTGATCGTCGTTCGCCACCGGGTTCCGGGCGCCCTCGAGGCGCGGGCTGATGCCAACTCTGATCTCACCCGAGGCGCGGGCGCCGAGGGCGTCGACGACGGTGTAACGGAAGGTGTCGGTGCCCGCCGAGTAACTGCCGGCCTCGTAGTCGATGTAGTCCTGACCGCTGTCGACGATCGACCCGCGCTCCGGGCTCGTCTCGGGCCCGATGAGCTGCACCGAGTCACCATCAGGGTCCATCGTCTCGACGGGGATGCGAATACGCACCGTATCGCCGGCGATGACGCGCGCCGTCACGGTGCGGGTCACGGGCGGCTGATTGGTCGCCTCGTTCGCCTCGCGCACCCGGATGCTGACGGTCGCCTGCGCTCGCTCCTGCCCGAGCGGCCCGAGAATCTCGTAGACCGCCGTGAAATCGCCGGGCTGGTTGGGCGCGAGGTAGCGCAGCCGATCACCGGCAACGAAGAGGAGCCCGGATTCTCCCTCGAGCCCGGAGACGAGGTCGGGCGCGAGCGTGATGGGCTCACCGTCGGGATGCTCGTCGTTGTCGAGCACGGGAACCGTCACGGCGTCACCGATGCGCACCGAGATGCTGTCGTCGACGGCGATGGGGGGCTGCTGACGATCCGGGCGGGGAATCTCGATGACCGTGATCGTGCCCACCGACTCGGCTGCGCCGTTGCTGATGCGGTAGCGAATGCTCTGCGGCGCGTCCAGCGGGCGTGTGAGGGTCACGCGCACATCCCGCTGCTCGATGACCTCCGCACGGATTCCCGAGCCGGAGGGCACGTCGGCGATGCCCGTCACGACGAGCACACCGCCCGCCGGATCGATGTCGGTCGTCGCGACGGCAACCGTCGCGTTGCTGAGCGTGCGCACGAAGGCTGTCTTGGGGACGGTGATCGGGGCCGAGCCTGATTCGGGCGGCACCGCGACATCGACCCGCACGAGGCCGGTCGCCGTTGTCTGACCATCGGTCACGACGTACTCGAGGTAGTGCGTGCGCACCTCCGTGCTCTGGAACCGGAAGGAGCCGCGCTCGAGACTCGGCGTGATCGTCGCGCCAGCCTTCTCGGGCACAGCGCTGAGCCGGATGGTGCCGCTGCCGCCGCGCACGTGCACGAGCGGATCGATCCGCACCTCTTGATCGGCATAGGCGAGCACGATGAACGGTTCGGCGATGATGGGCACTTGGCTCACCAGGCGCACGGTGACCGCGAGCTGCCCGATCGTCGACGCGGTGCCATCTGAGACGGTGAGCGCGACCGTGCGTACCTCGCCCGCACCGCCCGCCTCCGAAAACGTGACACGGCCGTCCGGACGGAACGCGGCGGTATCCGGTGCGATCGCGACCGCCGACTCCACGAAGATCGGGTCGCCATCAGGGTCGAACCACTCGCCGAGCACCGCCGTCGTGGTCGTGCCGCCCTCCGCCACCGTCGTGCGCGAGGTGCGCACCTGGACGGGCGGCGAATTCTCCGAGGGCGAGCGCACCGTCACGGTCACCCGCGCGGAATCGGAGCCGCCGCGACCGTCGGTGATGGTGTACGCGAACTCGATCTGACCGGCGGCCGAGGGCTCGAGCGTGAGCTGCAACTGCTGCGCATTCGAGATCAGATCGAGGCGCCCGATCGCCGAGTCCACCGGGGTGAACTCGCTGATCACGAGCACGTCGCCATTGGGGTCGCTGTCGTTGAGCAGCACCGGCACCACCGTCGACCGGCCGGGGCGGGCGCCGAACTCGTCATCGACGGCGATCGGAGGCGCCTGTGCGCGCTCCAGCTCGGGGGGAACATCGAGGTCGTCGAGCTGCTCCTCACGCTCATCGTCGTCCTCGCGGATGAGGTCATCCCAGTTGTCGATGAGCGCGCCGTCGGACTGCACCGCCCATGCCGACCCCGAGGTCGCGTCATTGAGCACCGTGCGATCCTCGCGCACTGCGAACCGCAGCGCAGCCGAGGCGGTCACCGCCTCCAGCGCCAGAGTCTCGGTCGAGGTGCCGCACTGCCGCCAGGCAGTGCCATCCGTCCACGCAGCGAAGGAGCAGTCGTCGACTATGACGGGAGCCGCGGGGATGCCCGAGCGATCGTCGACGAGGGCGCGGGCTTCCCCCGTCTCGAGGGAGACGCTCAGCAGCCCGCCCTCGTGCGCCAGCAGCACCTCACTCGATCCGGCGCGCGGCAGCGCGAGCTGCAGTGCCGAGCCCGGCGCGACGAGCTCGCTGAACGAGATCGTGCTGTCGGCGGTCAGGAGCGCCCGCTGGTCCCGATCCAGCACGACCCATTGATCACCGACGATCGAGATGTCAGCGTCGGCACCGGCTTCGATGGCGAGGGGCCAGGTCTGCTCCACACGGTCGGAGCGATCCGGCAACAGCCGGTAGACCTCTGACGCTTCGGGCGACACCACGGCAACTCCGTAGTCGTTCTCGACCGCGAGCGCCGACCCCGACCCGAAGACAAACGAGGCGCGCGAGGCGGCATCGAACTCACTGAAGGCGAGTCGCGGCAGCACCCAGGTCTCTCCTGATCCGCGCGCGTGGACGATGACGGAGGTGGAGACGGTGTGCACGGTGGGTTGATCGGGGGGTAGCGCGACACTCTCTCGCACGCCTGCTCGGGCGACATCCAGCAGATCGGCCGTCGCTCTGACGGAATCCACCACAATCACGTCCTCGTCGCCCTGAATGATCTCCAGCTGGGAACCGCCACTTGGGATGACCGAGTCGAGGAGTCCGATCTGCAGGTTGGCGCGGCCCACGGTCTGACGCTCGCCGCTGGCAACCCACAGCGAACCGTCGTCGAGCGCCACCCGCTGGGTCTCGAAGCCCGGTGCGATGATCGCGAGCGTCGCGATGAGGGCAGCCACGACGGTCGCACTGACCCCGGTGATGGCGGTCGAACGACGGGTGGAGAGTGTCAGACGCATGGCAGCCTCACCTACGGTGCCGCGCATTTCTCGTCGCTCGGGGCACCTGCACGCCCCTCGCGCACGACGCGCACGGTGATGCACACCGTCTCGTCTGAGGCCACGGCGACCGCGTACTCGGCCGAGCGTTGCAGAGCCGTCGCCGCACCCCGCACATCGACCTGGTAGGCATCGCCCTCGCTGATGCCGGGATCGTTCCACGAGAAGACGATCGTGCCGTCCTCCTGGACGGCCTCGACATTGCTGACGCGCGCCAGCTCGCCCTCGGTGCTCTGCAGGGCATCGAGGGTCGCGGCCGCGCCCAGCGCGACGACGGTCACGGCGACCACGAGCAGCCCGGCCGCGACCAGGCGCGATGGCCGAAGCCGCCGGGCCCGCTCGGCCCGACTCGAGTCATCCGGCGCCTGGGCCACTGCATCAGCGGTCACCGGCCGCCTGCGCCGCAGGCGACGGCCCCGTCGGGCTGCGGGCCCTGACGAGACGGCACGCACGACCGTGCGATCGCTCGGATCCTCCGCACTCGCGATGGCCCAGTCATCCATGGTGATGTCGGCCTGGGTGGCCGCCAAACCGAGTTCAGCCTCCACGCGCTGAAGCTCGCGCACGAACTCGAGCACGGAGGCGGGCCGTCGCGCAGGGTCACGGCTCATGGCACGGCGCAGAACTGCCTCCAGGCCGGCCGGCACGTCATTGCGCTCGATCGTCGGCACCCGCGCCCGCCCGATGCGGCCGATGAGGGCACCCGAGCTGTTCGAGCCGTCGACGACCTCGAACGGCGAGCGCCCCGCGAGGAGGGTGTACACGGTCGCGGCGAGCGCCCACACCTCGCTCTGCACGGTGCCCGTGGTCTCGTCGAGCAGAACTTCGGGCGCCGACCACGGCACCGACATCCCCACGCTCTCCTGCTGCGCCGAGGCCCCGAGAGAGGAGGCGATGCCGAAGTCGCCCAGCACCGGATGCCCGTACGCGGTCAGCATGATGTTCGACGGCTTGATGTCGCGGTGCAGCACTCCCTGTCGATGAGCGGTCTCGACCGCACCGCCGATGCGCACCCCGATCGACAGCACCTCCGCGACGGGGATGCTCCCGACGCGATAGCGGGTGGCAAGCTGCGCAGAGCAGAGCTCCATGACGAGGTACGGCCGACCGTCTGCCGAGATGCTTGCCTGATAGACGGTGAGAATGCTCGGGTGACTCGAGAGCTGCGCCATGAGGTTCGCCTCGACCTGGAACATCTGGCGCACGTGCTCGGTCACCACGTCGGCGAGCATGACCTTGACGGCCACCTGGCGTCGAGGCATGTTCTGCTCGTACAGAAAGACGTCGGCAAACCCGCCGGAGCCGAGTAGGCGTACGTGACTGAAGCCGGGCAGGATCGGAGGATCAGACGGTCGACGACGAACCACGGTGACCCCCTCCCCCGACGGTGCTGCCCTCAGTGTAGAGAGTCAGCTGCGGTAGCGCCGGGAGCCTGCACGACATCGATGACGATGACCGTGACGTTGTCGCGACCGCCCTGCGCCAGGGCGGCGTCGAGCAGGGCGTTGACGGTCTCGCGCGCGCTCAGGCGCGCGGCGAGGTGCAGCCGAATCCTCTCAGCGGGGAGCTCCTTGGTCAGACCGTCGGAGCACAGCAGAAGCCGCATGCCCGCCTCGATCGCGACCGTCGTCACGTCAACCTCCGGTTCGAGGGAGAACCCGACAGCGCGCGTGATGACGTTGGACTCGGGATGCGCCTCGGCATCGGCCGCCGCGAGCTGGCCGGCGTCGACCAGCTCCTGCACCACGGAGTGGTCGCGCGTCACCTGCACGAGCTCGTTGCCGCTGAAGCGGTAGACGCGCGAGTCGCCCACGTTGAAGACTCGGAACACTGCTCGAGAGCCCTCGAGATCGAGCGCCGCACCGGTCACGGTGGTGCCGATGCCGTGATCCTGATCGTCGAGCTGGTGGATATCCCAGGTGGCCTGGTGCAGCGCCTGCTGCACCCGATCCGCATCCACGAAGTCGCCCTCAACGCAGGCCTGCAGTCGACGCACGACGGCGTCACTCGCGCGGTCGCCGTGCGAGTGGCCGCCCATGCCGTCGGCGACGGCGAAGAGGGGCACATCGGCGAGATAGCTGTCTTCGTTCGCGGCGCGACGGTACCCCGTGTGCGTGACACCGTGCCAGGAGAGCTCGAGGGCGCCCGTATGGTCAGGAAGGGCGACGATGTGGCGAACACTGCTGCGGCCGAGGGCGGTCACGGGTACTCCGGTGGGGTGTTGGCTGGGGTCGGTGCTGCGTGGTGCGCCCCGGTCAGCGCGACTGCGACACCACGAACTCGATGACGACCGCATCGCCCAGCGCGACGACCGCATCGGGCAAGACCACGCTGGTCTCACCCGGTCGGAGCCGGCGAACCGACCCCGAGCTCCAGTGTACGTCGACGCCGTTGGTGGACCCGAGGTCCGTCACGACGAGAGTGTCGCCCAGCTGCTCGAGTCGGGCGTGGCGAGCAGAGACATCCCGGTTCTCCGCTGGAATCTTGACGCGTCGCGGAGCGGGAGACTCCTCGATACGCGAGGCACGAGGCTGACGGCCGATCACGACCGGTCGGTCGAGAGGAACGATCACATCGGTTCCCCGGATGCTCAGAGCCCACACGACCGCGCTCTCGACGCGCGCCGGGGCCGCCGTCGGGGCAGCGTCGGGCACCGGCAGGGGCTCGGTGCTCACCGGCGGCGCCGCGACGAGCAGATCGGCAGGCTCGCGCGCGGGAGGGTGCGGCTGGATGAGGCGAACGATCGTGTCGTCGAGGTCGACATTCAGGCCTGCCGACCGAGCGTCGGAGGCCACCGTCGACCGAGGGCGCACCACGGTGTCGTCCTCCGGCACGGGAGTGCTCGACGCGCGGGGAGCCTCCTCGCCGGTCACGCCCTTACTCTCCCAAGAAGCTCATGACGTGCTTGAGCCGCGTGTAGTCCTCGAAGCCGTAGTGCGACAGGTCCTTGCCGTAACCGGAGTGCTTGAAGCCTCCGTGGGGCATGTCGGAGACGAAGGGGATGTGCGTGTTGATCCAGACGCAGCCGAAGTCGAGGTCGCGCGAGAGGCGCATCGCGCGGGCGTGGTCGTTGGTCCACACCGAGGCCGCGAGTGCGTAGCGCACGCCGTTCGCGAGCGCGAGAGCCTCCGCTTCGTCGCCGAAGGTCTGCACGGTCAGCACGGGGCCGAAGATCTCCTCCTGCACCGCCTCATCCTCCTGCTGCATGCCGGTCACGATGGTCGCCTCGTAGAAGTAGCCCTTCTCGCCCTGACGACGCCCGCCGGTGACGATGTCGGCGTGGCTCGGCAGTCGGTCGACGACTCCCGAGACCTGGGCGAGCTGATTCGCGTTGTTGAGGGGGCCGTAGAGGATGTCCTCCTCGTGCGGCGCGCCGGTGCGAGCGTTGGAGCGGGCGCGGGCGGCGAGCGCCTCGACCACCGCGTCGTGCACCGACTCGTGCACGATCACGCGGGTTGCCGCCGTGCAGTCCTGCCCCGCGTTGAAGTACCCGGCGAGCACGAGGCCCTCGGCGACCGCCTGGGGGTCGGCGTCGGGGAAGACGATCGCAGGCGCCTTGCCGCCGAGCTCGAGGTGAACCCGCTTGAGGTCCTGGGCCGCCGACTGCGCCACCGCCATGCCAGCGCGCACGGACCCGGTGATGGCGACCATCTGCGGGGTGGGGTGCGCGATGAGCGCCGCCCCCGTGTCGCGGTCACCGGTGACCACGTTGAGCACTCCGGCCGGAAGGAACTCGGCGGCGAGCTCGGCGAGCAGGAGCGTGGACTGGGGAGTCGTGTCGGAGGGCTTGAGCACGACCGTGTTGCCGGCCGCGATCGCGGGCGCGATCTTCCACACCGCCATGTTGAGCGGGTAGTTCCAGGGGGTGACCTGCCCGATGACGCCGATCGGCTCCCGGCGCACGTACGAGGTGTGGCCAGCGAGATATTCACCCGCGGATCGACCGTTCAGGTCGCGCGCCGCCCCCGCGAAGAAGCGCAGCTGATCCACCGACTGATCGATCTCGTCGGCGACGAGGCTCGCCCGCGGCTTGCCCGTGTCTTGCGATTCGAGGTCGGCGAACTCGTCGGCCCGCGCCTCGAGGGCATCCGCCACGCGGAACAGGGCGAGCTGACGCTCGGCCGGCGTGGTGCGACCCCACGACGTGAAGGCGCGGGATGCCGCCGCGTAGGCGGCATCCACCTCAGCCGGAGTGCTGTTCGGGGAGTGCGCGTACACCTCCTCCGTCGCCGGGTCCACGAGCGCGGTGTGCGACTCTGCCGCACTCTCGACGCGCTCTCCATCGATCAGGTTCTGCAAGGTCGGGGTGGTCATGCTGACACTCTATCGCGACCCACGAGACGCATCCCGGTGAAAATCGACGGATTTCGTCGTGAAATAGCGGTGTGTACTGCGGATTCACTTGCTAACGGCCTTGCTGACTGTCAGAATCGCTCTATGGTTGCGCGACCCAAGCCGGTTCACCTCGATGATGTCTCCAAGGCCATCATCGAGCAGCTGCAGAGCGACGGCCGGCGCTCGTACGCCGAGATCGGCAAGGCGGTCGGGCTCAGCGAAGCGGCGGTACGCCAGCGAGTGCAGAAACTCACCGAGTCGGGGGTCATGCAGGTCGTCGCGGTCACCGACCCCATGCAGCTCGGCTTTTACCGCCAGGCCATGATCGGCATCCGCGTCGCCGGCGACACCACCGCGGTGGCCGATGCTCTCGCAAGCATGGCCGCCGTCGACTACCTCGTGCTCACGGCGGGCAGCTTCGACATTCTCGCCGAGGTGGTCTGCGAGAACGACGACGACCTGATCGACCTGCTCAACCTGAAGATCCGCGCCATTGACGGCGTCCACTCGACCGAAACATTCGTCTATCTACGACTGCAGAAGCAGTTCTACAACTGGGGAACACGATGACACTCTTGAAGAAGCGACAGAAGAAGCAGAAGACCGCCGCGACCCAGCACCACGTCGCGCCCGCGCCGCCCGCGTTGACCGGAGCAGAAGCGCGAGCGGAAGCCGCACTGCAGCGCAAGGCCCAAGACCACCTGTGGATGCACTTCGCCCGGCAGTCAGGTCTCGCCGCGGGCGAGGGCGTGCCGATCATCGTGCGCGGTGAGGGCCACCACGTCTACGACTCCCACGGCCGCCAGTACATCGACGGGCTCTCGGGCCTGTTCGTCGTGCAGGTCGGCCACGGTCGCGAACGGCTCGCCGAGGCCGCGCGCAAGCAGGCGGAAGAGCTCGCGTTCTTCCCGCTCTGGTCGTACGCGCACCCGGCAGCGATCGAGCTTGCTGACCGGCTCGCCGACTACGCACCCGGCGACCTCAACCGCGTGTTCTTCACCACCGGCGGCGGCGAGGCCGTCGAGTCGGCCTGGAAACTCGCCAAGCAGTACTTCAAACTCGTCGGCAAGCCGATGAAGCACAAGGTCATCTCACGGTCAGTCGCCTACCACGGCACGCCACAGGGCGCGCTCGCCATCACGGGCATCCCCGGCATGAAGGAGATGTTCGAGCCGCTGACCCCCGGCGGCTTCCGGGTGCCGAACACCAACTACTACCGCGCGGAGGAGATGGGCTTCGAGGGCTCGCTCGAGGAGTTCGGACAGTGGGCCGCGAACCGCATCGAAGAGATGATCCTGTTCGAAGGCCCCGACACGGTGGCCGCCGTGTTCCTGGAACCGGTGCAGAACTCGGGCGGCTGCTTCCCGCCTCCGCCCGGCTACTTCCAGCGCGTGCGCGAGATCTGCGACCAGTACGACGTTCTCCTCGTCAGCGACGAGGTCATCTGCGCCTACGGCCGCATCGGCGAGATGTTCGCCTGCACCGCCTTCGACTACGTGCCCGACATCATCACCTCGGCCAAGGGACTCACCAGCGGGTACTCGCCGCTCGGCGCGATGATCGTGAGCGACAAGCTGTACGAGCCCTTCACCCACGGCGAGACGGCGTTCTATCACGGGTACACCTTCGCCGGGCATCCGGTCTCGGCCGCGGTCGCCCTGGAGAACCTCGACATCATGGAGGAGGAGGGCCTTCTCGCGCACGTGCGCGAGAACTCGCCAAAGTTCCGGGCGGCACTGGAGCGGTTGCTCGACCTGCCGATCGTCGGTGACGTGCGTGGCGAGGGCTACTTCTTCGGTATCGAGCTCGTCAAGAACAAGGAGACGAAAGAGACCTTCAACGAGGCGGAATCCGAGCGCCTCCTGCGCGGCTTCCTCTCCAAGGCGCTCTTCGAGGCGGGGCTGTACTGCCGGGCCGACGACCGCGGCGACCCCGTCATCCAGCTCGCGCCCCCGCTCACCATCGGGCCCGCCGAGTTCGACGAGATCGAGGGCATTCTGCGCAGCGTACTGACCGAGGCCTCCACCCGACTCTGACCGCTCGGTAGCTGCCGCCGCGCTCGACGTGGTCGGCCCTGCTCAGGGTCGGCCAACCCTCGACGGGCGCGCAGGATGTTCGGAGCCTTCACGCCTACCCTCATCTCGGAGCGGGAGGTGATCATGAGCGGAGCACGGGCACAGCAGTCCACTCTCGAGAGCGCCTCCGACCAGCGACTCGCGCGGTCGGCACTCGCCCTCACCGGGTTCCTCGCGGCCTCCCTCGTCGTCGCCGCTCTCGGCAGCGCACTGGCTGCGCCCGCCCTCAGCGGCTGGTACGCCGGTGTCGACAAACCCATGTGGACGCCGCCCGACTCGGCGTTTGGGCCGGTCTGGACAGTGCTCTACACGAGCATGGCCATCGCCGCATGGCTCGTCTGGCGGCGGCCGCCGTCGACCGCTCGGCGTCGCGCTCTGGTCGCGTACAGCGTGCAACTCGCGCTCAACGCCCTGTGGACCCCCGCCTTCTTCGTGCTCGGCTCCACCGCCGGGGCAAGCGGGCTCTGGGTCGCGCTGGGCATCATCGTGGCGCTCGACTTCGCCATCCTCGCCGCCATCATCCGGTTCTCCGACGTCAGCAGGCCCGCTGCCGTGCTCCTCCTGCCGTACTGGTTCTGGGCACTCTTCGCCACGACCCTCAACGCAGCGATCGCCGTGCTCGCCGTCTAGCCCCGCCCTCGGCGATAGTTTTGAGCCATGACTCACTACGCGACGCAGCCGCAGCACGCTCGACGTGACGGGGCCGCGCGCCTCGGCCGCGCCGTGCTGCTCGCGATCGCCGTGGTCTGCATCGGGGCCCAGTCGCTCGTCATCGCCGGTGCGGGCTGGGCCGCCGCCCACCCCCGGCAGGTGCAGGATCAGGTCACGGTCTGGAGTTTCGAGCCCACGCCGACCCTGGAGGAGTACGCGCAACGAGCCGGCTTCAGCGACGAGGGCCGGTTCACCTTCTACGCGAGCCAGCCGGAAGTGCTGCCGCCCGAGCGCTTCGACCTGTTCTGCTCCTTCACCGAGACAGGTTTGGGCATCCTCGGCTGCTACACGCTCTCCGACGGCCGCATCTACCTCTACGACGTCACCAACCCTGATCTCGACGGTTACGAGGTCGTCGTCGCCGCGCACGAGACGCTGCACGCCGCCTGGGATCGATTCAGCGCTGAGGAGCGGGATGCTCTCGCCGTGCTGCTCGAGGCAGATTTCGCCGCACTGGGGCCAGACCATGAGCTCGTCGAGCGCATCGCCGAGTACGAGCGCATCGACCCGACGTCGCGAGTGCCCGAGCTGTACGCCATCCTCGGTACGGAGATCGCCGAACTCGACCCCGCGCTCGAAGGGCACTACGCCCGGTTCTTCGATGACCGCTCGCGCACGACCGACCTGTACGCGCAGGTCGCCGCCGTGTTCGACGATCTCGACGAGCGCCTCAGCACCCTGAGCGCTGAGCTCGACGCGCGGTTCGCCGCGCTGGAGGCCGACCAGGCCACCTACGAAGCCGCTGCCACCGCTCTGGAGCGCGACATCATCGCCTTCAACGAACGCGCCAATCGACCCGGCGGCTACACGAGCCAGTCTGTCTTCGAAGCCGATAAGCGGGCGCTCCTCGACCGTCAGGCGACCCTGAGCGCCGACCTCGAGACGCTGAACGCCGACGTCGACGAGTACAACGCCGTGCTCGAGCAGCTCGAGCAGCTCAATGCCGAGGCCGCGGAACTGAATCGGTCGATCAACATCGACGCCGAGCCGTTGCGCTCGTCGGAGGACGCGGAGGGTGAGATCACCGACGGAGAAGAACCCTAGACGCGGCCACCCTCGTGGTCTTCCCCGACAGGAAAGATCAGGTCGATCGCAGCGAGGTCGTCCGGCGTCGGAGTCCAGGCGCGTGCGGCAGCAGCATTCTGCGCTACCTGTTCCTCTGTCGTCGCACCGGCGATGACGCTCGCGAGGGCCGGACGACTCAGCAGCCAGCCGACCGTCGCCTCGAGCATCCCGATGCCGCGTTCCGCGCAGAAGGCCGCAAAGGCCTCCAGGCGATCCCACGGAGCGTTCTGCACGAGGTGCGGCCGCTGACGCATGATGCGGGTGTCCTCCGGTCCGCCCTGGCGTGAAAACTTGCCCGTGAAGAGTCCGTTGTACAGGGGGTAGTACGGCAGCACCCCCACTCCGAGCGCCTCCGCTGCCGGCAGCAGCTCACGATCGGCACCCCGCCGCAGCAGGCTGTACTCGTTCTGCGCAGAGATGAAGCGCGGGTGCCCGTGGAGCTCGGCGAGCAGGTCGGCCTGGGCGAGCTGCCACCCGGCGAAGTTCGAGTGGCCGATGTACCGCACCTTGCCCGCCTCGATGAGCTCGTGCAGCGCTGCGAGGGTCTCCTCGAGCGGTGTGAGCGGGTCGGGCGTGTGCAGCTGATAGAGATCGATCGTGTCGGTCTGCAGGCGACGCAGACTGCCCTCGACCGCGAGGCGAATGTACCGGCGGGCACCCTTCGCGTCCCAGTGCGGAATCGGGCTCGGGTAGTCGGCATGGCCGAACTTGGTCGCGAGCACCACGTCATTCCGCCGACCCTTGAGGGCCTCCCCCATCATGCGCTCACTGCGCCCGTACTCGTACCCGTAGATGTCGGCACCGTCGAGCAGCGTGATGCCGTGATCGATCGCCGCGTGCAGCACGCGGTTCGTGCCCTCCTGGGTCTCGGTGGCCGAGCCGGGGCGGCCAAAGTTGTTGCAGCCGAGGCCGACGGCCGAGACACGGAGCCCGCTGCGGCCGAGCGGGCGATAGGTCATCGTGGTCATGGCTCCATCCTCTCGCAACTCGGCGCGCACCCTCCCCAGGTCTCCGTCACACCTCCGGTATCCCCGTGTCCGATTTCCGCCGGTACCCCGTCGTCGCGGAGCCGTAGTGTGCAGGGTATGACCGCGCTCACGACGTCAGCACCCTCACCCGCAGCCCGCCACACGATCGACTCGCCCCTCGGGCGTATCGTCGTGGAGAGCGATGGTTCCGCGATCACCCGGCTCGAGATCGAGCGCGCCGGCGCGCTCTCCACCGACGGTCTGCCCGATGAGCCGGATCCCCTCACTCGGGAGGCCGTCGCACAGCTCGGCCAGTACTTCTCCGGCTCTCGGCAGAGCTTCGATGTTCCGGTGCGACTCGACGGCACGAACTTTCACCGCGCGATCTGGGATGCCCTGCTCGCGATCCCCTTCGGCGTCGCGCGCAGCTACGGTGAGCTCGGGCGCGCCACCGGCCGCCCCAGCGCGGGTCGCGCCGTCGGCGGTGCCGTGGGAGCGAACCCTGTGCCCCTGCTCGTGCCCTGCCACCGCGTGCTCGCCAGCGATCAGCGCATCACCGGCTACAGCGCGGGCGACGGCGTATCGACCAAGGTGTGGCTGCTCAAGCACGAAGGCATCTCGCACCGGTGACAGACGACGTGGTGACCGCGCCCCCGAGCGTGCGCCGAGGCGACGACGGCAGGGCTCGCTGCGCGTGGGTCGGCGACGACGAGCTGTACCGCCGATACCACGACGAGGAGTGGGGTGTCGCGCTCCACGGTGATCGCGCGCTGTTCGAGAAGCTCTCGCTCGAAGCCTTTCAGTCCGGTCTCTCCTGGCTGACGATCCTGCGCCGACGGGAAGGCTTCCGTCGCGCCTTCGCGAACTTCGAACCAGAGGCTGTCGCCGCCTTCGACGACAGTGATGTGACCCGCCTGCTCGCCGATGAGGGCATCATTCGCAATCGGGCGAAGATCCACGCCACGATCGGAAACGCGCGCGTGCTCGTCACCGAGCTCGCGGGCGAGCCCGGCGGGCTGGACGGGCTCGTCTGGCGCCACGCACCGGCACCGCGCCCCGTGCCACCGAGCAGTCTCGCTGACGTGCCCGCGAGCACACCCGAGTCTCACGCTCTCGCGCGCACCCTGCGCGGGCGCGGCTGGCGCTTCATCGGCCCCACCACCGCGTACGCTCTCATGCAGTCAGCGGGACTAGTCGACGATCATGTTGCGCAGTGCTGGCGCGCCACGCCCCGCAGCCCCACCTAGCCGCTCGAGACGACGAGATCGAGCTCACCCGTGGCGCCGGGGCGCAGAACCCATCCCCGCCGATGCGCGAGCTCGCACAGCCCGTCCACGCTCTCCGGCACCGGACCGGCCGTGAGGATCGATCGCAGAAAAGCACCCTTGCTCGCCTTGTTCGCATGGGAGAGAGCCTTCGCCACACCGTCACGACCGACAGCCATGACCCGCACGAACAGGGCGTCTGGTCGTGTCGGCAGCGGCCCCAATGCGGCGTAGGCCTCGGAGCGCAGGTCGATGATCGGCCCCGTCTGTCGAGACAGGATGCTCGACACCGCGGTCGCCCAGTGCGCAGCGAGCCGCAGGTTCGGCAGTCTCGAATCGTGCGAGAGCCGATAGGCGGGAATGCGATCGTCCGCACCGATAAGCCCGAACAGGGCGGACTGGATCCCGACATGATGGGCGGCCCGCGCGCGCGAAGCGGCATCCCACTCGGTGACCGCGAGTGCGTCGTAGAGAACGCCCGTGTAGCGTTCGATGGCGGCGAGGGTGGCCGAGCGTCGCAGGGAGCGATTGCGGGCAAGCTCGATGGGCGCCGCGCGCGCGCTCAGCCGCAACGCGCGGGCACCCGCCTCGTCCTCCCCGCAGACCTCTTCCAGTCGCTCCAACACCAGGGCCCGATGATCGGTGAGCCCGCGGTGGCGCAACCGACTGAGCGCAAGCCGAGACCGCGGCACTCCGCCATCCCGCTTCGTCTCCGAGGGCGGCAGCAGGAACAGCGTCACGAGCGCACGAAGGCGAGAGCCTTCTGCTCGAGCGACTCCACGTCGGAGACCGCGTCCAGCGTCAGGCGTGGTCGCTCATCCGCGACTCCCGACCACAAGGTGTCTTCATCGAGCCTCTGGCTGACCGCGTGCCAGGTCGGCTCCGCGATGTGCGCGAGGTCTCGGCGGCGCTGCTCGAGCCGGCGTCGGTGCAGCGCTAGATCGGAGCACACCGTCTCGACGAACCGCACCTCGGTGCCCAGCCTCTCGCCCAGAAGTACCCACTGATCGCGCGCGGGTGCCACAGCGTTGACGGCGTCGACGATGACCCCCGTACCGGAGCGCAGTACCGCCTCGGCGATCGTCTCTGCGACCAGGTACGCTGCGAGACCCGTCGGCTGGTCGTCGTCGATCCCCGAGCGCAAGATGGCCGACTCGAGCGGATCGACCGAGACGACCGGCACGCGCAGGCGCACCGCGAGGGCCTCGGCCACCGTGCTCTTGCCCGAACCGGGCAGGCCGGCCATGGCGACGAGCACGCGGCCTACTGCAGCTCGGCCGCGCCCGCGACGATGGTCACGGTGTCGTTCTCGACCGAGAGAAAGCCGTCCTCCGCGCGCGCCTTGATGACGGCACCCTCGGTCGGCGTGATGCGCACATCACCCGAGGCGAGGATGCCCAGCAGAGGCTCGTGACCGGGAAGGATACCGATCTCGCCCTCGGTCGTACGCGCGACGATCTGCTTCGCCACGCCCGACCAGACCTCCCGGTCGGCCGATACGACGCTCACCGTGAGTGCGGCCATGACTAGTCGTTCTCTTTCTGAATCTGAGCCCAGCGCTCTTCGACGTCACTGATCGTTCCGACGTTGAAGAAGGCCTGCTCCGCCACGTGGTCGTATTCGCCCTTCGCGATCGCGTCGAACGACTCGATCGTCTCCTTGAGCGGCACCGTGGAACCTTCCACGCCCGTGAACTTCTTGGCCATGTAGGTGTTCTGCGACAGGAACTGCTGAATTCGGCGCGCACGCGACACCGTAATCTTGTCCTCTTCGCTGAGCTCGTCGACACCGAGGATCGCGATGATCTCCTGCAGCTCCTTGTTCTTCTGGAGGATCTGCTTGACAGTCGTCGCGACGCGGTAGTGATCCTCACCGATGTACAGCGGGTCAAGGATGCGGCTCGTCGAGGTGAGCGGATCCACAGCCGGGTAGAGACCCTTGGACGCGATCTCACGGCTCAGCTCCGTCGTCGCGTCGAGGTGGGCGAACGTCGTCGCCGGAGCCGGGTCGGTGTAGTCGTCGGCCGGCACGTAGATCGCCTGCAGCGAGGTGATCGAGTGGCCGCGCGTGGACGTGATGCGCTCCTGGAGGATACCCATCTCGTCGGCGAGGTTCGGCTGGTAACCCACCGCGGAGGGCATGCGGCCGAGAAGCGTCGAGACCTCTGAGCCGGCCTGCGTGAAGCGGAAGATGTTGTCGATGAAGAGCAGCACGTCCTGCTTCTGCACGTCGCGGAAGTACTCCGCCATCGTCAGGGCCGACAGGGCCACCCGCAGACGCGTGCCCGGGGGCTCGTCCATCTGACCGAAGACCAGGGCGGTCTTGTCGAAGACGCCCGCCTCCTCCATCTCGACGATGAGGTCATTACCCTCACGCGTGCGCTCACCGACACCGGCGAAGACCGAGACACCACCGTGGTCTTGGGCGACGCGCTGGATCATCTCCTGGATGAGCACGGTCTTGCCGACACCCGCACCACCGAACAGACCGATCTTGCCACCCTGCACGTACGGCGTCAGCAGGTCGATGACCTTGATGCCGGTCTCGAAGAGCTGAGTCTTGGATTCGAGCTGGTCGAACGCCGGCGGCTTGCGGTGGATCGGCCAGCGCTCGGTGACCTCGATCGTCTGGCCGGGCTCGGCGTTGAGAACCTCACCGATGACGTTGAAGACCTTGCCCTTGGTGACGTCGCCGACCGGCACCGAGATGGGGGCACCCGTGTCGCGCACCTCCTGGCCGCGCACGAGACCATCCGTCGGCTTCAAAGCGATGGCGCGAATGAGGTCGTCACCGAGGTGCTGGGCGACCTCGAGCGTCAGGGTGGTCGTCTCGTCGCCGATCGTGATGTCGGTCTTGAGCGCGTGGTAGATGCCCGGGATGGCGTCGTGCGGAAACTCGATGTCGACGACGGGGCCTGTCACGCGGGCGACGCGGCCGATGCCGTGGGTGGCGCTGTCATCGGCGGGCTTCTTCTTCGTTGCGGTAGCCATGGGTTCTCTTTCTGTCTAGAGCGCTCTGTGCTTGTCGGTAGACGCGGCCGTGCCGCGTCTACTTGGCCGAGGAGAGGGCGTCGGCGCCGCCCACAATCTCGGAAATCTGCTGGGTGATCTCTGCCTGACGAGCGTTGTTCGCCAGACGGGTGTAGTCGAGAATGAGCTTGTCAGCGTTGTCGCTCGCCGACTTCATCGCCTTCTGACGGGCCGCGTGCTCCGACGCCGCCGACTGCAGCATCGCGTTGAAGATGCGGCTCTCGATGTAGACGGGCAGCAGGCCGTCGAGCACCTGGTCGACCTCGGGCTCGAACTCGTACAGCGGCAACAGCTCCGACTCGCCGGGCTCCTCCACGCCATCCACGACCTCGAGGGGCAGCACGCGCACGATCTCGGGCACCTGCGAGACGAGGTTCACGAAGCGGTTGTAGACGATGTGGATCTCATCCACCCCGTCGCCGCTCTCGCTACCCGCGATGAAGGCATCCACGAGCGTGTCGGCGATGTCCTTGGCCGTGGTGAACTCGGGCTGGTCGGTATTGCCCGTCCACTCCTTCGCGGCCGCACGACGGCGGAACGCGAAGTACTGTACGGCCTTGCGACCGACGAGGTAGTTGACGACCTGCTTGCCCTCATCTTCGAGCCGCGTGCGCAGCTCGTTCGCTTCCCGGATGACCTGGGACGAGAACGCTCCTGCGAGACCTCGGTCAGAGGAGAACACGACGACCGCAGCGCGGCTCGGGTTCTCTCGCTCCGTCGTCAGCACGTGGTCGACGCTCGAATAGGTGGCGACAGCCGAGACCGCGCGCGTCACCGCGCGCGCATACGGAGCCGAGGCTGCCATGCGCGCCTGAGCCTTCTGAATCCGCGAGGCGGAGATGAGCTCCATCGCGCGCGTGATCTTCTTGGTCGTCTGGGCAGAACGAATCTTCTGCCGGTAGACCCGAAGTTGCGCTCCCATGTGTGTCGTCTTTCCTTAGGTGTCGAAAGGTGCGGTCTCAGCGATCGGGCTCGGCCCTAGCGCTTGCGCCGAACGATCTTCTCCTGGTTGATGTCGGCATCGTCGGTCTCGTCGAACTCCTCGGACCCCGCCTGCGGGCCGTCGGCGCCGCCGCCCTGGAACTCGGCGAGGAAGGCGTCGATCGCGCTGTCCAGCTCGCCCTCGGTCTTCTCATCGAGCACGTTGCGCTCGCGCAGAGTTGTGAGAATCGAGGTGTTGCGGTGCAGGTGGTCGAGCAATTCACGCTCGAAGCGCAGAACGTCGGTCACCGCGATCGAGTCGAGCTTGCCCTTCGTGCCGGCCCAGATCGAGACGACCTGCTCCTCCACGGGGTACGGCGAGTACTGCGGCTGCTTGAGAAGTTCCGTCAAGCGCGCACCGCGTGAGAGCTGGCGACGGCTCGCCGCGTCGAGGTCAGAGGCGAACATCGCGAAGGCCTCCAGCGAGCGGTACTGGGCGAGCTCGAGCTTGAGCGTGCCGGAGACCTTCTTGATGCTCTTGACCTGAGCGTCACCACCGACGCGCGAGACCGAGATACCGACGTCGACCGCAGGTCGCTGGTTGGCGTTGAACAGGTCGGACTGCAGGAAGATCTGACCGTCGGTGATCGAGATCACGTTGGTCGGGATGTACGCCGAGACGTCGTTGGCCTTCGTCTCGATGATCGGTAGACCCGTCATCGAGCCTGCGCCGAGCTCGTCCGAGAGCTTCGCACAGCGCTCCAGCAGGCGCGAGTGCAGGTAGAAGACGTCACCCGGGTAGGCCTCACGACCCGGCGGGCGCCGCAGAAGCAGCGAGACGGCGCGGTAGGCCTCGGCCTGCTTGGAGAGGTCGTCGAAGATGATGAGGACGTGCTTGCCGCCATACATCCAGTGCTGGCCGATGGCCGAGCCGGTGTACGGGGCGAGGTACTTGAAGCCAGCAGGGTCGGAGGCGGGGGCCGCGACGATGGTCGTGTACTCCATCGCACCGGCCTCTTCGAGCGCACCCTTGACGGCGGCGATCGTCGAGCCCTTCTGTCCGATAGCGACGTAGATGCAGCGCACCTGCTTGTTCGTGTCGCCGGATTCCCAGTTGGCCTTCTGGTTAATGATCGTGTCCACGGCGATGGCCGTCTTGCCCGTTTGGCGGTCGCCGATGATGAGCTGGCGCTGCCCGCGCCCCACGGGGATCATCGCGTCGATCGCCTTGATGCCGGTCTGCAGCGGCTCGTGCACGCTCTTGCGCTGCATGACGCCCGGCGCCTGCAGCTCGAGTGCGCGTCGGCCCTCGTCGGCGATATCGCCCAGGCCGTCGATCGGCGCGCCCAGCGGGTCGACGACGCGCCCGAGGTAGCCGTCACCGACGGGCACCGAGAGCACCTCGCCCGTGCGGGTCACCTCCATGCCCTCGACGATGCCCGAGAACTCACCGAGCACGACGACGCCGATCTCGCTCTCGTCGAGGTTCTGGGCCAGACCCAGCGTGCCGTCCGAGAAACGGATGAGCTCGTTCGCCATGACGCCGGGCAGGCCCTCGACGTGGGCGATGCCGTCCGCGGCGTCCACGACGCGACCGACCTCGGTCGCGGAGGCCTTACCGGGCGCGTAAGACTTCGCGAAGTCCTTCAGTGCATCGCGGATGTCATCCGGGCTGATCGTGAGTTCTGCCATGTTCTTCCCTTTGTGGTCAGACGATCCGAGTTTCTCGGGCTCGTCGGGTGTTGTCGAGGAGGCCTATCCGGCCAGTCGAAGCTTCAGTTCTGTCAGTCGCGCCGAGACGCTCCCGTCGATGACCTCGTCACCGACCTGCACACGCACACCGCCGACGACGGAGGGCTCGATCACTTCGTCGAGAGTGTGCTCGCGGCCGTATCGTGCCGTGATGGTCGCCTGCACGGCAGAGCTCTGAGCGTCGGTGAGCGGAGACGCCACCGTCACGGTCGCGACTCCCCTGCCGTGAGCATCCGCCACGATCTCGGCACCCGCTCGAACGAGAGCGCCCACGCGACGGCCACGCGGCTGCTGCACGAGGTGGCCGATAACGGCGACCGCGTGCGGACTCGCGGATGACCCGACCAGGTTGGTCACGAGCGAGAGCTTGCCCTCATCGGAACCACGCTTGCTGCTGATCGCGAGCTCGAGATCAGCGTGTGAGGCGACAGCCCGCCCGAAGGCGAACAGTTCCTTCTCCAGCGCGGCGTCACGCCCGGCGGCTGCGGCAATGCACCGGATGCCGATCTCCTCGATGCCCGCGAGCAGGTCGTGACCACTGGACCAGCGATCGCTCACGATGCCGTCGAGCAGGGTTCGCGCCGTGGTCGACAGATCGCCGAACAAGCGATTCAGCAGCGCCGCGCGCTGAGCGTCCGATGATGAGTGACCGGTCAGAGCGCTGAGCAACTGCGACGACGAGCCGATGATACGCGCCGCGGCCAGCAGATGCTCGCCCGTCGTGAGGTCGGCACCCTTCGCACTCTCGAGCGCAGCTCGAGCCGTGGTCAGAGCACTTCGCGTCGCAGAGCCCATGCTTACTTGGCCGCCTTCTCTGAGTTCTCGAGGTCGCTGAGGAATCGATCGACCAGGGCGGTGGCCTTCTTGTCGTCAGACAGGCTCTCCCCGATGACGCCGCTCGCAAGGTCGATCGCGAGCGAGCCGACCTCCGAGCGCAGTGACACGAGTGCCGCCTGCCGCTCGGCCTCGATCTGCGCCGTGGCGTTGGCAGTGATGCGAGCCGCCTCGGCGTTCGCCTGCTCCTTGAGCTCCGCCAGGATCGCGCCCCCGTCGACTCGGGCCTGCTCGCGAATCTTCGCCGCTTCTGCCCGCGCCTCGGCGAGCATCGCGTTGTACTGCTCGAGCTGCGAGGTGGCCTCGGCCTGCGCGGCCTCCGCCTTCGCGATGCCGCCCTCAATGAGCTCGGCTCGCTCATCGAGGATCTTCTTGAATCGGGGCATGGCCCAGAAGAAGAAGAACGCCAGGATGAGGGCGAACGGAACCGCCGACCAGACGATGTCGTAGGCCGGGGGCAAGAACAGATTTGCTCCAGGCTTCATGGTCGAACTCACCAGCATGGCGATGGCCTACTGGAAAATGAAGAAGGTCGCGACGCCGATGAAGGCGAGGAGCTCGGCGAAGGCGATACCGAGGAACATCGTCACCTGCAGACGACCGGCCATCTCGGGCTGGCGCGCCATCGCTTCGACGGTCTTGCCCGCCACGATGCCGACACCGATGCCGGGGCCGATGGCTGCGAGGCCGTAGCCGACGGTGGCGATGTTGCCGGTGATCTGCGCGAGGATTGTAGAGTCCACGTGTTTTTCCTTCCAGTGGTGTTCACGCCGTCGGCGACGGCGATGTTCGGGGTCAGTGGTGTTCGGACGCGGACTGCTGGATGTAGACCGCGGTGAGAAGTGTGAAGACGTAGGCCTGCAGTACCGCGATGAGCAGCTCGAAGAGTGTGATCACGATGCCGCCGAAGAGGGTGAGGGCGCCGAAGGCGGCAGCGGGGCCCTGCACGCTGACGAAGAAGAAGTTCGTCGAGGCGAAGGCGAGCACGAGCAGCAGGTGGCCCACCATCATGTTGAGCAGAAGTCGCAGCGCGAGCGAGATCGGGCGCATGATGAAGATGTTGATGATCTCGACGGGCGCCAGCAGCAGGTACAGCACGGGCGGGACGCCGGGAGGGAAGATGGCGTTGCGCAGGAACGTGACCCCGCCGACCTCGCGGAAGCCCGCGTAGATGAAGGCGACGTACGACACCAGGGCCAGAACCAGAGGCATGCCGACGAGCGAGGTTCCGGCGATGTTCGCGAACGGAATGATGCCGGTGAGGTTCATCGCGAGGATCGAGAAGAACATCGCCGCAAGCAACGGCAGGTACTTGCGCCCCAGCTGCTCGCCCAGAATCTGATCGGCGATCTGAACCCGAACGAAGTCGAGGGCGAGCTCCGCGACGCCCTGACCACGAGTCGGCACGATCCGCGTCTTGCGCAGCGCCAGGTACATGAGCAGCACCATGATGGCGAGCGCGATGAGGCGCACCATGATGATGCGGTTGATCTCGAAGGGGGTGCCCTCGAAGAACAGGGCGGGAAGACCCAGGAACTCTTCGATTCCGGGGGCCTTGAACGTGTCGCCCTCGCCCGCGAATGGTCGGATGAGAAGTGTGTGAGCGAGAGTGAGAGTAGACAGCGCAGTCTCCAGGATCAGGGCGTCGGTCAGATCTAGATGCGAGGTGATCGGCGAAAGTGACCACCATTACCGTATCAAGTCGACGGCGTCTGCGACGAATCCGCGTCGGGTTCAGGTCGACTCGGGTCGACGTAGGGAATGCGGGATCGCAGCACCGCGACCACATCGGCTCCGACGCTCCCCACCGCCGCGGCAACGAGCGAGAAGAACAGCACGGTTCGGTCCAGCGCGTCGACATCGCGGAAGATCGCGACGAAGGCGATGAACCCCACCAGCTTGAGCAGCCAGGCGGCCATGATGACGACGAAGAACAGCGGGCTGGCCGGGTCATCGCGTGTGAGTCGCACGGCGACGAGGACGCTCAGCGCCGTGATGCCCACGAACAGGAAGCCGACTGCGGCGCCGAGGAGGGCGGCCAGCACCCCGGGCAGCTCGGCGACGAGGGCGCCCACAACGCTGCCCACGATCGCGATGATGAAAGCGACGATCGCGCCGTAGATGAGAGAGAGCGTGAGGGTGCGTTCGACGTTCATGACGGTGTGCTCCTTGAGGTGCGCGGCGCGGCTGAGGGCTCGGGGGTTTCTGGCTCGTCGTCGTGCAGGCTGCTCGCGACCTCGAGCTCATCGAATCGGGTCAGGTCGGCGGGAGCATCCGGATCGGATTGCGCGGCGCGCTCCGTCTGTTTGCGCTTGCTCAACGGCGCGAGCGTGACGTACGCGCAGACGATGAGACCGATGATGATCGCGGTGAGCGCCCACCACCACGGCACGAACATGAACAGCAGAGTGCCGACGGCGACGACCGCTGTCCAGCCGTAGAAGATGAGCACGGCGTGGAAGTGCGAGTGGCCCATGTCGAGCAGTCGATGGTGCAGGTGCTTGCGATCGGCACTGAACGGCGACTTGCCGGCGCGCAGGCGCCGCAACACGGCGAGCCCAAAGTCGAGCAGCGGCACGATGAGCACGGCGAACGGCAGCAGAAGGGGAATGAACGCGGGCAGTAGTTGGCTCGCGTCGACCGCGGCAGGATCGATCTGCCCCGTCACGGTGACGGTGGAGACGGCGAGCAGGAGCCCGACGACGAGAGCCCCGCCATCGCCCATGAAGATCTTGGCGGGATGCCAGTTGAACGGCAGAAATCCTGCCGTCGCCCCGAGTAGCACGGCCATGAGTAGGGAGGCGAGGTTGAAGGCGGTCTGCGAGGTGTTGATGGCGAGCAGGTAGCTGTAGATGAAGAACACTCCACCGGCGAGCAGTGTGACGCCCGCGACGAGGCCGTCAAGGCCGTCGATGAAGTTGACGGCATTCATGACGAGCACGACGGCGAGCACGGTGATGAGCAGTGAAAGGTTGGGCGACAGGATGGTGATGCCGCCGATGGGCAGGGAGACGATCTGCACGCCCGCCCAGGCAAGGAATCCGCCGACGAGCAGCTGGCCGGCGAGCTTGGTGAGCCAGTCCAGGTCGTAGAGGTCGTCGATGACGCCGATGACGAGCATGACGAGGGCGCCGACGACGATCGCGATGAGCGGGAACGGGTCGGCGTAGACGAGCCGGAACCAGCTGATCTGCGAGGCGACGGCGAGCGCGACCAGCAGCCCCATCATGATTGCGATGCCGCCAAGGCGAGGAGTGGGCGTCGTGTGGACATCCCGATCGCGGATGCCCGCGTACAGCTTGAAGCGGTGGCTGAGCTTGATCACCGCCCAGGAGGCGCCGAAGCTGACGATCGCGGCGATGAGCCCGACGAGCACGTAGAAGGTCACGCCAGGCGCTCCGCGCCGACGATGCGGGCGATCTCCTCCGCTGGGATGACGCCCTGACGCAGGATGCGCAGGCGCCCGTCGGGCAGGTGCAGGCTGGTCGCATCGACGATCGTCGACCCTGGGTCAACGCCGTCGGCGACGGTCGACCCCACCTCCCCGGCGTCGAGGTAGACGCTCACGCGATCGCCGAGCATGGCCTGCGCGTCGGCAGCAGTGCGCGCGGCAGGCTGTCCGCTGATGTTGGCGCTCGAGACGGCCAGGGGGCCGGTGTCGGCGAGCAGATTCAGGGCGTAGCGATTGTCGGGCATCCTCAAGGCGACCGTCCCGCGGGTCTCCCCGAGATCCCACGCGAGCGATTCGCGCGCCTCGACGATGACCGTCAGGCCGCCCGGCCAGAACTCCTGAACGAGAGCGGTGACCTCCTCGGGCACCGACTCCGCGAGCGCCGTCAGGGTCGGGATGCCCGGAATCAGCACGGGCGGCGGTGCATCGCGCCCGCGCTCCTTGGCGTCCAGCAGGCGCTGCACGGCCTCCGCACGGAAGGCGTCGGCCGCGACCCCGTAGACCGTGTCGGTGGGGAGCACGATGAGCTCGCCGCGGCCGATCGCGCCGCGCGCTGCCCGCAGGCCCTCCAGAAGTTCGCTCTCGACGGAGCAGTCGTACATGGTCGCCATGATGCCTCCCATCGTAGTCGGGCAGACTGGGCCTCATCATGAGCCTGCTGTTCCTCTTCGACATGGATGACGTTCTGTACGACTACGACTGGCGGGCGCGCATGGCGTCGATCACGGAGCGCTCGGGGCACGATCTCACCGAGCTTCGCCGCCGCTGGTGGGTGAGCGGGCTCGAGTGGCAGGCCGAGGCCGGCGACCCGGCCGAGGCCGAGGAGTACCTGGCTCGCGTGTGTGCCGCCATCGGCACACAGGTCTCGCGCGACGACTGGGTGCGATTCCGTGCCGAGACGACCGTTGCGAGACCCGCGGCGCTCGCGGCGGTGCAGCGGGCCGCCGAGGTGGGCACCGTCGCGCTGCTCACCAACAACGGCATCCTCATCCACGAGCACCTGCACGAGGTCGCTGCCGAGCTCGTGCCCCTCATGGGGCGCGAGAACTTGCACGCCTCGGCCGCCTTCGGCGCGCGCAAGCCCGACCCGCTCGTCTACGAGCGCGCTATGGAGCACTACGGCGCGCTCCCCGCTGCGACCTTCTTCACGGATGACCGCACCGAGAACGTCGAGGGCGCGCAATCGCTCGGCATCACCACGCACCTGTACCGCGATGCGGCCGGGCTGCTCGCGGCGATCGAGTCCTTCGCCGCCCGCGCCGCCGCAGCATAGCGTCGGCCGTGGCTCGGGGCTCCCACGGCGGAGCCTAGGCTTCAGGCATGACCCCTCCCGATGCCTCGCCCGAGCTACTGCGCCTCGGTGTAGTGGCAACATCGCGCAAGCCCGATGAGCGACGCCTGCCGATCCATCCTGCGCACATCGAGCGCATCGATGCCGACCTGCGGGCGAGCATGTTTCTCGAGCGCGGCTACGGCGCCCGCTTCGGTGTCGCCGATGCTGAGCTCGAGCCCCTCGTGGGCGGCATGCTTGATCGGGCGGAGATCATCGACCGTGCCGACGTGCTGCTGCTGCCCAAGCCGCAGGCCTCCGACGTGCGGTCCTGTCGAGAGGGGCAGGTGCTGTGGGGCTGGCCGCACTGCGTGCAGGATCCCGAGATCACGCAGCTCGCGATCGACAAACGCCTCACCCTCATCGCCTGGGAGGCCATGAACCACTGGCGGGGCGACGGCAGCTTCGGCCTGCACGTCTTCCACAAGAACAACGAGCTCGCCGGGTACTGCTCGGTCATCCACGCCCTGCAGCTGTGCGGCTCGACGGGCGACTACGGCCGTCGCCTGACCGCGATCGTGATCGGCTTCGGGGCGACCGCGCGCGGTGCGGTCACGGCGCTGAATGCTCACGGAGTCCATGATGTGCGCGTGCTCACGAACCGCGACATCGCCGCCGTCAGCTCACCGATCCCCTCGGTCGACATCGTGCAGTTCGAGCATGACGACGCCTCCCCCTCGGCGAGCACCGTCCACACCGATGAGGGGCCCATCGCCCTGCCCGAGTACCTCGCGAAGAACGACATCGTCGTCAACTGCACCCTGCAGGATCCGACTGCGCCCTTGACCTACCTGCATCTCGACGACCTCGACGCCTTCCGCCCCGGGAGCCTCATCGTCGATGTGTCGATCGACGAGGGCATGGGGTTCAGTTGGGCGAGGCCGACCTCCTTTGCCGACCCGATGTTCACGGTCGGCGACTCGACCAACTACTACGCGGTCGACCACACTCCCACGCTGCTGTGGAACTCGGCGACCTGGGAGATCAGCGAGGCGCTCATGCCGTTCCTGCGTGCGGTCATGGAGGGCCCGGCGTCGTGGGCGTCCTCCGACACGATCACGCGTGCGATCGAGATCGAGGGCGGTCGCGTGCGCAACGCGGCGATCCTGACGTTCCAGGGTCGTTCGGCGCAGTACCCCTACCCGGCAGCCTGAGGGCGTCTCCGTCCACGTCAGGGAGAATCGGAGTCAAGTAGTCGCGTGACGATCTCGGGAATGCGGACGGTCACGGCAGCCCAGAAGAGGTCGTCGTTCATGCCGACGTAGCCGGCGTGCGCGGCGATGTCTCGCGTCGCCTTGATCGCGGTGATCTCGTCGGCCGACAGGTTCTCGGCGAGTCCCGCGAACTCGGGGCGCTCAAGTAGCGCCGCGAGACGGATGACGACCATGCTCGCCACGTCGTAGTGGGGCGTTCCCTCCGCAAACGACACACGACCAGCCCCGATGACCGACTCACATCGATTCAGAATGCGCTGAAGCTCCGCGCGGATGTTCTGCTCGTCGGTGCGCGCACGTCGATCGGTCTCGCTCCGGGCTCGCGGCTGGAAGCGGCGCGCGTCGCCAGCGTCGGTCACAGTGGCACAGCCTCTCGTGCCGCCTCTGCGGCGTGCGGCGAAGCGGCAGTCTCGGTGACCACGTCGACCGGGAACCCCGTCAAGGCGCGCACCTCGTCGGCGAACAGCGCGAGATCGAACAGGTCGGCCTCGCCCCCGACCGACACCATGAGGTCGATATCGCTGTCGAAGTGGTCTTCTCCGCGCACGGTCGAACCGAAGACGCGTACGCTCTCGATCCCTCGCCGCGCGGCGAGGGCAGTGATCTGATCGGCGAAGTCGGCAAGGGGCAGTGACGGGCGATAGTCAGCCGCACGCAGCACTCTCTCGAGCATCTCGTCTGATGCCGCGCGCATGCCCTTCTCCATCTGCGCCAGACTCGGCTGGCTGATACCGGCGCGGCTCGCCAGCTCGCTCTGGGTGAGACCAGCGTCGAGTCGAGCCCGACGGATGAGCTCGCCGGGCTGAGTCGTTGAGAAGCGAGCCATGCGGAGAATATATCACCGCGCTATATCCCTGAGAAGGGGAGGCGAGGCTCAGCGCAGGGCGGTGGTGGCGCGATCGCGGCCGAGCAGGTCGCGATGGTGGGCGATCGCGGTCCAACCGTCGGCGCGCAGGAGCGCCCCGATCGACTCTGCCTGCAGCTCGCCGTGCTCGAGCAGGAGCGTGCCGCCCGGGCGGAGCAGTCGGCGAGCGGTCGCCGAGACGGCGCGCACGGCATCCAGCCCGTCCTCTCCCCCGTACAGCGCGTGCGCGGGGTCGAAGAGGCGCACCTCGGGGTCACGCGGTACCGCGCCCACGGGAATGTACGGCGGGTTGGAGGCCACGACGTCGACGGTGCCGTCGAACTCGGGCAGGGCTTCCGCGAGGTCAGCGAAGACGAGGCGCACACGGTCGTCGCCCCAGCGGCGCACGTTGCGGGTCGTCCAGACGAAGGCGGCAGGTGAGTTTTCGACCGCGACGACGCGCGCGTGCGGCACCTCGACGGCGAGCGCGAGGGCGATCGCACCGCTGCCCGAGCCGAGGTCGACGGCCACCGGCTGCGGCGAGGCGACGGCCATGAGCGCATCGATAGCGTGCTGCACGACCTGCTCGGTCTCGGGCCGCGGCACGAATACTCCCGGGCCCACCTCGAGGTCGAGCGTGCGGAAGCCGGCGCGCCCCGTGATGTGCTGCACGGGCTCGCGGCTCGCCCGCCGCTCGATCGATTGGGCGATCGCCACGCGCTGCTCGGCATCGACGGGCGACGAGGTGAGCGCCTTCGCCTGCACCTGACCGCGGCTGAAACCCAGCACATGGCCGATGAGCAAATCGGCGTCGGCTTCGGGGCTGGGCACTGCTGCCTCGCGCAAGCGCTCGATAGCGCTCGCGCGCAGCGAGGCCAGATCGGGTGCGACCAATGAGCCGGGTGCGACCGACGGGCCCGCAGTATGGCCCGCCGCGGGCACGCTCACGCGGTCTCGTCGCCGAGAGCGGCCAGACGAGCCTCCTCATCGGCGGCGATGCAGGACTCGATGACGGGGCCCAGGGCGCCGTTCATGACGGCGTCGAGGTTGTAGGCCTTGAACCCCGTGCGGTGGTCGGCGATGCGATTCTCGGGGAAGTTGTAGGTGCGGATGCGCTCTGAGCGGTCCATGCCGCGAATCTGGCTCTTGCGGGCATCGCTCGCCGCGGCATCCAGCTCCTCCTGCTGCTTGGCGAGGATGCGCGCGCGTAAGACGCGCATAGCGGCCTCGCGGTTCTGGATCTGGCTCTTCTCGTTCTGCATCGACACCGTGATGCCCGTCGGCAGGTGCGTGATGCGCACGGCGGAGTCGGTCGTGTTCACCGACTGCCCGCCCGGGCCAGAGGAGCGGAAGACGTCTATCTTGAGGTCGTTCTGGTTAATGTCGACCTCTTCAGGCTCATCCACTTCGGGGAACACGAGCACGCCCGTCGTCGAGGTGTGGATGCGGCCCTGCGACTCGGTCGCCGGTACGCGCTGCACGCGGTGCACGCCGCCCTCGTACTTCATGCTCGCCCACACACCCTGCGCAGGGTCGGTCGACGTTGACTTGATGGCGGCCTGCACGTTCTTGTAGCCGCCCATGTCGCTCGTGGTCGAATCAAGCAGCTCAATCTTCCAGCTACGCGACTCGGCATAGTAGCTGTACATGCGCAGCAGGTCGGCTGCGAACAGTGCGGACTCTTCACCGCCCTCGCCGCCCTTGATTTCCATGATCACGTCGCGCCCGTCATCCGGGTCGCGCGGGATGAGCAGGCGGCGCAGATTCTCGGTGCGGTCGACGAGCTCGGTCTCGAGCGCGGGCAGCTCAGCGGCGAAAGCCTCGTCGTCTTTGGCGAGTTCACGCGCCGCCTCGACGTCTTCCTGCGCCTGCACCCAGTGCTCGTGCGCCGACACGATGCGGCTCAGCTCGGCGTAGCGCCGATTGAGCTTCTTCGACCGTGCGGGGTCGGCGTGCACCGCCGGGTCGGCGAGCTGGTTCTGCAGCTCGCGGTGCTCAGCGATAAGCGCGTCGACCGACTCGAACACGGGTTAGTCGACCTTGTGCGCACCGGCCGCCGGCAGAGACTTCTGCACGGCGACGAGGAACTCGACGTTCGAGCCCGTCTCACGCAGCTTGGCCAACACCATGTCGAGCGACTGCTGCGTGTCAAGGCTCGCGAGCGCGCGACGCAGCTGCCAGGTGACCTTGACCTCGTCGGCGCCGAGCAGCATCTCTTCGCGGCGCGTGCCGGAGGCCGAGATGTCGACGGCGGGGAAGATGCGCTTGTCGGCAAGCTGACGCGAGAGGCGCAGCTCCATGTTGCCGGTGCCCTTGAACTCCTCGAAGATGACCTCGTCCATCTTGGAGCCGGTCTCCACGAGCGCCGTGGCGAGAATCGTGAGCGAGCCGCCGTCTTCGATGTTGCGCGCGGCGCCGAAGAAGCGCTTCGGCGGGTAGAGAGCGGCGGAGTCGACACCGCCCGAGAGGATGCGCCCGCTGGTCGGTGCCGTCACGTTGTACGCGCGGCCCAGGCGGGTGATCGAGTCGAGCAGCACCACGACGTCGTGCCCGAGCTCGACGAGGCGCTTCGCGCGCTCGATCGCAAGCTCGGCGACGGTCGTGTGGTCCTCAGCAGGCCGGTCGAAGGTCGAGGCGATGACCTCGCCCTTGACGGAGCGCTGCATGTCGGTGACCTCTTCGGGCCGCTCGTCCACGAGCACGACCATGAGGTGCGCCTCGGGGTTGTTCTTGGCGATCGCGTTGGCGATGGCCTGCAGCACGAGCGTCTTGCCCGCCTTGGGCGGGGAGACAATGAGGCCGCGCTGGCCTTTGCCGATGGGCGAGACGAGATCGATCATGCGCGTGGAGAGCATCGTCGGGTCGGTCTCGAGGCGCAGGCGCTCGGTCGGGTACAGCGGGGTGAGCTTGCTGAACTCGACGCGCGCGGCGGCCTCCTCGATCGTCTGGCCGTTGATCGAGTCGACGCGCACGAGCGCGTTGTACTTCTGGCGCCCCTGGTTCTCGCCCTCGCGGGGCTGGCGAATGGCGCCGACAACGGCGTCACCCTTGCGCAACTGGTACTTCTTGACCTGGCCGAGCGAGACATACACGTCGCTCGGGCCGGGCAGGTAGCCCGTCGTTCGCACGAAGGCGTAGTTGTCGAGAACGTCGAGGATGCCCGCGACGGGGATCAGCACGTCGTCGTCGCTCAGCTCGGGCTCGACGTCGTCGCCGCCGGGGCCGCGACCGCGCTTGCGATCCCGACCACGGCCGCGACCGCGGCCCTCGGAATCCTGGTCAGCGCGCTCGGAGCGCTCAGGGCCCTTGTTCTGGTTGCCCGAGCCCTGGTTGCCCGAGCCCTGGTTGCTGTCGCCCTGAGCGGCCTTGCTGCCCTGGTTCTGGTTGTTCTGGTTGTTCTGGGCGCCGCGACCGCGGCCACCGCGCGTGCCTGACTCGGCGTCGTCGCCGTCAGCACGCTCGCCACCGCGATTGCGGTTGCGACCACGGCTGCGGTTGCGCCCGCCCTGACCAGAGTCATCCTGGTTCGCGGAGTCGGAGTCATCCGCCTTGGCCTCGGCCTTGTCGTCGGTCTTGCCGTCGGCCTTCGTCTGGTTCTTGGCCTCGTTCTTGGCCTCGTTTTCAGCCTGAGGCGCGCTATTTTTCGACCCGCCGTCATCCGACTGGGCTGCGGCCGCTGGGGGCGTGACCGTATCGGTCGTCGCGCGACGCGAACCGCGTCGACGAGGTGCGGCGCCCTCCGCGGGCGCTTCGGCCTCAGCAGCAACGCTCGACACTGCATCGCTCGAGGACGCCTCGCTCGAGGCGGCGGCGGGCGCAGAGCCGGTCGATGAACTGTTCTTGATGGCGTCCACGAGGTCTCCCTTGCGCAGTTTGGACACGCCGGGGATGCCGCGCTCGAGGGCCACCTTCTGCAGGTCGGCGAGCTTGAGCGTGGTCAGGTCGGCGGGGATACCCGCAGAGGAATCGCGGGAGATGGGGTCGGTCACGGGGATCTGAGTCCTTTCGGCTCCACTGGCGACGAAGCGCTCAGGGAGGATGCTCTGCCAGCACATTCTCGACCCGCTCAGCATTGCGAGAAACGAGACCGATGAGGGTGACGCTCACGCGTGCCGCGTGCGAGACGAGATGCCGTCAGAACTGAGGGTGAATTCCGGGAGGGTCGTGGGCTAGGCCGCAGCGTCTACCGGGTGTTCTACAACTGTAGCACCCTTGAAATCGACCGCCAGCATGTGCGATTCCCACGGCGTGGTGGCCTGCGATTCCACCAGCTCCGCCGCCCGCAGGCGCTGTGCGGGGTCGCTGCACAGCACGAGGATCGACGGGCCCGCCCCCGAGACGACGGCCGCAAAGCCCTCGTCGCGCAGAGCCTGGATGAGTGAATCGGTCTCGGGCATGGCGCTCGCCCGGTAGCTCTGGTGCAGACGGTCCTCCGTCGCGGCGTGCAACAGCTCGGGGCTCTGGATGAGTGCGGCGATAAGCAGCGCCGAGCGCGAGACGTTGAAGATCGCGTCTTGATGCGGCACCGACTCGGGCTGCAGAGAGCGCGCAAGCGCGGTCGACATCGTGCTCGTGACGGGAACGCACACGAGCAGCGAGACACCGCGGTGCACGGTGAGCCGCTTGTGCTGCGGCCCCTCGGGCGTGACCCACGCGATGGTGAGCCCGCCGAAGAGCGCGGGCGCCACGTTGTCGGGGTGCCCCTCGAGCTCGGTGGCACGAGCCAGCAGTGCGTCGGAATCTATCTCGACGATGCCCACCAGCAGACCCTTGGCCGCCATGACACCAGCCACGATCGCGGCTCCCGAGGAGCCCATGCCGCGCCCATGCGGGATGACGTTGTGCGCGACCAGGTCGAGGCCGGGCATCGCAACCCCGTAGTGATCGAAGGTGTGGCGAATCGAGCGCACGATGAGGTTGGTCTCATCGGTCGGCACCTCGCCGAGGCCGACACCGTGCACATCGACAGTCGCGCCGGGCGCATCGCGCACGGCGACCTCGAGCTCGTCGTAGACCGAGAGGGCGAGGCCCAGGGTGTCAAAGCCGGGACCGAGGTTCGCCGTCGTGGCCGGCACCTTGACGTGCACGCTACGCCCGCTCAGGCGGGAGTCGATTACGCTCATGCGCTCACCCGCTGCAGCCCGAGCACCGAGGCGACCTCGGCGGTGTCGACGCCGACCACGGTCGGCTGCACGTCGACGCCGTCGGGGCCCCTGAGCGCCCACTGCGGATCCTTGAGCCCGTGGCCGGTCACGGTCAGCACCACCGTCGAGCCCGCAGGAATCGCGCCCGCCTCCGCACGCTCGAGCAGGCCCGCCACCGAGATCGCGCTCGCGGGCTCCACAAAGATGCCCACCTCACGAGAGAGCAGACGGTGCGCTTCGAGGATGCCGGCGTCGTCGATCGCGCCGAAGTACCCCCGGCTATCGTCCCGCGCGCTGAGAGCAAGCTCCCACGAGGCGGGGTTACCGATGCGGATCGCACTCGCGATGGTCTCGGGCTTCTTCACCGGCTCTCCGAGCACGATGGGAGCGCTACCCGCAGCCTGGAAGCCGAACATGCGCGGCATCTTGGTCGTCACACCGCGGTCGAGCTCTTCGCGGTAGCCGCGGTGGTAGGCGGTGTAGTTGCCAGCATTGCCGACGGGCACGATGTGGAAGTCGGGGGCATCCTCGAGCACGTCGACGACCTCGAAGGCCGCCGTTTTCTGACCCTCGATGCGGTCGGGGTTTACCGAGTTGACGAGGTGCACCGGGTAGTTCGCCGCGAGGTCGCGGGCAATGTCGAGGCAGTCGTCGAAGTTGCCCTGAATCTGGATGAGCTCCGCCTTGTGCGCCACCGCCTGGCTGAGCTTGCCCATTGCGATCTTGCCCTCGGGCACGAGCACCGCGGCGGTGATGCCCGCGTGGGTCGCGTACGCTGCGGCCGCGGCCGAGGTGTTGCCGGTCGAGGCACAGATGACGGCCCGTGCGCCATGCTCGACGGCCTTAGAGATGGCCATCGTCATGCCGCGATCCTTGAACGAGCCGGTCGGGTTCATGCCCTCGAACTTGACGTAGACGTTCGCCCCCGTGCGCTCCGAGAGGTAGCGGGCCGGGATGAGCGGCGTGCCACCCTCGCCCAGCGTGATGATGGGCGTCGCCTCAGAGATATCGAGACGGTCGGCGTACTCGCGCAGCACGCCCCTCCACTGCTTGCTCATGAGAGCCCTTCTACTCGCAGCACGCCCGTCACCCGGTGGACCACGCTGCTGCTGGTCAGTGCCGCGACCGTTGCGGCGAGATCGGCCTCCACCGCCCGGTGGGTGCCGATTACCAGGGTAGCGGCGGCGACTGGGCGTTCCGAACCGGCCTCGGCCCCCAGCTCGACCGGGGGCACCGACTGCTCAAGGGTCTCGACCGAGACACCGTGCTCGAGGAATACGGCCGCGATCGCGGCGAGCACGCCGGGCTGGTCGAGCACCTCGACGGTGATCTGGTACCGCGTCGTGATAGCGCCCACTGGCAGTACCGGCAGGTCGGCGTGTGTGCTCTCCCCTACTCCGGGCCCGCCGACGACGTGGCGCCTGGCGGCCGAGACGACGTCGCCGAGCACGGCCGAGGCGGTCTGGATGCCACCCGCACCGGCGCCATAAAACATGAGCGGGCCAGCGGCCTCCGCCTCGACGAAGACCGCATTGTTGGCGCCGTGCACCGCCGCGAGAGGGTGGGTGTTCGGCACGAGGGCCGGGTAGACACGGGCCGAGACGCCGTCGACCCCGTCAGCATCGCGCAGGCGCTCGCAGATCGCGAGGAGCTTGACGACATAGCCGGCCTTGCGCGCCGCCACGACCTGCTCGAGCGTGATGCCCGTGATCCCCTCGCGATGCACCGACTCGATGGGCACGAGCGAATGGAAAGCGAGGCTCGCCAGAATACCCGCCTTCTGAGCGGCGTCGAAGCCTTCGATGTCGGCGGTGGGGTCGGCTTCGGCGTAGCCGAGGTCGCTCGCGATCGCGAGGGCCTGCTCGAGCGTCTCACCACGGATGTCCATACGGTCGAGAATGAAGTTGGTGGTGCCGTTGACGATCCCCAGAATGCGCTCGACCCGGTCGCCGGCGAGCGAATCGCGCAGTGGGCGGATGATGGGGATCGCCCCGCCGACGGCCGCCTCGTAGTACAGCTGGGCTCCCACCTGCCCGGCAGCCTCGAACAGCTCGGCGCCGTGAGTCGCCATGAGAGCTTTGTTCGCGGTGACGACGTCGGCGCCGGAGGCGAGCGCCTGCAGGATGAGCGTGCGCGCCGGCTCGAGACCGCCCATGAGCTCGACGACGATGTCAGAGCCGAGGATGAGTGACTCGGCGTCGGTCGTGAGCAGCTCGCGGGGAATCTCGACGTCGCGCGGAGCATCTACATCGCGCACGACGACACCCGTGAGTTCCACGCCCGCGCCGATGCGGGCGGCGAGCTCGTCGGCGTGCGTGAGCAGTTGGTCGGCGACCTGGGCGCCGACGCTGCCGGCTCCCAAGAGGGCGATGCGGAGGTTGCGGTACTCGATCACTCAGTGTCTCCTCGGTCGATCAGGCTGTAGCCGGAATCGCGGCGCAGCAGGTCGTGCTCGGTCTCGCGGCGCACGAGTATGCGCGCTGCGCCGTCGCGCACGGCAACAACGGCGGGGCGGGCCAGGTAGTTGTAGTTGCTCGCCAGAGAGAAGCAGTAGGCGCCTGTCGCGGGCACGGCGACAAGGTCGCCTGAGGCCACGTCGCCCGGCAGCCAGTCAGCCTGCACGACGATGTCGCCGCTCTCGCAGTGCTTGCCGGCCAGGCGCACGAGCACAGTCTCGGCGTCGGAGGCCCGGCTCGCCAGCCTCACGGCATAGTCGGCGCCATAGAGAGCGGGTCGCGCGTTGTCGCTCATGCCGCCGTCGACGCTCACGTAGCGTCGCACCGCCGTCGCGCCGTCGTCGAGGGCGACGGTGACGTCTTTCGTGGTTCCGACCTCGTACAGCGTCACACCCGCCGGGCCGACGATCGTGCGGCCGGGTTCGACCGCGACGGCCGGCATCGGGATGCTCAGCTCGCGGCACACCGACGCCACCGCGTCGGCGAGCCCCGTGGCGATGCTCTCGATCGCGGGCGGTTCGTCACCGACGACGTAGGCGATGCCGAACCCACCACCGAGGTTGAGCTCGGGAACGTCCCCGTCGGCGAGCAGCTCGGCGTGCAGGGCGAGCAGGCGACGCGCGGCCTCGAGAAACCCGTCGACGACGAAAATTTGCGAACCGATGTGAGAGTGCAGACCACGGAACTGCAGATGCGGCGCCCGCGCGCGGATCGCGCGCACGGCGCTCGCAGCCTCCGAGAGCGGGACGCCGAACTTCTGGTCCTCGCGCGCCGTCGCCAGGTACTCGTGCGTGTGCGCATGCACCCCGGAATTGATGCGCAGCCGCACGGCTTGCTTGCGACCGTGACGCTGCGCGGCGTCGGTGACGCGGTCGACCTCGATCAGGCTGTCCAGCACGATCGTGCCGACCCCGACGTCGACGGCGCGGTCGATCTCGGCGAGCGACTTGTTGTTGCCGTGCAACCCCAGGCGCACCGGGTCGACGCCCGCCGCGAGGGCGACGGCGAGCTCACCCCCGCTGGCGACGTCGAGATTCAGGCCCTCGGCGATCATCCAGCGGGCGACCTCCGTCGTGAGGAGCGCCTTCGATGCGTAGTACACGGTCGCCTGCGCACCGTGGGCGCCGAACGCCGTGGCGAAGGCCTCGCGCGTGCGGGATGCGCGCACTCGGGCATCCGCCTCATCGACGACGTAGAGAGGAGTGCCGTGCTCGGCGGCCAGGGCCGTCGCGCTCAGACCCCCGATCTCGAGGGCCCCGGCACCATCGCGCCGCGCGGTCGACGGCCACAACATGGGGTCGAGCACGTTCGCATCGGCCGGGCGCGTGAGCCACAGCGGAGCGAGCGGGTTATCGAGCACGGGTAGCACCTCACGGACGAAACTGGCATGTGTTGTGAGGCGAGCGAACCCGGATTGGTCCCTGAAGCCACCCCCAGTCTACCCGGGTCACACGGGGCGCTGCCCGAGAGCTCAGTCGCAGCTGCCGCGCTGCGAGAAGCCCGGCCCGCCCAGCGCGGTCTCCTCCGCCGTGAGGACAACGACGAGCTGCGTATCACCCACCTGCACGGCAGTGAGCCTCAGAGCGGCCGGCAACAACTCGGCCACGCAGAAGTCGCGCGGCTGCAGCAGCGGGTCCACGACCGCGCCGAATTGCGACTGGAGAGCCGCGACGTCGATGCTCTGGCCGTTGAACTCGACACTGCGCGGCGTGAACGCCAGTCGACCGTCATCGACCGAGGGCTGCACCCCGACGACGAGCGAGAACTCGACGCCGAACAGCTCAAACCCGGTGCCGAACCGAATCTCGCGGTTGTCGAGCTCAATATCGCGCACGACCGTGCCGGCGAGGAAACCCGAGAGACCGGCGAGGTCACCCTCGGCGACACGGTAGACGGCCTGCAGTCGTTCCGTGGGCTGCTCCAGATCGAGGGGCACCCCCGAGGCGATGAGCTCGAGGTCGCCGCGCAGCTCGCCGACCGGCAACTCGGGCACGACGATCTCGACCCCGTCGAGCTCGCCCGAGACGGCCTGCGCGAGCACTGAGAAGCCCACGAAGGTCACCTCGACGGGGAAGTCGGGTTCGAGCTCGAAGACCTCCCGCACCTCGGTCGCGATGAGCAGCGTGCCCTGCTGGCGCGCGATCGACTCACCCACGAGCGCGGCCGCCACCACGGCGCCGAGCAGGGCGAGGACGACGCCGACCGCGATGATGATGCGCTTGCGCCTGCGAGAAGGGTGGCCAACCGTGTAGACCTCGACCTCGGTGGAACTCTGCTGAACAGTCGGCGCTGCGGGCTGCTCGTCGGAGCGCTCCTGAGCCTGCTCGTCGGCGTCGTCCTTCGGCTCGGTCACCCCTACATCCTCTCGGGTGCGGAGACTCCGAGCAATGAGAGGCCGTTGCGCAGCACCTGACCAGCAGCATTACTGAGCACGAGCCGGGTACCGTGCACGGGCGCCACCGGCTCGTCGCCCTGCGGGGCGACACGGCACGAGTCATACCACCGGTGGAAAGCCGCCGCGAGCTCCTCCACGTAGCGCGCCACCCGGTGCGGTTCACGCAAGGATGCCGACTGCGCGACGATGCGCGGAAATTCGGCGAGCACCCCCAGCAGGATGCTCTCCGTCTCGTGTGTGAGCAGGGCCGCATCGAAGGCCTCCGCCCCCACCCCTGCCGCGACCGCGTTGCGCGCCACCTGGTGGGTGCGGGCGTGCGCGTACTGCACATAAAAGACGGGATTATCGTTCGTGCGCTTCTGCAGCAGCTCGGGGTCCAACGTCAGCGGCGAATCGGCCGGGTACCGACCGAGCGAGTAGCGCAGAGCATCCGTACCGAGCCAGTCGCGCAGGTCGTCCAGCTCGATAATGTTGCCCGCGCGCTTGGAGAGCCGCGCACCATTGATGCTCACGAGCTGCCCGATGAGCACCTCGATGTCGCGGCCCGGGTCGTCGCCGGCGGCACCCGCGAGAGCCTTGAGGCGGTGCACGTAGCCGTGGTGATCGGCCCCGAGCAGGTAGATCGTGAGGCCGAAACCGCGATCGCGCTTCGACAGGTAATATGCCGCGTCGGCAGCGAAGTACGTGTAGACGCCATTGCCACGGCGGATCACGCGATCCTTGTCGTCGCCGAAGTCGGTCGTGCGCACCCAGATCGCGTCATCCTCGTCGAACACGTGGCCCTGAGCGCGCAAGCGATCGACGGCCTCGTCGATGGGGCTCGTGCCCGTCAGCGGATCGGGGGTGTGCAGCTGACGCTCGCTGAACCACACGTCGAAGTGCACGTTGAACAGCTCGAGCGACGACTGGATCTCGGCCAGCTGCCACGCATAGGCGAGCTCGCGCGCCACGAGGATCGCCTCGGGCCGGGGCAGCTCAACGAGGTCGGGACGCTCCACCAGGGCCCGCGTGCCGAGCGCGTCGACATAGGCACCCGGGTATGCGCCCTCCGGCGCCGGCTCACCCAGCGCGGCGGCGAGCACCGACTCCCCGAAGGTATCGATCTGCGCACCGGCATCGTTGATGTAGAACTCGCTCGTCACTGCCGCACCGGATGCCGCCAGCACGCGACGCAGCGAGTCGCCGAGAGCGGCCCACCGCGTGTGACCAATGTGCAGGGGGCCGGTCGGGTTGGCCGAGACGAACTCCAGGTTGATGACCTGGCCCGCCAGAGCGTCGTTACGCCCGTAGCCCTCCCCCGCCTCGACGATCGTGCGCGCGAGCTCGCCCGCGGCGCCCGCCTCGAGACGAATGTTGAGGAAGCCGGGGCCGGCAATCTCCACCGCGGCAACCCCCTCGAGGGCGAGGATGCCCGGCTCAAGGTCCTCCGCGAGCGCGCGCGGGGGCATCCCCACCCGCTTCGCCTGCTTGAGCGCGATCGACGTCGCCCAGTCCCCGTGATCGCGATTGCGGGGGCGCTCCAGAGCGACGTCGTCGACCGTGAGCGAAGCGGCGGCACCCGGCTCGCGTCGCTCGAGCGCGTCACGGACGACGGCGAGCAGAGAGGCGGCGAGCTGGTCGGGATTCACGACTGCCGATCCTATCGGGCGCGCCGCGGACCAGGCTGCGGGTGCGACGGCAGAATGGAGCGCATGGGGAGCACCCGGGGATCACGATCACTGCAGGCCACCACCGTCGTCGTCGCAGCACTTCTCGTCGCGGCGACAGGATGCGCCTCGGGTGATCGCGAGGCCGTTCCCAGCGCGAGCGAGGCGCCAGCCCCCTCCCTCAGCGCGACACCGAGCGCCTCGGCGCCCGCCAACGACGCGCCCCCGCCGGTCGACAGCGGTATCCAGAGCGTTCCCGTCGCCGCCACCTGCAGCGACCTGCTCGACCCGCAGAGCGTGTACGACTACAACCCCAACGTCGGCGTGGACCCGCAGTACTCGCCCACCGCCGTGGCGGCCACCGCGCTCGGCTGGGAGGGAGTCGCCTGCGGGCTGCTCAACCAGACGAGCAGCGAGCGGTACTCGTTCGCCGTCGCGCGCTTCGCCGCCGACAGCGCCGAGCGCGCGCAAGACGAGCTCGCCGCGGGTGCCAGCGCCGCGAGTGGAGTACCCGGAGACGCCTACTTCCGATCGTCCGACGGATCGGGCCGCATCGACATCTTCGTTCGCGACTACTGGATTGTCGCCGAGTCGGCGGCCTTCATCGAGGCGGCCGACGCCGCCGGTCTGCTCGGCGGTGTTGTGGACGCGCTGCCCTGACGCCCGCGCCGTTGCACGGATCCCGGCACCGGTGACGCAGCAGGGCTCACGGCACCATCCACCCCAGCACCGGCAGCGACTGCAGCACGATGAGGATCGTGATGAGCGCGAGCAGCCCGAGGCTCCACGGCAGAAGCCGACGCAGCAGGGTGCCCTCCGAGCCGGGCAGACCCACCGCCGCCGCGGCCACCGCCAGATTCTGCACCGACAGCATCTTGCCCAGCACACCGGCCGACGAGTTCGCTGCAGCCATGAGCACGGGCGGCAGTCCGACCTGCTCCGCAGCCGCGACCTGCACGGGGCCGAACAGCACGTTCGAGGAGGTGTCGGAGCCCGTGAGAGCCACACCGACCCAGCCGATGATCGGCGACAGCACGACGAAGAACCCCCCGGCGGAGGCGAGCGCCACACCCAGCGTCGTCGCCTGACCCGAGAGGTTCATGACGTAGGAGAGGGCGAGCACCGCCGTGACCGTCACGATCGTCCACCGCAGCTGCTGCAGAGTCGCCCCGTAGGCCCGCAGGGCGAGACCGGCACTCACGCGGTAGAGGAGCACGGTGAGGATGCCGGAGAGGAAGAGCAGCGTGCCCGTCGCCCGCAGGGTGTCCCAGTGCATGACCTGCGCAGCCGCCGGTGCACCCTCCGCCGTCACGACATCGAGGCCGGGCCAGAGAAAGCTAACCGTGCCGACCGCGTCCAGCCAGTCCTTCACCACGGGAATCTGCGCGACCGAGAAGACGGCCATCACGAGCGCATACGGCGCCGCCGCCAGCAGCGTCTCTCGCCACGGCGGTCGAGGGATCGCCGGCGCAGTTGCGTCGACGGCTCCGTTCATGCCCACCAGCTCGGTCGGCTGCCACACGCGCAGCATGACCAGCACGGCGATGATCGTCGCGACAGCGGCCACCACATCGGTCAGTTCCACCGCGAAGAAGTTCGACGTCACGTACTGGGCGATTGAGAACACCAGGCCCGCCAGCAGTGCCACTGGCCACGTTTGGCGCAGCCCGCGCCGACCATCCACCAGAAAGACCAGGATGAGGGGCACCAGCACGGCGATGAACGGAGTCTGGCGACCCGCCATGGACGCCAGCTCGTCAAGGGGCAGGTCGGTGACGCCGGCCAGCGCGATGACGGGGGCCGCCAACGCCCCGAAGGCCACCGGCGCCGTGTTGGCGAGAAGCGACACGAGTGCAGCCCGCAAGGGTGCCATGCCCGCCGCCAGGAGCATCGCCGCGGAGATCGCCACCGGCGCCCCGAATCCCGCCAGCGACTCCAGGAGTGCCCCGAAGCAGAAAGCGATGAGAATCGACAGGATGCGCAGATCGTCGCTGACCGAACGGATCGCGCGACTGAAGACCTCGAACCACTGCGTCGCCACGGTGAGCCGGTAGATCCACAGCGCGTTGACGAGAATCCAGAGAATGGGGAACACGCCGTAGAAGGCTCCCGCCGCGGCCGCGCTCAGCGCCTGCACCGGCGGCATGTTCCAGCCGACCACGGCCAGCACGATAGAGGAGCCCAGTGCCGCGATCGCGGCGAAGGGCGCACGTACTCTGAAAGCGCCCAGCAACAGGAACAGCAGCAGCAGGGGCAGGCTCGCGGCGACGGCCGAGAGGGCCACAGACCCGAACACAGGGTCGATCTCTTGTTCGAACACGAAAGCTCACGCTGACACGCCGCTCGCCCACCGGCAAGGGGCCGGAACAGATTGGGGCCGAAGGTCCCGACGAACGCTCTCCACGCTTAGGAGAGCTCGATCAGGTCGTCCTCCTGTTCGAGGCGCCCACCCTCGGCGCGGGCGTGCACCCGAATGCTGCGCAACGTCAGCGACGAGCCGTCGTTCGCGAGAAACGCCGTGTCAGCGGCATCGCGCCCTGTCGCAATGCGCAGCATCTCGTTCCGCGGAGCGAGACCCGTGGCATCGAGCACCCACCATCGGCCGCCGACCGCGACCTCCACCACGGCATGAAAGTCCATCGGCACCAGCTGCGGAGCGTAGACCGAGACCACCCGAGCCGGAAGATCAGTCGATCGCAGCAGGCCCGCGAGCAGGTGAGCGTAATCGCGGCAGACCCCCTGGCCGGTGTCGAGCACCTCGGGCAGGCCATCCGTCGCCGTCGTGGCCCCCGGTGCGTACTCCAGCACGTCGGCCACCATCGTGCGCGCAGCCGTGAGCCGATCAAGCGGAGGCATCGCCGTCAGCGCCTCAACCTCGGCTGCATCCACGAGAACGCCCGCCAGGAGATCCGACTGCACGAAACGGCTGGGGCGAACATCCTCAATCAGATCAATCGGCGCCACCGCGGCAGCCTCGGCTCGGCCGCCCACGACCGCGTCATACCGCACCTCGAGCTCGCCCGCGGGAGCATCCGCACAGTGCCATCGCGTACCCGCACGACCCACGACCTCGTGGACAGAGAGAGGGCGTCCCTCCACCTCCACGGCAAGAGACTCCGTGATCTCCAGCCCTGTCGAGCGCGCCACCGCGACCGCCAGCACGATGCCGGTGGGCTGCCCCACCGTCGCCCGCAAGGCGCAGCCGACCGTGCGCAACATCGCCGGGCGTGAGGGGATGGTCATGCGCACATGGTGACACGGAAGCCGGTACGCTGGAGCCATCCCGCCTCCGTAGCTCAGGGGATAGAGCGCCAGTTTCCGGTACTGAAGGTCGCAGGTTCGATTCCTGTCGGGGGCGCGCAATGTTTGCTGGTTGCGCCGCCGCTCCTGCGGCGCAACGTCCGCTACCGCGGTGCGAGCGCGGTCTCACCGCTCACGCTGATCTTGTGCGCCGCCGCTCCTGCGGCGCACTCCTCGCTCCGCGTCACGAGCGCGGTCGCGACGCTGCGCGCCTCTGGGCGAGGTTGCCCGTCACGCGATCGGGTCGAGGCCGATTACTGCCTATTGCGGTTGCGTCGACGGATCTCGCTCGGGGCACGACCGCCGAGGAACGACTTCGAGGAGTCGACGAGAAAACCCTGGCGTAGCGCCTGACGTCCGATGAGCATCCGAAAGCCCATCTCATCGCGATTGGTCAGCGTCATCTCCGCGTCGATCAGTCGGCCCAGAATCTGGATGCTCATCATGACCACGATGCGCTCCTCGGAGTGCCCCGATGAACTGCGCACGCGACGACGATCGTGCACCGGGCATTCGACGACGACCGCGTCTTTGCCCGACTCCTGCCAGGGCTGCACACGAAAGCGCACCCGCTCGGTCGCGCCCTCCCCGAAGACCGTGACATCGTAGGCATGCACCGATGAGCTGCGGGCGCCCGTGTCGAGCTTGGCCTTGATCCAGGGCACCCCCGCGCTGGGCAGGCTCACCCACTCCCGCCAACCCGCGACCATGCTTGACTGGCCCTTTTTCGTCACACGACCATCCTCCCAGGGAACCTCATGAAACTCGGAATCCTCTCGCGTGCACTGAACTCGTACTCCACCCAGCGTCTGCGCACCGCGGCGATCGAGCGCGGACACGACGTCAAGGTGCTCAACACGCTGAGGTTCGCCATCGACCTCTCGGGCGACGAGCCGGACCTGCAGTTTCGCGGTCGCCCGCTCTCGACCTACGACGCGGTGCTGCCGCGCATCGGCAACTCGATCACCTACTTCGGCACGGCCGTCGTGCGGCAGTTCGAGCAGATGGATGTCTTCACCCCCAACACCGCGAACGGCATCAGTACCGCGCGCGACAAGCTGCGGGCGACGCAGGTGCTCTCACGGCACGGCATCGGGATGCCCGCCACCGCTTTCGTGCGCAACCGCGCCGATGTGCGCCCCGCCATCGAGCGCGTGGGCGGCGCCCCCGTCGTCATCAAGCTCCTCGAGGGCACGCAGGGCATCGGAGTGATCCTGGCACCCCAGGTCAAGGTCGCCGAGGCGATCATCGAAACGTTGCACTCAACGAACCAGAACGTGCTTATCCAGCAGTTCATCTCCGAGAGCCGCGGGCGCGACATCCGTGCCCTCGTCGTCGGCGATCGCGTCGTCGCTGCCATGCGCCGGACGGCGGAGGGCGACGAATTCCGCTCGAACGTGCACCGCGGTGGCACAGTGGAGTCGGTCGATCTCTCACCCGACTACGTGCGGGCCGCGGTGCGCTCGGCTCAGATCATGGGCCTGCGGGTCGCCGGAGTCGACATGCTCGAGGGCAATGACGGCCCCCTCGTGATGGAGGTCAACTCCTCCCCCGGCCTGCAGGGCATCGAGCGAGCAACCAAGCTCGACGTGGCGGGCGCCATCATCGACTACATCTCACACGAGGTCGCCTTCCCCGACATCGACGTGCGGCAGCGACTCGCGGTCTCGACCGGCTACGGCGTGGCCGAACTGGTCGTGCACGCGGGCGCGGACGTGGTCGGCACAACGCTCGGCGAGTCGGGCATCCTCGACAAAGACGTGACCGTGCTGACCCTCAATCGCGGCGCGACCGTCATTCCGAACCCGCGCAGCAAGCAGGTACTGGAGGCCGGAGACCGACTGCTGTGCTTCGGCAAGATGGAGGAAATGCGCTCGATGACGCCCTCACGTCGCCGTCGTCGGGCCTCCGTGCGCACGCTGCCGAAGCAGCCGCCCGCCAACACCTGAGTCGCACCTACCGCGAGCGCGCACCCACCGCGTCGTCGCCGCTTACGTGGGCATCGAGAAACGCGTACAGCTCCTGATCGTCGACGCCCGGGAAGGTGCCGCTCGGCAGTGGCGACAGGATGTGCGCGTGCAGCTTCGCGCTCGTCCACGCCTTGCCCTGCCAACGCTGCGCGAGGTCCGTGGCCGGGTGACGGCAGCAGGCAGAATCAGGGCAGGTGGACTGCTCGCGGTTGGCCGTCTCACGACCGCGGAACCACTTGGCGTCGGCGAACGGCACCCCGACGGTGATGGAGAACTCGTCGTTCGCGCTCGTGGTGCCCGTCTGCGTCGACTCCCAGAACGTGCCCTCCGGGGTATCCGTGTACTGGTAGTACTCGGTCGTGCGATTCGTCCTGGTCATGGCGACGCGTGCGCTCCAGCGGCGACACACGAGCTGACCCTCGGTCGACCCGGTCACGTCAACCGGCAGCCGCAGGCCGTCGTTCTCGTACGCCTTGTAGACGGCACCGTCATCCCCCACACGCAAGAAGTGCAGCGAGAGATCGAGGTGGGTCGTCGCCAAGTTGGTGAAGCGCAGCGCGGCCGCCTCGTGCGTGACACCGAACGCGTCGCGAAAGTCTTCGACCGCGATGTTGCGGTCGGCCTTGGCCTGGGTGAGGAACGCCACCGACTGCTCGCGCGGCATCAGGCACGCCGCGGCGAAGTAGTTGATCTCGAGCCGCTGGCGCAGGAACTCGGCGTAGGTGGCGGGAACATCATGCTCGAGCAGTCGGTGCGCGATGGCCTGCAGCGCCATCGAGCGCAGGCCGTGACCGCCGGGGATGGAGGCGGGAGGCAGGTAGATGCGCCCGTTCTCGAGGTCGGTGACCGAGCGGGCCGAGTGGGGCAGGTCGTTCACGTAGACGAGGTCGAAGCCGAGCTTCGTCGCCATCAGTCCCACCTCTCGGTGGGTGAGGGCGCCACTGACGTGACCGGTCTCGGCGACCATCCGTTCGGCGAGCTCTTCGATCTCGGGCAGGTAGTTGTCTTGGGTGCGCATCTGCAGGCGCTGGACGGTATTGGCGCGGCGAGCCTCCTCGGGGGTGGCGATGGCCTGGCGTTCTCGCTCGAGGAGGGCGCGATGCAGCCCGACGAGGGATTCGAGCACGTCATCGGACATCGAGCGGGATGCGCGCACCAGGGGCAGACCGAGAGACGCGTAGTGCGCGCTGCGCTGCGCGCGATCCAGTTCGATCTCGAGGCCGGCCCGCGGTGAGGGCGGAGTCTCGTCGAGCAGATCGCCGACGCTCACCCGTAGAGCCTCCGCAATGGACGTCAGGAGGCTGATGCGGGGCTCGCGCCGACCGTTCTCCATGAGGGAGAGCTGGCTGCCCGCGACGCCTACCCGCTCGCCAAGCTGATCGAGAGTCAATCCAGCAGCGGTGCGGAAGTGCCGAAGACGCTGGCCCAGGGTGATGAGATCGCTCATGCCTTGACTATATCGAAAGAACCACGCTTATTTCGACCGCATGAGTCGATATCCCGTCTGATTAGCGCGCAGAATTGCAGTACTGGCCAGTTCTTGAGGAACCAGCCGCTGGCAGTCAACGTTTTGGAGACCATCATGACCCTCACGGATCACCGCATGCGCGACCACATCACGCGAACCGAGGGGTCTCGCTCTCTTCCCGATGGTGCCATCGCTGTCGGCATGGAGCGCCCGCAGGCGGTCGTCGAGTGGGTTGACGAGCTCTCGACACTGCTGACGCCCGACGACGTGCACTGGGTCGACGGCTCGGCGCGCGAACGTCACGACATGTTGCAGGGCCTGGTCTCCAGCGGCACCATCCTGCAGCTCAACCCCGACCTGCGCCCGTACAGCTTTCTCGCACGCTCGGACGAGAGCGACGTCGCGCGCGTCGAATCGCGCACTTTCATCTGCTCGGCAGACCGTGACGATGCGGGCCCGACAAACAATTGGCGCGACCCGGTCGAGATGCGGGCCGAGCTCGACGAGCTGTTCTCAGGGAGCATGCGCGGTCGCACGCTCTACGTCGTGCCCTTCGCCATGGGGCCGATCGGCTCGCCGATGACGAAGTACGGCGTGCAGGTGACGGACTCCCCGTACGTCGTGGTGAGCATGGGCACCATGACGCGCATGGGAGATGCCGCCCTGGCCGCGATCGCTCGCGGAGCCGACTGGGTGCCCGCCGTGCACAGCGTGGGCGCTCCCCTTGCTCCGGATGAGCAGGACGTGCCCTGGCCGTGTAACGACACCAAGTACATCGTGCACTACCCCGAGACGCGCGAGATCTGGTCGTTCGGCTCCGCCTACGGCGGCAACGCGATCCTCCCGAAAAAGGCCTTCGCTTTGCGCATCGCCTCCGTCATCGCGCGCGACGAGGGCTGGCTCGCCGAGCACATGCTGCTCATCAAGGTGACCGCGCCCTCGGGCAAGGCCTACCACCTGGCCGGCGCCTTCCCCAGCGCGTGCGGCAAGACCAACCTCGCCATGCTGGCCCCGACCATTCCCGGGTGGAAGGTCGAGACGGTCGGCGACGACATCGCCTGGCTGCGCATCGGCGCCGATGGCCGCCTCCGCGCCATCAACCCCGAGGCCGGCTTCTTCGGCGTTGCCCCGGGCACGGGTCCCGACACCAACCGCACCGCCATCGACACGCTGTGGGGCAACACCGTCTTCACGAATGTCGCCCTGCGCGACGACGGCGACGTGTGGTGGGAGGGCCTGACCTCCACCCCGCCGGACCATCTCACCGACTGGCGAGGGGAGCCGTGGACGCCGGATTCCGGTCGGCCCGCCGCGCACCCGAACTCTCGATTTACCGTGTCCGCCCGACAGTGCCCGAGCATCTCGGACGACTGGGAGGACCCGGACGGCGTCGTGATCGACGCCATCATCTTCGGCGGCCGCCGAGCCAGCAACGTGCCCTTGGTGGTAGAGGCGCGCGACTGGGATCACGGTGTCTTCATGGGCGCCACGATCGCTTCCGAGCAGACGGCGGCCGCCGAGGGCACCGTGGGACAGTTGCGACGCGACCCGTTCGCCATGCTCCCGTTCGCGGGCTACAACATGGCCGACTACTTCTCGCACTGGCTCGACTTCGGCACGCGGCTTCGCCGGTCAGCACGGGTGCCGCGCGTGTTCCAGGTGAACTGGTTCCGCAAGGACGCCGACGGCTCGTTCCTGTGGCCGGGCTTTGGCGACAACGCCCGAGTACTGCAGTGGATGATCGAGCGACTCGAGGGCACCCAGCGCGCCGTCGAGACGCCGCTCGGATCCGTCCCCACCCCGGAGGGGCTCAACCTCGAGGGTCTCGAGATCAGCGACGAGCAGCTCGCCGAACTGTTCCGCATCGACCCCCAGGCGCTCGCGGCCGAGGCCGATGACATCGAAGCGTTCTTCGATACCTTCGGTCATCGTCTGCCGGCGGAGCTCTACCGGCAACTCGAGCGCCTGCGGTCTCGCCTCAGCGGCGGTTGAGCAGGAAAAGCAGGCCCGCGAGACTCACGGCGATCGCGACGAGGGTGACGAGAATGTTGCCGCTGATCGCGATCCACCCCAGAGTGGTGGCGACCCAGACGAGCGCCAACACGGTTGGCACGAAGAAGAACCAGCGCGCGCTGCCACGAGCGACGCCCTTCTGATACGTCACGATCGCGCCGATAATGCCGCCGATGGCGAGCAGAACCGCGCCGATAGTGCGCAGCTCGCCGGGCAGCGACACGCCCAAAGCACCGAGCAGAGGGACGAGCCCGAGCAGGAGGAACCCGAGCCCGAAGGCGACGAAGCCGATCTTGCCGAGCACCGAGCCACCGACAACGCCGTTGGAGCCGGTCTGACCGAAGGCCAGAAAAAAGCCGGAGACTCCCAGCAGCAGGAACGCGATGATCGTGAGCCAGGTCGTGACGTCGCCTCCCGAACCCGCGCTGGCCACCAGCAGAGCGATCAGCCAGGCGAGGCCGCCGGCGAGCATAGTTCCACCGCCGAAGAGTCTCCAGTTTGCCGAGTCTTTCCGAACACGTGCCATCATCAGGGCTCCTTCTGTCGCGGTGGCGCCGGCTCGGGGGTGGTCCGGCATCCGCGCCCAGCGTGGCAGGGATTCGCTCTCGCCGAAAGAGTCAGCGCTCGAACCGTGCCCCAACGTTCCGCGCCCGGTGTGTCTGAGAAGGTAGGCGCACCCTTCAGCCGACTGCGGAACGGGTTCGCGCTGGAGCGGGCCGAGACGTACGTGCGCCGGGCGATCGCCTCGGCGTATCTCGACCGCGGTCGGCGCGCCACACGGTGGCGGCGCATCGCCCACTTGCAGGCGCGCCCCGAGTCGGTGGAGCCTGCCGACGGGGACGTCGACCTGCACATCGATCTGCGTGCCCAGCTCGACCCGCTCAGCCCGCGCGAGCGAGCGTGCACCGTCTGGCGCTACTACGACGACCTCAAGGTCGATGACATCGCCAACCGGCTCGGCATCGCCGGCGTGCGGGTGATGGCACCAGGCTTACTGACCTCGGCCGATCACGCGGGTAGCGGCGAAAACGAGCTCTCCACCACGGAGTGTGGCGCTGCCCAGGGTCCTGCAGCAGACCATGGCGAGAGCCCACGTGTCGCACAGGAGGGCCCGATCGTTCTGTGTGGACCGCAATTCTCCGTGCCGGATGACGCGGTCGACGTCGGCGTGACCATGACGGTGGACTTTCCGTCACGTGTCACGGGGGGGGTCGAGCCTGTGGGAGGAATCATGCGACTGACCACCACCGGCGACACCGTGGTGTCGGGTCTGGGGGAATATGCCCTCACCGCCACCGTCAGCCTGGTGCTGGACTCCTCGACCGAGAGCAGCGCGGTGATTGTCTCCGAACCGAGAGTTCTCACCGTCGAGCCCTGAGCCCAGACCGCACAGCACTCGACAGCGCGACATGCCGGATGGCTAGAATCGCGTCGCAACGCGACGACGCACGGTGCGATACGGCAAGCGGGTCGTTTGCGCTCCCCCACCACCCAGAACACGGAAGGCACGACCCGCACATGACGAAGCAATCGATCTTCGGGCGCATCGCCCAGCTCGCCAAGGCCAACATCAACGCTCTCCTGGATGCCGCGGAGGACCCGCAGAAGATGCTGGACCAAATGGTGCGCGACTACACCTCGAGCATCCAGGAGGCTGAGGCGGCCATCGCCCAGACCATCGGTAACCTGCGTCTGCTCGAGCAGGACTACGCCGAAGATGTCGCCTCCGCGCAAGACTGGGGCCGCAAAGCCGTCGCGGCGAGCGCCAAGGCTGACCAGTTGCGCGCGGGCGGCAACGCCACCGACGCTGACAAGTTCGACAACCTCGCCAAGGTCGCCATCGGCAAGCAGGTCGCTGCCGAATCGCAGGCGAAGGCCGCCGAGCCAACGATCGCCTCGCAGAGCGAGGTCGTCGACAAGCTCAAGAGTGGCCTCGAGGGCATGAAGGGCAAGCTCGTCGAGTTGCGCGCCAAGCGTGACCAGCTCGTTGCCCGCGCCACGATCGCGGATGCCCAGTCGCAGGTCATCGACGCGGTCAAGAGCATCGACATCATGGACCCGACGGGCGAGCTCGGCCGCTTCGAGGAGAAGGTGCGTCGCGAGGAGGCCAAGGTGCTCGGGCAGCAGGAGCTCGCCGCCTCGAGCCTCGACGCGCAGTTCGAAGCGCTCGAAGACGTCGGCGTGCAGGCCGAGGTCGAGGCCCGGCTCGCCGCCCTCAAGCAGGGCACCCCGCAGCAGGCGATCGATCAGTAGGGCATCCGGCGAGGGCAGCACCGACCTCGCCCGGGTCGGGGCTGCCGGTCGATGGCAGGGCGTCGACGCCGCTCGCGGACTCGCCATCGTCGGCATGATCGTCGCCCACACCTGGCCGCGCAACGGCAGCGAGGAGGAGTTGCTCGTCGACGGTCGACCCTCGGTGCTCTTCGTCGTCGTGGCGGGCATCGCGCTGGGGCTCGTGACCGCGCGCGCCGCGTCGGCCGCCCAACCGGCAGCGGCGCGAAGTCGGCAGCGGCGACGGCTCGCCGTGCGGGCGCTCATCCTGTTCGCCTTCGGTATCGCGCTGTGGGCGCTGCCAAGCGGCATCGCCATCATCCTCGACTACTACGGCGTGCTGTTCGTGCTCGCGCTGCCCCTGTTGTTCGCACCCCGCTGGGTGCTCGCCGTGGTGAGCGCGGCCCTGCTCGTCGCCGCGCCGCTCGCTCGAGACGCGATCGTCGCCGCGGGGCCCCCGAGCGCTGAGCCGTGGAGCAGCATCGTTGACTACCTGTTCACCGGCTTCTACCCCGCCGTGCTGTGGTTGCCGCTCATCGGGTTCGGTCTGCTCGCGACGCGAAGCGGACTCGAGCGGACGCGCACGAGGGTGGTGCTGCTGCTCGGCGGAAGCACCGCGAGTGTGGCGGGGTACGGTGCGGCAGCCGTGTTCCCGGCCGTCACGGCCGAAGACCACAGCGGCACGATCGCCGAGCTGCTCGGCGCGGGTGGGCTCGCCTTCGCCCTCGTGGGGGTCTTCCTGCTGGTGCTCGACCCTGCAGGGGGCGCGCCACGCGTGATCCGGGTAGCGCTCGCCCCCCTCACCGCGATGGGACGCGTGGCACTCACCGTCTACGTGGGGCACGTGCTGGTGATCGTGGCGCTGTCGTCGCTGGGCCCGGCGGGGCAGTTCTCGAGCCCCGTAGGTGAGACGCTCGCGGCCGCTCTCGTGGTCAGTGGCGTGCTCACCGGGCTCACGTGCACCGCACTACGCCGGCGCGGACCCCTGGAAGCGCTGCTGAGCGGCAGCGCGACGCTCGCTGGTGGCGCCCGCACGATTCCCTCCGAACGCTCGCGAGTGGAAGACTGACCTCATGGCAGCCCGCTTCATCGTCGTCCCGCAGTGGCAAGGCTCCGGCTCCGACCGCGCTATGCGCCTGGTCGAGGGCGCGGAGGCGATTCTGGCCGACCTTCCCGCCGCCGCGACCCAGAGCATCGACGTGCCGCTCGAGGCCGGTGACTCCGAGGGAACGGGCATCCACCGCTGGAGCTCGATCCGCCTTGTGCGCGAACGGCTCAGCATGGCGCTCGCCGAACACGAACCCGGGGCCATCGTGGTGGGAGGCGACTGCGGCGTGGAATACGCGAGCATCGACACCGTCGCCTCCCGGGGGCGAACCGTACTGCTGTGGGCGGATGCCCACGCCGACCTGAACTCGCCGCAGAGCTCGCCCAGTGGGGCGTTCCACGGCATGGTGCTGCGCGCGCTGCTCGATGACGGCGTCGTGGCGCCCGCGGACGTGCTGCTGCTGGGCGTGCGGGATCTCGACCAGGCCGAGGCTGACGCGATCGAGCAGTTCGGCCTGCGACGCGTGTCGCCGAGCGAGGTCGGCGCGGTGGTCGCCGAGCGTGCCAGCGAAGGCCCACCGGCGACCCTGTACGTGCACGTCGATCTCGACGTGCTCGATCCGGCCGAATTCACGGGCGTGGGCTTCCCCTCCCCGTTCGGTCTCACGGTTGCGGAGCTGTGCGACGCCGTGCGCGACGCACGGGCCGCTCTCGAGCTGGGCGGCGCAGGGCTGTGCGAGTACGCGCCGGCAACGCCGGGCGCGGAAGGCGAGGCCGCGGGCGACGACAGCGCGGCGATCCTGAGGATCATCGGAGCGATGACGCGCTGACCGCGCTGGCTCAGTAGCCTGACGTGCATGACTGAGAATCGCGTCACCGTCGACCGCGACGGCCACCTCCTGCTCATCGGCCTCAACCGCCCCGACAAGCGCAATGCCGCGGATGTCGCCATGCTCGAGCAACTCGCGCTCGCCTACGGTGAGCTCGATCGCGACGGGAGCCTGCGCGTCGGCGTCGTCTACGCCCACGGCGACCACTTCACGGGCGGGCTCGATCTCGCCGACGTCGCTCCGCGCATCGGGCCCGAGGGGCTCGCCATGGTGCCCGAGGGCGGCGTTCACCCCTGGGGCATGGATGGCACCCGCGTGCGCAAGCCGGTCGTGCTCGCCGTGCAGGGCACCTGCCTCACCCTCGGCGTCGAGCTGGCCCTCGCCGCCGACATCACCGTCGCGGCCTCCGACACCGTCTTCGCCCAGCTCGAGGTCGCGCGCGCGATTCTGCCCTTCGGCGGGGCGACGACCCGCTTCGCCGCCGCGGCGGGCTGGGGTAACGCCATGCGGTGGATGCTCACCGGCGACCGCTTCGACGCCGCCGAGGCGCACCGCATGGGCCTCGTGCAGGAGGTCGTGGAGCCGGGCCAGCAGCTGGTTCGTGCCCGCGAGCTCGCGGCGCGCATCGCCGCCCAGGCGCCTCTCGCCGTCCAGGCGACTCTCGCCAACGCCCGTCTCGCGGTGCGGCAGGGCGAGGCGGCTGCCGAAGCGCGCCTGCCCCGTGAGCTGGTCGCCCTCGCACAGTCTGAGGATGCTCGCATCGGCATGCAGGCCTTCCTCACCCGCACCGAGCCCGAGTTCGTCGGGCGGTGACACCGTGCGCCCGATGACGACGATCGCCACGACCGACCTCCTCGAGGCAGACGCCTACGACCTCATCGTGATCGGGGCGGGCGCCGTCGGCGAGAACGTCGCCGATCGTGCGGTGCAGGGCGGCCTGAGCGTGCTCATCGTCGAGGATGAGCTCGTGGGCGGCGAGTGCTCCTACTGGGCCTGCATGCCCTCCAAGGCGCTCCTGCGCTCGGCGAGCGTGCTGCGGGCCGCGCACCAGGTGGGCGGCGCGCGGGAGGCGGTCACAGGAGACCTGGATGCTGCCGCTGTCCTGGCACGCCGCGATACATTCACGAGCCACTGGGATGACTCCGGGCAGGTGCGCTGGCTGCAGAAGGCGGGTATCGCCCTCGCCCGGGGCCGCGCGCGACTCGACGGCGAACGCCGCGTCGTCATCGAGGGTGCCGAAGGTGACCTCCGCACGGTGACCGCGAGCCACGCCGTCGCGATCTGCACGGGCAGCAGCGCCGCCGTGCCGGGCATCCCAGGGCTGGCCGAAGCACAGCCCTGGACCTCGCGAGAGGTCACGAGTGCCGAATCGGTGCCCGAGCGCCTCGCGATCATCGGCGGCGGGGTCGTCGGGTGCGAGATGGCGACCGCCTTCACCGCGCTGGGCAGCACAGTGACCCTGCTGAGCCGGGGCGACCTCCTGACGGGGGTCGAAGAGTTCGCCGGCCAGGCAGTGGCCGAGCGACTGCGCGCCGACGGCGCCGAGGTGCTCACCGGCGTGAGCCCCGAACGCGTTGAGCGGCTCGACGACGCCACCGTGCGACTCACTCTGGCCGAGGGGCGCGAGGTGCTCGCCGACGAAATCGTCGTCGCCACCGGTCGCACCCCCGGCACCGCCGACGTCGGGCTCGACAGCGTGGGCCTCGAGCCGGGCAGCTGGATCACCGTGGACGACACCCTGCGCGCACTGGACGAGCAGGGGCGCGCCATCGAGTGGTTGTACGCGGTGGGCGACGTCAACCAGCGCGCGCTGCTCACCCACCAGGGCAAGTACCAGTCGCGGGCGGCGGGTGACGTGATCGCGGCGCGCGCGAGCGGAGCATCCGTCGATGACGCACCCTGGGGCGTGCACGTGGCCACAGCCGACCACGACGCCGTGCCGCAGGTCACCTTCACCTCCCCCGAGGTCGCGACCGTGGGGCTCACCCTTGCGCAGGCGCGCGAACAGTACTCGCAGGTGCGCGCGGTCGACTACGAACTCGGCTACGTCGCCGGCGCAAGCGTGCACGCCGACGGATACCGCGGCACCGCGCGCATGGTCGTCGACGAGGGGCGCGGGGTCGTCGTCGGCTTTACCGTGGTCGGGGACGACACGGCCGAACTACTGCATGCCGCGACGATCGCCATCGTCGGCGAGGTGCCCCTCGATCGGCTCTGGCACGCCGTGCCCGCGTATCCGACGATGAGCGAGATCTGGCTGCGACTGCTCGAGCAGTACGGCAGGCCCGACCCCGCGCGGTAGCGCCATGCGGTTCGTGCGGGCGGTGCTGGCGGTGCCCGGGTACTGGCTCGTGACCGGGCTCGCGGTCGTGTGGGGTGCCGTGCTCGGGTGGTTCCGCATCGAGCGCCGCGGCGGCGTCATCGTCTGCTCGGGCCTGCCCCGATGGGCCTTCGGGCGCGGCGGCACGACGATCGGCGCCGTGTACCTCACGGGCGACAACCTGGGTGACGCCGTTCTGCGGCACGAGGCCGTGCACCGGGCGCAGTGGCGCCGGTACGGGCTGGCCTTCATTCCGCTCTATCTGGCGGCGGGGCGCGACCCCACTCGAAACCGCTTCGAAATCGAGGCGGGGCTCGAGGATGGCGGCTATGTGCGCCACTCGGCGCCGCCCAGCGTCACCACTGCCGAGGGTGATGCTGCCCCGGGTTCGCGCGCTCCCACTGGGCGGCGAGCGCGAGCAGCGCGGCCTCCCCGCCCGGCCGGCCAATGAGCTGAACGCCCATCGGCAGTCCCGGTGTCGGCGAGTCATCGGCCGTGAGCCCGATCGGTACGGTGAGTGCAGGGAGGCCGGTGACGTTGACGAAGCTCGTCCACGGCGTGTACTGAACCTGCTGCGCGAAGTTGCGCTCGGCGTCCTGCGCGTCGAACCAGCCGAGCGGTCGAGGTGTCATCGCCAGCGCGGGGGTGACCACCATATCGACGGTCGAGAGTCGTCGGATGACGCGACGTTCGAATCCGGTGAGCCACGCGAGCGCTTCGGTGAGCGCCGTCGCGGGCAGGGCCCGTCCCTGCGACACGAGCCACGCGGTGAGGGGCTCCAGCTGCGCGAGCTCATCCGGCGTGTGCGCAGGAATGCCCGCGGCACCCGCCATCCACACGGTGCGGAAGTGCCGCGCGTAGTCGGGCTCCGGCTCGAGGGTGAGCTCGTCGATGCCGTGCCCAAGCCGCGCGAAACCGGCGAGGGCGGTGTCGAGGGCTGCCCGTGCTTCTGGTTCGAGCACGAGCTCGGTGAAGCCCTGCCACGGGGAATCGGTGAGAACTCCCAGCTGGAAGCGGCCCTCGCCCCGCACGGCAGCGGCCAGGAACGGCCCCTCGTGCGGGGAGGGGGCGCGCGTCGCGAACTCCCATGGCCCGGCACCGACGAGCGCGTCGAGCATGAGTGCCGCGTCGGCGGCGGTGCGCGCAAGGGGGCCGGGGACGACGAGACCAGCAAGGCGGTCGAGACCGCTGCCGGAAGGAACGCGCCCGCGAGAGGGCTTGAGCCCGACGAGGCCGCACGCGGCCGCCGGAATCCGGATGCTCCCGCCGCCGTCCGAGCCCGGTGCGACGGGCAGCAGCCCCGCGGCCACGGCGGCCGCGGCACCGCCACTCGAGCCTCCCGCCCCTCGGTCGAGCGAGTAGGGGTTGCGGGCGGGTGGTGCCACGAGGCTCTCGGTGTACGAGGGCATGCCGAACTCGGGTGCGGCGGTCGTTCCCAGGCTGATCGAGCCGGCCGCATCCAGGTGCTCGACGAGTTCGTCGGACGTGTCGGGCACATAATCGGCGAACAGGCGCGAGCCAAACGTCGTGCGCTGCCCCGCGCGCGGCACGAGCTCCTTGTCGGCGATGGGCAGGCCCCACAGGGGCGCGGTGCGGGCGACGTGATCGTCCAAGGTGTCGGCACGCAGCCGCGCGCGGTCGGCCGCGACGACCGTCAGGGCGCCGAGCTGCGGGTTGAGCCTTGCAACGCGTTCCAGGTAGTGGTCAACGAGTTCCCGCGGGGAGACCCTGCCGGAGTGCAGCCACTCCCACTGCTCGAGAGCGCTCAGATGATGGAGTTCGAACACGTGCCCGAGCCTACGCGGCGCCCCGGGTATCGATTCGGCAACGAACGCGACGCACCCGCGCCGCCAGCGGCATCAGGGCATTCTGAGGTCGACTCGGACTGCTAGATTCACGCCCAACCACCCACCGAGTTGATTCCCAAGGAGTTCCATGTCGCAGCGACGCTCTTCGATGCGGTCCCGAGTGCTGAGCGGTGCCGCGGCCCTCGTTCTCATGGCGGGCCTGAGTGCGTGCGCCCCCGAGGAGGAGCCGGTCGAGGAGCCCACCGTGGTTCCTGAGGAGCCGGTGGAGCCCGAGCCCGAGCCCGAGCCGGAACCGGAGCCCGAGGCCTTCTCGATGCCGTCGTCGTGCCTCGACATCTTTCCGCAGTCGCGTCTCGACAACCTCTCGAGCCAGGATCTTGAACTGCTCGGTGGCCCGGGCAGCGACGAGGGCGACGACGCGTTCTTCGACCCGACGCCCGAGCAGTTGGTCGGTGGCATCAGCTGCATCTGGGCTGACCCGGACGGCGACATCGCCGATCTGCTCATCAGTGTCGCGCCACTGAGCGCCTCCACCCGCCCCGGGGTCGTCAACGACCTCACCGCACAGGGCCTCAACGAGGGCACGGGTGATGACGGCGTCATCACCTACTCGCAACTGGGCGATGAGCAGGGCGCGCCCGCGATCTACAACGAGATCGCCGACGACAGCTGGATCTCGGTCATCAGTGCGTTTGGAGGCCAAGTCTTCTACGACGAGGCGGTTGAGTTCGCGATCGAGATCCGCGGCGAGGTCTACGAGTAGAGCGGTCGGCGGGCGCTCAACGGCGTATCCTTGCGCGGCGCCAGCGACTTCTGCAGCAGGACAATCCCCAACCAGCGGTCAAACTTGTAACCCACACGCCCCATCGCCCCGGTCTGGCGGAAGCCAAACCGCTCGTGCAGGCGAATGGATGCCTCGGCACCTTGATCGGCGATGACCGCGATGATCTCCCGCACCCCGGCCTCCTGCGAGCGGTCCATGAGCTCGCGCAGCAGTGCCGTGCCGAGCCCCTTGCCCGTCGAGGCCGGGCCGAGGTAGATCGAGTTCTCGACCGTGTAGCGGTAGGCGGCCTTCTCCTTCCACGGGTACACGTACGCGAAGCCCAGCACCTGGTTCGTCGGTGACACGGCGACGACGAACGGGTAGCCGAGCTTGTGCACGTGGGCGAACTTGGAGCGCAGACCGCGCAAGGTCCAGCGCTTCTCGTCGAAGGTCACGGTGCTGTTGGCGACGTAGTGATTGTAGATCTCACGGATGTGCGGAAGGTCGGCCTCGGTCGCGGGGCGCACGCTGAAGGCGAACTGCGGCTGCGGAGCAGGCGCGGGGCGCAGATGCCGCGGCAGTCGACGTCGGGGTTGGTACTCCTCCTCCAGCACGTGTTCAGCCTACGACGGCACGGCCCAGTTGATGCCGGAGGCGCACTGGGAGTCGAGCGCAGCGTTGGCGCGACTGAAGGGGCGCGAGCCGAAGAACCCGCTGCGAGCCGACAGCGGGCTCGGGTGGGCGCTCGCGATGACGGGGGTGTCGCCGAGCAGCGGCGTGAGCGATTGGGCATCCCGCCCCCAGAGGATGGCGACGAGCGGACCGCCGCGGGCGACGAGGCTGCGGACGGCGTGCTCGGTGATGCCCTCCCATCCCTTGCCGCGGTGCGAGGCGCTCGCGCCGGCGCGCACCGTGAGCACGCGGTTGAGCAGCATGACCCCCTGAGCCGACCAGGCCGAGAGGTCGCCGTGCTCGGGCGGAGTGATGCCCAGGTCGTCGTGCAACTCGCGGTAGATGTTGGCGAGACTGCGCGGCAGTGGGCGTACCGCCCGGTCGACCGCGAAGCTCAAGCCGATCGGGTGGCCCGGCGTCGGGTAAGGGTCCTGCCCCACGATGAGCACCCGCACCTCGGCGAGCGGCGTCTCGAAAGCGCGCAGCACCGCGGGCCCCGCCGGCAGGTATGGCCGACCGGCGGCGACCTCCTCGCGCAGCCAGTGCCCGAGCGAGGCAACCGTCGGGGCAACGGGCGCGAGCGCCTCGGCCCAGTCGGGGGCTACCAGCTCGGTGAGGGGTCGTGGCGTGCTCATGCGATCACGCTAACGGCATGCTGCCGCAGAGGGGGATGCCGCACGCTAGCATCGCCGCATGGCAGAGTTGCTGCGCGGAAAGTCGGGCGCCATCACCTTCGGGCTCGTCGGGTACTTGTTCTTCGTCGAGTTCGTGAGCGGGATCCTGCAGGGGTACTACATTCCCCTCATCCCCGACCTCGTGCGATACCTGGGCATCACCGACCCCGACTTCAACTGGTTCGAGGCTGCGCAGCTGCTGCTGAGCGCGCTCGTCGTGCCGATTCTCGCCAAACTCGGCGACATGATCGGGCACAAGAAGGTGCTGCTCATCTCGACCGTGCTGACCGCCGGAGCGAGCTGGTGGCTCGTCTTCGCTGCCGACTTCTGGAGCTTCCTGTTCGCGTGGGCCCTGCAGGGTTTCTACGTCGTGTGGCTGCCGCTCGAGGTCGCGCTCATCTTCGACCGGGGGCGCAAGGAGCGCACCGGTGCGTCGCAGACCCGGCGCGCGGCGGGCCTGCTCGTGGTCGCCCTCGAGGCAGGCGCCATTGCCGGGGCTCTCGGCGGCGGCCGACTGTTCGAGGCCTTCGACGGCAACGTTCCCCTCGCGCTATCGATCCCGGCGGCGGCGACCACCGTGGCCTTCTTCGCCATCCTGTTCGGGGTGCCCGAGTCGACGCCCATACCCGGGCGACGACTCGACACGGTCGGGTTCGTGCTGCTCACGATCGCGCTGCTCACGATCACGAGCGGTCTCACCTTCTTGCGCATCAACGGGCCCGAGGCGTGGTGGGTATACCTGCTCATGGCTGTCGGCATCTTCCTGCTGCTGCCCTTCGGGCGCTGGGTGCTGAAGCACCCCGACCCCGCGATCGACCTGCGCGTGCTGCGGCAGCGCACAATGTGGCCGATCCAGCTCATCGCCGGCCTGCTCGGTATCAGCATCCTGGGTGCGCAAGCGCCCTTGAGCACCTTCGCCGGTACCGACCCCGCGGGCGGCTACGGCCTGGGGCTCAGTTCGGCGGCGATCTCGAACATCATCGGCGCCTACCTCATCGCCATGATCGTCGGCGCCCTGCTGTTCCCCGTGATCTCGAACCGCACGACGCCGCGCATCGCGCTCATCGTGGGCACGAGCTTCATCGCCGTCGGGTACCTCATGTTCCTGCCGTTCAACGCGACTCCCCTGCAGGTGACGATCAACATGATCGTGGCGGGTATCGGTTCGGGTGCCCTCGTCGCGGCACTCCCCGCCGCCGCTTCCGCTGCCGCTCCGCTCGGGCAGACGGGCATTGCCGCTGGCCTCACCAACACGACGAAGACCATCGGCGGCTCGTTCGCCTCCGCGGTGTTCGCGGTGGTACTCGTCTATGCGGGCGGCCAGGCGCTCGTCGAGACGGCGGGCACCTACGCCGGCTACCTGACGGTGTTCGCCATCTGCGGTGGCTCGGCGCTCGTGAGCGCCTTCCTGCTGCTGTTCGTGCCGAAGCTGGCCTTCAGCGACGACGTCGTCGCTGAGCAGAACGAGATAGTTACGGCGCCGGCGCCTCGCGCGGCCGCAGCGGACCCCGAGTGAGCTTGTGCTGCGCCGACTGGGCGACCGGGCGCATCGTGATCTCGTCGAGGTTGATGTGGTCGGGTAGCGCGAGTGTCTGCACGATCACGAGGGCGACATCGTCGGCCGTGAGCGGGTTCTCGACACCCTTATAGAGGCGAGCGGCCCGCTCAGCATCGCCGCCAAGTCGGTTCAGCGTGAACTCATCGGTGCGCACCATGCCGGGGGCGATCTGCACGACGCGGATCGGCTCGCCCGCGAGCTCGAGGCGCAGGGTGTCCATCATGGCGCGCAGCCCGAACTTCGACGCCGCGTAGCCGCCCCCGCCCTCGTAGGTGCGCTGACCGGCGGTCGAGGTGACGGCAACCAGGTCGGCACCACCGCGTACTTGCGCTCCCTCGCGCAGCAGCGGCAGCAGTGCCGCCGCGACCCTCTGAGCACCGAGCACGTTGACCTCGAACATGCGCGCCCAGTCCGCCGGGTCCGCCGCCTCGACGGGGTCCACTCCGATCGCTAGGCCCGCGTTGAGGATGAGTGTGTCGACCGGGGTGCCGGTCTCGCGCGCCTCGGCGGCGAGCGCCGCCCGCAGCGCCTCCACGTCGTCGGCGTTGGTGACGTCGACAACGCGCGTCGAGCATCCCGTCTCGGCGGCGAGGTCAGCGAGCCGGTCGGCTCGCCGTGCGATCGCGAGAACCTGCCAGCCCTGCGCTCGCAGGCGGCGCACCGTCGCCGCGCCGATTCCTGAACTGGCCCCGGTCACCACTGCATACCTGGATGTCATGCACCCACGCTAGCCCGCGCGCTCGTAGGCTGGCCGCCATGACTCTCTCAGCCTCGAGTTCGGCGACCCCGCCCGCCGCTGACGCCAGCCGCCCCCGCGTGCCCCTGTGGGACAACGCACGATTCATCGCCATCACCCTCGTCGTCGCGGGGCACGCCATCACCCGCATGACGGGCGAGTTGGATGCCGCGCTCATCATCTACCTGCTGATTTTCTCGTTCCACATGCCGCTCTTCGCGCTCATCAGCGGGTACTTCTCGCGCTCCGGCGCGCCCACCACAGCGCAGCTGCGCCGCGTCATCACCGACATCATCGCGCCGTACCTGATCTTCGAAACGATCTGGTCGATCGTCCACAGCATCGGGGCAGGCCGCGTGACGCTCAACCCGACGACCGCCTCGTGGACGCTGTGGTTCCTGCTCGCCCTCGGCATTTTCCGGCTCGTTTTGCCGTACCTTTCGCAGCTGCGCTGGCCGCTCGCCTGGGCCATTGCGCTCTCGGTGCTCGTGGGGTACTGGCCCAACGTCGACACGACCTTCTCGCTCTCGCGTGCGCTCGGCATCCTGCCCTTCTTCGTACTCGGCTGGCAGCTCAAGGAGTGGGGGATCGCCGAGCGGTGGCGGGAGGCGACGGTGCACACCACGCTCGTGCGCATCATCGCCGCGAGCATCCTCACCGCGTGGGCGACCGTGCTCGTCGTCGGCATCGAATACTGGCGCGCAGTCGACCTGCGCCTGTGGTTTTTCTACGTCGGCTCGTACGACGATCTGGGGATGGGCGGCCCCGAGGCGGTCGTGGTGAGACTGGCCCTGCTCGCCCTGGCCACGCTGCTGTCCCTGTGCGTGTTCGTGCTCGTGCCCCGCGGGCAGACCTGGATGTCGGCCTTCGGTCAGGCGACCATGTACGTCTATCTGTTGCACACCTTCGTGCTCTACCCGCTGCGCGAGTCGGGGCTCATCGGCGGCGAGAACTCGTCGCTTCTGTTGCTCGTCGGTCTGCTGCTGGCCTCGATTCCGCTCACGGTGGTGCTCGCGAGTAGGCCCGTGCAGCGCCTCATGCGGCCACTCGTGCAGCCGAGGCTGACATGGCTGCTCGGCAGGGAGGCGCCACCGGCTCGCTGACACCGGCACGCTGCCCGCCGCGCCGCGCCACGCCACGCGGGCGCGAGGTTACTCCGTGTGTCGTCGGGCGTTGACCGGGTATGCGTGGTGTCCGTACTGTCGCAGACACCATCAAATGCGAGGAGTGCGGTCATGACCGACAGCTGGAAGTTCGAGACGCTGCAAATTCACGCGGGCGCTCAGCCTGACCCGACGACGAACGCGCGTGCGACACCCGTCTACCGCACCACGGCTTACGTCTTCAACGACGCCGACCACGCGAAGAACCTGTTCGCGCTCGCCGAGTTCGGCAACATCTACACGCGCATTCAGAACCCCACGCAGGATGTCGCCGAGCAGCGCGTTGCCGCTCTGGAGGGCGGCACGGCAGCGCTGCTGGTGTCGTCCGGGCAGTCAGCGACGACCTACGCCGTGCTCAACGTCGCTCAGTCGGGCGACCACATCGTGTCGTCGTCGAGCGTGTACGGCGGCACCTACAACCTCTTCATGTACACCCTCGCCAAGCTCGGCATCGAGGTCACGTTCGTCGAGAACCAGGACGACTCTGAGGAGTGGCGCGCGGCGATCCGCCCGAACACGAAGCTGCTGTTCGGCGAGACAGTCGGCAACCCCAAGGTCAACATCCTCGACATCGAGAAGGTCGCCGGCGTTGCGCACGAGGCGGGGCTGCCCCTCATCGTCGACAACACGATCGCGACCCCCTACCTCATCCGACCCCTCGAGCACGGCGCCGACATCGTCGTGCACTCAGCCACCAAGTTCCTCGGCGGGCACGGCACCGTCCTCGGCGGCTTCATCGTCGACGGGGGAAAGTTCGCGTGGTCGGAGAACACCGAGAAGTTCCCGGGCCTCACCGAGCCCGACCCCTCGTACCACGGGGCGAGCTACACCGGCGTGCTCGGCGATGGCATCGCGTACATCATCAAGGCGCGCGTGCAGCTGCTGCGCGACATCGGGTCGGCGATCTCGCCCGACAACGCCTGGCAGCTGCTCCAGGGCATCGAGACCCTGAGCCTGCGCATGGAACGGCACGTGCAGAACGCTCAGGCGGTCGCCGAATGGCTCGAAGCACATGACGACGTCGCCACGGTCGACTACTCCGGTCTCGCCTCGAGCCCCTGGTACGAGGCTGGCCAGACGTACGCCCCGAAGGGTGTCGGGGCGGTGCTCTCGTTCGAGCTCAAGGGCGGCGTGGACGCCGGCCGCGCTCTTGTCGACAGCGTGAGCCTGTTCAGCCACGTCGCGAACATCGGCGACGTGCGCAGCCTCATCATCCACCCCGCCTCGACGACGCACTCGCAGCTCACCCCCGAGCAGCAGCTCTCGGCCGGCGTCACGCCGGGCCTCGTGCGCCTGTCGGTCGGGCTCGAGAACCTCGACGACATCATCGCCGACCTCGAGGCCGGCTTCACGGCCGCGCGGGCCGTCGTCGCGGCGAGCGCGAGCTAATCACCCGCCACGACAAAAACCGCACCCTGATCCCCCGTCGTCACACGGCGGGGGATCAGTGCTGACTGCACCAGAATGGTCACAGCATGGATTGGCAGACGAGCGAAGACACGGTGCCCTCGGCATTCATCACCGAGGCGAGCCGTCGCGCCCTGCGCGGCACTCCCCCGACGACGGGCGCGTGGCGCGAGGGCGATGACCCGGGCGAGCGCCGCTTCGCCGACCTCGGCCCGCTCGACACCGAATCGGGCCGCTCACTGCCGCACGTGCGTGCCGCCTATGAGAGCTGGGGCGAGCTCGCGCCCGACCGCAGCAACGTCGTGCTCGTGCCGCACGCCCTCACCGGCGACAGCCACCTGCTCGGCCCGCCCGGCCGCGGTCACCCAACGGCGGGCTGGTGGGGCGGCATCGTCGGCCCCGGCCTCGCCATCGACACCGACCGTTGGTTCGTGCTCGCGCCCAATGTACTCGGCGGATGCCAGGGTTCGACGGGTCCGGCATCGTTCAGCCCCGACGGCTCCGAGTGGGGCTCGCGCTTCCCGTACCTCACGATCCGTGACCAGGTGGCGGCGCAGCGGATGTTGGCCGACCACCTGGGTATCGAGCGCTTCGCGGCCGTCATCGGCGGGTCGATGGGCGGCATGCACGCGCTCGAGTGGGCGGTCGAGCATCCGGATCGCGTCGCACGGCTCGCAGTGCTCGCCGCCCCCGCGGTCTCGCACGCCGACCAGCTGGCCCTCAACTCGGTGCAGATCGAGGCAATTCGTATGGACCCGCTGTTCCGCGACGGCGACTACTACGACGAGCCCGTGGGGCCGTATCGGGGCCTCGCCCTGGCCCGCCGGATGGCCCTGCTCAACTACCGCTCGCCCGACGAACTCAACGCGCGCTTCGAGCGCAGCTGGCAGGGCACCCTCGACCCGCTCGGGCACGGCGGCCGGTTCGCGGTGGAGAGCTACCTCGACTTCCACGGCAACAAGTTCACCCGTCGCTTCGACGCCAACAGCTACATCTGCCTCGTCGAAGCCATGAACTCGCACGACGTCACACGCGGGCGCGGGCCGCTCGCCGAGACCCTCGCCCGGGTCACCGCAACCTCACTCGTGCTCGGCATCGACAGCGACCGCCTGTTCCCCGTCGAAACGCAGCACGTGCTCGCCTCGCACCTGCCGAACACCCTCCACGGCCCCGAGTCGATCGTCATCAGCTCCCCCTTCGGCCACGACGCCTTCCTCATCGAAGACGATCTCGTGAGCCCGCACCTCTCCTCCCTGCTCAACGAATGATCAGGCACCCCCTCACCGCCATCGCGGTGTTTCCCTTTCTGAGCCTCCCGCTCTGCTTCTGGCTGGTTCGACGCAACCCCGGGTGGGCAGCAGGCGAGGTCGAGCCGTCGACCGTGGGGGTGATCGCCGCCCTGGGCGCGGCATACATCGCCCCGATCGCGTGGACGATCGCCGCACTGATCCGCTACCGGCATTCGAGAGCTCGCCTCGAAGCGCTGGTACTCGCAAGCGGCCTTCCCGTGTCGCTCTGAGCTGAAGTCACGACGTCGCAGGTGCTGGGTCAAGTGCGCGCGATCGGCGCACCGCGCACGGCGTGGTGGGGTGTGGATACCGAACGGCGTACCGCCTCGCTGTACTGGTTGGGCGTGAGGAACGAATCGGTGACAGGTCAACCTGCCCCACGTTTCTGGTTCCAGCGGCGGTGGCTAACTGGCGGCGGGGATGATTTTCTCGTTGAGTGTCTCGTATTCGATGGGTGTGCGGTAGCCGAGCGCTGAGTGTC
>Ga0008838_100105_pt1 | contig 125616 bp, 101 predicted proteins | sample HotLakConUCCSL28_FD_62212 | JGI IMG/M metagenome (GOLD analysis project Ga0008838, IMG submission 62212) | Hypersaline microbial mat communities from Hot Lake, Washington, USA - Hot Lake Consortium UCC-SL28 (Hybrid Assembly) | ecosystem: Environmental > Aquatic > Thermal springs > Hot (42-90C) ...
GCCGAAGGCGAAGGCCGCCAGGAGGATCGGAAGGTAGCCCAGATGGACATAGGCGAACTGCGTGCCGCCGGTCGCGTGGACCGCCACATAGGTCATGCCGATGAGCGCGAGGATGCCGATCGCCATCCCGGCGCGGGTGAGGGGATCGCCCGGCCGGCGCATGACCGTCGTGCGTCGTCCGGCCGGCGGCGGCGGGGCGGGGCGAGAAGGATCGGCCGACATGGCAAGTGTCCGGAGTGACGAAATCTTGGGCTGCCTCGACCCTGACCGTTGCATGGCCCCGCTTAACTGCCGATTAACCAGCAAGACGTGCAACCTAAGCTACAGAATTGGCGTGCTTTTGGCGCATGAAGGAATTCTGATTCTCGAATCCGGGTCAGGGCTGGGGCCCGACGCGCGGTCGGCGGCGGGTCGGCGGCGTTGGAATGGCGAGGCCGATCCGCTATGGTTCCGAACCGGGGTCCGGCAGAGCCTGGCCAGCCGGTCGGTTCCGGCCGGATTGAAAGCCGGGGCCGCAAGGCTTAACTGATCGGAGTTCGCCCGGACCGGTGCCACGCCAGCGCCCGGCTCCTCTTCCGGACGGTGCCGACGCACTGTCGTCCGCGGGCGCCGCCTTCGCATGTGTCGATGCCCCCAAGCGGACAGAGGCGCCCGAAGGCGACGGCTCGGACAGACGATGCGGATCATCGTTCTCGACAAGCGGGGGCTGGTTCCGCATCTTTCCACCGGTGCCGACTGCCCGATCGTCCGCATGAGGAGGGCGGCCGTCTCCGCCCGTCCCGCACGTCAGAGGTTTCGATGCTCGGCGCTTTCGCCAAGAAGATTTTCGGCACCGCCAACGACCGGATCGTCAAGCAGCTCGGCAAGACCGTCCAGAAGATCAACGCCCTGGAGCCCGAGGTCCAGGCGCTCGGCGACGCCGAGCTGCGGGCGCGCACCGACGCGTTCCGGGACCGGCTGGCCAAGGGCGAAACGCTCGACGCCCTGCTGCCGGAGGCGTTCGCGACGGTGCGCGAGGCGGCCAAGCGCGTGCTCGGCCAGCGGCACTTCGACGTGCAGCTGCAGGGCGGCATGGTGCTGCACCAGGGCCGGATTGCCGAGATGAAGACCGGCGAGGGCAAGACCCTGGTCGCGACCCTGGCGGTCTACCTCAACGCCCTGGAGGGCAAGGGCGTCCACGTCGTCACGGTCAACGACTACCTAGCCCGGCGTGACAGCGAATGGATGGGCCAGATCTACCGCTTCCTGGGCCTGACCGTCGGCTGCATCACCCACGGCATGACCGACGTGGAGCGGCGGGACGCCTATGCCTCGGACGTGACCTACGGCACCAACAACGAACTCGGGTTCGACTACCTGCGCGACAACATGAAGTTCCGGCTGGAGGACATGGTCCAGCGGGAGTTCAATTTCGCGATCGTCGACGAGGTCGATTCGATCCTGATCGACGAGGCGCGGACGCCGCTGATCATTTCCGGCCCGGCGCAGGACAGTTCGGAAGAATACATCCGGGTCGACAAGCTGATCCCGAAGCTGGGCGAGGGGGACTACGAACTCGACGAGAAGCAGCGCACCGTCTCGATGACCGAATCGGGGCAGGAGAAGATCGAGGCGCTGCTGCGCGAGCAGGGGCTGCTGGCGGAAGGCGGCCTCTACGACCTGCACAACATCAATCTGGTGCACCACGCCAACCAGGCGCTGAAGGCGCACACCCTGTTCCAGCGCGACCGGGACTACATCGTCAAGGACGGCAAGGTCGTCATCATCGACGAGTTCACCGGCCGCATGATGGAGGGCCGGCGGTATTCCGAAGGCCTGCACCAGGCGATCGAGGCGAAGGAAGGGGTGCCGATCCAGCGAGAGAACCAGACGCTGGCGTCGATCACCTTCCAGAACTACTTCCGCCTCTACCCCAAGCTGGCCGGCATGACCGGCACGGCGATGACCGAGGTGGCGGAGTTCGGGGAGATCTACGGCCTGGAGGCGGTCGAGATCCCGACCAACAAGCCGGTTGCCCGCCTCGACGAGGACGACGAGGTCTACCGCACCGCCAAGGAAAAGTACGACGCCATCATCGACTGGATCGAGGGCTGCCGGGAGCGCCAGCAGCCGGTGCTGGTCGGCACCGTCTCGATCGAAAAGTCGGAGGTGCTGTCCGCCGCGCTGAAGAAGCGCAAGATCCCGCACAACGTGCTGAACGCCCGGTTTCACGAGCAGGAGGCCCAGATCATCGCCCAGGCCGGCCGGCCCGGCGCGGTGACCATCGCCACCAACATGGCCGGCCGCGGCACCGACATCCAGCTCGGCGGCAATCCGGACATGCGCATCGCCAACGAGGCTTCGGGCATCGAGGACGAGGCCGAGCGCGACGCCAAAATCGCCCGGATCCGCGTCGAGATCGAGGAGGCCAAGGAGGTGGTCAGGCAGGCCGGCGGCCTGTGCGTGGTCGGCACCGAGCGGCACGAGAGCCGGCGCATCGACAACCAGCTGCGCGGCCGGTCGGGCCGCCAGGGCGACCCGGGCCTGTCGAAGTTCTTCCTGTCGCTGGAAGACGACCTGATGCGGATCTTCGCGTCCGACCGTCTCGACGGCATGCTCCAGCGGCTGGGGCTGCAGGAGGGCGAGGCGATCGTCCATCCCTGGATCAACAAGGCGCTGGAGAAGGCGCAGTCGAAGGTCGAGGCGCGCAACTTCGACATCCGCAAGAACCTGCTCAAGTTCGACAACGTGATGAACGACCAGCGCAAGGTCGTCTACGAGCAGCGCAAGGAGATCATGTCGGCGAAGGAGGTCGAGTCGACCGCGACCGACATGCGCCACGAGACGATCCAGCTCATGGTCGGCCGCGCCATCCCGACCAACAGCTATGCCGAGCAATGGGACCTCTCGGGCCTGCAGGAACAGTGCCGCTCCGTCCTCGGGCTCGACCTCCCGGTGGTCGAGTGGGGCAAGGAGGAGGGCATCGCCGAGCCCGAGATCGAGGAGCGGATCCGCACCGCCTCCGACGACAAGCTGGCGAAGAAGGCCGCCGATGTCGGCCCGGACATCTTCCGCATGGCGGAGAAGAGCATCCTTCTGCAACTGCTCGACCAGGCCTGGAAGGACCACCTGCTGACGCTCGACCACCTGCGCCAGGGGATCAGCTTGCGGGCCTATGCCCAGCGCGATCCCCTGCGGGAATACCAGGCCGAGGCCTTCAACCTGTTCGAGGAGATGCTGGCCCGGCTGCGCGAGGACGTGACCCGCACGCTCTCCACCGTCGAACTTCGCGTCGCCCGGCCGGAAGAGCTTCAGCCGCGCCCGCAGCCGCAGGAGATGCACGAGACTCGCCAGGATCCCGCGCTCGCCGACGCCGAGGAGGCGCGCGCTACCGGCACCTATGGTGGCGGCGGGATGGCTGCGGCGGCCGCGGGCGGTGGAGCGTCTGCCGCGGCGGGGAGCACCGTGCGCAACGCGCCGCCGCCGGGCATCGCGGTCGACCGCAACGATCCGGAAACCTGGGGCAAGGTCCCGCGCAACGCCCCCTGCCCCTGCGGCTCGGGCAAGAAGTTCAAGCACTGCCACGGATCGCTGTAGGCCGCGGTCGCGCCCCGGGGGCGATCCCGGGACGACGCGAGGCCGCGACAATTCGAGCCCCATCATCCGCACGGCCGGCCGCGCCGACGAGGGCTGTCCCGAACCCCGATATCGCTTTGCCAGCAAGGTATTCGGCGCGACGGAATGCGATCATAACGATAGAAATCTCATATTTAATCTACAAATGGTTGACTCCCTAGCCCGCCCTCTCTAGGTGTCTGGCGTCGGAAAGAACTACCGCCGCGCGAGGATCGGGGATGAGCGGACGAACCGCGATGTGGAGCGCCTCGCTCGCCGAGGGCGGCGTGCTGAGCGGGATCAGCAAATCCACCCCGATCATCCTAGGCTACATCCCGGTCGGGTTCGCCTTCGGCATTCTCGCCCTCGAGGCCGGCCTCTCCGCCGCCAACACCATCCTGATGTCGGCCATGGTGCTCGGCGCCGCCTCGCAGCTGGTGGCGGTCGGCCAGATCGTCGCCGGCGTTCCGGCCCCCACCGTCGTCGCCACCACCTTCATCGTCAATCTGCGCCACATGCTGATGTCCTCGGCCCTGGCGCCGCACCTCAAGGGCTGGCCGGGGGGGAGGATCGCCCTGTTCGCCTATGGGCTGACCGACGAGGCGTTCGCGCTGCACGCCGCCCGGACGACGCGCGGCCCGCTGGCACCGGCGGAGGCGGTGACGATCAACATGGTCGCCCATGTCAGCTGGGTCCTCGGCACCGTCTTCGGCGTCGTCGCCGGCCGGCTGATCAGCGATGTCGAGGGGTTCGGCATCGACTACGCCCTGCCGGCGATGTTCATCGCACTGCTGGTGCTCCAGATGACCTCGCCCGTGCTCCTGCTGGTCGCGGCGGCGGGCGGCGGCATCGCCGTGGCTCTGGCGCTGGCCGGCATCGCCTATTGGAACGTCGTCATTGCCACGATCGCCGCGGCGACCTTCGGACTGGGAGCGAGCCTTTGGACCAGCAGGACATCTTCCTGATCATCGTCGGCATGACCGCGGTCACCTATCTGCCGCGGCTGCTGCCGGCCCTGCTGCTGTCGTCCCGGCGATTGCCGAAGGCGGTGGAGGTCTGGCTGCGCCACGTGCCGGCGGCGGTGCTGGCGGCCATGCTGGCGCCGGCGCTGCTGCTCTCCGACGGGCGGATCGCGATCGGGATCGACAATCTCTTCCTGTGGGCGGCCGTCCCGACCGTTCTGGTCGCGCTGGCGACCCGCAGCCTGTTCGCCACCGTCCTGGCCGGCATGGCCACGGTGGCGGTCGCACGGTGGGGCTTCGGGCTCTGACCGATCGGTCGCCGCTCCGGCCGGGGCGGCGTCCAACCAACGAAAGACCGGACACCTCTCGATCGGGGCCGCGGGCGGATCCGCAACGGATCGCGCCACCCGACCGGGGATGTCGGGACGATCTGCAAGCAGAACAAGCGAGGTAACGGATCATGACCGCTGTGATGGAGACGGGGACTCTTGCCCCGTCAGTTCGGGAGCATGTCGCCCAGCACATGTACGCAACCCTGCCGGGCAGCCAGTTCGCCCTCGACCCGGCGCGCCGGGCCCAGCTCGCCGATCTGCAGGCCGCCTGGAACGACCTGGACCCGGATCCGTTGTTCGGCGGCGAGGACGGCAAGGCGTGGCGGGTTCGCCGCTATTCCGACTTCGACTTCGAGCCGCGGACCGGCCGCCTGCTCCAGCGCCGGGCCCATGTCGCCTACTACCAGTCGGAGCGGCAGAACGCCTATGTCGGCGGGGTCGAGCGCCATTTCGGCGACGTGACCGAGCAGACCGTGCAGAACCCGCTGTTCCGGGACCTGATCGCCTGGGATTTCGCCCAGTGGCCGATCGAGGACGTCTGGCTGGACCGCACCTGGGTCTGTCAGGTCCACCAGATCCGCATCCATGTCGTCGGGGGTCACACCAGCGACGTGACGCCGGAGGGGGTGCACTCCGACGGCTATCCGTTCGCCGGCGTCCACCTGATGAACCGGGTCGACGTGACCGGCGGAGAAAGCACGGTCTACACGGCCGACGCGGCGCCGCTCGCCAGCCTGACCTTCGAGACGCCGCTCGACACGCTGGTCTTCGAGGACCGCAACATGAAGCACTCCGTCTCGCCAATCACCGGCGTCGATGGCACCACCGGTCACCGGGACATCCTGGCGATCAGCTTCTCCCTGCCCGACAGCCCCTACACCACCGACGTGTGACGGCGGCCCGGGGGCGACGCGCGCGCGCCCCCGGGTTCCTTCAATCGACGGAGACGGGCCATGACCCTGACGATGGAGACGGCCGCGACGGCTCGGGCCCTCGCGGAACCGACGGGTGCCGCCTATCGCATCCAGCCGATGACGGCTGACGACGTTGCAGCCGTGGTGGCGTTCATGCGCCGGTACCCGGAGGTGCATTTCTGCGAGTGGGAGGACGAGACCCTGCTGGCGCAGGCGGTTCGCCGGCAGTGGCCCCCGGCCTCGTTCGTCTGCCGCGACGGCGACGGGACGATCCTGGGCGCCGTGATCGCCGGATCGGTGGGCGTGCGCGGCACGATCAGTCACGTCGCCGTGGCGCCGGAGGCCCGCCGCCACGGCATCGCCAGCCGGATGGTCCGCCGGTCTCTCGCTGCGTTCCGCGAGGGCGGCATCCGCCGGGTCTTCCTGTTCGTCGTCGCCGACGCGGCCTCCGGCCGGGCCTTCTGGGAGGCGCAGGGGTTTCGCGAGACGCAGGGAGAATCGACCCTGGAGGCCGATCTCTAGCTTCCTCGCCGCGCCAATGCGCTTTCCCGGGGCGCGGCTTCGGCGGAATAGTCCCGTTGCCGGCGAAGCGTCCGACCGAGACGCGCGGTGGGGGATCCCCGGCGCTCGCGGGGGTGCGAGGGGGCGCCCCCCTCCCGCCCGGCCGGTCGCCGAAGGGGCGCTTCATCACGGCCGGTTGACACGGCCTTGATTTGGCGGCGAGCCGGAGCGGGTGTATCTCCCGCGGACCAGGCAGCCGTGCTGCCGCTTGGCCGGATCGTCGCGCCATGAATCGGGTCGTCACCATGCTTGTCGCCGGCGCGCTGGCGACCGTCGCCTTCGACTTCTTCGGCCAGAGCCTGAGCCCCGGCCTGGGCTTCGCCAACCTCGCGCCGGTGCCGCTCGCCAACCAGGTGATCCAGGTGCTGTTCGGCCAGACCTGGACCCCCGGCGCGCAGTTCCTTCACTACGTCGCCGGGCTGGTGGCCTATCCGCTCGGCTGGATGCTGGTCGCCCGGCCGGCGGCGGCCCGGCTCGCGCCCGGCGTGCCGTGGTGGCTGGTGGCGGCGGTGTACGGCGTCGCGCTGTGGGTCTTCGCGCTCTGGGTCATGGCGAGCCTGGTCGCGGGCAACCCGCCGTTCCTGGGCTTCACCGGCATCACCTGGGTCGCCCTGGTCGGCCACGTCCTCTACGCCCTCGTCGCGGCCTTCGCGGTCCGCCGGATGGTGGGCGGGTACCGCGAAACTGCACCTCCGGCTCGCCGCGCCGCGCCACGTCGTTGGCTCGGGCCCCCTACGGCAGCGGCGTTCCCGCCGCGGGCCGCATGCGCCAGATGAAGGCCGGGCGGTCGTTGTCGATCCAGATGTGCTGGTGCTTGCCGGTCCAGGTGAAGCGATGGCCGGAGAACAGTTCCTCCATCTCCAGCGTCTCCCAGTCCGGCAGCCCGAGTTCCCACAGCGGCAGCTCGAAATTGGCCTCGTGCGGGGCGTAGGGGTCGAGATTGACCGCCACCAGCACCGCGTTCGACCGGTCCACGGTCATCTTGCCGTAGACCAGGATGTTCGGATCGTGGGCGGGGTAGAACCGGAGGTTGGTGTATTCGTGCAGCGCCGGGTTGTCACGGCGGATCTCGTTCAGCCGGCGGATCCAGTCCTTGATGTTGCCGGGGCGATCCCAGTCCCAGACCTTGTACTGGTACTTCTCGCTGTTGAGGTATTCTTCCTTGCCCGGCACCGCGCTGTTCTCGCAGAGCTCGTAGCCGTTGTACATGCCGTAGACGCTGGACAGAGTCGCCGCCAGCACGATCCGCTGCAGGAAGGCCGGCCGGCCGCCCTCCTGCAGGATCTTCGGCAGGATGTCCGGCGTGTTGGGGAAGAAATTGGCGCGCATGTAGTCCGCGGCCGGTCCCTGGGTCAGCTCCTCCAGGTAGTCGACGATCTCCTGCTTCTCGGTGCGCCAGGTGAAGTAGCTGTAGGACTGGGTGAAGCCGATCTTCGCCAGGGCCTTCATCAGCTTGGGCCGGGTGAACGCCTCGGCCAGGAAGATCGCGTCGGGATGGTCGGTCTGCACCTCGCGGATCATCCATTGCCAGAACGGAAGCGGCTTGGTGTGCGGGTTGTCGACCCGGAAGATCCTGACCCCCTGGTCGATCCAGAACAGCACGATGTCGCGCAGTTCCTCCCACAGGTCCAGCTTGGGCTCGCCGTCGGCCGTGTAGAAGTCGACGTTGACGATGTCCTCGTACTTCTTCGGCGGGTTCTCGGCGTACTTGATCGATCCGTCGGGCCGCCAGTCGAACCACTCCGGATGCTGCCTGATCCAGGGATGGTCGGGGGAGCACTGGATGGCGAAGTCGATCGCCACCTCCATGCCGTGCTCGTGCGTCGCGGCGACGAAGCGGCGGAAGTCCTCCAGCGTGCCCCATTCCGGGTTCATCGCGTCGTGGCCGCCCTCCTCCGAGCCGATGGCATAGGGGCTGCCGGGATCCTTCGGCCCGGCGACCAGGGCGTTGTTCTTCCCCTTGCGGTTGGTCTTCCCGATCGGGTGATGGGGGACCAGGTAGACCACGTCGAAGCCCAGGTCGCGGACATAGGGCAGCCGGTCGATGCACTCGTCGACCGTGGCGCTGCGGGACGGGTCGGTGCCCTGGCTGCGCCAGAACATTTCGTACCAGGCGGCATGGCGCGCGGCGACCCGGTCGCCGATCAGCTCCAGCTCGCGGGGATAGCGGGTCAATCCGGTCTTCGGCGCATGCTGCTGCATCAGGTGCTCGAGATCCGGGTCGAGCAGACGGTCCATCCGCTCCGCGACCGCGCTGTCGGGCGTCTTGTCGAATGCCTCGATCGCCGCCTTCAGGCGCCTGCCGGCATCGCCCTTGGCCGCCTTGGCGGCGCGGTCGACGAGGTTGCGGCCTTCGAGAAGATCGATCTCGACATGCTGCCCGGCATTGGCCTTCTTCAGGAGGTCGCGCCGCCAGGTCTCGAAATCGTCGACCCAGGCCTCGATCGTGTAGCGGTAGCGCGTGTTGCGATCGACCGCGAACGACCCGCCCCAGCGGTCGTTGTCGATGAAGGCCATCGGGGCGATGCGCCAGTCGGCCTCTTCCTCCGCGCGCCAGAGCAGGCGGGCGGCGATCTGGTTGTGGCCGTCGGTGACGATGTCGGCGGTCACCTCCACCGGGTCGCCGACCTCGCGCTTGACCGGAAACCGGCCGCCTTCGATCTCCGGCGCCACCGCCTCGATCAGGAAGCGGTGCGGCGCCAGCGCCTCGGCCCGGGCGTGCGCCGCGCGGCCGGCCGCGCCACCGGTGGCGCCGGCCTTGCGCGGCGGCGCCTTGCGCGCAGTCCTGAGGCCGGCCGGGGCGGCGGCCGCGCCGCCCTTGGCGGGCGCCTTCGCCGGCTTCGGGCCGGTCTTCTCGGCGACCGGAGACCGGGCGGCGGCGGCCTTGCGGGCCGCCGCGCGCGGCTCCGTCTTGCGGGAGGTCGGGCGGGTATCGGCGTCGGGCTTGGCGGGCACGGGGGAGGATCCTCCTCGGCGGGCGGGCGGGATGGCCGCCGCGGACGCCGCCGCTACTGCGGGCTGGTGGCCTCCGGCGCGGCGGCGTCGCCGGCGTCATCCGGCGCGGGTGCGGTTTCCTCTGAGTCCATCTGGGGCGCCGCGCCGTCTTCGGTAGCCCCCTCCTGCCCGGCGCCGTCCCCGGTGCCGGCGGAGCCGTCTTCCGCCGGCGGGGTGTCTTCGGCCGCGGCCTCCGGCGGGATCGCCTCGGCCAGGGCGCGGATATAGTCCGCGATCAGCGCGGTCCGGCGGTCCGCCCGCTCGGCCTGGCCGATGGTCGTCTCATGGAAGAACGCGGAGTAGTGGTTGTCGTCCAGCGCGAAGAACAGCGCGACATGGGCCGAGCCGCCGCTCTCGCCGGTGCAGTCGACCGTGGCGTCCGCGAAGGCGTAGAGGTCGCGCACCAGCTGGATTCCGCCGGTCTCGACCTCGGCCTGGCCGGGGCAGCGGTCGGCCAGCACCTGGGTATAGGCGTCGACAAAGCCGGCCATGTCGGCGTCCTGGTCGCGCGGCCGTTGGTGCAGGCCGCCGATCAGGCTCTCGTCGATCTGCCAGACATGGCTGAGCGCCAGCTCGTTCTCCGGGATCGACGGCGGGTCGGCCAGCGCGATCTCCTCGAATCCGGCGTCGCGCAGCAGGCTCATCAGCGCGCGGGCGTCCATGCCGGTCGGCGGCGCGTTCGGCGAGCGGCCGGACGGCACCGTCGGAGCGTCGCCGGGGGCCCGCGCCTCGCCGGTACCGGCCGGGCCGCCATTCTCGCCGGTTTGGCCACCGGTTTGGCCACCGGCCTGGCCGCCGGCCTGAGCCTGCGCCTCCTCGATCATCTCGCGGGCCTTCTGGATGCAGGACTGGAGATCCTGGAAGGCGTTGAACGTGCCGGTCAGCGGGATCGAGAAGGCCTCGAGATCCGGAATGTCGACCGTCGCGGTGCTGCCGCGCATAAGGGATTCGACCAGGTCCTGGTCGCGACCGCTGGCGACCAGGACCGCGTTCTCCGCCGCGTTGACGGCCGGATACTGCTTGGACAGCCGGTCGTCCACGGCGATCCGGGCGGAGAACTCCTGTCCCGGTTCCAGGCTCCACCCCTCCGACGCCACGACGACGTTGAGCTGGAACGCCGGGCTGACCTGGAACACCACGACCCGGCCGTCGCCCACCTCGCGCGAGATGGCGCAGTGGCTGAACCGCCCTTCGCGGGCCACCGCGCCGCCGGTCCAGCCGCTCTCGTCGATCCGGAACTCGGGCGGGCCGGAGGGCCGCGCCTCGTCCTGGGCGGCGGCGGGCAGCGCGGCGGTCGACAGCAGCACCGCGGCCAGGGCCGGGAAAAGGAGGGCGGGGCGGGGCGTCGGAAGGGCCTTCATGGTCAGCGATCCGCTGTTCGACGGGGCGGGCGACGGGTCTTGATCGGCGGAAGTCGGCCGGCGGCCGGCGCAGGGTTTGGCGGGCCGGGCTCTCGCCCGCCGAATCACCGCCGTCGACCGCCGCTGGCCGCTGCCGGACCCGCACGATCCGGAGGCGCCACCCTCTCCGGGCGCCCGGCGGCTGTCAACCGCCATGGCACCCCGGGGACGCGGGTCGGGACCGTGCCGCGCGATTTCGGCGAAACCGCGGCATTGCGCGGCGCGGCGGCGGTCCTACACTGCCCGGCCCGGCGCGACCCGCTCGCCCGGGCGCGCCGTACCCATTCGCATTCGGAGGCCTTCGGGGTGATCGCCGTCGATCTCGACGACACCGACCGCGCCCTGCTGGCGCTGCTGGCCGAGGTCGGTCGGATCAGCTGGACCGCGCTCGGCCGGCGGGTCGGCCTGTCGGCCTCGGCGGCGGCCCAGCGGGTGCGGCGGCTGGAGGAGGCCGGCGCGATTCGCGGCTATGGCGCCCGGATCGATCGCGGCGCGCTGGGCCGGCCGCTGACCGCCTTCGTGCGCCTGCGCTGCGGCAGCGAGCGGCATCCGGCGCTGCGCCGCGCGATCGCGGCGATGCCCGAGGTGATCGAGTGCCACCACGTCACCGGCGGGGAGGAGATCCTGCTCAAGCTGGCCGCCGCCTCGGTCCAGGCCCTGGACGCCGTGCTGACGGAGCTGGCGCCGTTCGGGCCGACGTCGTCGGCGCTTGTGCTCGACACCTGGGTCGGCGACGGATCGTAGGCTGCCCCGCTCCGGAGGCCCGCCCCCGGCGGGCGCGCCGTCAGTTCGCGAGCACGTTCGACACCTCGCGCAGCTGCGTCCGGGCGCGCAGCAGGAAGAAGCCCTGGGCGGCAAGGTGGCTCGGCATGGTCTGGCTGTCGGGCGCGCCGCTGGTCACCACCAGGGGCTGGAGCGCGGCCGCCGTCTTCAGGCTTTCGATCATCTGGGCCCAGACCGCCTGCAGCCCGGTCGCCGCGATCACGTCGGCGAAGTCGCGGCCCAGCGCCTCCAGCACCATGGCGTAGCCGTAGAGCCGGCCCTTGGTCGCGTAGTAGATGTCGTCGGAGCGGAAATTTAGCAGGAAGGCCTCGTCGGCGGCGATGTGATCGGCGATCACCGCGGAGGAGGAGCCGAGATCGGCCGCGATCCGGTCGAGCGTGCGCAGCAGGTTGTCCGCGCGCCGGTCGAACACCGCGTCGCCCGAGACCAGGCGCTCGTTGTAGGCGAGCAGGCGCCGGGCCGCCTCGCGGTACTGGCTTTCCGCCGGCGCCTGCGGGGCCAGGCCGGCAGAAAAGTCGAAGTACCACCGGTCGCCGGGGTAGCGCAGCAGGCCCGAGGCCCGGTCCAGGTCGGGATCGACCTGGGAGGAGCCGCGGGCGCGGCCGACCTGGTCCGCCATCTCCGCCGTGAACCGGCTGAGCGCGTAGATGATCCCCTGCTGGAAGTTCGGCATGTTGTCGAGCACCCAGCCGGGCAGGAAGAACGGATCGTTGGCGGTCCAGCCGTTGGCGTCGATCTCGCGGAAGATCAGCGCGGCGGCGGTGTCGATCGCTTCCGAGCCGCCCTCGGTGACGGCCGGCGGGGTGAACGCCACGTCGTCGTCGATGTCGTGGACGACCACCGCGCCGATCCCGTAATAGGCGACCAGCAGCACCACCAGCGCCAGCACCACGCGCTTGGTCCAGCGCCACGCCCGCCTCTCGCCGGAGACCAGCCGGCCGCCGAAAGCGGCGGCGACGCCCCTCAGGCGGGACCAGAAGCGACCGCGGTCGCGCCCGCGGGGCCGGTCGTCCAGCCCCTCCAGTCCGGGGTCGAGGGCGACGTCGTCGAGGGGGTCGTGTCGGGCCATGGCGGGTGTTCCGCGGTCTCTCCGGGGGCGGCCCGAGCGGGCGGCGAGGGCCCTCAGGATGTCGGCACCCGGCCCCCGGTTTCAAGCACGGCGTGCCCGGGGCCGCCACGGCCGCTCAGATCGCGGGCAGCACCCAGCCGGCAACGGCGACGAAATGGCAGGCGCTGCCGGCAATCACGAACAGGTGCCAGACCGTGTGGTGGAACGGCAGGCGCGGCATGGCGTAGAACACCACGCCGCCGGAATAGGCCAGCCCGCCGACCACGATCCAGGTCATCCCGCCGGGCCCGATGGCGCCCCAGAACTCCCCGATCGCGACGACGCCCAGCCAGCCAATGCCGAGATAGAGCGGGAGCGATACCCGGTCGCGGGTGTGCCGCCGGAAGATGCGCAGGAGGATCCCGGCCAGGGCCAGCGTCCAGACCGCGACGAACATCCCCCAGCCCCAGGCGCCGCCCAGGCTGATCAGGCTGAACGGCGTATAGGTGCCGGCGATCAGCAGCAGGATCGAGACGTGGTCGAAGACCCGCAGCGCCTCCTTGACCCGCGGCCCGGTGACCGCGTGGTAGAGCGTCGAGGCGACGTACATCGTCACCAGGGTCGCGCCGTAGATCGCCAGCGCCGTCACGTGCAGCGCCGTGCCGTCCAGTGCCGCCAGCACGACGAGGAACACCAGTCCCGCCAGCGCCATCCCGGCGCCCATGCCGTGGGTCACGGCATTGGCGATCTCCTCGCCCAGGGTCTGGTCGCGGGCGAAGCGGAGGCCGGCCTTCGCCGCGGCGTCGACGGATCGGCCAGGGGTCATGGCGGCTCTCCTCGCAGACAGCGTGTCGCATGCAGCGTGCCGGGGGGGCACCAGGACGTTCTGCACGCCTGTCTTCCCTGGCAGATGGGGTGCCGGCGAGGCCTTGCCCAGGGCGCGGCGCCAGGGCGCGAAGCGGCTACGCTCCCATGGCCACGTGCCCCGGCTCGGCGGCCATGCGCGCCAGCCAGGCGCGGACGGCGGGGTAGGGGGCGAGGTCGAACCCCGCTTCCCCGGCGACGTGCGTGTAGGCGTAGAGGCTGATGTCGGCGATCGTGCAGCCGGCATCGGTCAGCCAGGGGGCGGCGGCGAGGCGGCGCTCCATCACCGTGAGTGCGTGGTGCCCGCCGGCGCGCTTGGCCTCCAGCTGCACCTGCCGGGCTGGATCCAGCACCGGCACGTGCTTCCTCCAGTAGCGCAGCGTCGCGATCATCGGTTCGTGGCTGTACTGCTCCCAGAACAGCCACTCGAGCACCCGGGTGCGGGCGAGGCCGGGCGGTGGCAGGAACGCCGTGCCCTCCGCCAGGTGGCACAGGATCGCGTTCGATTCCGTCAGGACCGTGCCGTCGTCGAGCCGCAGGACGGGCACCTTGCCGTTCGGGTTGATCGCCAGGAACTCGGACGTCCGGCTCTCGCCACGGGTGATGTCGACCTCGACCCGGTCGAGGGGACGGCCCAGACGGGCCGCCAGGAGGGTGATCTTGTAGCCGTTGCCGCTGTCGGCATAGTCGTGGAGGGTCAGCATGCCGGGCTCCGTCAGGGGGAGGAGCGAGCCTGCCCGGCATTCGGGTCGGGCGACAAGCGAAACCCCCTCATGCGACCCATGAGCCAGGCTTGTCCGGCGCGCCGGGGACCGCCCGTCCTGCGGTCGTTGTACCGCAACAAATCCCTCTGTAATCACCCGGCGTTGCCGGTTATGGTGCGCCTTCAACCAATTCCAGCAGGGAGCGCGGAGTCCCGTGATGAACAAGACGCTTGCGGCCATGGCCGCTTCGGCGATCGCCCTCGCCGCCGGCGGCGCCTTCGCCCAGGACGATTTCAACCCCGCGGTCGTCTTCGACATGGGCGGCAAGTTCGATCGCTCGTTCAACGAGGGCATCTACAACGGCGTCGAGCAGTGGGCCGCGGAGACGGGCGGCGAATACATGGAGTTCGAGGTCACCAACGAGAGCCAGCGTGAGCAGGCGCTGCGCCGGATGGCCCGCAACGATGCCGACATCATCATCGCCGTCGGGTTCGCCCAGGCGCCGGCGGTCGAGACCGTGGCCGCCGAATACCCGGACGTCAGGTTCACCATCATCGACGCCGTGGTCGAGCTGCCCAATGTCCAGTCGGTCGTGTTCAAGGAGCAGGAGGGATCGTTCCTGGTCGGCATGCTGGCGGCGATGGCGTCGGAAACCGGGGCGGTCGGCTTCGTCGGCGGCATGGACATCCCGCTGATCCGCGCCTTCGGCTGCGGCTACGAGCAGGGGGTCAAGTATGTCGATCCGGATGCCGAGGTGTTCCAGAACATGACCGGCACGACCCCGGCGGCCTGGAACGACCCGACGCGCGGCGGCGAGCTGGCGCGCAGCCAGTTCGACCGGGGCGCCGACGTGGTCTACGCCGCGGCCGGCGGCACCGGCATCGGCGTCTACCAGGCGGCGGAGGACACCGGCAACCTGGCGATCGGCGTCGATTCCAACCAGAACTACCTGCATCCGGGCACCATGCTGACCTCGATGCTCAAGCGGGTCGACACCGCTGCCTACAACGCCTTCGCCGACGCCATGAACGGCACCTGGGAGCCGGGCGTGCTCAACCTGGGCCTGGCCGAGAAGGGTGTCGGCTATGCGCTGGACGAGAACAACTGGCCGCTGATGACGCCGGAGATGATCGTCGCGGTGGAAAACGCGATGATCGATATCATCAATGGCAGCCTTGAGGTGGTCGACTACCGCGAGGCGAACGAGTGCGCGTCCTGACCGGCTGACCCCGGTCGGGCCGAAATCCAGCGTCGGAACCGGATGAGCATGGACTCCGAACGACCGGCGCGGCCGACGGCCGGCGCCGCCTCCCCACCGGGGGGCGGCGCCGCGGCCATCGAGCTGCGCGACATCAACAAGTATTTCGGCCCGGTGCACGCCAACCGCGACGTGTCGCTGACGGTCGGCCGCGGCACCATCCATGGGATCATCGGCGAGAACGGGGCCGGCAAGTCGACCCTGATGAGCATCCTCTACGGCTTCTACCAGGCCGATTCCGGGGAGGTGCTGATCAACGGCGAGCGGCGCCGGATCACCAGCCCGGACGACGCGATCGCCGCCGGCATCGGCATGGTCCACCAGCACTTCATGCTGGTCGACACGTTCTCGGTGCTGGAGAACGTGATGCTGGGCATGGAAGGCGGGGCCACGCTGCGCGCCGGCATCGCGAAGGTGCGCGAGGAGTTGCACCACCTGGAATCGGAATACGGTCTGGACGTGGATCCCGACGCCCTGATCGCGGACCTGCCGGTCGGGCTGCAGCAGCGGGTCGAGATCCTGAAGGCGCTCTTCCGCGGCGCGGACACGCTGATCCTGGACGAGCCGACCGGCGTGCTGACGCCGCAGGAGGCGGACCAGCTCTTCCGCATCCTCGACACCCTGCGGCAACAGGGCAAGACGCTGATCCTGATCACCCACAAGCTGCGCGAGATCATGGCGATCACCGACAACGTGACGGTGATGCGCCAAGGCCAGGTCGTCGCCAATGTCGCGACGAAGGACACCGACCGTGAGCACCTGGCCGAGCTGATGGTCGGCCGCAAGGTGCTGCTGCGGGTCGAGAAGCAGAAGGCCAGGCCCGGCCGCACGGTCCTGGAGGTCGAGCATCTGGACGTCGTGGACCGGCGCGGCGTGCGCCGGGTCAAGGACGTGTCGCTGACCGTCCGGGCCGGGGAGATCCTCGGCATCGCCGGCGTCTCGGGCAACGGCCAGTCCGAACTGCTGGCCGCGCTGACCGGCATGCACGCGCCGACCCGGGGCGCAATGCGGCTGAACGGAGAGGACATCCTGGCCGGCGGCTACAAGGATGCGCGGGAGATGCGCCGGCTGGGCGTCGCGCATGTGCCGGAGGACCGCAGCCACGAAGGGCTGGTCACCACCTTCGACGCCAGCGAGAACGTGATCCTGGGCTATCACGACGACCCGGAATACAACCGCGGCCTGATCCTCGACCGGCGCAAGGTGCTGGAGACCTGCGCCCGGTTCATGAACGACTTCGACGTGCGGCCGCCGAACCCGCTGCTGAAGGCGGCGAATTTCTCCGGCGGCAACCAGCAGAAGATCATCGTGGCGCGCGAAATGGAGCGCGACCCCGACCTGCTGGTCGTCGGGCAGCCGACCCGCGGCGTCGACATCGGCGCCATCGAATTCATCCACCGCCGCCTGATCGCACTGCGCGACGCCGGCAAGGCGGTGCTGCTGGTGTCGGTGGAACTGGACGAGATCCTGTCGCTGAGCGACCGAATCCTGGTGATGTTCGACGGCTATGTCGTGGGTGAGGTGGCGGCCGAGGAGGCGACCGAGAGCATGCTGGGCCTGATGATGGCTGGTGTGGCGAGGGACGAGGTGGATCAGGTCCCGGCGGAAGGCTTCGCGGCGCCAATCCCCGGTCAGGAGAAGGCGGTCAGATGAGTGGGCTCGGACAGCCGCTGGAGGTGCCGCGCTGGGTCAGCGTCGGGCTAATTCCGCTGATCAACGTGCTCCTGGCCTTCTTCGTCTCGGGCCTCGTGGTGCTGGCGATCGGCGAGAACCCGCTGGAGGCGGTGAAGTGGCTGGTGATCGGCGCCTTCGGCTATGAGGAGGCGACCGGCTACACGCTTTACTACACGACCAACTTCATCTTCACCGGCCTCGCCTTCTCGATGGCGTTCCACTGCGGGCTCTTCAACATCGGCGGCGAGGGGCAGGCCTATATCGGCGGGCTGGGGGTCGGGCTGGCGGCGCTCTATCTCGACTTCCTGCCGTTCGGGGCGATCCTGCCGCTGACCCTCCTCGCGGCGGCGGCGTTCGGCGGGTTCTGGGCGTTCGTCCCCGGCTGGCTGCAGGCCAAGCGCGGCAGCCACACCGTCATCACGACCATCATGTTCAACTTCATCGCGGCGTCGCTGATGGTGTACCTGATGGTCAACGTGCTGATCGCGCCGGGCCAGCAGTCGCCGGAATCACGGCCGTTCGCCGAGCATACGGTGCTGCCCTTCATCCACGAGATGGCCGGCTGGATCGGGATCGAGATCGCGCGATCGCCGCTCAACCTCTCCTTCGTCTGGGCGCTGGTCTGCCTGGTCGGCTTTTACGTCTTCATCTGGCACACCCGCTGGGGCTATGAGATCCGGACCGTGGGGCAGAACCCGCGCGCGGCGCTCTATGGCGGCATCTCGCCGCCGCGGGCGATCATCCTGGCGATGACCCTGTCCGGCGCGCTGGCCGGCTTCGTCGGGATCAACGAGATCCTGGGCGTCCAGCACCGGCTGCTGCTGAACTTCGTCGCCGGCTACGGCTTCGTCGGCATCGCGGTCGGGCTCATGGGGCGCAACCATCCGGTCGGGATCCTGTTCGCCTCGCTGCTGTTCGGCGCGCTCTACCAGGGCGGGTCGGAACTGGCGTTCGAGATGCCCAAGCTGACCCGCGAGATGGTGGTGGTGATCCAGGGGCTGGTGATCCTGTTCGCCGGTGCGCTGGAGAACATGTTCCGGCCCCAGATCGAAGGCTTCTTCCGCCGCCGGGCGCTCGCCGGCGGGGAAGAAAGGCCGGCGGCGGCGGAATAGGGGGCGCGGGCAGTGGAGACCTTCACCCTCTTCATCCTGATCCTGGACGCGACCCTGCGCGTCTCGACGCCGCTGATCCTGGCGGCGCTGGCGGGCCTGTTCTCCGAGCGGTCGGGCGTCGTCGACATCGGGCTCGAGGGCAAGATGCTGGGCGCCGCCTTCGCGGCGGCGGCGACGGCCGCCGTCACCGGCTCGGCCTGGTTCGGCCTGCTGGCCGGGATCGGCACGTCGTTCGGGCTTTCCATGATCCACGGCTTCGCCACGATCACCCACCGCGGCGACCAGGTGGTGTCGGGCGTCGCGCTCAACATCCTGGTGGCGGGGCTGGCGCCGACGCTGGGCATCGCCTGGTTCAGCCGCGGCGGCCAGACCCCTACCCTGCCGAACGAGGCGCGGTTCACCGGCATCACCCTGCCGGGGGCGGAGGCGGTCGCCGACGTGCCGATCCTGGGCCTGATCTATTCGGAACTGATCAGCGGCCACAACATCCTGGTCTATGTCGCGATCCTGGCGGTGCCGGCGGTCGCCTGGGTGGTCTACCGCACCCGCTTCGGCCTGCGCCTGCGCGCCGTGGGGGAGAGCCCGGAGGCGGTCGATACCGCCGGCATCTCCGTCGCCGGGATGCGCTATCGGGCGCTGATGGTGACCGGCGTGCTGTGCGGCATCGCCGGCGCCTATCTCTCGACCGCCCATTCGGCCTCGTTCGTCCGGGACATGACGGCGGGCAAGGGCTACCTGGCGCTGGCGGCGCTGATCTTCGCCAAGTGGCGCCCGGTGCCGGTGCTGTTCGCGTGCCTGCTGTTCGGCTTCCTGGAGGCGATCGAGGCGCGGCTGCAGGGCGTCGCGCTGCCGGTGATCGGCGAGATCCCGGTCCAATTCATCCAGGCGCTGCCCTATATTCTCACCGTGATCCTGCTGGCCGGCTTCATCGGCAAGGCGATCCCGCCCAAGGCGATCGGCCGGCCCTACGTCAAGGAACGGTGAGCCGGAGCTCCCGATGGGCGAACCCCACCCCAAGCCGCCGCGCTTCGACGAGATGTTCGCGGCCGCGGCCGCGGCGCGCGTCAACGCGCACTGCCCGTATTCCCGGTTCCCCGTCGGAGCCGCGGTGCTGGACGAGCAGGGTCGCGTCTTCGCCGGCTGCAATGTCGAAAACGCCGCGTTCCAGCCCGGCAGCTGCGCCGAGCAGACCGCGATCGGCAGCATGGTCGCCGCCGGCGGCCGTCGGCTCGCGGCGGTGCTGGTGATCGGCGGCCGGGAGGGCAACGGGGCGCTGTGCAGTCCCTGTGGCGCCTGCCGCCAGCGCATCCGCGAATTCGCCGACGATCCGGTGCCCGTCTATGTCTGCGGCCCGGAAGGCCTGCGCCTCGCCACGACGCTGGGCGAGCTGCTGCCCCATTCGTTCGGCCCCGACACCCTTGCCGCCCAGCAGTGAACCAACCCTGAGCCAACCGTGACAAGGACCGAAAGCCGATGACCGGGGGGACCGCCGCCGCCGACGCCGCCCTGACGATCCAGCGCCGGGTGCCTGGTTTCGCGCCGCGGATCGCGCTGGTGCTGGGGTCCGGGCTGGGCCCCCTGGCCGACCAGGTGGAGGCGGCGACCGCGATCTCCTACGAGGATCTCCCCGACTTCCCGGAGGTCGGCGTGGAGGGGCATGCCGGCCGCCTGGTCCTGGGGCAGCTCGCCGGCGTGCCGGTCGCCTGCCTGCAGGGCCGCGGGCATGCCTATGAGGGCCGCTTCGACGTCATGAAGACGCCGGTCCGGGCCATGAAGCTGATCGGCTGCGAGGCGATCTACCTCACCTGCGCCGCGGGCAGCCTGCGCGAGGACATGCCGCCCGGCAGCCTGATGACGCTCAACGACCATATCAACCTGATGGGTGGCAATCCGCTGGTCGGTCCGAACGATGCGGATTTCGGGCCGCGCTTCCCGCCGCTGATCGACGCCTACGACCCGGCGCTCCGGGGCCTGCAGGCGGAGGCGGCGGCGGATGTCGGCCGCCGCGCCCACGAGGGGGTCTATGCCGCCTGGCTCGGCCCCAGCTTCGAGACGCCGGCGGAGGTGCGGATGATCAAGGCGCTGGGCGCCGACGCCGTCGGCATGTCGACGGTCCCGGAATGCATTCTGGCGCGGCACTGCGGCCTCAAGGTCGCGGCGACGGCGGTGATCACCAACTACGGGGTCGGGCTGACCGACCAGCAGGTCAACCACGACCAGACGCTGTCCGGCGCCGCCGCCGCGTCGGACGACCTGCGCCGGCTGATCCTCGCCTTCCTGGAGCGGCTGGCGCGGCAGTAGCGGTGGAATCCGCCGCCGGTCATCGATCCAGAGCGCGACGAATGCCGGGCTCCTTGCGACTAAAGGGAGTGTCGAGCCGGGCCGGCATTAACTGGATGGTCGCAATTGTGTGATTCAATCGCCGCGTGATGACACTCGCGATGCCCACGCGCCAATCCACCGTCGACAGCGAATCCGCCCTGCTCGACGCCCTGCCCCAGGGGGCCGCCGTTTTCGACGCGGCCCAGCAGCTCAGGCGCGTTAATGGCCGACTCGTTTCCATGGTGTCGGGCGAGGATGCCGACCGGCTGGTGCCGGGGCTGCCGTTCGGGGCGTTCCTGGACCTGCTGCCGCCGCCCGCCGACCGGACTGCGGATCCGCGGCGGCGGCTTGCCGCGCTGAGGTCCGGCGCCGGTGCCTTGCCGGTCGTGCAATGGGCCACGGACGCCGGGCGAACCCTCGAACTCCGCGTGGCGCCCGGCTTCGGCGAGGAACTGCTGGTGTTCGTCTCCGACATCACCAGCGCCCGGAACCGGACCGTCGACCAGGGGCGGATGACCTCCGCCCTGCGGATCATCCCCGCGCCGCTGCTGGTGCTCGATCCCCAGGACCGCGTCTTCATGTGGAACGAGGCGCTGGTGGAGCTCAATCCCGGCGCGCAGCAGGAGGTCGGCCTGCCGTTCGACGACCTGCTCCGGCGCTATGCCCGGACCGGCGAGCAATGGGGCGAGGACGATGCGGAGGCCTGGATCGCCGAGCGCCTGCATCGCCACCGCCACTACGACGGGCCGTTCGAGGAGGCGATGGGCGACGGCCGCTGGTACCTGACGACCGAGCAGCGGACCGACGACGGCTCGACGGTGATCATGCATGTGGAGATCACCGCCCTGCGCCAGGCCGAGTCCGAGGCCCGGCGCGCCAAGGATCTGGCGGACAAGGCGAACCGCGCCAAGACCCAGTTCCTGGCGAACATGAGCCACGAGCTGCGCACGCCGCTCAACGCCATCATGGGCTTCTCGGAGATCATCCGCGACCAGACCCTGGGGCCGGCTGGCGTGCCGCACTACGCCGACTATGCCAACGACATCCACGCCAGCGGCACCCACCTGCTGGATCTGGTCAACACCATCCTCGACCTCTCGAAGATCGAGGCCGGCCGGTTCGAGCTGTTCGAGGACAAGGTCGACCTGGCCGAGGAGGTGCTGAAGGCGCGCCGGCTGATCGACCTGCGCGCCCGAAACTCGCGGCTGACCGTGCGCACCGTCGTCGCCGACGGCCTGCCGGCGCTGATGGCCGACCGCCGGGCGCTGCGCCAGATGCTGCTGAACCTGCTGTCGAACGCCGTGCGCTTCACGCCGGAGGGCGGCAACGTCACGATCACCGCGGTGGAGACGGCGGACGGCGGGGTGGCGGTCAGCGTCGCCGACACCGGCATCGGCATCGCGCCCCACGACATCGCCCGCGCGCTGGAGCCGTTCGGCCAGGTCGCCAGCAACAGCCGCCGCGACGCGATGAAGACCGAACGCTCCGGCACCGGCCTCGGCCTGCCGCTGGTCAAGGCCCTGATCGAACGCCACGGCGGCGGCTTCGCGATCGACAGCGCCGAGGGCGTGGGCACGACCGTGACCCTGACCTTCCCGGCCGAGAGGCGAGCTACTTAGAGAAAAGAATCATATGGCGTTAATTTGCGTTAGAAAGCAATCGCTCAACTTATGGAAGATTGCCAGCGGAACGCTCAGGGTTGCCGGGCCGACGTCGTTCCCCCGCTGCCCGGCGCTGGCGGGCCTTCAGTTGAGCCATCGACCGGCGGTTCAGCCGCGAATGCCCGCCGCTGTTCCTCACTGTGGAAGATTGGGCAAGGCACCTAAGCGACGCCCCTTACCGACGAAGCTTGTCGCTTTTCTGCCAAATCTTGTGGCGAGCGCTCATTGCTGTGTCACATCTTGACACGTGACCCCAGAGTGAGCATCTTCTGCCGGCTGCAACCATTGTCGGGCACATTCAGGAGAAGTTTCGGTGACAAACCGCATCCACATTGACGCTCCGACTGGTGTCATCGAGGTCGAAGGCGAGAAGGAGTTCGTTGAAGCGCAACTCGATAAGCTGCTGCCACTCATCGAGGCTTGTGGGTTCGGTACCCGATCAAGCAAGGATGAGGCGGGTAACGAATCGCAGTCTGACGACCCAAACACCATTAGTAAGGTTGACGCAGAAATCCCGTTGAGCGACCAAGCTTCGGCAAAGAAACCTCGCCGGCGAAGGACACGGGCGCCGAAAGGTCAATCCTGTGCCGATCGCATCATGGTTCTGAGAAATGAGGGCTTCTTTAAGGAGCAGAAGTCAAACGCGGATATTGTAAACGGCCTAGGAAAAAAGGGTTGGATATACAAAGCAAACCAGGTCGCTGCTGCTACCGGTCCGATGTTCGAAAGGGGTGATCTCCAAAGGACCAGTGTCGGAAAAGGTTTTGGTTATTTTTGGGATCGAGATTGACTTACATGCAATCGATCGATGTCACTACTGCCCTATCACCGATCCCTGATGCACTCCGCGATCCGCTCATTCGGCAATTTGAGGAGGGTCTAGCAGAATACCGCAGTGGCGACTGGGAGAAGGTCGGCATCAAGGCAGGGAAGTTTTGTGAGATTTCCTACACAATCTGCGAGGGCTTCCTGAAAGGTACTTATGCAAGCGCGCCATCCAAGCCGCGCAACATGTTCGACGCTTGCCGGAACCTCGAAAATATCGACGCATCGAAGCCGAGACCAATTCGGATTCAAATTCCAAGAGTACTTATTGGCCTCTACGAACTCCGCAACAACCGCGCAATCGGTCACGTGAGTGGAGAGATTGACCCAAACCATATGGACGCGGAGTTCTATCTTCGAGGTATGAAGTGGATTCTCGCTGAATTCGTTCGAGTTTTCTCAAAACTTCCGGAAGGGCAGTCGCGAGGCATCGTCGAGGCTCTGACGGCGCGGACCTTCCAAGTTGTTTGGAAAAGCGGCGATGTACGCCGAATTTTGGAACCATCAAGAACAGCAGCGGAAAAGGTCCTCATTCTCTGCTATGCAGAGAATAGGCCAATTCAAGTTTCGCAAATTATTGATTGGATTGAATATGCAAATACATCAAGATTGAGAAAATCGGTACTCGTAGAACTGCACAAGCAGGCTCACATTCATTTCAATAGAAAGGATGACACGGTACAAATACTCCCAACAGGGCAAAGATATGTTGAGATTCAAGGGCTCCTTGAGCAACAATCTTAGACTGATTTTCTGAGTTCAAGTTCAAGTGCGTTATCTCAATTTTTGAAGCGAGATAAGAATCTTATAGCTGATCTTGCGTCGTTGGTCGCGAGCTGGCTTTCGGTGCGCCAGATGCTCTAAAACATTCTGTCGAACGCAGTGCGCTTTAACCCCCAGGAGGCCTGATCGCGATCGCGGCGGACAAGACCAATGCAAGTGACGTTTTGGCTGCCGATATCGGGAATGGTATTGCAACCCATCATATCAAGCCCGCACTGGAGGCGTTGACAAAGTGATCTGCGGGCGCCGCAGCCTGCTTCAGGCCGAATGGGCCGGCACCGGCCTCCGCCTGCCGCTGGTCAAGGCGCTCATCGAACGCCACGGCGGCTGCTTCGCCATCGACAGCCGCGAGGGCGTCGGGGCGACCGTGACCCTAACCTTCCCGGCGGCGCGGCGGGTGGGGTAGGGGACGGGCGACCGCTCCCGGGAACGGTCCGTTTTCGCGCCCGCACCCTTCTCCGGTCCAGCCGATCGTGCCATTGTGCGACTCCCGTTGGAGCTGTCCTGCGGGGTGGACCGGCGCCGCGCGAAGGGCGTCGGCGCAAGAGGGTTTCGGGAGGATCGCAGTCATGACCGGGCGCGAGCGGCCGGCTTCGGCCGAGGCCGGGCGGCCTTCGGAGAATGTTCATCCGCTGCCCCGGCCGGGGAGCGATGCGTCCGGCGACGCGGGCAGCGGTGTGGCCGGCGCCGGTGCGGCGACGGCGCAAGGCGACGCGGCGGCCCTCGATACGGTCGCCTGGCCGGGCGGCTGGGCGCCGGGGCGGTATCCGGTGCGCAATCCGGGGACGGCGCTGAACCTCGACCTGGTGGAGGCGGTGCAGGCCAACCGCTCGGCGGTGGAGCGGCGGGCGGCGACGCTGACCACCCGGCGCACCGTCAAGAAGCAGTGGCAGGCGGCCTGGCTGGTCAAGGCGGTGCAGTGCATCGACCTGACCACGCTCAGCGGCGACGATACCCCCGGGCGGGTGCGCCGGCTGTGCGCCAAGGCGCGCCGGCCGATCCGCGACGACCTCCTGGAGGCCCTGGGCCTCGCCGACCGGCGGATCACCACCGGCGCGGTCTGCGTCTACCACGCCATGGTGCCGACCGCGGTCGAGGCCCTGGACGGCAGCGGCATCCCGGTCGCCGCGGTCTCCACCGGCTTCCCGGCCGGCCTCAGCCCGTTCGAGACGCGGCTGAGGGAGATCGAGGCCTCGGTCGCCGCCGGCGCGACGGAGATCGACATCGTCATCACCCGCGCCCATGTGCTGACCCGCGACTGGCAGGCGCTCTACGACGAGGTCAAGGCGTTCCGCGAAGCCTGCGGCGACGCGCACATGAAGGCGATCCTGGGCACCGGCGACCTGAAGACCCTGCGCAATGTCGGCAAGGCGTCGCTGGTGGCGATGATGGCCGGCGCCGACGTCATCAAGACCTCGACCGGCAAGGAGGGCGTCAACGCCACCCTGCCGGTGTCGCTGGTGATGGTGCGGGCGATCCGCGCCTATCGCGAGATGACCGGCCACGCCGTGGGGTTCAAGCCGGCCGGCGGCATCTCCGCCGCCAAGGACGCGCTGGCCTGGCAGATCCTGATGAAGGAGGAGCTGGGCCGCCCCTGGCTGGAGCCGGAGCTGTGCCGCTTCGGCGCGTCGAGCCTGCTGGGCGACATCGAGCGCCAGCTGGAGCACCACGTCACCGGCCGCTATTCGGCCGGCTGGCGCCACCCGATGGCCTGAGCGGGCGAGGACCTGTTGCCATGAGCCCCGACGCCTCCGTCGCCGAGATCCTCGACACCATGGACTATGGCCCCGCGCCCGAGAGCGCCGGCGAAGCCGAGGCCTGGCTGAAGCGCCACGGCCAGCAGCTGCGCCTGTTCATCGACGGCCGATGGACGGACCCGAAGACCAGGCAGTGGTTCGATGCGATCAACCCGGCGACCGGGCAGAAGATCGCGCGGGTCGCCCAGGCCGGCGCGACGGACGTGGACGCCGCGGTCGCCGCCGCGAAGAAGGCGCTGCCAGGCTGGCGCGACCTCGGCGGTCACGGCCGGGCGCGGCACCTCTACGCGCTCGCCCGGCTGATCCAGCGGCATGCCCGGCTGCTGGCCGTGCTGGAGACCACCGACAACGGCAAGCCGATCCGCGAGACCCGCGACATCGACATCCCCCTGGTCGCGCGGCACTTCTACCACCACGCCGGCTGGGCCCAGCTGATCGACGACGATCCGGAGCTGAGGGACTACGACCCCGTCGGCGTCTGCGGGCAGATCATCCCGTGGAACTTCCCGCTCCTGATGCTGTCGTGGAAGATCGCCCCGGCGCTCGCCTGCGGCAACACGGTGGTGCTGAAGCCGGCGGAGTTCACCAGCTTCACCGCGCTGCAGTTCGCCGAGCTGACGCGGGAGGCGGGGCTGCCGCCGGGCGTGGTCAACATCGTCACCGGCGACGGCGAGACCGGGAAGCGGATCGTCGACCATCCGGAGATCGCCAAGATCGCCTTCACCGGCTCGACCGAGGTCGGCCGCGCGATCCGCGAGGCGACCGCCGGGACGGGCAAGAAACTGACGCTGGAACTGGGCGGCAAGTCGCCCTTCATCGTGTTCGACGACGCCGACCTGGACAGCGCGGTGGAGGGCGTGGTCGACGCGATCTGGTTCAACCAGGGCCAGGTGTGCTGCGCCGGCTCCCGCCTGCTGGTGCAGGAGGGCGTGGCCGACCGGGTGGTCGCGAAGCTGAAGGCGCGGATGGAAACGCTGCGCATGGGCGACCCGCTGGACAAGGCGGTCGACCTGGGCGCCATCGTGGCCCCGGTGCAGCTCCGGCGCATCCGCGAGCTGGTAGAGACGGGCCGCGCCGAGGGCTCGGAGATCTGGCAGCCGAGCTGGGCCGCGCCGCAGGAGGGCTGCTTCTACCCGCCGACCCTGTGCACGAATGTCGAGCCGGCCTCGACCCTGGCGCAGGTGGAGATCTTCGGCCCGGTCCTGGCGGCGATGACCTTCCGCACCCCGGACGAGGCGGTGGCGCTGGCGAACGACACGCCCTACGGCCTCGCCGCCAGCGTCTGGACCGAGTCCGTCAACCTGGCGCTCGACGTGGCGCCGCAGCTGCAGTGCGGCGTGGTCTGGGTCAACTCGACCAACCTCTTCGACGCGGCGGCCGGGTTCGGCGGGTACAGGGAATCGGGCTTCGGCCGCGAGGGCGGGCGCGAGGGCCTGTTCGAGTATCTCAAGCCGGCCTGGGAGGCCAAGGCCAAGGCCTGGGCCGAGCCGAAGCATCCGGCCGGCGAGCCCGACTTCGCCCCGCCGGCCGACGGCCTGCCGGGCGTCGACCGGACGGCGAAGCTCTACATCGGCGGCAAACAGGCGCGGCCCGACGGCGGCTACAGCCGGCCGGTGCTCGACCCCCACGGCCGGCTGGTCGGGGAGGTCGGCGACGGCAACCGCAAGGACATCCGCAACGCGGTCGAGGCGGCGCGCAAGGCCGCGGCGTGGTCGAAGACGACCGGCCACGCCCGGGCGCAGATCCTCTACTACGTCGCCGAGAACCTGGCGGCGCGGGGCGAGGAGTTCGCCGAGCGGCTGCGCGCCCTGACCGGCGCCTCGAAGAAGGCGGCGGCGGCCGAGGTGGAGGCGTCGGTCCGGCGCCTGTTCTCTTGGGCCGCCTGGGCGGACAAGCACGACGGCGCGGTCAAGCCGGTGCCGGTGCGCGGCGTGGCGGTGGCGATGAACGAGCCGATCGGCGTGATCGGCCTCGCCTGCCCGACCGAGGCGCCGCTCCTCGGCTTCGTCTCGATGGTGGCGCCGGCGGTGGCGATGGCGAACCGCGTGGTCGCCGTGCCCAGCCAGGCGCATCCGCTGGCGGCGACCGACCTCTACCAGGTGCTCGACACGTCCGACATGCCCGCCGGGGTGGTCAACATCGTCACCGGCGGGCGCGACGCCCTGGCCCGGGTGCTGGCCGACCATCTGGGGGTCGACGCCCTCTGGTATGTCGGCCCGGCCGAGGGCGCGGCGATGGTGGAGAAGGCCTCGGCCGGCAACCTGAAGCGGGTCTGGACCAATGCCGGCAAGGCGATCGACTGGCATGACCGCACCCAGGGCGAAGGCCGCGACTGGCTGCGCCGCGCGACGCAGGTGAAGACCGTCTGGGTGCCGTACGGGGAGTAGGCGGGCCTCCCCGCCCTACTCCAGCGCCTGGCGGACCGCGGCGGCCGCGGCGATCGGGCCGACCGGGACGGCGAGCGCCAGGACCATGCCGAGGCGCGCCAGGTGCGGGCCGACCGGCAGGCCCATCACCGCGGCGTCGATCGCGGCGATGGCGAAGATCAGCACCGGCACGAACAGCGGCAGGATCAGGAGCGAGATCAGCACGCCGCCGCGCCGCGCGCCCAGCGTCAGCGCCGCGCCGACTCCGCCGATCAGGCTCAGCGCCGGGGTGCCGATCAGGAGCGTCAGCGCCAGCGTGCCATAGCCGCCCGACGGCAGCCCCAGCATCATCGCCAGCACCGGCGCGGCCAGGATCAGCGGCACGCCGGTGACGATCCAGTGCGCCAGCATCTTCGCCGTCACCACCGCCTCCAGCGGCAGCCCGCCGAGCGCCAGCAGGTCCAGCGCGCCGTCCTCGTAGTCGTTGGCGAACAGCCGCTCGAGCGAGAGGAGCGCCGCCAGCAGGGCCGCGACCCAGACCACGCCGGCGGCGATGCGGGCCAGGATGTTGGGCTCCGGCCCGACGCCGAACGGGAACAGCATGACGGTGATGACGAAGAACATCACCGCCACCGCGGCGTCGGTGCCGGCGCGGAGCGCGAGGTGCAGGTCGCGGCCGACCAGGACGAGGAACCGCCTCATCGCGCGCCGGCCCCCTCGCCGGGGGCGTCCTCTTCCCTCTCCGCGACGGCCTCCCCGGCCTCCATCAGGTCGCCGGCCGCGGGGTCGACGGCGAAGCGGGCGAGGTCCAGCCGCCCGGCGCCGGGCAGGGCGATCTCCGCATGGGTCGAGAGGGCGACCCGGCCGCCGCGGTCGCGGTGCCGGGCGATCATGCCCTCCAGCCGCCGCCTTCCGTCCGCGTCGAGGCCGACCGACGGCTCGTCCAGCAGCCAGAGATCGGCCGGCGCGGCAAGCAGCCGGGCGAGCGACAGCCGCCGCTTCTGCCCGGCGGAGAGATAGCGGCCCGGCACCTCCTCCAGCCCGCCGAGACCGACCTCCTCCAGCGCCAGCCGGGTGCGCGCCACGGCCTCCCGCGGGTCGGAGAGGCGGGCCCAGAAGGTAAGGTTGTCCTGGGCGCTCAACACCGGCTTCACCGCCTCGGCATGGCCGACATAGGCGACGCGGGCACGGTGGGCGTCCGGGTCGTCGGCGACCGCGGCCTCGCCCCAGGCGAGCCGCCCGGCGAACGGGCGGATCAGCCCGGCCATCAGGCGCAGCAGGCTGGACTTCCCCGTCCCGTTCGGCCCGGTCAGCACCAGCGCGCCGCCCGACGGCAGCGCGAAGTCGAGCCCCGCGAACACCAGCCGCTGGCCGCGCAGGCAGGCGAGATCGGTGCCGGTGAAGTCGGTCATCGGGCGCGGGGCGGGGACGGCGGGGGGAGGCGAAGGGCGCTCATGGGGGCGTCATAGCACGGGCTGGGGGTCGGGCGAAGCCATCACCCCCACGCCACCGCCGGGTCGCTCGCCGCGCAGAAGCCGTGCGCCGCCGCCGCCGCCTCGGCCAGCAGGGTGCGGACCAGGGGCGTCGGCTCGGGGCCGCGGGCCAGCGCGTGGATCACCAGCGGCGGGAAGGGCTTTTCCACCGGGACGACGATCAGTTCGCGGTCGGCCAGCGGGCGGGCGATGCAGGCCGGCGGGATCGCCGCGAGGCCGAGGCCGTCGGCGGCGAGGCGGATCATGGTCGACAGCGAGTTCGACGAACTCGCCGGCCGGCTGGGCAGGCCGCCGGCGCCCAGATAGTCGACGATCAGCCGGTAGGGCGGCGTGTCGGCCGGGTAGGTGATGATCGGCAGGCGGGCGACCTCGGCCAGGGCGAGCGGGCGGTCGGCCGCGACCAGGTCCGGGCTCGCCACCCAGGCCATCGCGAAGGTGCAGATCGGGCGCGCGAACCAGCGCGCGTCCGGCGCCGCGGCGCCGGGGCCAGGCCCGGGGCCGGCGTCGCTGCCAGGGCCGGAGACCGTGTCGGACCCTGGGCCGGGGGCGGTGCCGGCGTCGGCGCCAGTGCCGGAGCGAGCGTCGGAGGGCGCGCGGCTGCCGCCCGGCGGGTCGATGATGAAGGCGAGGTGGATCTCCCCGCTCTCCACGCCCCTGGCCAGGTTGATCGAGGTGTCGGCGGTGATCTCCACCGTCGCGCGGGGCAGGGCGGTGCGCAGCCGCTCGATCAGGCCGGGCAGCCAGGTCCGCACCACCGCGTCGATCGCCCCGATCCGGACCGCGCCGGCATAGGCCTCCGGCCCGGCGGCGGCCTGGCACATCGCCTCCCAGCCGGCCAGGACCGTCTCCGCATGGCGCAGCGCCTCCACCCCCTCGGGCGTCAGCTGCGCGCCGCGGCCGCCGCGCAGGAACAGCACCACCCCCAGCTCGCGCTCCAGGGCATGGATGCGGGCGGAGACGGCGGGCTGGGTGGTGTTGAGCCGCTCCGCCGTGGCGCGAAAGCTGCCGAGCCGGGCAAGCAGGACGAAGGTCTCGATGAAGCGGAGATTCATGGGCCGAGGGTAGCATGGGCGGCGGGGTCGCAGGGCAGGCCGACGGCGGGCCGCGGTCGGGCGATCCGGGGCGCCCTTCCGCAAGCCTGCACAAGGATTGACAAATGTTCGCAAGCGGGCAAGGCTTCCCGGGCGGCAAGGGGCGGCGCAGCAAGGATCGCCCGGCCGCCGGAGGAGAGGGATGCTCGGCGTCTGTTATTACCCGGAGCACTGGCCGGAGGACCTGTGGGCCGAGGATGCCGCGCGCATGGCGCGGATCGGCCTGACCTATGTGCGGGTCGGGGAGTTCGCCTGGTCGGCGATCGAGCCGGACCCCGGGCGGTACGACTGGGGCTGGCTGGACCGCGCGGTGGAGACGCTGGCGGGCGCCGGCCTGAAGATCGTCATGGGCACGCCGACCGCGACCCCGCCGAAATGGCTGGTCGACGCCCATCCCGACATCCTGGCCCATGACGCGGAGGGCCGGCCGCGCCGGTTCGGCTCGCGCCGCCACTACTGCTTTTCCAGCGAGACCTATCGGGCGGAGAGCCGGCGGATCGTCGAGGCGGTGGCGCGCCGCTACGGCGAGCACCCGGCGGTCGTGGGCTGGCAGACCGACAACGAGTATGGCTGCCACGACACGGCGCGCAGCTGGTCGCCGGCGGCGCGGGATGCCTTCCGCGCATGGCTCGCCGCGCGCTACGGCTCGATCGGGGCGCTGAACGACGCCTGGGGCAGCCGCTTCTGGTCGATGGACGTCCGCTCGTTCGACGAGGTCGACCTGCCGCAGCTGGCGGTCACCGAGACCAACCCGGCGCACCGGCTGGACTTCTGCCGGTTCTCCTCCGACCAGATCGTCGCGTTCAACGCCGAACAGGTCGGCATCCTGCGCCGGCACTCGCCGGACCGGTTCGTCACCCACAACTTCATGGGCCGGACCTGGAGCTTCGACCATTTCGACGTGGCGGCGGACCTGGACCTTGCCAGCTGGGACAGCTATCCCCTGGGCTTCACGGAGGCGTTCTTCCCGCTCGACGACGCGGTGAAGGAGCGCTGGGCGCGCACCGGGCATCCCGACATCGCGGCGTTCCACCACGACCTCTACCGCGCGGTCGGCCGCGGCCGGTTCTGGGTGATGGAGCAGCAGCCGGGGCCGGTCAACTGGGCGCCGTGGAACCCCGCCCCGGCGCCGGGCATGGTGCGGCTGTGGACCTGGCAGGCGCTGGCCCATGGGGCGGAGGTGGTGAGCTATTTCCGCTGGCGCCAGGCGCCCTTCGCGCAGGAGCAGATGCATGCCGGTCTGAACCGGCCGGACGGCGTGCTCGACACCGGCGGGGAGGAGGCGGCGCGCGTCGCCGAGGAACTGCGGGACCTGGCCCTGCCGCCGCGCGGCCGGGCGCCGGTCGCGCTGGTGCTCGACTATGCCGGCTTCTGGGCCACCGAGATCCAGCCGCAGGGGGCGGATTTCCGGATGCCGGACCTGGTGTTCGCCTGGTACGAGGCGCTGCGCCGGCTGGGGCTGGACGTCGACGTGGTGCGCGCCGGAGACTCGCTCTCCGGCCATGCCTGCGCCGTGGTGCCGTCGCTGCCGATCGTGACGGAGGCGGTGCGCGCGGCGTTCGAGGCGTTCGACGGGCCGATCCTGTTCGGGCCGCGGACCGGCTCGAAGACCGCGAGCTTCCGGATCCCCGACGGCCTGCCGCCGGGACCGCTGGGCGACCTCCTGGGCCTCAAGATCACCCGGGTCGAGAGCCTGCGCCCGGGCCTGACGCGGGAGATCGCCTGGGGCAACCGCCGCTTCCTCGCCGAACGCTGGGTCGAGCGGGTCGAGACGGCGGGGGCGCCGCTGGCGGTGTTCGAGGACGGCAGCCCGGCGCTGGTCGAGACCGACCGGGGCGACGCCTATCTCGCCTGCTGGCCGGAGCCCGGGCTGCTCCACGCCGTCCTGGGCACGCTCGCCGACCGCGCCGGGCTGACCGCGATGCCGCTGCCGCCCGACCTGCGCCTGACCCGGCGGGGCGATCTGGTGTTCGCGTTCAATGTCGGGCCGGAGCCGGTCGACGCCCCGGCGCCGGACGGGGTGGATTTCGTGTTGGGCGGCCGGCGCATCGGGCCGTGCGACCTGGCCGCCTGGAGGCACGGGTGACGGCGCTCGACAGCCCGGCCGCGGTGCACCGGAGCGAGCATGTCAAGCCGGACGGCCGGCGCCTCTGGCTCTACGGCCGGACGCCGCATGACCGGCCGCTGCTGGCCGACATCGAGCCGGTGCCGCCGCCGACGCCGCACCGCCGCTGGCATCCGCTGCGCCGGGAATGGGTCACCTACGCCCCGGCGCGCCAGACCCGGACCTTCAAGCCGCCGCCGGAATACTGCCCGCTGTGCCCGACCCTGCCGGGCGGCTTCGCCACCGAGATTCCGTTCGACGGGTTCGAGGTCGCGGTGTTCGAGAACCGGTTCCCCGCCTTCCACGGCGCCGCGCCGCCCCCGCCCGAGGGGCTGCCGGTGCCGACCGCGGCGGCGCGCGGCGCCTGCGAGGTGCTGGTCTACACCGGCGCGCATCAGGGCAGCCTGGCCGGCCTCGACGCCGACCGGCGCGCGCTGCTGGTGTCGGTCTGGGCAGACCGCTACCGCGCCCTGCTGGCGCGCGGCGACGTGGCCTTCGTGCTGCCGTTCGAGAACCGGGGCGAGGAAGTCGGCGTCACCCTGCACCACCCGCACGGCCAGATCTACGCCTTCCCCGACGTGCCGCCGGTCCAGGCGCAGGCAGTGGCGGCGTTCCGCGAGGGGCCGGTGCTGGCCCGGCTGGTCGAGCGGATGGGCGGCGCCTACACGGTGGCGGAGGGCGAGACGATGGTCGCCTTCGTGCCGCCCTTCGCGCGGTTTCCCTACGAAGTGTGGATCGCGCCGCGCCGGCCGGTGCCGGGGCCGTGGGCGTTCTCCGACGCCGAGACGACGGAGTTCGGCCGGCTGCTGGGCGAGGTGGTGGCGCGCTACGACGGCCTCTTCGACCGGCCGTTCCCCTACATCCTGTCGCTGCACGCCGCACCGAAGGGCGAGGAGGCGCGGTTCCACTTCCATGCCCAGTTCTACCCGCCGCTGCGCACCGCCGACCGACTGAAATACCTGGCGGGGGTGGAGCAGGCGGCGGGGTCGTTCCTGGTCGACGCGCTGCCGGAGGAAAAGGCGGCCGAGCTGCGCGCCGTCCGGCTGCCGGAGGGGTTCCGATGAGCGACGGGGCACCGATCGCCGACGACGCCGCGGACCGGCTGTTCCGGGAGGTCTTCGGCCGCGCCCCGGCGGCGTGGGGCGAAGGCCACGCCCGCGCCAACCTGCTGGGCGAGCACACCGACTACAACGACGGCTTCGTGCTGCCGACGCCGCTCGCCTACCGCACCCTGGTGGCCGCCGCGCCGGCGGAGGGGCGGGCGCCGGGGACGGTCCGGGCCCATGCCGCCGGGTTCGACGAGACGCTGGAGCGCCATGTCGAGCAGCCCGCCCAGGGCGACTGGCTGGACTACGTCGCCGGCAGCGTCTGGGCGCTGAAGGACGCCGGCCACGCCATCCCGGCGCTGGAGATCGCCATCGCGTCGGACGTGCCGATGGGGGCGGGGCTCAGTTCGTCGGCGGCGCTGGAGCTGGCGGTGCTGCGCGCGGTGCGGGCGGCCGCCGGGCTGGCGGTCGACGAGGCGCGGCTGGCGGTGATCGGCCGGACCGCGGAGAACGCCTATGTAGGCATGCCCTGCGGCATCATGGACCAGATGGTGGCGGCGCTCGGCAGCCCTGGGCAGGCGCTGTTCCTCGATACCCGGGACCTCTCCACCCGGCTGGTCGGCCTGCCGGCGGACCACGCCGTCGCGGTGATCCATTGCGGCGTGGCCCATCGGCTGACCGCCGGCGCCTACGCCACGCGCAAGGCGGAGTGCGAGCGCGCCTGCGACGCCTTGGGCGTGACCGCCCTGCGCGACCTCTCGCCCGGCGACCTCGACCGCATCATGGCCCTGCCGGAGCCGCTGGGTCGCCGGGCGCGGCACGTGGTGACCGAGAACGCCCGCGTGCTGGACGGCGTCAAGGCGCTGGAGGCCGGCGACGCGCCGGCGTTCGGCAGGCTGATGGACCTCAGCCATGACAGCCAGCGCGACGACTATGAGGTCTCGATCCCGGAGATCGACGCCCTGGTCGACAGCGCCCGCCGCCACGGCGCGACCGGCGCCCGGTTGACCGGCGGCGGCTTCGGCGGCTCGATCGTGGCGCTGGTCGAGCGGGGGCGGCACGACGGCTGGCTCGCCGCGGTGCTGGCGGAGAACCCGCAGGCGCGGGCGCTCTAGACCCGGTGCATCCGCCTGTTTTCCCTTCCGACTTGCGAGCGGCGGCGCGCGGCGCTCCGCGGCGGGCCTGGCGGGCCTGGCGGGCCGGGGAGGGCGAAGCACGGTGGACAGGTCCGGAGGGCGGTCCATATGCCTGGGGACGACGAGGCTTCCCCCGACCCCAGAGACCCGCCATGCCGAAACGCGTCCGCCGCGTCGCGGTGGCCGTCGCTCTAACGGTCTTCGCGATCTTCCCGATCCCGCCGCTAATGCCCGCTCCGGTGTTCCCTGCCGCCGCGCAGGAGGAGGCGGCGGACGACGGACGTCCGCCGACGCCGGTGGAGACCGCCCCGGCGGAGACCCGCAGCCTGACCGAAACCCTGACCGTGCCCGGCAGTCTGGAGGCCCGGGCGCGGGTGGAGGTCGCGGCCGAGGTCGAGGGCCGGGTCGCCGAGGTGGTGTTCGAGGAGGGCGCAGAGGTTGCCGAGGGCGATCTGCTCGCGACGCTCGACACCGCGCTGGCGCGCGCCCAGTTGGCCCAAGCCGATGCCGACCTGGAGGCGAATCGCCGGGCGCTGTCGCGGGCGGAGACGCTGGCCGAGCGGGGCGCCGGGACCGAGGAGGCGGTCGACGAGGCGAGCGCCGCCCTGGCCCGCACCCGCGCGGAGGTGCAGTACCGCCAGACCCTGCTGCAGAAGCACCGGATCACCGCGCCGTTCGACGGCAGGGTCGCCTTCCGGCGGGTCGATCCCGGCGCCTATGTCTCGCCCGGCACGCCGGTGGTGGACCTGGTCGACGCCGATCCGATAGAGGTCGCCTTCGAGGTGCCGGCCGAGCATGCCGGCGCCGTCGCGCCCGGCGACCCGGTGACGGTGGACCTTGACGGCGAACCGCGCGAGGCCCGTGTGGCGGCGATCGCTCCGGCAGCCGACTCCGGCACCCGCGGCCTGGCGCTGCGGGCGGAGATTCCCAATGGCGACGGCCGGCTGCTGCCCGGCCGCTTCGTCCGGGTCGAGGTGCCGCTGCGTACCGTCGACGACGCGGTGGTGGTGCCGGAGCAGGCGATCCTCCCCGGCCCGGCCAGCGACGCCGTCTTCGTCGTCGCCGACGGCCGGGCGGAGCGGCGGCGTGTCACCACCGGCCTGCGCCAGCCGGGGATCGTGCAGATCGTCGACGGGCTGACGGCCGGCGAGACCGTGGTCGTGGCCGGCCAGCAGAAGCTGCGCGACGGCGCGCGGGTGCGGCCTGCGGCGCAAGGCGGCGCAGAGGGCGGCGCAGAGGGCGGCGCAGAGGGCGGCGCAGAGAGCGGCGCAGAGGGCGGCGAGGCCTGACCGGCATGCGCTTCACCGACATCTTCGTCGCGCGGCCGGTGCTGGCGAGCGTGGTCAGCCTGGTCGTCCTGTTGCTGGGCATCGTCGCCTGGCAGCGCCTGCCGGTGCGCGAGTATCCCGACATCGACGAACCGGTGGTTGCCGTCGAGACCGTCTATCCGGGCGCCAGCGCCACCATCGTCGAGAGCGAGGTGACCGAGCCGCTCGAGGAATCGATCGGCGGGATCGAGGGCATCGACTTCCTGACCTCGACCAGCCGGCAGGGGCGCAGCCAGATCACCGCCACCTTCACCCTCGACCGCGACCCCGAGGCCGCCGCGGCCGACGTGCGCGACCGGGTGGGACGGGTCCGCGGCCAGCTGCCCGACGCCGCCGAGGCGCCGGTCATCCGCAAGGTGGCCGCCGATGCCGAGCCGATCCTTTACCTCGCCTTCTCAGGCGACAGCTTTTCGCAGATGGCGCTGACCGACCTGGCCGACCGCCGGGTCGGCGAGCCGTTGCAGACCCTGGCGGGCGTCGCAGACGTCCGGGTGTTCGGCGACCGGCGTCTGTCGCTCCGGGTCTGGATCGATCCGCTGCGGCTGGCCGGCCATGACCTGACGGTCCAGGACGTGGCGGCGGCGCTCGAGGCGCGCAACGTCGAACTGCCGTCGGGCTTGGTGGAGAGCGAGGCCCGCCGGTTCACGGTCGAGGCCGACACCGACGTGGACGAGCCGGCGGCGTTCCGCGACCTGGTGCTGTCCGAGCGGGGCGGACGTCCGATCCGGCTGGGCGACGTGGCGACGGTCGAGATCGGTCCGCGCGCCGACACTTCGGTCGTCCGCTTCGGCGGGGAACCGGCGGTGGCGCTCGGCATCGTGCGACAGACAACCGCGAACCCGCTGGACATCTCCCAGGCGGTGCGCGCCGAGCTGCCGGCGATCGAGCGATCGCTGCCGGCCGGCATCGACATCGAGATCGCCTACGACCAGGCGACCTTCATCGAGGAGTCGATCGCCAACGTCTACTGGACGCTGGGACAGGCTGGCGTCCTGGTCGCGCTGATCATCTTCGTCTTCCTGCGGTCGCTGCGGGCGACGGTGATTCCGGTGGTGACGATCCCGGTCTCGCTGGTCGGCGCGGTGGCGCTGCTGTGGCTCTTCGGCTTTTCGATCAACACGCTGACCCTGCTGGCGCTGGTGCTGGCGATCGGCTTGCTGGTCGACGACGCGATCGTGATGCTGGAGAACGTCTATCGCCACATTGAGGACGGCGCGCCGCCGCTGGAGGCGGCGCGCAGGGGTGCGCGGCAGATCGTCTTCCCGATCGTCGGGATGACGTTGACGCTGGTCGCGGTCTACCTGCCGATCGCGTTTTCCAGCGGCCGGACCGGCCGCCTGTTCACTGAGTTCGCGCTGGCGCTGGCGGGCGCAGTGGTGGTGTCGAGCCTGGTCGCCCTGACCCTCACGCCGATGATGGCCGGCCGCCTGCTCCGCCCGGCGAGCGAGCGGGGCCGGGTCTACCATGCGACGGAGAAGGGCTTCCGTGCCCTGGCCGGCGGCTATCGGGGCGTGGTCGCGGGATCGCTCCGGGTCCGGCCGCTGGTGGTGCTGGCGGGGCTGGCGATCGCTGGGGCGGGCGCCTGGATCTGGACCGACCTGCCGTCCGAACTGGCGCCGGTGGAGGACAGGGGCACCATCGTCGCGATCTTTACCGGCCCCCCGGGCGCCAGCGTCGACTACATGGACCGGTACGCGCGGGACCTGGAGGCGATCTACCGGCAGGTGCCGGAGGTCGACACCTATTTCGTCAATGTCGGTTTCCCGCAAGTGTCGGAGGGGATCTCGTTCCTGGGGCTCGCCCCCTGGGACGACCGCGACCGCGGCCAGCAGGCGATCGTCGACGCGCTGCGCCCGCAGATGCTGGCGGTCCCGGGCGTGCTGGCCTTCCCGAGCAGTCCGCCGCCGCTGGGCCAGGACCCGGGCGCGAAGCCGGTGCAGTTCGTCATCCAGACCGGCCGCTCCTACGAGGCGCTGGACCGGGCCGCGACGGCGCTGGCCGGCCGGGCCCGGCAGTACGAGGGGCTGCAGAACGTCGAGAGCGACCTGAAGCTGGACAAGCCGAAGCTGGCGGTCTCGATCGACCGCGAGAAGGCGGCGGATCTCGGCGTCTCCCCGGCGGAGATCGGCCGGACGCTCCAGGTGCTGCTGGGCGGCCAGGACATCACCGAGTTCGAGCGCAATGGCGAGCAGTACGACGTGATGGTCCGGGTTCCCGACCGGGCGCGCGCCGGCCCGTCGGACATCGCCGCGCTCCAGGTGCGCGCCGCGGACGGCGCGCTGGTCCCGCTCGACGCCCTGGTGACGATCCGCGACACGGTGGCGCCGCAGGCGCTCCACCGGTTCGACCAGCGGCGCAGCGCCACGATCAGCGCGACCCTCGCCCCCGGCCATGCCCAGGGCGAGGTGCTGGACTGGCTGCGCGGCCAGGCGGAGGAGGTGCTGCCGCAGGACATGACCACCGACGTCGCCGGCCAGACCCGCGACTATGTCCAGTCCTCCGGCACCGTCGCGGTGATCTTCGGCCTGGCGCTGGCGTTCATCGCGCTGGTGCTGGCGGCGCAGTTCGAGAGCCTGCGCGGGCCGCTGGTGATCCTCCTGACCGTGCCGCTGGCGGCGGCCGGCGGGCTGGCCGGGCTGTGGCTGACGGGCGGCAGCCTGAACATCTACAGCCAGGTCGGGCTGGTGACGCTGATCGGCCTGATCACCCGGCACGGCATCCTGATCGTCGACTTCGCCAACCGGCGGCGCGCCGCCGGCCTGGCCCTGAGGGAGGCGACGGTGGAGGCGGCGGCCCTGCGCTTCCGGCCGATCCTGATGACCACCGCCGCGACCGTGACCGGCGCCCTGCCGCTCCTCCTCGCCACCGGCGCCGGGGCGGAGAGCCGCCAGGCGATCGGCGCGGTGATCGTCGGCGGCATGACGCTGGGGACGGTCTTCACCCTCTTCGTCATCCCGGCGGTCTACACCTACCTGATGCCGGAGGATCGGCCGGCGGCGGAGAAGGAAGGCGGCCAGCTGGAGCTGGGGCTGGAGCGGCAGGCGTAGCGCCGTTCAGTAAAGGCCGCTCCGAAGGGGAGCCTCCATCGACGCCCATACGGGACCGATGGGGAGGTCTTTACCCTCTCCCACACCGGTCATCCCGGACGCGCCCGCGAGGGCGCGATCCGGGACCTCGCGGGGCGGTGTGCCGACGGCCCGGCCATCGGAAAGCGCCTCCGGCGCCGGCGCTCCTGCCGTCGAGGTCCTGGCGTTCGCCAGGACGACGCTCGACGACAACGGGGCGCCCTCCTTGCGGAGGGCGCCCCGTCGCTGCACCGGGATCGTCGGCCGGTGAGGCTCAGGCAAGCCTCACGAGCACCCGGTCGTGCCGCCGCAGGTGTCGCACTTCAGGCAGGTGCCGTTGCGGACCAGCGTCATGTTGTGACACTCGGGGCAGGGGTCGCCCTCGTAGCCGCGGGCGCGGGCCTCCAGGACGCGGGCCTGGGTGCGGGTCATGCCGGCCGAGGCGCCGCCGATCGAGACCGTGGTGCTGTCGGTCTCGACATGGGTCTCGGTGACGCTGATCCCGGCGTCCTCCACCGGCGAGGGGTAGAGGGCGGTCGCGCCCTCGGTGTCGTAGCCGGTCGCATAGCCGCCCAGCGCCTCGTCCGCCGCGCGGGCGACCTCAAGCGTGCCGGCCGCCCGGCCGCCGTCCAGCACCCGGAGGTTCGGCTGGCCGCGGAGATAGCCGGTCGACGCGATCCGCTGCAGCGCCTCGGCCATGTCCGGCGTCTCGGGCAGCTCGCCCTCGCGCTCGCCGGCGCCCATGGCGTCGGGCCTCGTGTCCTCGGCCACCGCATGGGCGAGGTCGTCGCGGCCGAGATAGCTGATCGCCAGCTCCCGGAACATGTAGTCCAGGATCGAGGTCGCCATCTTGATCGCGTCGTTGCCGGAGACCATGCCCGCCGGCTCGAACCGGGTAAAGGTGAAGGCCTCGACGAACTCCTCCAGCGGCACGCCGTACTGCAGGCCAATCGAGACCGCGATGGCGAAATTGTTCATCAGCGAGCGGAAGGCCGCGCCTTCCTTGTGCATGTCGATGAAGATCTCGCCCAGCTTGCCGTCGTCGTATTCGCCGGTCCGCAGGTAGACCTTGTGCCCGCCGACGATCGCCTTCTGGGTATAGCCCTTGCGGCGGGCCGGCAGGGGATCGCGGCCCGCGCGCTTCTCGACCACCCGCTCGACCACCTTCTCGACGATCCGCTCGGCGACCATCTGGCCGCGGGCGGCGGCCGGCGCCTCGGCCAGGCGCTCGGCCAGGGTCTCCGCGGCCTCGTCCTCCGCCTCGTCGTCGAGCAGCTGCGAGGACAGCGGCTGCGACAGCTTGGAGCCGTCGCGGTAGAGCGCGTTGGCCTTCAGCCCCAGCCGCCAGGACAGCATGTAGGCGTCCTTGCAGTCGTCGACCGTCGCCTGGTTGGGCATGTTGATGGTCTTGGAGATCGCGCCGGAGATGAACGGCTGCGCGGCGGCCATCATCCGGATGTGGCACTGCGCCGACAGGAAGCGCTTGCCGATCCGGCCGCACGGGTTGGCGCAGTCGAACACGGGCAGGTGCTCGTCCCTCAGGAAGGGCGCGCCCTCCAGCGTCATCGCGCCGCAGCAGTAGGTGTTGGCGGCCTCGATCTCCTTCCTCGTGAAGCCGAGGAAGGCCAGCAGGTCGAACGAGAAGTCGTCGAGCTTCTCCTTCGGGATGCCGAGCCCCTTGACGCAGAACTCCTCGCCGAGGGTCCACTTGTTGAAGGCGAACTTGATGTCGAAGGCGCTGGCCAGCGCCTGCTCCAGCGCGGCGAGGGTCGCCTCGGTGAAGCCCTTGGCCTTCAGCGTCTGGTGGTTGACGCCCGGGGCGCCGTCCAGCGTACCGTGGCCGACGGCGTAGCGGATGATCGCCTCGACCTCGTCCTCGTCATAGCCGAGCTTGGCCAGCGCCGCCGGCACCACCCGGTTGATGATCTTGAAATAGCCGCCGCCGGCCAGCTTCTTGAACTTGACCAGCGCGAAGTCCGGCTCGATGCCGGTGGTGTCGCAGTCCATCACCAGCCCGATCGTGCCGGTCGGCGCGATCACCGTCGCCTGGGCGTTGCGGTAGCCGTGCCTCTCGCCCAGCTCCAGGGCCCGGTCCCAGGCGGCGCGGGCGTGCTCCACCAGCGCCGCGTCGGGGCAGGACGCGGCGTCCAGCGGCACCGGCGCGACCGACAGGCCCTCATAGCCGTCGGCGAGGCCGTGGGCGGCGCGGCGGTGGTTGCGGATCACCCGCAGCATGGGGCCGGCATTGTCGGCGTAGCCGGGGAACGGCCCCAGCTCCTCCGCCATCTCGGCCGAGGTGGCATAGGCGGTGCCGGTCATGATCGCCGTCAGCGCACCGCAGATCGCCCGGCCCTCGTCGCTGTCGTAGGGCACGCCCCACGCCATCAAGAGGCCGCCGATATTGGCGTAGCCGAGGCCCAGCGTGCGGAACTTGTAGCTGAGCTGCGCGATCTCCTTCGACGGGAACTGCGCCATCAGCACCGAGATCTCGAGCGTCACCGTCCACAGCCGGCAGGCGTGCTCATAGGCCTCGATGTCGAAGCTGCCGTCGGCGCGGCGGAACTGCATCAGGTTGATCGACGCCAGATTGCAAGCCGTGTCGTCCAGGAACATGTATTCCGAGCACGGGTTGGAGGCGTTGATCCGGCCCGAGGCGGGGCAGGTGTGCCACTCGTTGATCGTGGTGTCGTACTGCAGCCCCGGATCGGCCGACGCCCAGGCGGCATAGCCGATCTTGTCCCACAGCTCGCGCGCCGAGACGGTCCGCGCGGTCTTTCCCGAGAGGCGCCAGGTCAGGTTCCAGGTGCCGTCCGTTTCCACCGCCGACAGGAAGTCGTTGGTGACGCGCACGGAGTTGTTCGAGTTCTGGCCCGAGACGGTCAGGTAGGCTTCCGAATCCCAGTCGCTGTCGTAGGTCCGGAAGTCCATGTCCGTGTAGCCCTGGCGGGCGAACTGGATCACCCGCTGGACGTAGTTGTCCGGCACCATGGCGGCGCGGGCGGCCTTGATCGCCGCCTTCAGCGCCGGGTTGGCCTTCGGGTCGTAGCGGTCGTCCTCGTCCGCCACGTCGGCCGCGACGCAGGCCTGCATCACCGCCTTCATGTGCTTGCGCACCGACTTGGAGCCGGCGACCAGCGCGGCGACCTTCTGCTCCTCGACCACCTTCCAGTCGATGTAGTCCTCGATGTCCGGGTGGTCGATGTCGACCGTCACCATCTTGGCCGCGCGACGGGTGGTGCCGCCCGACTTGATCGCGCCGGCCGCCCGGTCGCCGATCTTCAGGAAGCTCATCAGCCCCGACGACTTGCCGCCGCCGGCCAGCCGCTCGCCCTCGCCGCGCAGGCGGGAGAAGTTGGAGCCGGTGCCCGAGCCGTACTTGAAGAGGCGCGCCTCCCGCACCCACAGGTCCATGATGCCGCCGTCGTTGACCAGGTCGTCCCTGACCGACTGGATGAAGCAGGCATGCGGCTGGGGATGCTCGTAGGCGCTTTCCGCCCGGACCAGTTCGCCGGTCCGATAGTCGACGTAGTGGTGGCCCTGGGCGGGCCCGTCGATGCCGTAGGCCCAGTGCAGCCCGGTGTTGAACCATTGCGGGCTGTTCGGCGCCGCCATCTGGCGCGCCAGCATGTGCACCATCTCGTCGTAATAGGCGCGGGCGTCCCCCTCGCCGTCGAAATAGCCGCCCTTCCAGCCCCAGTAGGCCCAGGTGCCGGCCAGACGGTTGAACACCTGCTTGGCCGAGGTTTCGCTGGTCGTGCGCTCGGCCTCCGGCAGCTTCGCCAGGGCGGCCTCGTCCGGCACGCTGCGCCACAGGAAGGAGGGGACGTCGGTCTCCTCCACCGTCTTCAGCGCCGCGGGAACGCCGGCCTTGCGGAAGTACTTCTGGGCGAGAATGTCGCAGGCGACCTGGCTCCACGCCTCAGGCACGTCGATCCCGGTCTGCTGGAAGACCACCGAGCCGTCCGGATTGCGGATCTCGCTGGTCGCCTGGCGGAACGCGATGTCGGCGTACGGATCCTGGCCCGCCTTGGTGAACCGGCGCTCGATGCGCATGGCTGGTGCCCCCTTCTTCCCTGTCTCGGCCGGCGGTCCACCCAGGAGGCGGCGCGGCATGATGCGGATGCGTTTGGCTGACGGTGAGGCGGGCCGTGCCTGCGGCCCCGCCTCGATATCCGGTGCAGGTCCGGATAATGGCCACAAGATATGGGGTGAGGCAAGACTAAAGTGTCTACCGGCAGCGAATTTTCGTCTGCGCGAGATATGCCAAAAGGTAAGATGCAAAAAAGACCGCGCGTTGCAGGGTGTGCGGTAAGGATCGTGCTGGAGTTTTGCATAAACAAGTCTTGCAGCCACCCTGGGCGATGCCGGTGGCAGCGTGTCGTTGCCCGAGGGGCAAGAGAAGGCCGATCCGCAGGAAACGCTTCGGCGGCCACCGCTGCGCCATCGGCCCGGTCCGGTCGCGTCACTGGGGGTGTCCGCCCGAACCGGAGGGGACTGTACCCACCATACCTCGTGGCTGCAACAGATTTGTCGCACCAGATGCGGGGTCGGATCAGGGGGCGCTCCCCGTCCGGCGGACCGATTGACGGACCTCAATGTGCGGACGGGAACGGTGCCGCAGGATCGGGCGTTCCACCGCAACACCGGAGGGAGCGCGGGCGATGGCGACGCAGAACGAGACGGCCGGACCTGCCGGACCCGAGGCGCGGCCGCTGGTCGCCTTCTATTCGCTGGCCGGAACCACCCGCCGGCTGGCCGAGGCGCTCGCCGACGCGCTGGACGGGGACCGGCTGGAGATCGTCGAGACCCGGCCGCGGCGGGTCACGCCCTGGGGCATGCTGCGCTGCCTGCTGGACGGCGTGCGCGGCCGGTCGAGCCCGGTCGAGCCGCCGGGAGCGGATCTGGCGGGGCGGCTGGTGGTGGTCGGCGGGCCGGTGTGGGCCGGCGGGGCGTCGGGTCCGGTGCTGGGCTTTTTGGCGCAGAACCGGGACAGGCTGGGGCCGGTCGCGGGGTTCTGCACCTCCGGCTCCGGCGATCCCAAGCGGACCTTCGAGCGGATGGAGGCGGCGCTGGGCCGCCCCCTGGCCGGCCGGCTGTCGATCAAGGGCGACCGCGTCGGCACGGCGGAGGCGGCGGCCGAAGTGCGGGCGTTCGCGGAAACAGTGTCGTAGTCGTAGGTCGGGTCGACCAACGGGAAACCCGACATCGAACCTTGCCGCCTGCGCGGACGGTCGGGCCGGATGTCGGGTTTCCGCTTCGCTCCAACCCGACCTACGCGACGCGGCGGATATCCTCGTTGGCCGGCACCGTGGCGGTCGGCACGCGCGGCGCGGAGGTCCCGCCGGCGTGAACCGGCGTCACCGGCCGCGGCCGGGCGGCGTGGCGGCCGAGACCGGCCTCGGCGGCGACCAGCTCGGCCATGACGTGGCCCCGGCTCAGGCCGATATCGGCCAGCAGGCGGTCATCGTAGGTCATCAGCGTGTCGAAGGCGCGATTGCGCGCATGGGCCTTGGCGACGGCGCGGACGAGGGCGGCCGGCGCGGCCAAGAGGTGGCGGGCGGCGGCGGCGATCAGCCGGCCGGCATAGGCCTGCTGCGCCCGACGGGCCTCGGCTTCGACCGCCCAGGTGTCGGACAGGGGACCGGACATGGATTCCTCTTTTCGGATCAGCGGTTACGGGCAGGCCCCAGGCGCGTTCGCCGGGACCACCCCTGATCTAGGTCGTCGCCGCGCCTCTGCCGACAGATTATTGCGCAGTGCAGCATTGCACCCGGGCTATGGCTCGCGGGCCTCGGCGGCGGTCGGCTGCTCGGCGGGCAGGCGGGCGGGGACGGGCCGGGGCGCGTCGCCGGCGAAGGACGGCAGCAGCACCGCCCCCAGGACCACGGCGGTGCCGGCCAGCTGGATCGGCGTCATCGCCTCGCCCAGCAGGAGCCAGGCGGCGGCGATCGCGAACAGCGGTTCGGTATTGCTGAGGATCGTGGCGCGCAGGGTGTCGATCATCGTCAGTGCGGCGAAGAACGACAGGATGCCCACGGTGAACAGCAGCGAGGCGCCGATCAGGCCGACCCATCCGACGCCGGTCACGGGCAGGGTCACCGTGCCGGTCGCCGCGGTCCAGGCGCCATAGGCGGCGAAGGCGCCGAGATAGCTGAGGGCGGCGAAGCCGAGCGCGCCGATCCGTCGGGCGATGCGCCCGCCATAGACGATGAAGACGGCGACCGCGGCAGCGGCGGCCAGCGCCAGGCCCATGCCCAGCGGCGCAAGGTCGCGCGGCGCCGCACCGATCGTCAGCGCCACGCCGGCGAAGGCGCCGAGCAGCCCGACGATCTTGACCGGCGTCACCGGGGTGCCGTCGACGAACCGCACCAGGATCGCGACCATGCCCGGGAAGGTGAAGAAGATCAGCACCGTCACCCCGACCGGGATCAGGTCGACCGCGGTCAGGTAGCTGGCCGACTGGACCGCATAGACGGCACCGATGCCCAGGCCGGCCGCGACCAGCCCGCGGGTCGGCCGGAAGCCGCCGCCGACCACGGCGATCACGGCCAGGGTCGCCGCGGCGCCGACGGCGAACCGGGCCAGCGCGACGGTCTGCGGGTCGCTGCCGCCGTCATAGGCCAGCCGCGCGAGGCTGGCCGTGGTGCCGTAGCTGAACGCGGCCACGACCACCAGCCCCAGGCCGGCGAGGGTGCGGAGATCGGGCAGGCGCGGCATGGCGGGACGAACCGGACTTCGGGCGGGTCGGCGACCATACCCGCGGCCGGGCGCGGTGCCAAGCGAGGGCCGCGCCACGCCCCGCCGGTCCGGGACCTCGAAGAGCGGTGGGCCGGCGGTGCGGAACGCCCCCTGCCGACGGGGTCCCGGCGGTCGCCAGGAGGAGCGGGGGGGCGAGCGGCTTCGGGCCGGCCGGTCTGGACGGGCGGCCCGACTGGTGCCATATTCGCCGCGCCTCATGCCGTCCCGCCCCGGAGGGCGCGACGTTCCGACCTGCCCCGAAACCAGCGAACCACACCCCCATGGCCTTCGATTTCTACGAATGGAGCATGCGCGCCTACCTGAACTGGAAGACGGCACGGCGCGGCGAGAAGGTGGGGATCGACAGCCTGGGCAACACCTACTATGTCGACAAGCGCAGCAAGGGCACCCGCACCGAGCGGCGCTGGGTGGTGTTCAAGGGCGAGAGCGAGGCGAGCAGCGTGCCGCCGGAATGGCATGGCTGGCTGCACCATCAGGTCAAGGATCCGCCGACCGGCGACAGCCCCTACCGCCAGGCCTGGCAGAAAGAGCCGATGCGGAACCTGACCGGCACGGTCGCCGCCTACCGCCCGCCGGGCAGCACGCTCGCGGGGGCGAAGCGGGCGCCCTCGGCCAGCGACTACGAACCCTGGACCCCGTCCTGACGCCGGGCCCGCGACCGCGGCTCCCCCCGCCCTCCGATACCCGGGGGCGGATGGGCGCCGCAGGGGCGGCCGGCCGACTTCGAGGAAGCGATCACAGGCATGCACCGCAACGTCATCGAAACGGTCATGGGCGGCGTGGTGCTGCTGGTGGCTGCGTTCTTCCTGGTGTTCGCCTATACAGCGGCCGACCTGCGCCAGGTCGAGGGCTACCAGCTGATCGCGCGGTTCGACCAGGTGGGCGGGCTGTCGCCGGGCGCCGACGTGCGGATCAGCGGCGTCAAGGTGGGCTCGGTCGTCTCCCAGACCCTTGACCCGGAAACCTATCTGGCCGAAATCCGGATGACCATCGACCCGTCGATTCACCTGCCCGAGGACACGTTGGCCGAAGTGGCGAGCGAAAGCCTGCTGGGCGGACGCTACATGTCGTTGAGCCCGGGCGGTTCCGACGTGATGCTGCAGTCGGGCGACGTGATCCAGTACACGCAGTCGACGCCGGGGCTCGAGCAGCTGCTGGGCCAGGTGATCTACGGCATGACCAGCGGCCAGCAGCAGGGCGGCTCGGGGTCTGGCGGATCGTCCGGCGGCCAGGACGGCGGCCAGGACGGCGGCCTGGGCGGCGGGCTGGACGGCGGGCTGGACGGCGGATCAGGTGACCCGCCGCAGTGACGGCCATGGGGCGATCCTTTGTCGAGGGGCTGACCAAGGGGCGGACCGAGCGGCGGGCCGGTCGGGCCGCGGCCCGTCTGACGGCGGCCCTGCTCGCGGCGGGCCTGCTGACGGCGGTGCCGGTCGGGGCGGCCGTCGCCCAGCCGCAGAGCGGCACGGTCGCCCGTCCGCTGGTACCGCGGCCGCAGCCGCCGGCCGAGCCGGCGCCGGAGCCGACCACCGATCCGGCCGACCCGGCGGATCCGGCCGATCCGGATGCCGTCTTCGGCGACGTGGAGGACCCGGAGGAGGACCGGGACTTCGTCCGCCCCGACTACGAAGCGCCCACCACCCAGCGCCCGCAGGCGACGGTGGAGCAGGACTGGGCGTTGTTGCAGGCGCTCAACAAGATCACCGCCCGGGTCGACGCCCTGGGCATTCCGGTCGGCGAGACGGCCGGGTTCGGCACGCTGGCGGTCACGGTCCGCGCCTGCCGCAGCACCCCGCCGGAGCAGTCGCCGGAAAGCGCGGCCTTCCTCCAGATCGACGACACGCCGCCGGGCGAGCAGACCCGGCGCGTGTTCTCAGGCTGGATGTTCGCGTCGAGCCCGGCGATCGCGGCGATGGACCACCCCGTCTACGATGTCTGGGTGGTCGAGTGCAGCGACGGCCCGCCGCCGGAGCCGGAGGATTTCGGGCGCGAGAAGCAATATGCCCTGCCGGGCACCCCGCCCCCGCCGGCGCCCAAGCGCCCGCCGCGGTAGACCCGGCGCTCAGACCCCACCGACCGCCCCGGCCAGCGCGTTCAGCACGGTTTCGGGGTCGTAGGGCTTGTGCACCACGGCGGCCGCGCCCTGGCCGATATCGGTGGCGGCGCCGTAGCCGGTGGCGACCACGAAGGGAATGCGCGCGGCCCCCAGGGCCTCGGCGATCGGCCCGCTGCGGTCGCCGCCGAGGTTGAGGTCGAGCACCGCCCCATCGATGCCGCCGGCCTCGATCAGCGGCAGGGCGGTGGCGATGGTGGTCGCCGGGCCGATGGCGATCGCGCCGGCCTCCTCCACCGCGTCCTTGAGGAGCAGGGCGAGCAGGGCCTCGTCCTCGACGATCAGGATCGACTTGCCGGTAAGGTCGGCCATGCGGTCTCCCAGGGAAGGCGAAACGTCCCCCGCATATCGGCCCGCAAGGTGCCGGTGAAAGGGGCGGGTGGCGGGGCGGAACCCGACAGAGCAAGGCGCGTCATCCCTCAAGGTCCCCGAGTGCGCACGATTTCGCGGGAATGACCTCATCCATGGGATCTCCATCAAGAACCGGGCGGTCCTGCCCGCGCAGGCGGGCACCTCCGCGACAAGGGCGCGCCCGCGGGAGCGCCCGCCGTCCACAATGGTCCCCGCCTTCGCGCTATGGGATGCAGGAAACTCTGCAAGGTGGCTAGCTCAATATCTTGGGGTCGAGGGATTCACAGGTCCCGGTAGATTGTGATTCGGTCGGTCGTCTGATTGATTCGGAGGACCGGAGATGATGCGAGATTTGTCGGATCGTCTGGGTTTCTTTGGCGATGCGCGGCTCGACGAGGGGGGCGCGCTGCTGCTCGAAGGCATGACGCGCGAGGAGAGTTGCTGCCTGCGCCGGGCGGCGGATGGGGAACGCAACAAGATCTTGCGGTTCAACGACTTGATGGACAACGACAGGGTCAGCAAGGAGGCCATCATCGAGGGCTGGAGCGCGGCGACCGCGGTGGCGGCGGCCGGGCGCGACGTGCTGGCGATCCAGGACACCAGCGAGGTCAAGTTCAACCGGCCGGCGCAGCGGCAGAGCCTCGGGCAGGTGGGCTACGGCAATGTGCGCGGGGTGTTGCTGCACGCAATGATCGCGGTCGACGCCGACGACGGCCTGCTCATCGGCCTGGTCGGTGGCGACGTCTATACCCGGAAGGGCAAGCGCACGGTCGACCACACCGCCCGGTCGCTGGACGACAAGGAAAGCCGGCGCTGGATCGAGACCAGCGAACAGGCCGCCGAGGTGCTGTCCGAGGCGCGGCGGGTCACCGTCGTCGCCGACCGGGAGAGCGACTTCTACCCCAACCACGTCCTGACCCGGCAGAGGGGCCTGCACATCCTCAGCCGCGCGTACCGCGACCGACAGCTCGCCGGGGGCGGCATGCTCTACGGCACGATCGGCGGCTGGCCGGCGGTCGACCGCGCCGCCCTGGAGATCGAGGCCAAGCCGGGCCGGCCGGCGCGCACCGCGGCGGTCGAGCTGCGCTTCGGCCCGGTGCGGCTGGCCCGGCCGCACAAGACCGAGCCCGACATGCCCGAGGCCCTCGACGCCCACGTCGTCGAGGTCCGCGAGCCGACCCCGCCCAAGGGCGCCAAGCCGCTGGTCTGGCGGCTGATCACCGACCATTGCGTGTTCACCAAGGCCGACGCCTGGCGGATCGTCGGCTGGTACAAGCGCCGTTGGCTGATCGAGCAGCTGTTCCGCACCATGAAGAGCCAGGGCCTGCGGCTCGAGGACAGCCAGGTCCAGCACGCCGACCGGCTGATCAAGCTCACCGCCATCGCCGCCCGCGCCGCCGTCAAGGTAATGCAGCTGGTTCAGGCCCGCGACGGCACCTATCCCGTGTCCGCCCGCCTGGTGTTCGGCGACGACGAGATCGACGCCCTCTCCGCCGTCGCGGAGACCCGCTACAAGCCCCGCTCCCAGCGCCAGGCCAACCCCCATCCGCACGGCTCCCTCGCCTGGGCCGCCTGGATCATCGCCCGCCTCGGCCGCTGGGACGGCTATGCCCGCAAACCACCCGGACCCGTCACCATGCGCCATGGTCTCAAAAAGTTCGAAAGCATCCTCATCGGCTGGCAAACCGCCAATACCTGCATCCCGTAGAGCAACGGCGGGGACCTCAATAAGCCGCGCGCGTCGCGGCGTCGCCCGACGTTCGACCGCCCGGTCACATCCCCAGCGCCAGCCGCGCGTCCTCGCTGGCCTTTTCCAGGCTCCAGGGCGGATCCCAGGTCAGTTCGACCTCACAGGCGGTGATGCCGGGGACGTTCATCACGCCCTTTTCGACCATCTTCGGCATAGAGCCGGCGACCGGACAGTTCGGCGCGGTCAGGGTCATCACCACCTTCGCCCGCCCCTGGTCGTCCACCTCGAGGTCGTAGATCAAGCCGAGGTCCCAGATGTTGACCGGGATTTCCGGATCGTGGATCTGGGTCAGGTTGTCGATGACGGCCTCCTTGAGGTCGGCCGGGTCGTGCGGTCCCTCGACCGCCGAATGGGGCGTCCGGACGTGGATCCAGTCCGGCTCCTTCATGGCGATGTCGCCGGGCATGAAGGCGTCGAGGCCGGGGCCCGCGAACCCGCCCTTGCGCATGTCGCCGGTGGGAATGTCGTTGCTCATGCGTTGCGGTTCCGTTCCGATCAGCGCGCGGCGTCGCCGCTTTCGGTCTTGGCCTTGGCCGCCATCTCCACCTCCGGCGCGACGCGGAAGCTCTCGCCGCAGCCGCAGCGGTCGACCTCGTTCGGATTGTTGAAGACGAACCGGGCGCCCAGGTCCTCCTCCACCCAGTCCATCTCGGTGCCGAGCAGGAACATCGTCGCCGTCGGCTCGATGAAGATCCGGACGCCCTTGTCCTCGACCACGTCCTCGAACCGCTTCTGCTCCTCGGCGTATTCCATCCAATAGCTCAGGCCCGAGCAGCCGCGGGTACGCACGCCGACCCGGACGCCGGCGATCGGCTTCGACGGATCGGCCTTGGCCATGAGCGCCCGCACCCGTTCGGCGGCGCGTTCGGTAATCGTCATCGGTGGCGGCAGCGGCATGGGATCCCTCCCGGTACGTCGCAGCGGCCCGTCGTCAGGGCCGCCGGAAACCTCAACAACCTCAAATATATCGCCCTTGACGGGCGATGTCGCAAGGGCGCCGGCCGTCAGGCCCGCGCGTCCTCCCGGCTCCTGGCCAGGGCGAACAGTCGGTCGATCATCGCGCGCAACCCGTTGGCACGGTTGCCGCTCAGGTGCTGGTCCAGGCCGATCTCGCCGATGAAGTCGGGCGGCGTCGCCAGGATCTCGCCCGCCGTGCGCCAGTCGTAGACCCGCTTCAGGCAGGCGATCAGGCCGTTGACGATATGCGCGTCGGAGACGGCATGCAGGTGCAGCCGGTCGCCGCGCCATTCCGGCACGAACCAGACCTGGCTCTGGCAGCCCTGCACCTTGTTGTCCTCGACCCGCCATTCATCGGGGAAGTCCGGCAGCTTGCGGCCCAGGTCGATCAGGTACTGGTACTTGTCCATCCAGTCGTCGAGGAAATCGAACTCCGCGACCAGGTCCTCCTGCGCCTCCTCGATCGGCGGCAGGTCCTGCGGCGTCCGGTCCTCGGTCTCGACGGCGGCAACGGCGGTCATCGTCTCTCCTCTGCCGGGCGCCTCACCCGAACATCTCGCGCACCTTCTCCAGCGCCTCGACCAGCACGTCCACCTCGGCCCGGCTGTTGTAGAGGCCGAAGCTGGCCCGCGCGGTGGCGGGCAGGTCGAACCGCTCCAGGAGCGGCTGGGCGCAGTGGTTGCCGGCCCGCACCGCCACGCCGAACCGGTCGACGATGGTGCCGATGTCGTGCGGATGGGCCTCTTCCATGGTGAAGCTGATCACGGCGGCCTTGTGGTTCGGGCCGTCGCCGGTGCCCCACAGGGTCACACCGGGGATCGCGTCCAGCCGCTCGGTCGCATAGGCCAGAACGTCGCGCTCATGGGCGGCGATCCGGTCGAGGCCGATCCCGTCGACATAGTCGACCGCGGCGCCCAGCCCGACCGCCTGCGCGATCGGCGGCGTGCCTGCCTCGAACTTGTAGGGCAGGTCGGCCCAGGTCGACCGCTCGAACGTGACGGTGCGGATCATCTCCCCGCCGCCCTGGTAGGGCGGCATCTTCTCGAGCAGCTCCTCGCGCGCCCACAGGACGCCGATGCCCGAGGGGCCGTAGAGCTTGTGCCCGGAGAAGACGAAGAAATCGGCCCCCAGCGCCTGGACGTCGACCGGCAGGTGCATGATCGACTGGCAGCCGTCGACCATCACCAGCGCCCCGACCCTGCGGGCGATCGCCACGACGTCGTGGATCGGGACGATGGTGCCCAGGGCGTTCGAGATATGGGTGACGGAAACCAGCCGGGTCCGGTCGCCGACCAGCCGCTCCATCGCGTCCAGTTCGACGCGGCCCCTGTCGTCCACCGGCGCGACCTTCAGCACGATGCCGATCCGGTCGCGCAGCAGCTGCCACGGCACGATGTTGGAGTGATGCTCCAGTTCGGTGATCACCACCTCGTCGCCGGCGGTCAGGAAATCGCCGGCCGCCAGGCTGGCGGCGACCAGGTTCATCGCCTCGGTGCCGCCCTTGGTGAACACGACCTCCTTCACCGAACCGGCGTTGAGGAAGCGGCGGATACCTTCCCGCGCGCCCTCGTAGCGGTCCGTCGCGGCCGCGCCCAGGGCGTGGATGCCGCGATGCACGTTGGCATAGTCGTGCTCGTAGAGCGAGACGATCGACTCGATCACCTGGCGCGGCTTCTGCGCCGAGGCCGCATTGTCCAGATAGACCAGCGGCCTGCCATGAACCTCCCGGGCCAGGATCGGAAAATCCGCCCGGATCGACGGCAGGTCGTAGTCGTTGATCCGACTGGCGTGAAGCGGTCCGTTCGCCGCCGCCCGGGTGATGCCGTCCGCCGTCATGCCGCCGCCTCCCGAATGCGGGCGCGGTGGCTTTCCAGCCAGGCCCGGATCGCCGCGTCGAATTCCTCGCGCGCGGTCTCGTCGCCGATCTCCTCCACCGCGTCGCGGACGAAGGCCTCGACCAGCAGGGCTCGGGCATCGGCCTCCCCGATCCCCCGGGAGCGCAGGTAGAACAGCGCCTGCTTGTCGATCTCGCCGGCGGTCGCGCCGTGGCTGCACTTCACGTCGTCGGCAAAGATCTCGAGCTCGGGCTTGGAGTCGATCTCCGCCCCGCGCGACAGCAGCAGCGCCTTGTTGAGCTGGTGGCCGTCGGTGCGCTGGGCCTCGCGGCGAACGCCGATCTTGGCCTGGAACACGCCCCGCGCCTGATCGTCCAGCACGCCCTTGTACACCTGACGCGACCGGCAATCCGGCGCGATGTGGTCGATGAAGGTGGTGTTGTCGATCTGCTGGCCATGCCGGCCCAGATAGGCGCCGTTGATGCGGCAGTCGCCACCCGGACCGTCCAGCGCCGCCGACAGCTCGTAGCGGGACAGGTCGGCACCGGTCGCCAACGCGAAGCCGTCATAAGTCGCGTCCTTCGACAGCCGGACCAGGGCCGTGCCGATGTTGAAGGCGCCCGTGCCGTCCGCCTGCCGGCGATAGTGATTGAGGCGCGCGCCCTCGCCCACGGTCACCTCGGTCACCGAATCGGCCAGCCAGGCCGCGCCGTCCGGCCCGAGATGGGTCTCGATCACCGTCGCCCGGCTGTTGGCGCCGCAGACGATCAGGTGACGGGGGAAGAACACCGGCACCTGCGCCGCATCGCCCGCGCCGGGCGCCGCGATCGAGACCAGCCGCAGCGGCCGCTCCAGCACCGCGTCGCGCTTGAGCCGCAGGACCAGCCCGTCGGCCATCATCGCAGTGTTCAGGCCGGCGAACGGCTTGTCGTCCGCATTGATCAGCTGGCCAAGATGGCTCGACAGCAGGTCGTCGCCGGCGGTCAGCGCCTCGGCGAGGCTGGCGATCTCGAGGCCCTTGGGAAGCCCGGACAGGCGCGAGAGATCGCCGCGGAACCGGCCGTTGACCAGCACGAACAGGGGGTCGTGCCCAGACCCCGAGGCCTCGGCGAGGCGCGCCGACAGATCGTCCGGCAACGGCCCCTCGACCACCGGGGCGGGAGCGAAGCCCAGCTTCGTGAGCCGGCGCAGGTCGGTGTACTTCCACGCCTCGACCTTGCGGTTGGGGATGCCGCGGTCGCGGAACGCCGCCAGTCCGCCGCCGCGCAGGGCGTCGATCCACGGCGTGCCGGCGCCCGGCAGCCGGCCGCGCCCCTGCTCGAACCGGTCGAGCAGCGCCGGGGCGCCGGTCAGGCGCCCGATCGCAGGGGCGGTAGTGGTGTCGTCGATGGGAGCCATCGTATCGGAAACCCGTTCCTCCAGGGGTGCCGGGGGCGCAGCGGCCGATCAGGCCGCTTCGGGCATCACGCCCGCATAGCCCTTGGCCTCCAGTTCCTCGGCCAGTTCCTTGCCGCCGGAGCGCACGATCCGGCCGCCGGCGAGGATGTGCACGTGGTCCGGCACGATATAGCTCAGCAGCCGCTGGTAGTGCGTGATCACTAGCATCGCCCGGTCCGGCGAGCGCAGCGCGTTGACGCCGTCCGCGACGACCTTCAGCGCATCGATGTCGAGGCCGCTGTCGGTCTCGTCGAGCAGCGCCAGCTTCGGCTCGAGCAGCGCCATCTGCAGGATCTCCGCGCGCTTCTTCTCACCGCCGGAAAAGCCGACATTGACCGGCCGCTTCAGCATCTCGTCGGTGATGCCGAGTTCCTTGGTCTTCTTCCGCACCAGCTTGAGGAACCGCATCGGGTCCAGTTCCTCCTCCCCGCGCGCCTTGCGATGGGCGTTGAGCGCCGTGCGCAGGAAGGTGGTCGTGGTCACGCCGGGAATCTCGATCGGGTACTGGAACGCCAGGAACAGACCCGCGCGCGCCCGCTCCTCGGGCTCCAGCTCGAACACGTCCTGGCCATCGAAGGTCACCGAGCCTTCGGTCACATCGTAGCCGCCGCGGCCGGCGACGATATGGCTCAGCGTCGACTTGCCCGAGCCGTTGGGACCCATGATGGCATGGACCTCGCCCTTGCCGATGGTCAGGTCGATGCCCTTGAGGATCTCGGTGTCCTCGCCCTCGACCTTTGCATGAAGATTCTTGATTTCCAGCATGATTCGATTCCGATCTTGGAAAGCTCCGGCTGCCGTTGGGCGCATCGGACGCCTCAGCCGACCGAGCCCTCCAGACTGATGCCCACAAGCTTCTGGGCCTCGACCGCGAACTCCATCGGCAGGACCTGCAGGACCTCCTTGCAGAACCCGTTGACGATCAGGCCCAAGGCCTCCTCCTCGTCGATACCGCGCTGGCGGCAGTAGAACAGCTGGTCGTCGGAGACCTTGCTGGTCGTCGCCTCGTGCTCGATCTGGGCGGAAGGGTTGCGGCTCTCGATATAGGGCACCGTGTGCGCCCCGCAGCGGTCGCCGATCAGCAGGCTGTCGCATTGGGTGAAGTTGCGCGCGCCCTCGGCGCCCGGCAGGATCCGCACCAAGCCGCGATAGGTGTTGTTGGACTTGCCGGCGCTGATGCCCTTGGAGACGATCTTCGACCGGGTGTTCCGGCCGATATGGATCATCTTGGTGCCGGTGTCCGCCTGCTGGTGGTTGTTGGTGATCGCCACCGAGTAGAATTCGCCGACGGAATTGTCACCCTGCAGGATGCAGCTCGGATACTTCCAGGTGATCGCGGAGCCGGTCTCCACCTGGGTCCAGCTGATCTTGGAGTTCCGGCCGCGGCAGGCGCCGCGCTTGGTGACGAAGTTGTAGATGCCGCCGCGGCCTTCCTCGTCGCCCGGATACCAGTTCTGGACGGTGGAATACTTGATCTCGGCGTCGTCCAGGGCGATCAGTTCGACCACCGCGGCGTGGAGCTGGTTCTCGTCGCGCTGGGGCGCGGTGCAGCCCTCGAGGTAGCTGACGTAGCTGCCCTCCTCCGCGATGATCAGCGTCCGCTCGAACTGGCCGGTATTCTGCGCGTTGATCCGGAAATAGGTCGACAGCTCCATCGGGCACCGCACGCCCTTCGGGATGTAGACGAACGACCCGTCGGTGAACACCGCGCTGTTCAACGTCGCGAAATAGTTGTCGGAATAGGGCACCACCGAGCCGAGGTACCGGCGCACCAGATCCGGATGATTCTGCACGGCCTCCGAGATCGAGCAGAAGATGACCCCCTGCTCGGCCAGCTTCTCGCGGAACGTGGTGGCGACGGACACGCTGTCGAACACCGCGTCGACCGCGACATTGGTCACACCGGCCAACTGCTCCTGCTCATGCAGCGGGATGCCGAGCTTGTTGTAGGTTTCCAGCAGCTGGGGATCGACCTCGTCCAGGCTTTTCGGCCCCACCTTCTGCTTCGGCGCGGCATAGTAGTAGGCGTCCTGGTAGTCGATCGGCGGAAAGCTCAGCTTCGCCCAGGACGGAGTCTCCATCTGTTCCCACAGCCGATAGGCGCGCAGCCGCCAGTCGAGCAGCCACTCCGGCTCGTTCTTCTTCGCCGAAATGAACCGGACGATGTCCTCGCTCAACCCCTTCGGCGCCGTCTCCTGGTCGATGAAGGTGACGAATCCGTACTTGTACCTCTGGTTGGCGACCGACTGGACCTGTTCGACCGTTTCGTTGACCGCTGCCATGTCGACTCCGACTCCCCAAAACCTCTGCCCGGCGATTCCGGATCCCGGCAGGCGCGGCCCGGGCGGACCGCCTCCACCGGCCTTTCGACTATAGCGCCGGAATTAACCGAGCGCCATAGTCGGATAAACCTCGGACACTCTGGCGGCTGGACTACGGTCCAACCGCCGATGGCCTTCAGATAGGCCAGCTCCGCTGGATTTCCAGCGCTATCCGCCTCTTGTCACAATCTCCTCGAGTCGCCCGATCCGCCACCCTGTCGGCAATAGCCGAGTCACGCAGTGCGACATTCGAGTCGATCCGGCGGAAGTCACACCATCATGTTGTTGGTCGCCTCGGGCAGCTTCACGGTCAGGCCGTCCAGTTCCTCCGTCAGGATGATCTGGCAGCCCAGCCGGGAGGTCTTCTCCAGCCCGAACGCGAGGTCGAGCATGTCCTCCTCGTCCTCCTCGATTTCCGGCAGCCGGTCGAACCAGGTCGGGTCGACGATCACGTGACAGGTCGAGCACGCCAGCGAGCCCTCGCAGGCGCCCTCGATGTCGATGTCGTTCTGGTGCGCGATCTCCAGCAGCGAGAGGCCGGCCGGCGCCTCCACCTCGTGCTTGGTGCCGTCCGGATCGATAAACGTGACTTTCGGCATGGTTCCAATCTGCTCCGCAATACGCTGACCGGCCGTCCATTCGGGATCCGCCGGCATCCTGTTTTCGTTGTTCCGTCGTCAGGCCGCAGCCCGGCGCAGCCGGTCGACGGCCTCTGCGATCGCGTCCGCCGCGGCCCGCGCGTCCGATGCGGTCTGTCCCCGGCCGAAGCCGACCCGGATGCTGGCATCGGCGTCCTGCGGGGTCAGCCCCATCGCCGCCAGCACCGCCGAGGGACCGCGGCGCCCGCTGGCGCAGGCCGCGCCGCTGGCGATCGCAAGCTGGGGCACCCCATCGATCAAGTCTTCCGCCGACACGCCGGGGAAGCACAGATTGAGGCAGCCGGGCAAGCGTTTCGTGACCAGCACGCCGGTCCCGGCGTCGGTTTCCACCGCGGCACGCGGTCCGTTGAGCCGCCACGCGCCTTCGGACCGTCCCAGCCGCGCGTCCAACCGCGCGACGAAAGTCTCGGCCAGGTCGTTCAGCATGGCCGCATCCGCCGCCTGCCTGCCGGCGGCGAGGCCCGCCGCCACGCCGAATCCCACAGCCAGGGCGGTCGGCACCGTGCCGGGTCGCCGCCCGCCCTGCTGACCGCCGCCGGCCTGGATCGGTCGCAGACCAGTGGGCGGCTTGGCCCGCACCCAAAGCGCTCCGATGCCGGGGGGACCGTAGGCCTTGTGCGCCGAGACTCCGAGCAGGTCGATGCCGAGCGCCGCAACGTCGATCGGCAGCCGGCCCAACCCCTGCGCGGCGTCGCAATGCATCAGCGCCCCTGCCGCCCGGGCGATCCGCGCGATCTCGGCGACCGGCTGCACCGTGCCCGTCTCGTTGTTCGCGAGCATCACGCTGACCACGGCGGTGCGCCGCCCGATCACCGCCCGCGCCGCCGCGACGTCCACGCGCCCCTCGCCGTCGACCGGCAGGATGTCCAGGGCATGACCGGCGCTTTCCAGGCGGCGGGCTGTCTCCACCACGCAGGGGTGCTCGACCGCCGAGACGACGATCCGGTCGCGCCCGTCCGGCCGCGGGAACAGCCCGGCAAGGGCCAGGTTGCTGGCCTCGGTCGCGCCGGAGGTCAGCACGATCTCCCCCGCGCGCCCACCGATCGCGGCGGCGATGGCCGCCTTCGCCTCGGCCGCCGCGGCCGCCGCCGCCCGACCGAACCCATGGGTCGTCGCATGCGGGTTCGCCGGCCGCGCCAGCCAGTCGGCCATCGCCGCGATCACCGCCGGGTCGGCCGGGGTGGTCGCCTGATGGTCGAGGTAGAGGGGCTCGGCTTCGCCGTCGCTCATGCCGCCTCTCCGCGCCGCCGGCGCCGGTGCCACAGGTCGGCCCACGCCGCCGCGAACCGGTCCAGCGCCTCCACCGGCGTGGTGGCGCCGAAGCTGACCCGCACCGCCTGGCCGGCAGCGGCACCGGCGCCCATCGCCGTCAGCACATGACTCGCGGCGACCTTTCCCGAGGAACAGGCCGACCCGGCGCTGACCGCGATCCCGGCCAGATCGAAGGCCATCAACTGGGTTTCCGCCGCCACTTCCGGCATGCCGAGGCAACTCACCGGCGCCACCCGCGGCGCACCCTCGCCCCAGACCGGCGCATCCGGACACGCCGCCCGTATCGCCGCCTCCAGGGCGTCGCGACGTCGCGCCAGCTCCGGCATCACGGCGAGGTCGGCGACGCAGGCCTCGGCCGCAGCGCCGAACCCGGCGATCGCGGCGACGTTCTCGGTCCCGGCGCGGCGCCGACGCTCCTGCCCGCCGCCGCGCAGCAGCGGGCTCACGGCGACGTCGGGATGCGCCAGGACGATCGCCCCGACGCCCTTGGGACCGCCCATCTTGTGGGCCGACAGGGTCAACGCATCGATACCCAGATCGCCCATCGACAGCGCGATCCGGCCAGGCGCCTGGACGGCATCGCAATGCACGAGGGCGCCATGCCGGCGGGCGATCGCCGCCGCTGCGCCGACCGGCTGGATCACCCCGGTCTCGTTGTTCACCGCCATCAGGCTGACCAGCGCCGGCGTCGGATCGACGGCTAGCGCCCGGTCGAGCGCCTCCAGGTCGATCCGGCCGTCGGGGCCGACCGGCACGGTCTCCACGGCCGGCCCGTCGGCGACACCCGCGGCCAGGACGCTGTCGTGCTCCACCGCCGAGGCCAGCACCCGCGACCGGCCGACCCCGGCGACCACCGTCGCATTCGCCTCGGTCGCGCCGCCCGTGAAGATCACCGCCACCGGGTCGGCCCCGGCCACCGCCGCCACCTGCTCGCGCGCCCGCTCGACCACCTTGCGCGCCGCCCGGCCGAAGCCGTGAACGCTCGACGGATTGCCGTCCAGGTCGAGCGCGGCGACCAGGGCGTCGCGCGCCTCCGGGCGCAGGGGCGCGGTCGCATTCCAGTCGAGATAGGCGGCGGAGGTCATGCCGCGATCCTCGTCTTGATACGGGGCGGAGTCGGATGCGGGGCCATGGCGGCCAGCAGCGCCGCCGTCGGCCGCGCGGCGGCGGTCGCGCGGTCCCGTCGTCTCGGGCCCGCCCTCCGGCGTGGCTATTCGGCGGCCACTCTCGCGTCCGGCAGCGGTCGCGGCATGCCGGGGAACACGCGGCTCGACCCGAGGATCCGCCGATTGACCACGTCGTCCAGCGTCACGGAACTCAGGTACAGATGGATCTGGTTGCCCAATTCCTCCCAGAGGTCGTGGGTCAGGCACCGGCTCTTGTCCGAATGGCAGCCGGCCGGCGAGCCCGGCTGGCAGCGGGTGGCCCGGATCGGCTCGTCGACCGCCAGGATCACGTCGGAGATCCGAATCGCCACGGGCTCGCGCGCCAGCAGATAGCCGCCGCCCGGCCCGCGGACCGACTTGACCAGACCGCCCCGGCGCAGCTTGGCGAACAACTGCTCCAGATAGCTCAGCGAGATTTCCTGCCGCTGCGCGATGTCCGCCAGCGCCAGCGGCCTGCCGTGTCCGTTGCGCGCCAGGTCGACCATCGCCATGACCGCGTAGCGTCCCTTGGTGCTCAGTCTCACGCCTCTGTCCCCCGCGTTGTGCGCGCCCCGCCCGTCCGGACGGTGCGCAATGGTCTCGCCTCATCCCTGTCCGGCCGCCGGTCCTGCCGCACCGCCGGCCGTCGCCTCTCGACCGTGCTCAGCAGTCGTGCCGCCAGCCTTCCGCCGCTTCGGCCGGCCCGTCGCCGTCGGTGGCCGCGATCGGCCGTTCCGGCGTTCCGGCCTCGCGCTCGCGTTCCATCTCGTCGACCCGGCGGCGCAGGGTCGCCACCTCGTCGATCAGGCCGCTCAGAGCCCTGGCAACCGGATCGGGCAGATCTTCCGCCGGCGTGCCGTAGGGCAGGAATTCCGCCATGCCCGCCCCGAGGTCCGGCCGGACGATCCGCGCCGGCACGCCGACGGCGGTGCAGTGCTCGGGCACGTTCTTCAGGACCACCGCGTTCGCGCCGACGCGCGCGCCGTCGCCGATCAGAACGGGACCCAGGATCGTCGCGTTGGCGCCGACGATCACGCCCCTGCCCAGGGTCGGATGGCGCTTGCCGGGTTCCAGCGAGGTACCGCCGAGCGTCACCCCCTGGTAAAGCGTGCAGTCGTCGCCGATCTCCGCCGTCCCGCCGATCACCACGCCCGAGCCGTGATCGATGAACAGCCGCCGGCCGATGGTCGCCGCGGGATGGATCTCGATTCCCGTGATCATCCGGCCGAGATAGGCCACGATCTCCGCCAGCGTGTGCAGGTGCCACCGCCACAGCCGATTGCCGAGCCGATGGAACAGCAGCGCATGGATGCCGGGATAGGCCAGCAGCACGGCCGCTTTCGAGGTCGCTGCCGGGTCGCGCTCAAGGACGCAGCCCACATCCTCGCGAAGACGCTTGAACACTGCCGCTTTCCCTATGATATACAACGCGCCCGGATCGCATGCCGAACTGGTGCCGTGCCGGACCGGACGCGTCGTTCCGGGCCAGAACCTGATCCTCGTGCAGGATATAGATATCCGACCTGGAGGGTCAAGATTACCCCCGCGGAACATCGGCGCGGAAACTGCGTCCGCCGTGGTCCGGGAGGAAGAATACCCCGTCGTGGCGCTCGGTCGCGCCCGCGGCGCGGTCGACGACCGTCCGCGAAGATGGGATTCGCGAACGCCCGACAGGGCAGATGCCTGCGGCGCCGCCCGAGCGGCCCCTATCCGAGGTGCAAACGGATTCTCGCATGCCCGAGGTCATCATCAACGGTCCCGAAGGTCGCCTGGAAGGCCGCTATACCCATGGCAAGGGCGCCGACGCCCCGGTCGCCCTGCTGCTGCATCCGCATCCGCAGCAGGGCGGCACGATGAACCACAAGCTGGTCTATACGCTCGCCCAGGCGTTCGGAAAGCGCGGCTTCTCGACGCTGCGCTTCAACTTCCGCGGCGTCGGGCGCAGCCAGGGCGGCTTCGATCGGGGCGAGGGCGAGCTGTCGGACGCCGCGTCGGCGCTGGACTGGCTGCAGACCTACAACCCCGACGCCCGGGCCTGCTGGGTCGGCGGGTTCTCGTTCGGCGCCTGGATCGGGATGCAGCTTCTGATGCGCCGGCCCGAGATCGACGGCTTCATCTCCGTCGCGCCGCCGGCCAACACCTACGACTTCACCTTCCTGGCGCCCTGCCCGTCGTCCGGCCTGATCGTCCACGGCGCGAAGGATGCCACCGTGCCGCCCGCGTCGGTGGAGAAGCTGGTGAACAAACTGTCCCAGCAGCGGGACATCACGGTCGACTATACGCTGATCCCGGACGCCAACCAGTTCTTCACCCACAAGACCGAGGACCTGGCCGCGGCGATCGACCGATACCTGGACCGCGCGCTCCAGCCGCGGGTCGCCGACGTCGCCGAATAGGCCGGGCCGGGGGCGGTCGCGCCGCCCCGGCTCCCTGACCTGCCGACCAAGGGGGAGCCGGCCGCGCCACGGGCCGGCTTCTTGGCATGACCTCCCCGACGCGTGGCATCCCCCCTAAGAGGGGTCCGCCCCGCTGCCGGGCCGCCATGCGAATTACGAAGAGCCGAGAAGGGCCGCACCGATGACCGGGTACCGCTCCGACCTCCTGCGCCTGCTCCACGAGCGGGGCTACATCCACCAGTGCACCGATTTCGAGGGCCTGGACGCCCTGGCGCTGGAGGGGCCGGTCACCGGCTATATCGGCTTCGACGCCACCGCCGACAGCCTGCATGTCGGGCACCTGATGCAAATCATGCTGCTGCGCCGGCTGCAGCAGACCGGTCACCGGCCGATCGCGTTGATGGGCGGCGGAACGACCAAGGTCGGCGACCCCTCCGGCAAGGACGAGACGCGGCAGCTCCTGACCGAGGAGACGATCCGGGACAACATTGCCAGGATCGGCAGCACGTTCGCCAACTATCTCGACTTCGCCGGCGGCGCTGCGCCGCCGGCGGCGCTGATGGTCAACAATGCGGACTGGCTGGATGGGCTGGAGTACATCCCCTTCCTGCGCGACATCGGCCGGCATTTCACGATCAACCGGATGCTGACCTTCGATTCGGTGAAGCTTCGGCTGGAGCGCGAGCACCCGCTGACCTTCCTGGAGTTCAACTACATGATCCTCCAGGCCTACGACTTCATGGAGCTGGCCCGGCGGCAGGGGTGCCGCCTGCAGATGGGCGGGTCCGACCAGTGGGGCAACATCGTCAACGGCATCGAACTGACCCGCCGGATGCTCGGCCAGGAGGTCTACGGCCTGACCGCGCCGCTGATCACCACCGCTTCCGGGGCCAAGATGGGCAAGACCGCGGCCGGCGCGATCTGGCTGGCGCCCCATCGGTTGAGCCCGTGGGACTTCTGGCAGTTCTGGCGCAACACCGAGGACGCCGATGTCGGCCGGTTCCTGAGGCTGTTCACCGACCTGCCGCTTGACGAGATCGCCCGGCTGGAGGCCCTGGAGGGCGCCGAGATCAACGAGGCCAAGAAGATCCTCGCGACCGAGGTGACCCGCCTCGCCCATGGCGACGCCGCGGCGGCCGAGGCGGCGGAGACGGCGCGCCGCACCTTCGAACAGGGTGCGGCCGCCGAGGGACTGCCGACCGTCGACCTGCCCCGCGGCGCGCTGGAGAGCGGGCTGCCCGCCTTTCGGCTGCTGACCCTGGCCGGGCTCGCCGCCTCCAACGGCGAGGCGCGGCGGCTGATCAAGGGCGGCGGCGGACGGATCAACGACGACCGGATCGCCGACGCCGAAGCGGCGATCGGCCTCGACGCGGTCACCGCCGACGGCGTGATCAAGGTCTCCGCGGGCAAGAAGCGCCACGTCCTGGTGCGGCCGGTTTAGGGCCAAAGCGGATCCGGTGCCCCTTCCGCAGCGGCCTCGGCGCGGATTGCGGCCCCGTCCGGCGCAGCTGCCTCGCCGCGTTCGGGTGGTTGGCCGGCCGTCCGGGCGGTGGCGGTTTCGGGGCTGAGCGCCAGCGACATCATCGAGCGCCGCCACGGCTCGGTGTCCAGGAGCTTCGCGGGATCGCCCTGAAGGGCGTCGATCCGCCCCTCGTTCATCTCCGTCCACAGGGATCGCTGCCGATACCACCTGAAGACGGTCGAACTCGACATCGAGAAGGCCGAACCGAGGACCGTCCCGAGGATCGGAACCGCGGTCAGCGCCGTCGCCACCACCCAGCCGGCAGCCTCCCGTTTCCACGCCGAAATATGCTCGTACCGAGCGAGATGATCGCTCAACGCCTTGGAATAGTCGTTGGCAAGGTCCGCCATTTCCCTCTCGCCGGTCGCCCCCTTCATGAAGCCGTCGATCCCGGCCAGGTATTCCATCTTCAGCCGGCCGATACCCTGTCTCGTGCGCGTGAAGTGCCTAAGCCCACTTCCCGAAACGCGGATCCTCCGGGGCATCTTGATCAGATACCGTTGAAGGGCAGCAAGGCGTTCCGCCACGTCCTTCGGGTCGCCGCCCGGTCCCTCCAGCCGGTTCTCGAAAGCCGTCGAGAACGCCGTCTGGACATGCACGGGTTCGGCGGGGTCGCGGCCTGCACGAAACCCGCTCGCCTGGGCCAGGTGATAGGCCTCGTTGGCCAGGTTCATCAGTCCCCTGGCGACGCTCGGGAAGGCTGCCTCATCGTTCATCCTCGTTCTGAGAGAGGGGATGGCGACCTTCTCCCATCGCGTCCTGGCAGCCGAGAACGACGCCTTGTCGACGCATCGGTCGAATTCATCGAACGCCATGCGGAAATAGCCGGGATCAAAATCGAGGTTCAACACCTGCCTGTTCGCGTCGTAGAGACCCGCCAGATGATCGTAAAACGCCCTGCCCACATTGAACGTCTCGGGCGTGGGCCAGACCTCCGCGAGAGGGGCGATCCGCGGCAGCATGTCCTCGAGATAGGGCAGGACGTCCTCGTTCCAGCGTTCGTCCTTCAGGAAATTGCGATGGTCTTCGACACCGGACGACGCGGCCTCGTTGATCCCCGCCAGGATGTCGCGCTCCTGACTTCGGGTGTACAGCTTGATGAAGCCCTCCTCCATCATGCTGCCAATGATCGATTCCGGCCCATCGACCAGCGATTCATGCACCAGAGGATTTGCGATCAGCGATCCGTCATTGATGAGGAGCGGCTGTCCATAGAGAACATACGTGATGATCTGGGAATTGATGACATCGATCGTCGGCTTGAATTTCCAGGGATACTGCTGAACTTTGTCATCGAGTATTCCAAGATACGTGAAGGGCATTGGTTCCTCCACTCGGGCATCCGGCTCCAGGCGGAAGCCTACATGCATGCCCCATCGCGTACCACGCGGAATGCCGGGCATCCTGCGATCGGTCGCCGTCAATCCCGGGACGGATCGTCCTCACGGCGGACCGGGGGCACGGATTCCTCGCCCTCGACCCGGTCGGCCTGGAAGAAAAGGGTGCGCAGGAATCCGGGCGCCAGGACGGACACGGGATTGACGCTGACCGCCGGGTCGGCGACCGGGCCGCTGACCGCATAGGTGAAGGCGAAGACGCCCTCGCCGCCGCCGGTCAGGATATCGCCCAGCAGCGGGATCGCGCCGATCACCCGATTGACGCCGTAGACTGGAACGACCGTGCCTTCCAGGTCGATCGTGCCGGTCCCGCGGTCGACGGTTCCGTCGGCGGTGATGCCCAGCGCCCCGCCGGCCGCCCGGCCCTGGCTGATCTGGATCGCGTCCTGGTCCAGGCGCCAGTCGAGCTCCGCTCGGGCGAAGTCGAGGCCGTCGCTGGTCAGCAGGGACTGCAGCCCGCCCAGCGACACAGCCGCCAGCAGCCGGGCCAGCACCGGAGCGTCGACCGCCCGGAAGTCGCGCATCTCGGCCGACCCGGAAAACATGCCATCGGCCGGGCGGCTGCCGCGGATGGTCAGGGTTCCGCCGCGGATCGAATCGACTAAATCCAGTGCCGCCAGCGCGGCGCCGGCATCAGCCGCGTCGACCGACAGCTCCGCCGCTCCGTCGGCCGCCGACAGCAAGCGCAGGCCCAGCCCGCCGCCGCTGCCGGCCTGGCCGCCGAGTTCGATTCGGCGCCAGCGCGTCCCGTCATGGAGCAGGTCGCCCCGCAGCCCGACCAGGCGCCGGTCGTCGCCGGTGATCACCTCGCCGACCTGGATTGTCAGCGCCAGCGGCGGCAGGTCCTCGTCTTCCTCCGTCGCTCCCCTGGCCTGCACCGACAGGGCGTCGTCCAGCAACGGGCGGAGGTCCAGGACCGGTCCGCTGACCACCACCTCCCAGCCCCCGTCGCTGCCGCGCTCGGCCCGGCCGGAAAGCTCGCTCCGACCCAGCGACACCCGGTCGACCGTCACCGCGGAGAGCCGATCCCCGCCGGCAAAGGCCGCCGATCCCCGCAGCGTCAGTCCCGGCCCCTCCAGCACGACATCGTCCAGGCGCGCCACGCCGCCGCCGCCGAGGACCGCCGTCAGGTCGAGACTCGCCGGCTGCCCCGGCGGCTTCGACCACGGCAGCGGATCGAAATCGAGGGCCGCGCCGGTCAGGTCGGCCGAGACGGTCAGGCGCTCCGCCCCGCCAGCAGGGGTCAGGCGGCCCCGCACCGGCACCGCGCCCTCGAGCCAGGGCAATTCGGGCAGCCCCAGGGCGTCACGCTCCGCAGCATCGACCGTGGCGGCATAGTCGATCTGCGTCCCGCCGGTCCCGGAAAACGGCTCGGACCAGGTGAAGGTCAGCGGCACGCCGTTGAGCGCGGCGGTCCCCTCGACCGACATCTCCCGACCGTCCAGGCTCAACGCCGCATCGGCGCCGGTGACGATCAGCCCGGGACCCACCGCGCCGAGCGTCGTGTCGCGCAGGTTCGCCGCCGCCGCGACGGCGACCTCCTCGAACTGCAGGTCGGCGATCAGCGGAAAGGCGAAGCGCAGCCGGGCGGACATGCTGCCGCTCGTCGCCGCAGGATCGATGCCGAAGCCCTCCATGAACCCAAGCGGCGGGCGGTCGAGCACCGACAGGGCAGCCGGGACCGGCCCCGTCACCACCGTTTCGATGTCGATCGCGTCGTCCGCCGCGGCGGTGTCGAGGCCGGTGATCGCGATGCGCGATTCCGGCACCGTCAGTGCATCGAACCGGCCGCCGCTGGTATCGATCGAGAACACGGCCGCGTCGAACCGGGCGTGCCCGTCGATGTCGGTGATCGGCGGGAGGCCGTCCAGCACGGTCAGCGTCACGCCGGTGAAGTCGATCCCGCCGTCCAGGCTCTCGACCACGACCGCCTCCAGATCGTCCGCCGGGGCGTCGAGCTCCAGGAACACCTCCGCCCGCTCGACCAGGCCGCGATTGACGTTGCGGGTCACCCACGACCGCGCGCCGCCACCCAAATCGGGCGGCCAGTAGGTGTCGAGCAGATCGACCGGCAGGCCCGAGACCTCTCCGTCCGCGGTGATCGCCAGTCGGTCCCCCCGCTCCTGCGCGACCATCCGTGCCGTCGCCATCGGCCCTCCCAGGTCGACGGTCAGCCGCTCGATCACGAAGCGCCGGTGCTCGAGGTCGGCGCCGCCGCGGGCCTCCAGGCCGGCGATGGTCAGCGGCTGGTCGTAGAGGCCGGGCACGTCGATCCGGCCCTGAGCGCCGCGGAACTGGAAATCCACGAAGTCCGGCCTGAACGAGTCGTCGACCGCCACAAGGGCGTTGCCGTGCATCGGGCTGCCGATCGCGTGGAGCGGCGCCAGCACCGGGTCCAGATCGGCCAGCGCCGCCGGGACCACGTTCTCGAACTCCACGGCGACCGTGGTCCGCGGCGCCCCGGGCCGCAGCGTCGCCGCCGCCGCCAGCCGGGCCGGCCGCCCGTCGAGCTGGAGCCCGATCGCCGCGTCCAGGTCGATCGACGGCGTCCCCTCCGCGCCGCCGGCCCGGTAAAGCGCGTCAACCCCGAGCCGCACCCGCGTGCCGCGCAGGTCGACCGTCAGGTCGAGACGGCCCGCGACGCCTTCCGGGACTCGGGTCAGGGTGATGTCGGCATCGGGGGCGTACCATTGCTGGCCCAGCGCCCGATCGTCCACGATCACCCGGCCGTCGCGGAGGGTCACCTCGCGCAGGGCCGCCATCGGCGCCTCTTCGCTCTCCGCCGGCGCCTCCAGCGCGCGCAGCAGCACGCCGACCACGTCGGGTTCCGAGCCATCGGGCTCGTCCGCCGCGGCCTCGCCCAGCTCGAAGTTCACGCTGCCGTCGGCCTCCCGGATCACTCGAACGGTAGGCCGGATCACCGTCAGCCGCCGCGGCACCAGATCCCGACGCAGCAGCGCCGGCACGGTGAACCCCACTTCCATCTCCGGAATCGCGGTGATCAGGCCGTCGTCGGGACCGCTCAGCCGCACCCCCTCCACCACCAGCGCCACCGGCCGGTCGAACCCTTGCCAGCGCAGGAGAGTGCGGTCGATGTCCAGCCGGACCGGCCCCTCCGCCATCTGTGATTCCAGGACCGGGGTCAGGGCGTCGACCTCGATCGGTCCGGCCTGCAGGCGCCACGCGACGACGGCGATCAGGATCGCGAGGCCCGCGATCACGAAGGCGACGGCTTCCAGCACGAAGCGGGCGGCGCGGCGGATCACCGGCCCCTCCGCCACACCGACGGAGCGGCGTCGCGGCCGAGGGAGCGCCGGTTGACGGTATCGGCGTCCTGGCGGAAGCTCCCCCGCCCGTCCTCGTCCTCAGCCCCGCGGAGCCTCACCGTGACCGACCTCGCCCGCACCGGCACCTGGCCCGGCCCCGCCGACGCCGACCGCGCCACGACCGGCCGCGAGCGGTGGGTCGATCGCGCCGCCGCGCTGGACGACGGCGCAATGGCGGATTTCGTGCGCCGCCTCGCCGAGGACGCCACCGCGCGGCCGGTCTTGGACGCGGTGTTCGGCAACAGCCCGTACCTGACCGAACAGATGCTCGCCGAACCGGCGTTCTTCCGCGCCGTCTTCGAAGAGGGTCCGGATCGACCGGTCCGGTCGCTGCTGGAGAGCACCTGGCGAGACGCCGACGCGGAGGCGGACACGGACCGGCTGATGGCTCGGCTGCGCGGGATGAAGCGACGCGCGGCCCTGGCCATCGCGCTGGCCGACATCGGCGGCCTCTGGCCGCTGGACCAGGTCACCGGCGCCCTTTCCGAGGTGGCGGAGACCGCATTGCGGCTCGCCGCCCGGCATCTGCTGCGGCGCCTGGCGGCGTCGGGCAAGCTGGACCTGCCCGACCCGGAGGGCGATCCCGAACGCGGGTCGGGGCTGATCGTGCTGGGCATGGGCAAGCTTGGCGGCGGTGAACTGAACTATTCCAGCGACGTCGACCTGATCGTCTTCTACGACGACGCAGTGGCCCCGGCGCCGCAGCCGGACGAGATGGGCCGGCTGTTCCTGCGCCTGACCCGCGATCTCGTCCGGATTATGGAGGAGCGGACCCGCGACGGCTATGTCTTCCGCACGGACCTGAGGCTCCGGCCCGATCCGGGGGCCACGCCGCTCGCCGTCTCGGTCACCGCAGCGGAGACCTACTACGGGTCGCTGGCGCAGAACTGGGAACGCGCGGCGATGATCCGCGCCCGGCCGGTCGCCGGCGATCGCGCCGCGGGCAAGGCGCTGCTCAACCTGCTCCAGCCGTTCGTCTGGCGCAAGAGCCTCGACTTCGCGGCGATCGAGGACATTCACGCCATCAAGCGGCGCATCCACCGCCACAAGGGCCATGGTTCGGTCCGGATCGAGGGCCACAACGTCAAGCTGGGCCGCGGCGGCATCCGCGAGATCGAGTTCTTCGTCCAGACCCAGCAGATGGTGTTCGGCGGCCGGCAGCCTCGGCTGCGCGGCCGGCGCACCCGCGACATGCTGGCCTGCCTGGCCGAGCTCGACCGGATCGACCACGCCACCGCGCGGGATCTGGATCGGGCCTACGTGTTCCTGCGCACGCTGGAACACCGGCTGCAGATGGTGGACGACCAGCAGACCCACCAGATGCCCGACGGCGCCGCCGGCGTCGACCGGATCGCGCGGTTCATGGGCTTCGACGAACCGGCGGCGTTCCGCGAGCGGCTGGGCCTCACAATGCGCCGGGTCGAGCAGGCCTATGCCCAGCTGTTCGAGGAGGTGCCCGGCCGGACGGACGTGGCCGGTCCGGATCTGGTGTTCACCGGCGCCGACGACGATCCCGACACGATCGACCGGCTGAAGGCGCTGGGCTTTGAGAATGTCGAGGCAGTGATGACGACGGTGCGCGGCTGGCTCGCCGGCCGCTACCGCGCCTGCCGGTCCGAACGGGCGCGCTCGCTGCTGTCCGGCCTGCTGCCGCGGCTGATGTCGGCGCTGGGGCGCACGCCGACGCCGGACACCGCCCTCTTCCGCTTCGACGCGTTCCTCGGCCGGCTGCCCGCTGGCATCCAGCTGTTCAGCCTGTTCCAGGCGCACCCCAACCTGCTCGACCTAGTGGCGGAAATGCTGGGCACTTCCGGCCGACTTGCCGACCAGTTGGCGGCGAGTCCGAACCGCCTGGACGCGGTGCTGGAGCCGCATTTCTTCGATGCCCTGCCTTCGGCAGACGTGCTGGAGCCGGAACTGGCGGTGCTGCTGGCGCCCGCCCGCGACTACGAGGACGTGCTGACAATCCTCCGCCGGTGGTCGAACGACCAGCGGTTCCGGGCGGGCACCCACGTCCTGCGTGGCATCACCCCCGGGGATCGGGCCGGTGTCTTCCTGTCGACTGTGGCGGAGATTTCCCTGCGCCAGCTGCTGCCGCATGTGGAGGCCGAGTTCGCCCGCCGTCACGGCCGGTTCCCGGAGGGCGGCATGGCGATTCTGGCGCTCGGCAAGCTGGGCGGGCGCGAGATGGCGATCCGCTCCGACCTCGACCTGATCGTGATCTACGACGCCGGCAACGGCGCCACCGAATCGGACGGCGCCAAGCCGCTGTCGACGACCTCCTACTATACCCGGCTGGCACAACGCCTGATCTCCGCGATCACCGCCCAGACCGCCGAGGGTCCGCTTTACGAGGTCGACATGCGGCTGCGCCCCTCGGGCAATGCCGGGCCGGTGGCGACCGGCATGATGGCGTTCGAGAAGTACCACGCGGAGAGCGCCTGGACCTGGGAGCACATGGCACTGATCCGCGCCCGCGTGATCGCCGGGCCGGTCCACCTGCGCGGTCATGTGGAGCACGTGATTCGCGACACCCTGACCACGCCGCGCGACCCGGAGAAGCTGCGCCGCGACGTGGCCGACATGCGCCGGCGCATCGAGGAGCACCACGGCGTCGCCGGCCGGCCGGGCGCCCTGTGGCAGGTCAAGTATATCCGCGGCGGCCTGGTCGACGTGGAGTTCGCGGCCCAGTACCTCCAGCTGCGCAACGCCCCCGCCCACCCGGAGATGTTGAGCCCTAACACCTGCACGGCGCTGGATCGGGCGGCCCAGGCCGGGGTGCTCGACCGCGCCGCCGCCGACGATCTGATCGCCGCGCATCGCCTCGCCCAGCGGATCCAGAGCTTCCTCAGGCTGACCCAGGGCGACGCGCCGTTCGACCCGGACGCCGCCGTCGCCGGCCTGCGCGAAGGCCTTGCCCGCGCCTGCTTCCCCGACCGGGAGCCGACCGACGACCTGGACGCCCTCGGGCGGGACGTGGCGGCGGTGTTCGACGCGGCGTATGGGAGGTTCGGGGAGATCGTGGACCGGACCGCCGGTCCGACATGACGGAGTCTCGGCTGGCGGGGGCGGCGGATTGTCGGACCGCCGCTTCGCTTCGGTCCGACCTGCGGCCTTGCCATCCGGCACCGGCCGCAACATGTTGTCGCTGCCGCGCGCCGCGGCGCCCGTTCCCGTCCGATCACAAGGAGAAGCGTCGATGACCGTCGAGGTTGGCCAGCCCGCGCCCGATTTCACCCTGCCCACCGCCGGCGGCGGGGAGGTCAGCCTGTCCGCGCTGAAGGGCAAGAAGGTCATCATCTACTTCTACCCGAAGGCCGACACCCCCGGCTGCACCAAGGAATCCTGCGGCTTCAACGACGCCCTGCCCGATTTCTCCGGCGCCAACGCCGAGATCGTCGGCATCTCCAAGGACCCGGTCGCCAAGCTGGACAAGTTCGCCGGCAAGTACGGCCTGACCTTCACCCTCGCCTCCGACGCCGAGTCGGACGTGACCGAGCGCTTCGGCAGTTGGGTCGAGAAGTCGATGTACGGCAAGACCTACATGGGCATCGACCGCTCGACCTTCCTGATCGGCGAGGACGGCACGGTCCAGGCGGTCTGGCGCAAGGTCAAGGTCCCCGGCCATGTCGAGGCCGTGCTGGCCGCGGCGAAGGGGTCACAGCGCCCGGCAGCGCAGTCTCCTGGCGTCGGCGCCCCGGCTAGTAGGTCCCGCTGGCCAGCGCAACCACCAGCAGGAACAGGACGAACGCGCCGACCACAAGGCCGGCCGTCGTCTTGAGGAAGCGGCGCACCGGGCGGAACAGAATCGCGGCCAGCCCGAGGACGAGCAGGATCTGGAACAGGCCCATCGGGCGGAGGCTCCGGCGCTTCTTGGGACGGACGCGGGACCATCGCGCGCCGTCCGGCGCCGGTCAAGCAAGCTCCAGGGTCACCGCCCCCAGCGCCTCGATCTCCACCTCCACCGCGGCGGCGCCGTGGAGCCAGTGCGGCGGGCAGAGGCTGCCCAGCGTCACCATCTGCCCGGCCGCCAGCGTCTCGCCGCGATGGGCGGCGTGATTGGCGAGCCAGGCCAGGACGGTCATCGGATCGCCCAGGATGTCGGCCCCCAGGCCCCGGCCGACCTCCTTGCCGTCGACCCGCATCGCCCCGGCCAGCGCCGCCAGCCCCCTGGCCGGCACGTCATGCTCGATCCCCAGCACGACCGCCGAATGGAAGAAGCCGTCGGCGATCAGGCTGGCCACGTCGACGGTGCGGAAGTCCGCCCAGCGGGCATCGACCAGCTCGATCGACGCCATCGCCGCCTGAACTGCCTTGCCGACGACGCGCTCGGTGAACGGCGCCTCCTCGGGCGGCAGGTCGGCGCCCAGGCGGACGGCGATCTCGCACTCGACCCCCGGGTTGAGGAAGTCCTTTCGCGCCAGCCGCGCCGGACCCCAATGGCAGTCGCGCGCCAGCACCTTGCCGGCCGCAGGTTCGGGAATGCCGAGGTATTTCTGCATCGCCGCGGAGGTGGAGCCGATCTTCCACCCGACGACCGGCCCGTCACCCGCTGCCGCCAACCGCGCGACCGCCGCGTCCTGCGCCGCATAGGCCTCCGCCAGGTCGACCGGGCGGAGATCCGCCGGCAGCGCCTCCAGCGGCTGCGGCGCCCGGCGATGGCGGGCAAGCAGGTCGGCGAGCCGGTCGAGCGCAGCGGAGTCCATGGGCATTCCCCTATCGTCTGATGAATTGTACGCTGCGCAGGCCGGGTTGAGCATCAGCGAAACCCGACAGCCGACTGCAACGCCCGCGCCGGGTTCCTCTCGGGTCGACCCGGCCTGCGCACCGGCCGGAGAGCCCCCATGTCGGGATTCCCTTCGGTCAACCCGACCCGCGGATCCTCAACGGCCAGAATAATCGGAGGAACCACCCATGTCCCCGCTGTTCAGCCTCGACGGCAAGGTGATCCTGGTGACCGGCGCATCGCGCGGGCTCGGCTGGGCGATGGCCGAGGCACTGGCGCAGGCCGGCGCGATGGTCGTGCTCAACGGCCGCGATCCGGAAACCTTGCGGTCGCGGGCGGAGGCGCTGCGCGGCAACGGCTGGGGCGCGGATGCCGAGGCGTTCGATGTGACCGACGAGGCCGCGGTCACCCGCGCCATTCCGGCGATCGCAGAGCGTCACGGTCGGCTCGACGGACTGATCGCCAATGCCGGCGTGCAGCACCGCCGCCCCCTCGCCGAGTTCGAGACGGCCGATTTCGAGCGCGTCGTGAAGACCAATCTGGAGGCGCCCTTCGTCCTCGCGCGCGAGGCGTCGAAGGTGATGGCCCGCCAGGGTGGCGGGCGGATCGTCAACACCGCCAGCGTGATGGGCCCGCTCGGCCGGGCGACGATCAGCGCCTATGTGGCCTCGAAGGGCGGCGTCGCCTCGCTGACCCGCGCGCTCGCGGTCGAACTGGCGCCCCAGGGAATCCAGGTCAACGCCATCGCGCCGGGCTTCTTCGCCACCGAGATGAACACCGCGCTGACCCAAGACGCCGAGTTCACCCGCTTCATCGAGCGCCGCACGCCGATGGCCCGCTGGGGCCGGCCGGAGGAGATCGCGGGCGCCGCCGTCTTCCTGATGAGCGACGCCGCCAGCTACGTCACCGGTCACGTGCTCTTTGTCGACGGCGGATTGACGGTTCAGGTATAGGTCCTTCAGGGACGTCGCGTCTGCGCGCCGGTTCTCCCTCCCCGCTCGCGGGGAGGTGCCCGGCCGCAGACCAGGCGGTAGGGCGGGCGCGAAGCGCCCAAGAGCATCGGCGGTGGAGAGGGCGCATCGGCGGGCTTCGCCCGCCGCCCCCAGTCCGGCTTCGCCGGACAGTCCCCCGTGGCATGGGCGTGAAGGGCCCCGGCCTACGGCCCGCCGCCCCCTACTCCTTCACCGCGCCGGTCATGCTGGCGACGTAGTGCTCAACGAAGAACGAATAGAGGATCGCCACCGGCAGCGAACCCAGCAGGGCGCCCGCCATCAGCGAGCCCCAATGGTAGACGTCGCCTTCCACCAGCTCGGTGATCACGCCGACCGGCACCGTCTTGTTCTCCGAGGAGGAGATGAAGGTCAGGGCATAGATGAACTCGTTCCAGCTCAGCGTGAAGGCGAAGATGCCGGCCGAAATTAGACCCGGCACTGCCAGCGGCAGCAGGATCTTGACCAGGATCTGCAACCGGCTGGCGCCGTCGATCAGGGCGCATTCCTCCAGCTCGTAGGGGATCGAGCGGAAATAGCCCATCAGCAGCCAGGTACAGAACGGGATCAGGAAGGTCGGATAAGTGAGGATCAGCGCCCACTTCGAATCGAACAGCCCGTACTTGAAGACGATCGTCGCCAGCGGGATGAACAGGATCGAGGGCGGCACCAGGTAGGCCAGGAAGATCCCCATGCCGACGAAGCGCGACCCGGTATAGCGCAGCCGCTCGATCGCATAGGCCGCGCAGACCGCGCAGAACAGCGAAATGAACGTCGCCACCACCGAGATCAGCATGGTGTTCCACAGCCAGGCCGGATAGCTGGTCTGGAACAGCAGCCGCTCGATGTTCGCCAGCGTCGGCTTGACCACCCAGAACGGAGAGAAATCCCTATAGTTATAGAGCTCTTCGTTCGACTTCAGGGCGGTGATCGTCATCCAATAGAACGGGAACAGCAGCACGATCACGAAGATGATCAGCGGAATGTAGATCGTGACCCAGCGACGCGGCAGCGACACCAGGTAGTCGGTGCCGGTGGTCTCGACCTCGCTCTCCGTCTTGTCGGACTTGCGGAACAGGGCCATGGGCGGAAGCTCTCCTCGGCGTCGGGCAGCGGTCAGTCGCGGCCGCCGTGCTGCCAGCGCCGGCGCTGGAGCCCGAAATAGCTGAACATGATGGCGGCGAGCAGGAACGGGATCATCGCCACCGCGATCGCCGCGCCCTCGCCCAACTGGCCACCGGGGATCGCGCGCTGGAAGCTGAGCGTCGCCATCAGATGCGTCGCGTTGAGCGGGCCGCCGCGGGTCAGCACGTAGATCAGCTGGAAGTCGGTGAAGGTGAACAGCACCGAGAACGTCATCACCACCGCGATGATCGGGGTCAGCATCGGGAAGGTGATGAAGCGGAAGCGCTGCCACGGGCTGGCCCCGTCGATCGTCGCCGCCTCGTAGAGCGAGGGCGGAATTGTCTGGAGCCCCGCCAGCAGCGTGATCGCGACGAACGGGATGCCCCGCCAGACATTGGCGATGATCACGCTGGCCCGCGCCATGCCGGGATCGCCCAGGAAGTCGATGTATTGGTCGATCAGCCCCAACTCGACCAGCGACCAGGAGATGATCGAGAATTGCGGGTCGTAGATCCACCAGAACGCGATCGCCGAGAGCACGGTCGGCACGATCCAGGGCAGCAGCACGATGGCGCGCAGGAAGGCCTTGAACGGCAGGTGATGGTTCAAGAGCAGCGCCAGCCACATGCCGAGCGCGAACTTGAAGATGCTGGCGACCACCGTGTAGAGGAAAGTATTGAAAACGGCGAGCCAGAAGACCGAATCGGCGAACAGCCACTCGTAGTTCTCGAAGCCGATGAACACGCCGGGCCGGCCGATCGTCGTGTTGGTCATGCCCAGCCAGACGCCCAGGCCCAGCGGATAGGCCAGGAAGGCGAGCAGGATCGCTGCCGCCGGCAGCATGAAGAGAAACGCGAGCACCGCCCGATTGTTGAAGATCGTGTCGCGCCAGCCGACGGCATAGGGCGGCGGCGCCGCACGCTCGCGGCCCTTCGCCTTGGCCTGGACCGTGGTCATCTGCATCTCCCCCCGCGAGGCCCGCCGTCACGGGCCGGGCGGGCGGGCAAGAGCCCGCCCGCCCGGCCCGACCGTCCGATCAGACGCGGTAGTACCGCTCCGCCCGGCGTGCCGCCTTCTCCGCCGCCTCCTGCGGCGTCGACTGGCCCGATGCGGCCTCGGCGAACATGTTGACGACGATGTAGTCCGCCATCGCCGCCGCGGAGGCATAGCCCAGGTCGCCGGCGTAGCCGTTCCACAGCATGTTCTTCACCGTGTCGCGATAGGGCGTGTGCTTCGGGTCGGACGTCCACACCGGGTTCGACTCGTAGGCGCGCAGCGGCTGGGTGATGTAGCCGATCGCCGCCTGCTGCCACGGCTCGTACTGCTCCCTCTCCCACATGAAGCGCAGGTATTCCTTCGCCGCGTTGGGATAGGGCGAGTAGTCGAACAGCATCGCCTGGGTGAACAGGTGCAGCTCGGTCGGCCGGCCGACCGGGCCGATCGGCATGTTGGCGTGCTGGATGTCCTCGGCCATCGCCTGGACCGCCGGATCCTCCGACGTCTTGGCGGCGTAGTAGACCGAGATGCCGTTCGCCGTGGCGCTGATCTCCCCGGCCAGGAACGCCTTGTTGTTGTTGCTGTCGAGCCAGCTGAGCGTGCCGGGGATGAAGGTGGAATAGAGCTCCTTGACGTATTCCAGCGCGGCCACCGTCTCGGGGCTGTTCAGCACGACGTTGTTGTCCTCGTCGACCATCCGGCCGCCGAACGCCCACAGGAAGGTGTGGGTCCAGGTGTTGCCGTCGCCGACCGCGTTGCCCAGCGCGAAGCCCGGCGGATGACCGTTCTCGGCCAGCCCCTTGCACGCCGCCAGGAAGCCGTCGGTGTCCTCCGGCATCGTCTCGAAACCAGCTTCCTCCAGCCAGCTCTGGCGATAGACGATGCAGTTGCCGGCCGCGCCCAGCGGCAGGCCGATCCAGCGGCCGTCCTTCTTGCCGTAGCGCTCGCACACCGGGTACCAGCCGTCGTACTTGCCGCCGAGGTACTCGGCGAGGTCGGTCAGGTCGACCAGCTTGTCCGGATACTGGTGCGGGTCGTCGAACCAGCCGATGATGACGTCAGGGCCCGAACCCACATTGGCGGCGACCGCCGCCTTCGGCCGGACGTCTTCCCAGCTTTCGCTGTCGACCCGTACCGGGACGCCGGTCTGCTCGGTGAACTTGGCGGTGTTCGCCATCCAGAGGTCTTCGTCGCCCTGGACGAAGCGGCTCCAGCGCAGAACACGCAGCTCGGCGCCCTCCTCGGGCGTGAAGCTCATGCCGTCCTGCGCCCGGGCACCGCCCCGGACGAGGCCGGCCCCCAGCGCGCCGGCGGCCACGCCGGCAGAAGTCTGGAACAGTTTGCGTCGCGTGATGCCCATGGTTCGGCTTTCCTCCCGATGATTGGGGCGGGGGCCCCTCCGATCGGGCCCCTTGCCCGGTTCGGTCCGCCGGCGCCGGGCGCCGGACGGACCCGGTGACGGCGCCGCCGGCTAGAGCCGGTTGCCGGACGCCGCATCGAACAGGTGCACGTGCTCCGGCCGGGGGGCGAGGCGAATCGCCTCGCCGGGGCGGAACATGTGGCGCTGGTCGAAACTGGAGCAGACCTCCACGCCGGCCAGGCGCGAGAACACCAGGGTGTCGGCGCCGGTCGGCTCGACCACCAGCACCTCCGCCGGAACGCCGCCGCCGTCGGGCGCGAGGTCCAGGTGCTCCGGCCGGATGCCGACCACCACCGCATCGCCGTCGCGCGCCGCGACTTCGGCCGGGGCCGGCAGGACGACGCCGTCGTCCACCACGACCTCCACCCCGTGGGCGCCACGCCGCGCCGTGCCCTCGACGAAATTCATCGCGGGCGAGCCGATGAAGCCGGCGACGAACCGGTTGGCCGGCCGGTCGTAGAGCTCCAGCGGACCGCCGATCTGCTCGACCCGGCCGTCGTGCATGACGACGATCTTGTCGGCCATGGTCATCGCCTCGACCTGGTCGTGGGTGACGTAGATCGAGGTCGTGGTCAGACGCTGGTGCAGCGCCTTGATTTCGGTGCGCATCTGGACCCGCAGCTTGGCGTCCAGGTTGGACAGCGGCTCGTCGAACAGGAACACCTGCGGGTCGCGCACGATCGCGCGCCCCATGGCGACGCGCTGGCGCTGGCCGCCCGAGAGCTGGCGCGGATAACGGTCGAGATAGGGGGTCAGCCCCAGGATGTTCGCCGCCTCTTCCACCCGCTCGCGCACGAGGCTGTCCTCCGCCTTCCTCAGGCGCAGGCTGAACGCCAGGTTTTCGCGCACCGTCATGTGCGGGTAGAGCGCGTAGTTCTGGAACACCATGGCGATGTCGCGCTGCTTGGGCGGCACCATGTTGACCACCCGGCCGCCGATCGAGATCTCGCCGCCGGTGATCTTCTCCAGCCCGGCGATCATGCGCAGAAGCGTGGACTTGCCGCAGCCCGACGGGCCGACCAGCACGCAGAATTCCGAATCGCCGATATCGATGTCGACGCCGTGCAGCACTTCGACCGAGCCGAAGGACTTGCGCGCGCCGCGGATTTCAACGGACGCCATGGACCTCCCCTTCCGAAGCGTCTGCGCCGTGACCGCCCGGAGGGGTCCGGCGCGTTTTTTGTTCATATGATGATAAACCGATCTTGGAGCGATTGGCCACACACTTACACAACAGGGCGCAGGAATCGAACGCGATTGGATCATTCGAAATCATCAACTCTCGATTGACGATACAGCCCAGATTGCGTATCATTCTTACCCGTAGCACCTATTGCGCGTGAAGCGGAGCCTCCTGATGCTGCTGATGATCGACAACTACGATTCGTTCACGTGGATGCTGGTGCAGTATTTCCGCGAGCTGGGCGAGGAGGTGGTGGTCCGCCGGAACGACGAGATCGACACCGACGGCATCCTGGCGCTGAAGCCCGACCGGCTGTGCATCTCCCCCGGCCCCAGCAATCCGGACAACGCCGGCGTGTCGTGCGACGCGATCCGCATCCTGGCAGGCATGGTGCCGATCCTCGGCGTCTGCCTCGGCCACCAGTGCATCGCCAGCCTGTACGGACACCCGGTCGTGCGGGCCCGCCGGGCGATACACGGCAAGACGTCGGTGATCCGCCACGACGGCCGATCGCTGTTCGCCCGGATGCCGGAGCGGTTCACGGTCACGCGCTATCACTCGCTGATCGTCGAGGACCAGGACCTGCCCGAATGCCTTGCCGTCACCGCCTGGACCGAGGATGCGGAGGGCGGCCGCGACGAAGTGATGGGGCTGCGCCACAGGGACCTGCCGATCGAGGGGGTGCAGTTCCATCCCGAATCGGTGGTGACTGAACACGGCCACCAGATGCTGCGCAATTGGCTGGAACAGGGCTCGCTGCACTGAGGTGGCTGCCCCGACGTCCCTCCCGTCCCGAGACCGATCGAGAGGCCATGAGCACCGATAGCGAAGCCCGCGCCATCGGCCGGATGACCGGCGCCGGTGACCACTCCGACTGGATGGACCAGCTCCAGCGCAAGCGCGAACCGGGGCCGCGCAGCCCGTTCCATCACGTGGTGCCCCCGGGCGCCGGGACCGGCACCGTGGCGGTCCACGCCGGCACCTACGAGGACCGGGTGACCGGCGCCGTCGGAACTCCGATCTTCCAGACCACGACGTTCAAGTTCTCCGATGCCAGCTACGACGCCTTCTTCGAAGGCGTCACCCGCGACGTGCCGATCTACACCCGCTACGGCAATCCGGCGCAATGGAGCGTGCAGGAGAAGATCGCCGCCCTGGAAGGCGCCGAAAGCGCCATGGTGTTCTCATCGGGCATGGCGGCGATCGCCACGACGGTCACGGCGCTGACCAATGCCGGCGGCCACATCGTCACCTCCTACGACGTCTACGGCGGGACCTACAACCTGATGCGCGACGACATGCATCAGCTGGGTCGCGACGTGTCGTTCGTGGAGCCGACGGACGTGTCGGCGATCGAGGCGGCGATCCGCGACGACACCCAGATGTTCCTGTTCGAGGGGCTGACCAACCCTCTTATGAAGGCCCTGCCCATCACCGAGATCGCGGCGCTGGCGAGCGCGAACAACATCCTCCTCGTGATCGACAACACGTTCCTGACGCCGGTCTGCTCCCGCCCGCTCGCGCTGGGCGCCGACATCGTGATCCACAGCGCCACCAAGTACCTCAACGGCCACAGCGACCTGACCGCCGGGGTCGCCTCGGGCAGCCGCAAGTTCGTCGATCGGATCTGGGCGCAGATGCTGCGCTTCGGCGGCAGCCTCGAGCCGTTTTCCTGCTTTCTTCTGGAACGCGGACTGAAAACCCTGCACCTCCGGATGCGCCAGCATGCCGCCAACGCGACGGCAATAGCCGCGGCGCTCGACCGCCACCCCGGGATCGCCCGGGTCTACCACCCGTCGCTGCCCGACTACGACTGGAAGCAGCCGGCGGCTGTCCTCTGTCCGGACGGTCTCTACGGCGGCATGGTCAGCTTCGAGGTGGCCGGCGGCAACCCGGCCGCGCTGAAGGTGATGGACGCGCTGAAGCTGCCCCGGGTCGCGACCAGCCTCGGCGGCGTCGAATCCCTGGTCAGCATGCCGTTCAACACCTCGCATAGCTCCCTTACCGAAGCGCAGCGCGGGCTGGTCGGCATCCGGCCGGGACTGATCCGACTGTCCTGCGGCATCGAGGAGCCCCACGACCTGATCGCCGACCTCGCGCAGGCGCTGGACGCCGTCTGAGCGTCCGGCCGCTGTCCTCCCCTCCCCACCTCTCGCCCGCCCGACCGGAGCCCGATCATACGCCATGAAGAACGGGGTCAACATCGCCGGCATCAGCGAACTCGCCCACGAGGTCCGCGAACAGCCGGAGGAAGGCCAGTTCCGCTACCGCGCCCGCGCAAGCTGGCAGCCGGCGGGAGGATACGAGATCCAGATCCTGCCGGTGCTGGTCGGGACCGTGAAGGCGCCCCGCCGGTTCCGGATGAAGCTCGCCGACGGCTCGCGGGCGGCCGCCACGACCGCGCCGGCCGACGGCGGACGGTTCGAGCCGGAGGAACTCGCGATGGCCGGCCTCGGGGCATGCGCGATGCTCACCTTCCTTAGCGGCTGCACGACGCGGGGCCTGGCCATCACCACGCTGGAACTCGACATCGGGGGCCTGCTGCGTTCGGCGACCGACAACCGGCCGGGGGGCGGCCGGCTGACCGACCTCTCCTATGCGGTCCGGCTGAATGCCGAAGGCAAGGGGGAACAATTCGGCGAGATCGCCGAGGCGCTGTCGGCGCACAGCCCCAACCACCGGACCCTGGTCGAACCCAATCCGGTCGATGCGCGGCTGGGCGACGCCACGCCGGTCGACCCTGACGACGCTCCGGTCCCCGTCGCCGAGACGGGCACGCCGCACAAGGTCGCGATCGTCTGGGACTACGGTTTCCAGATCCGGGCCCGGCTGCCCGGCCCCGAAGGTGGGTCGCAGCGCTGGCTGCAGATCGACCAGCCCAAGCAGATCGGCGGCATCGACAAGGGGCCCAATCCACAGGAATACCTCCTGGCAGGCATGGCCGCGAGCGTGCTGCGTGGCTTCGTCGAGCTGGCGCAGGCGCAGGAACTCGATCCCTCGGGCTGCGCGGTCGTTGCCGCCGGACGGGTCGACATTCGCGGCATGCTGGGGGTCGGCGACGACATCCCGGTCAAGGTCCAGGATCTCGGCTGTCGGCTCGACACCCCGGTCGATTTCCCCCGCGGCCCGGCCGAAGAGCTGCTGCGCGAGGCGTTCCGCCGCTCCTCGGTCCGCGCGCTGATCGCCGACGCCAACGCCGTTCGAATCGCCGTGAACGGGGCAGGCGCGGAGATCTGCGACTTCGTCAGCGCCTCCTGACCGCCAATCCTGTTGCGCGTCGGATGCCGCGCGTCCCTCCTTTCGGACGGGCCATTCGCACTGGAGTCCAGGGCCAATCGCATACCGGGCACTTGCCAAATAAGTTTCTAAAGAAACTATTTTTCAGCCGTGGCTTTATAGCGGAACAATAGTTGTTAATTTCTCGGACACGCTTTTTAGGCGTATTCCGCACCCGCGAAACCCGGTACATTCTACCCGTGCCCCGAGTTAAATCCGCGATTTATGCACTCGATAGCGTGACGTCCCTTCCAGACCAGGGAGCCGATCGTGGCCGACGGAACCGTTCCCGCCGCCTCGCCGACCTCCGTCGCACCCTCCGGTGACGACGCCGGGGTCGATGACACCCAGGCCGGCGCGGACGTCACGGCCGCAGTCGCCGACATCTGGTCGGCGCTCCTGAAGGTCCCGCGCGGCGAAATCGGCCCCACAAGCCACTTCTTCCGTCTCGGCGGCTATTCGCTGCTGGCGCTCCAGTTCGTCGACCGGCTGCAGACCGAGCTGGGTCTGGAGGTCGACATCGCCCTGGTGCTCGGCAATCCGGTGCTGGCCGACTTCGTGGCCGCCCTGCCGGCCGTCGATGGCGCCGGCGATCTGGAGGAAGGTGAGCTGTGAGCGCGGATGCCTTGATCGACGACCTCGAAGGGCGGGGCGTCCGGCTGTTCCTCGACGGGGGTCGGCTGCGGTTCAAGGCGCCCGGCGGCGTGATGACCGACGCGGTGAGGGCCCGGATCTCCGAACGGCGCGACAGCATCATCGCCGCCCTGAAGGAACGGCGGAGGACTGGACCGGAGGTCGTCGCCGATCCGACCGCCCGCCACGCGCCGTTCCCGCAGACCGACCTGCAGCAGGCCTACTGGGTCGGCGAGGAAGGGCTCTACAAGCTCTCCACCCCGGCCTTCCTGCACCACGAATGGGCGGTACCGGCACTCGACGCCGCTGCGCTGGAGAAGGCGCTGTCGGTGGTGGCGCGACGGCATGAGATGCTGCGCGTCGTGCCTCGGGACGACGGCAGCCAGGCCGTACCGCCGGAGGTCACGCCCATACCGCTGACCATCGAGGACCGGCGCGGACTGGACTCGCAGACCGCCGAGGCGGCGCAGGCCGAACGGCGCTCGACGATCGATCGACACCTCTCCCCGATCGATGGCGGCGCCCAGTTGACGGTCGTGGCCGATCGCTACGACGACGGCTGGCGCGTTCATCTGCTGATGCGCCTCTTCGTGTTCGACGGCCGGTCGCTCGACATCCTCGGCGCCACGCTGGCCGAGGCTCTGGCGAGCGGAGCGGATCCGGCCGAGGCGGCGCCGCAGGACCTGAGCTATGCAGACTGCCAGCGGGCGATCGCCGCCTTTCGCGATGCGCCGGCCTGGCGCCGGGCCTGGGACTACTGGGCGGCACGGGCGGACAGCCTGCCCGGGGCGCCGGAGCTGCCGGTCGCCGAGGGCGATCGCGTCCCCGGCCGATCGCGGTTCGGCCGCCGCCAGGTCCGCCTCGACGGCGACGCGTGGACGGCGCTGGAGGCCGGCGCCCGCGGGCACGGTCTGTCGATCAACGCGGTCCTGGCAAGCGCCTACGCCGAGAGTCTGCGCCGGTGGTCGGCCGGCGACCGGTTCTGCATCAACGTCATGTCCGCCCGGCGCCCGGGCGGGCACCCCCAGGTCGCCCAGGTGCTGGGCAACTTCGGCTCGACTCTGCTCCTGGAGGTTCCGGAAGGCACGGGCAGCTTCGCCGAGCGGACGGCGCGGCTGCAGGCACAGCTGCACGCCGACATGACCCACGCCGCAGTGTCGGGGATCGAGGTGGCGCGCGCGCTGCGGCGCGGTGCGGCCGACCCCGACCGCCCGGCAGCGCCGGTCGTGTTCGCCAGCGGTCTCGGCCTTGGCACGGCCGCCGACGACAGGCCGACGCTGGAGCGGCTGGGCTGGCGCCGGCTTCACGGCAGGATGCACACGCCGCAGGTCTGGCTGGACCACCAGGTCTACCCGGAGAACGAGGACATCGTCCTCAACTGGGACTATGCCGAAGGCGTGTTCGCGGACGGCGTGGTGGATGGACTGGTCGATGCCTGGGGCGACCTGATCGACCGGCTGCGCCGCGACGAAACGGCGTGGCGGAACGACCGGCCGCTCCGGCTTCCGACGCCCCAGCTGGCGCCGCGGCGGCGCGCCAACGCGACCGAAGGGCGCCCGGCGCAGGGGCGGCTGGCCGACCGGTTCGAAGCGGTTGCCCTGCCGAACGCTGCCCGGCCGGCGCTGATTGCCCCGGACCGCACCCTCTCCTATGCCTCGCTGGAGCGCCTGACCGCCCGCTTGGCGGCCCGCCTGCAGGACCTGGCGCTCGATCGCGACGATCTGATCGGCGTCGCGGCGCCCAAGGGCTGGCGTCAGATCGCCGCGACGCTCGCAATCGCCCGCTCCGGAGCCGCCTATCTGCCGATCGGCAGCACCCTGCCGGTCCTGCGCAAGGCCCACTTGATCGCCGCCAGCGGCGCCCGCGCCGTGCTGGCCGAGGGCGACTCGCTGAAGGGCGTGGACGTGCCGGCGGGCGTGGTCGCCCTGGACCTCGACGAGGCGCTGGCCGCTGGAGACCCCGGCCCGGCGCCTCGGGTGGTCAACCCGGCCGGCGACGGCGACCTTGCCTACGTCATCTACACCTCCGGCTCGACCGGGACGCCGAAGGGCGTGGCCATCGAGCACAAGGCTGCGATGAACACCATCGACGACTGCATCGCTCGCTTCGGCCTGGGGCCGGAGGACCGGGTGATCCAGCTGTCGGCACTGAATTTCGATCTGTCGGTCTACGACATCTTCGGCGCGCTCGGCACCGGCGCGGGCCTGGTGATCCCGCCGCCGTCGTCGAGCCCGGACCCGGAGGGCTGGGCCGAGTGCGTCGCCCGCCACCGGGTGACGGTCTGGAACTCCGTCCCGGCCTTGATGGACATGACGCTGGAGGCCCTGGGCGACCGGGCGGCCGAGCGGCTCGCCAGCCTGCGCCTGGTCATGCTGAGCGGTGACTGGGTACCGCTGGGCCTGCCGGACCGACTGCGCGCCGCGGTGCCCGGGGTCCGGCTGATCGCGCTGGGCGGGGCGACCGAGACCTCGATCTGGTCGAACTGGTTCGAGGTCGAGCGCGTCGAGCCGGGCTGGGCGAGCATCCCCTATGGCGTGCCGCTGACCAACCAGCGCTTTCACGTGCTGGACGGCGACCTGGAGCATCGGCCGGTCTGGGTGCCGGGCGACCTCTATATCGCCGGCGACGGGCTGGCGCGGAACTACCACCGCGACCCGGAGCGGACCGCCGCATCTTTTTTCGATCACCCGGTGACCGGCGAGCGGCTCTACCGCACCGGAGACAAGGGCCGCTACCGTCCGGACGGGCTGCTCGAGTTCCTCGGACGCGACGACGGACAGGTCAAGATCCGCGGCTTCCGGATCGAGTTGGGGGAGATCGAGGCGGCGCTGGCCCGCGCGCCCGGCGTGCGCCGCGGCGTCGCCGTGGTCCGCGCCAGCGGCGGCGACCGCCGGGTGGCCGCCTTCGTGGTCGCCGACGAAGGCCGGGCGGTCGATCTGGCCGACCTGCGCCGGTCGCTGGAGGAACGGCTCCCGGACTACATGGTACCGGCGACGATCGACGTGCTCGACGCATTGCCGGTGACCGCCAACGGCAAGATCGACCGCAAGGCTCTGGTCGAGCGAACGCCGGCCGAGGCGACCGACGCCATCGCCGCCCGCGTCGCCCCCCGCGACACCTTCGAGCAGGCGCTGCACGCGCTTTGGGCGGACCTCCTGGGCACGCCGGCTTTCGGCGTCACCGACGACTTCTTCGCACTCGGCGGCACCTCACTGACCGCCGTTCGGCTGATGAACCGCATCGCCGAGGCTCACGGCACGCGCCTCGCCCTGCCGACCCTGTTCCGCGCCGGCACCGTGGCGGCGCAGGCGGCGTTGCTGCGCGAGCGGAAATCGGACGCCGCGCCGGCCGACGAGAGCCCGGCCGTCGTGCCGATCCGGCCGGGATCCGCCGACGCGCCGCTGGTGCTGCTGGTTCATCCGGTCGGCGGCAACGTCCTGTGCTACCGAGGCCTTGCCGACCGCCTTGCGGCGGACCGCCGGACCGCCGCCGCACAGATCGTCGGCCTGCAGTCGCCGGGCACGGGAGCCGACCGCACCATCGACGGCCTGGCCCGCGGCCATGTCGCCGCCCTGGTCGAGGCATTCGGGCCTGAAGGCCTTGCCGACCGGCCCGTGGTCGCGGCCGGCTGGTCGCTGGGCGGCGTGGTCGCAACGGCCATGGCCCGCCTGCTGGAGGAGACGGACGTGGCCGTGGCCGGCGTCGTGCTGGTCGACAGCTGGACCGGCGCACCGGACGCCGCGGGCGATCACGACGGCGCCGAGGCGCTGACCGGCTTCTTCACGGACTTCTGCGCCGGCCGGCCGCTGCCGGCGGGCGTGTCGGAGGCGGCGGCCCTGCCGGCCGGCCGTCGGGTGCCGGCGGCGCTGGAGGCGGTCGTGGCGGCCGGCCTCGTCGCCGCCGACCTGGATCCGGCGGAGATCGCCCATCTCTATGCCGAATACCGAGCGAACTACACCGCGCTGATGCGTCACGTCCCGAGCGTCCCCGCAGCGCCGACGACCTATTTCCGCGCGACCGGCACGCCGTCCGACCGGTTCCCCGGGCTGGTGCCGTTGCCCGAGCGCGTGGCGGATCTACCGGGTTTCGGGAGGATGGCTGCCATCCCCCTCGACGCCGACCACTTCACGGCGATGCAGCCACCGGCCCTCGACACCGTTGCGGCCGCCATAGCCGAAACCGCCGGCGCACGCCGCCTGGCGACGGCGTAGCGGTCGGAAGGCGGGTCGGCATGGAACGGGATCGTCCGGATATACAACTAAAGACTGATTTTGTCGATTGCCGAACCTCCAAAAACGACGACCTTTAGCGAGGAAAGGGAAGCATCATGTCCATCGACGCTCTGGATCGCCAGGATATCTCGGCCGTCCGTTCGGCGCCGCTCACTGCCCGTGAAGTCCTGGGCCACGACATGTGGGACCGGGTGCGCCGGGCGATCGCTCACGAGCCGTTCCGCAGGCTCAGCCACGACCCCGAGGTGACGGTGCCCAACGGCATGCTGTGCCAGTCGATGCATGTGGGCGGTTTCGTAGGCGACAGGCGGCCGATCCTCGGCGGCAAGAAGAGCCAGTACTACCTGCACAGCCTGCCCACCGCGAAGGCGGAGATCGACACGCTGCTCGACCTGGGCGTCCGCTCGGTCTACCTGCAGCTCCAGACCGAGCGTGCGGACAAGCCCTACTACGCAATCATCGACGAGTTCGCTCGGGTGGTGCGGGACCTGCGCGAGACCTTCGGCCGCGACCTGACCATCGCGGTCGACCCGCAGGGAATCTGCATGGGCAAGGATCTGCGGTGGGGCGCCCGTGACTCAGAAGGGCGGATCGATCCGGAACTCACGCTGGACATCCTGGCCGAGGCGGCCTTCCGCATGGCCCAGGCCGGCATGGACGCGTTCACGGTGATCGGTCGCGCCAACTACGAGGCCGCCGTGGCCCGCCGGGCGATCGACCTCCACGACCCGGCGATTGAGCTGTGGTCGTTCTCGACCAACTCCGAGACGCCAAACGCCTATTTCGACGTGACCGCCTATGACGTCGCCAAGGCCCAGACCGGCCAGAAGATCATCGTCGGCAACACGGTCGAGATGGTGATCCGGGGCCTGATGGACGTCGTCGAAGGCGTCGACGTAATGCTCCAGAAGCCGGTGGAGAACATCTACATCCTCTCGACGATGCGCGATCTGCTCGACGGCCGCCTGGACCTGACCGAGCTGCTCGGCCGGGAGCGGGTGCAGAAGCTCGCAGCCGACAATCCGGTCCTGTTCGAGGGCGACGTGTTCTCGACGGCGGAGGCCAAGGCGCGCCTCGCCAGGGCCGGGATCGGGTCCTACGAGGTCTCCGGCACCTATTCGATCTTCAAGATGGTCGAGGATACCTACAGCGACCCGCTGACGGTGGCGATGCTCGACGAGCTCTACCGCAACGCGCTGGCGGCAGGCGGCGACCGCATGAAGCGGCTGGTGGGCCGCAACATGCTGTGGTTCGCGGAGACGCGCAAGCGTCTGGGCATGTGACATCCGGCGGCGGGCACCGGGCCCGCCACCGCGCCTGGCCGCCCGCTGCGCTCCGGCTCTCCACCCCGTCCCGTCCCCTCCCCCGACCCGCTTCGAGGAGAGCGTCCATGACCCGTCCCCGGAATGCCGCCGCGCTGCCCGTGTTCGCTGCCGACGATCTGTTCATGGTTCTGGAGAACAATCTGGCCGCGCCCGGCGAGCCCGCGTCGTGGCTGTTCCACGACCCGGTCGAGCTGGTGACCTGCGACACGGTCGACGGCGTCGACCCGGCGCTGGCGCGGATCCAGGCCGGGATCGATCGCGGTCTGCACGCCGCCGGCTGGTTCTCCTACGAGCTCGGCTACCTGCTGGAGGCGAAGCTCGCGCCCCTGCTGCCGCCGCAGGAAGGTCGGCCGCCGTTCATCCTGGCAGGGCTGTTCGCCGAGCGCCGGGGCCTGACCGGACACGACCTCGAGGCCTTCTGGGAACGGCAGGCGGCGGTCCTGCCCACCGGCTTTTCGATCCGGCACCCGCAGCTGACCATGACCCGGGCGGCCTATATCGATGCGATCCTGTCGATCAAGGATTACATTCTCGACGGCGACACCTATCAGGTGAACTACACCCTGAAATACCTGTTCGAAGCGGGTGGAAATCCGTTCGAACTCTACCAGGCGCTCCGGGTCCGGCAGCGCACGGAGTTCGCCGCCTTCATCAACGCGCCGGATCGCCGCGTCCTGTCGCTGTCGCCGGAACTCTTCTTCCGCAAGCAGGGCGCGCAGATCGCCTGCCGGCCGATGAAGGGCACCTGCCCGCGCGGCGCCACGCCGGAGGAGGATGATCGTCAGATGGCCTGGCTCGCCGCCGACGAGAAGAACCGGGCCGAGAACGTGATGATCGTGGACCTGCTGCGCAACGACGTGGGCCGGCTGGCCCGGCCGGGCACGGTCCGGGTACCCAAGCTGTTCCACGTCGAGCGCTACGAGACGCTGCACCAGATGACCTCGACCGTCACCGCCGAGGTCGACGCGAAGGTGCCCGTGGCGGATCTGATCTACAAGCTGTTCCCCTGCGGCTCGATCACCGGCGCGCCCAAGGTGCGCACCATGGAGATCATCCGCGAGCTCGAGACGGCGGCGCGCGGCATCTACACCGGCTCGATCGGCTTCATCGGCCCCGACAACGACAGCTGCTTCAACGTCGCCATCCGCACGCTGGACCTGCGCAAGGACGGCGCCGGCGAGATGGGCGTCGGCAGCGGCATCATCATCGATGCCGACCCGGCGGCCGAATACGACGAGTGCATTCTCAAGGGTCGGTTCATGACCGGTCTGGCCGAGCAGCCGATCATGATGGCGGCCGGCTGAGCCACTCCCCGCCCCCCCCGTGCCTCCCGCCCCAGCTTCAGGAGTCGATCGCCCGCCATGGCTTCCCTCGATCTGGAATCCGAGATCCGCAGCGTCCTCGCCGGCGTCGTGCCGAACCGCCGCACCGTCGAAACGCTGGCCGCCGATGCCGATCTGGCATCGACGGTGGCGCTCGACAGCCTGGGCTTCATCCAGTTCCTGAGCGGGCTGGAGCGTCGGCTCGGGATCGACCTGTCGGCCAACATCGAGCAGCTGAAGGCGGTGCGCACACTCGCCGACATCGTCGCGCTGACCGAGCGGATGAGGGCCGCGTGACTGGGGACGACGCCCGCATGGCCGGCCCGCCGGTCCATCTCGGCGCCATCGGCCACGTCCTCGGCGAGGCGCGCCCGGTCGCGGAGCTGGCTGGCCGGATCCCGGCCGACAGGTTGTCCCACATGCTGGAGAACGGGCTGGAGCACTATCGGCTCAGCGACCATGCGCCCTGGGAACTGGCCGTCGAGGCGGCGCTCGCCAGCCGTGCCGCCGCCGGCGACGCGATCGCCGGCATCGACGGCGTCGTCTATGTCACGAACAGCTTCCCCGACCTGGACTCGGTCGACTACGCGCCGTCGCGGTTCCTGGAGGCGGTCGGGCTGTCGCGGACCGCCCTGGTCGGCGTCGGATTGAACGGCTGCGCCAATCTGGCCGTGGCGCTGCGCACCGCGGCCGCCTGGATCGCCGCCGGCGAAGCGCAGACCATGATGGTGGTCACCACTGACCGCTATGCCGATCCGGACGGCAGCCGGATGGTCGGCGGCGGCACCTCCGTGTTCAGCGACGGCGCGGCCGCCTGCATGGTCTCGCGGCAACCGCTGCCGCAGGGCTGGCGCCTGGTCGGCACGGCGCTGGCGATCGACGCCAAGATGCACGCCTTCGATCCGGTCGAGGACTTGCTCGCGACGCTGAAGGGCCTCGCCGACGGCGTGAAATCCGTGGCCGACGGCCTCTATGCCCGAACCGGCCTCACCGCCGAGGCGGTCGAGGTGCTGGTCGCGAACAACTACAACGCCTCGGTCCTGCGCACGTTCGCCGCCCTTTCCGGCGTGCCGTTCGACCGGACCTACCGGCAGGCGCTGCCGCGCGTCGGCCACTGCTTCACCGCCGATACGCTGATCAGCCTGGGCGAGCTTGCCGCCGCCGGCATCCCGGCGCCCGGTGGCATCGTCGTCGCAGTGACCTCCGGCCACAATTTCTGGGGCGCCTTCGCCCTCGAAGCTGCCTGACGTCCCCGCGCGGAGCCTTTCATGCCCGACAGCCGCACTGCAGAGCCGATCCCCGCCCCCACGGATGCCTCCGCCGCGCCCGTCGACGGCCGCGCCACCATGATCCGAAGCCTGATCGGCCGAATCGCCGAGGACGAGCGGCACACGGTCCTGTTCCACGCCGGCGGAAAGGAGCAGGTGCGCAGCCATGCCCGGGTCCACCGCGACATCCTTGCCGCGGTCGCGGCGATCGACCGCGCCCTCGCCGGCGGTTCGGCCCGGCTGGCCGCCGGAACGGCGGCCGTCGTGGTCGGCGCGCCCTCTTATGGCTGGGTGCTGGCGGCGTTCGCCTGCTTCTACCGCGGCGTCCGGGTGATCGCCTTGCCGGAGACGCTGACCGATGCCGAAGCGCGGGCGAGCCTCGGCGGCATCGCGCACGACCTGGTGCTCGCCGATCCCGCCTGCGCGGACGGGTCGGTGTTCGCCGGCACGCCGATCGTGGCGTTCGATGTCCTGACCGCCGCCGCCGATGCCGACGACCCGACGCTGGCCGCGGCGGCCTCGCCGCTGGCGCCCGCCGTCTCGATGATCGCCTTCACCTCCGGCTCGACCGCCGGGCAGCGGCTGAAGGCCTTCGAGCTGCACCCCGACGGCACCGAACATTTCGCCCGCAGCTTCACCCGCGCCTTCGGCCTGGTCGAGGGCGACCGCTGGCTGGTCTGCTCGCCCTTCTCGCACATCGTGCATTTCGAGTACGTGGTGACCTGCCTGCTGCTGGGCCTCGACCTCCAGATCGTCAAGCCGATCGACCTGGTGCTGAACGCGGCCAGGCTGAAGCCGTCCGCGGTCGTCACCGTGCCGGCGGTCTACGAGCAGCTGGCCGGCCTGATCGGCGGCCGGCTGGAGGCGACGCCCGGCGGTCGCCGCCGGCTCGCGCTGGCCCGCCGGATTCCGGAGGACTGGCTGGCGAGCGAGACGGTCCGCCGCTTCTGCCGCCGGCTGTTCCCGGAAGTCCGGCAGGCGACCGGCGGCGGGCTGAAGGTGATGATCATCGGCGCGGCGCCGTCCAGCCGTGCGCTGAAGAAGCAGCTGATCACGCTGGGCCTGCCGGTCTACGAAGGCTACGGCATGTCGGAGGTCGGCATGATCACCTGCAACGTGCCGGGCGACGGCGTGTTCGGGTCGATCGGTCGGCCCTTCGACGGCATCGAGGCCCGGATCGACGACGAGGGCATCCTGCTGTGCAAGCCGGCGTTCCGGCGCACCGCGAGCTACCTCAACGTCCCGGCCGAGGAGAGCGCGAGGACGTTCCGACCCGACGGCTGGATCGACACCGGCGACATCGTCGAGCGCCTGCGCGGCGGCTACTACGTCATCCGCGGCCGGCAAAAGAACATCCTGGTCACCGACCGCGGCAAGAAGATCAATCCCCGACACATCGAGGAAATGCTGGAGGAAACCGGCGCCATCGCCCACGCCGTCCTGATCGGCGATCGGCGGCCGTTTCTGGTCGCGATCGTGAAGCCGGCGCCAGGCACCGTCGAGGCGGCGGTCGACGCGGCCATCGAGGCGGTCAACGCCCGGCTCGCCGACTACGAGAGGATCCACAACCGGGTCATCGCCGACCAGCCGTTCACCGTCGAGAACGGCCTGATGACCCGGTCGGGCAAGCTGCGCCGCCAGGCGGTCGTCGATCACTACCGGGCGGCGACGGACGCCCTCTACGCCCAGCCGGAGGCCGCCCCATGACGCTCACCCGCGATCCCGACACCCGGACAGCCGCCCTGGCCGACGCGATCGTCGCCGGCGATCCGGTGCACGCCCATCTCCAGGTGATCGGGTTCGGGCCCGGCGGCCTCGGGATTCCGGTCGCCGCCGACCGGCTGGGCCTGCTCGACCGGCTGATGAGCCGCGGCCTCGCCCTGGTCGACAAGCGCCCGGCGTGGCGCTGGGACGGGCTGAGCTACGGCATCAACTCCAATTCCGAGGCGCACGACTTCCTCGCCTTCATCCGCCCCGACGGCTTCTTCGGGCCGCTGCTGGACACGCCGGAAGGCCGGGCCGTGCGCGCCTACGGCAAGCAGCGGATCCCCCTGACCCTGGTGGCGAGCTTCCTGCGCCTGGCGGCCGAGCGGTTCCTGGATCACCTGGCGGAGCACAACCGATCGGCCGTGATCTGCGGGCGGTCGGTGGCGACGCTGGAGATCGCACGCGACGGCCTGTTCCTCAGCCGCGACGCCGACGGCCTGCCGATCGCCCGTTCCTCCCATGCGGTGCTGGCGCTGGGCGCGGAAGAGCAGATGCGCCCGGACCTGGAGCCGCTGGTCGCGCCGGCGCGCCGCGCCGGCCGGCTGATCGCCTCGGAATCCCTGCTGCGCGGCCTGACCGAGGACCGGATCGGCGCGGCGCTGGCGGCGGGTGCGCCGATCGCCGTGATCGGCAGCTCGCACAGCGCGTTCTCGGTGGTCGACTACCTGCTGCAGAGCTATCCGGAGCGGCTGCGCGACGGCCAGGTCGTCGTCGTCACCAAGCACCGGCCGAAGATCTACTTCACCTCGGCCGGCGAGGCGGAGGCCCAGCTGGTCGACCTGTCGGCCCAGACGCTCGACCAGCCGACCGGCGAGATCAACAAGTTCGACGGCCTGCGCGGCGACGCCCGTCAGGTCTACTGCGACATCGCCGCCGGCACGGAAAGGCGCGCCCGGCTGATGCGGCTGGAGCACGCCGGCACCCCGGCCGTGATCGAGGCCGCGGGCCTCGTCGTCCAGGCGGTCGGCTACGGCCCCCGGCGGCTGCCGGTGGTCGACGCCGACGGCCGGCCGGTCGATCTGGCGTACGGCCCCTCCAACATCGCGATCGACGACGACTGCACGGTGCTGCGCACCGACGGCCGGCCGGTGCCGCGGCTCTACGCCGTCGGCCTGGGGCACGCCATGGCCGACCGCAGCCCGGACGGGGCGCAGCGCGGCTACAAGGTCGGCGTCAACTTCTTCCACGGCTCCGCCGGGGCAAGGATCGTCGAGCAGTTGGGGCTGGAGGAGTGATGCCGGCAAGCAGGGCGGCGCGCAGGAGCGCGACCGCCCCCCGGCCCGCGACCGGCTAGACCGCCTTCCTGTCCGGCACCGCCGGGATCAGCTGGCGCAGGGCGTTGGCGCACAGCTTGAGGCCGATATCGTCCTCGGCGCTCATGATCGATTCGGGGTGGAACTGCACCGCCGACCACGGCTTGGTCGCGTGCTCGATCGCCATGACGATGCCGTCCTCGGTGGTCGCGGTGACCCACAGGGCGTTGGGCAGCGACTTGGCCTCGGCATGGATCGAGTGGTAGCGGCCGGCCTTGAACGCCGTGGGCAGCCCCTCGAACAGCCGACCGCCATGAACCTGGATCGTGGCCGACTTGCCGTGCTGCGGCACCGGCAGAAGATCGAGCCGCCCGCCCTCGTACTCCGCCATCGCCTGCAGGCCCAGACAGACGCCGAAGATCGGCAGGTTGCGCCGTTCCACCATCTCGATGGTGCGATTGCAGTCGAAGTCGCTGGGCGTGCCCGGCCCCGGCGACAGGACGACGAGATCGGGGGCGATCCGGTCGATCTCCGCCTCGTCGAAGCCGGCGCGCAGCGTCACCACCTCCGCCCCCGTGCGGCGGAAGTAGTTGGCGAGCGTATGGACGAAGCTGTCCTGGTGGTCGACGAACAGGATCTTCCGGCCGCTGCCGGGTCCCGCGCTCTCCCCCGCCGGCGCCACTGGCGTCGCCGGCCCGGGCGCCGGAACATACGGCCGGCGGATCGCGTCCAGCATGGCCGAGGCCTTGAGCCGCGTCTCCGCGTCCTCGGCGTCGGGGTCGCTGTCGGCCAGCAGGGTCGCGCCGACCCTGACCTGGGCCACGCCGTCCTTGATCCGCACCGTCCGCAGCGTCAGCCCGGTGTTCAGATTGCCGTCGAAGCCGATCTTGCCGACCGCACCGCCGTACCAGCGGCGCACGGTCTTCTCATGCTGCTCGATGAACCGCATCGCCCAGATCTTCGGCGCGCCGGTGACGGTGACCGCCCAGGTATGGGTCAGGAAGGCGTCCAGCGCATCGAAGCCCTCGCGCAGCCGGCCTTCGACGTGGTCGACCGTGTGGATCAGGCGGGAATACATCTCGACCTGGCGACGGCCGATCACGCGGACGCTTTCAGGAATGCAGATCCGCGACTTGTCGTTGCGGTCGACATCGGTGCACATGGTCAGCTCGGCCTCGTCCTTCTCGCTGTTGAGCAGCGCGAGGATCTGCTCGGCGTCGCTGACCGCGTCGACGCCGCGGGCAATGGTGCCGGAGATCGGGCAGGTCTCGACCCGGTCGCCGGTCACCCGGACATACATCTCCGGAGACGCGCCGACCAGGTACTCGCTCTCCCCCAGGTTCATCAGGAAGCCGTAGGGCGCCGGATTGCGCTCGCGCAGGGCCCGGAACACGGTCGAGGGCGTCTGCGGACAGGGATCGTAGAAGGTCTGGCCGGGCACCACCTCGAACAGATCGCCGCGGCCGAAGGCCTCCAGCGCTTTCTTCACCGCCTCCTGGTACTCGCCGTCGGCATGGTCGCAGGCGGTGTCGACGGTGGGGGCCGGCACATAGGGCACGGCGCTGCCGGTCGGCCGACGCCCGGCGGTCGTGGCCTCGCCGACGGCAAACTCGTAGGCGAGCAGCGCCGCGTCCTGCCGCTGGTGGTCGACGATCACCAGCCGGTCGGGCAGGAACAGCACCATGTCGCGCTGGTCGTCCGGACGCTCCAGACGCAGCGGCATCGGCTCGAACTGGTAGGCGATGTCGTAGCCGAACGCGCCATAGAGGCCGAGATGCGGGTCGCGATCGGTGCGGAACAGGTCCATCAGGAGGCGCAGGACCGTGAACACCGAGGGCTGGCGGCTGCGCTCCTCCTCCGGGAACCGGCGGTCGGGGCGCAGCACGCGGGCCCGGATCGCCACGTCGTCGCGCGCCAGATCGGCGATCGCCTCGTGCCCCTCCAGCGCCCCGGCGATCGCCGGCAGCAGGACCTCCCCGCGGTCGTTGAGGGCCGAGACCGTCACCTCGAACCCGCGGCTCTCGATCATCACCGGCGGATCGACGAAGCCCATGTCCCAGCGCGTGTACCGTCCGGGGAACTCGTAGGACGAGCTGAGCAGCACGCCGCGGTGCTGGTCCAGCGCGTCGAGCAGCGGCTCCACCGCCGTCGCGTAGTCCAGGGGCCGGCGGCTTCGCTCCACGGCGATCCCGCCGTCGGTCGTGTAGGCGAGGAAGGCATCGGGCGCCGGCGGCACCGCCTGCGGCGCCTCGATCGGCGAACGGGTCAGCGGGGTGGGGGTGGTCATCGGCTGCGCATCCCTTGGCGGTCCTGGTGGCACGGAGACACTCTCGATCGGTGTCCGGCCGGAGGATCGGGGTCGGCGCGCGCTTCGGAGATGAAAACGGCCGCCCCGGTCTCCCGGGCGGCCCTTGTTCAGTCGACGATGATTCGCCGGCGGCCGCCCGTCAGTGCGGCCACCACCATGCCCCGCCGGGTCGCCGGCGGGCGTCTGGTCGGATATGGCGGTGCGTCGTCATGCCGGAAGTGGTCCCACGCCCGGCCGGGGTTGTCAAGCGGGAGCGCGACCGTAGGTCGGCTTGAAGCGAAGCGGAAAGCCGACGGCCGGACTCCGCCGTCGGGTCTCGCTGCGCTCGACCCGACCTACCCAGCCTCGCCTCGCGCTGCGGCGATCGCCTTCTCGACCCGCGCCAGCAGCGCCCGGCGCGCCGCGTCGTCGGGCATGCGATCGAGGGTCCGCGAGAGATCCAGCACCGTCTCGGCATAGTCGTTGTGCCAGTCGATGTCGGCCAGCACCTCGGCCGGCAGCCGGGGCCGATCCGTCCGCTCCGCCGTCACCGCGCCGCGGGCGAGCGTCGCCACGGTGTCGAGGCCCGGCAGTCGGATCCGATCGGCGTCGAATCCGGCCTTGGCCAGCGCCGCCTTCAGGGTGGCCCGCGCCGGGTCCTCACCGTGGGTCAGGAAAACGCTGCCGGCGACCGGCCGGCGCGCCGCCGCCCACGCCACGAGGCCATCGCGGTCGGCATGGCCGGAGAACGCCTCCAGCGATCGGATCGTGGCCCGGACCGCGATCTCCCGGCCGTGGATGCGCACCCGCTCTCGGCCTTCCAGCAGCAGCCGCCCCAGCGTCCCCGGCGCCTGGTAGCCGACCAGCAGGACCGTCGCCTCGGCCTTCCAGAGGTTGTTCTTGAGGTGGTGGCGGATGCGCCCGGCGGTGCACATCCCGCTGCCGGCCATGATGATCGCCCCGCCGTGCAGCCGCGCCAGCCGCTTGCTTTCCTCCACGGTCTCCACCGGGTGCAGGTTGGCGCGGCGGAACGGGTGCGGCGTGCCGGGGTGGTTGATCTCGGTCAGATGGGTGCGGAACACGTCGGTCGCCTTGATCGCCAGCGGCGAATCCAGGAACACGTCGACCACCGGCAGCTGTCCGGTGTCGAACAGGATGTCGAGGTCGTATAGGATCTCCTGCGTCCGCTCGACGGCAAAGGCCGGGATCAGCAGATTGCCGCCCCGCTCCAGCGCTGCCGCGACCTCCCGGCGCAACAGCTCGCGCCGCTCCTCCTCGCTCACCTGGGCGCGTTCCCGGTCGCCATAGGTCGATTCCAGGATCAGGTGGTCGACGCCGGCCGGCGCCTCCGGGTCGGGATGGAACGCCCGGTCGCCGGGGCCGATGTCACCGGAGAACAGAATGCGCAGCGGCCCGTCCCCCGGCTCGTCGATCTCCAGCTCGATCGAGGCGGAGCCGAGGATGTGCCCGGCATCCCACCACCGCGCCCGGACCCCGGGCACCACGTCGATCCAGGCACGGTAGTCGACGGTGGCAACCTGCTCCAGCGCGGCCTCGGCATCGGCACGGGTATACGTCGGCCGCACCATGTCCCGGCCGCGCCTTGCGTTGCGGCGGTTGAGGCGCTCCGCCTCGCCTTCCTGGATGCCGCCGCTGTCGGGCAGGACCCAGTCCAGGAGGCCGGCGGTGCCGGCGGTCGCGAACACCGTCCCGCCGAAGCCGTGCGCGACCAGGCGCGGCAGCAGCCCCGCGTGGTCGATATGGGCATGGGTCAGCAGCACCGCCGCCGGCTCCGCCGGGTCGAACGGGAACGGCCGGCGGTTCAGCTCGTCGACCGTCCGGCTGCCCTGGAACAGCCCGCAGTCGACCAGCAACACGCCACCGGCATGGACGATGCGATAGCACGACCCTGTGACGCCCCCCGCGGCGCCGTGAAACCCGATCTCGACGGGCATGTGCCCTCCTCAAGAAACCGTAGGTCGGCTTGAAGCGAAGCGGAAAGCCGACATCCGCCGCTCGTCTTCCGCTCCCCCGGGCCGCTGTCTTGCCGCCGGTCATTCCGCTGACTGGACCGGTGGCGCGGGCCTTGCCGTCCGCCGTCGGGTTTCGCCGCGCTCAACCCGACCTAAGGTTCATGCCATGTCCAGCGCGTTGGCCTTCAGGTCGTCCAGCGACACCACGTCCAGGGCGCGTTCGTGGGTGCAGGCGAGATAGACCGGCGGCGCGCAGCCCGCGGCCAGCGCCTCGCGCCACCGGGCGGCGCATAGGCACCAGCGATCGCCGGGCTTCAGCCCCGGAAACCCGAACTCCGGCCGCGGCGTCGAGAGATCGTTGCCCCGGCCCTTGGTGAAGGCAAGGAACTCCGGCGTCATCTGCGCGCACACCGCATGGACGCCGCGGTCGGTCCCGTCGACCTCGCAGCAGCCGGTGCGGAAGAAGCCCGTGACGGGATCGCTGCCGCAGATCTGCAGCGGCTGGCCGAAAATGTTGCGATGGGTGGTCATGGGGGGCGAATCGCTCCGGCGGATCTGGGGAACCGACCCCGCCGGAATGCCACGTTCCGGGACGCGCGAAAACCCCTCGCTCAGCTTCCAGGCCCGGCCGCCAGGGCGGCGTCGATGGCGGCGGTCAGGCGCGGGCTGTCCGGAGCGACCGTGGTGCCGAACCAGCCGGCGAGGCGTCCGTCGCGCCCGATCAGGATCTTGTGGAAGTTCCAGCGCGGCACCCCGGCCGGTCCGGTCGCCTCCGCCGCCCACCGGTAGAGCGGGTGGGCATCCGGGCCGACCACCGTCTGCTTGGCGGTCATCGGGAAGTCGATGCCGAAGGTCGTCTCGCAGAACGCCTGGATCTCCGCCTCGCTGCCCGGCTCCTGGTTGCCGAAGTCGTTGGACGGCATGCCCAGCACGACCAGCCCGTCGTCGCGCCGCGCCTGCCAAAGCGCCTGCAGCCCTTCGTACTGGGGCGTGAAGCCGCAGAACGAGGCGGTATTGACGAGCAGCACCGCCTTGCCGTCGAAAAAGCCGGGGTCGAACGTCCCACCCTCGATCCGCGGCAGGGCGAGCGCGCCCCAGTCGACCGGCGCCGCGTCGGCCGCTGCGGCATCCGCGCCGGCCGCGGCACGCGGGGCGAACAGCCAGGCGGCGGCCCCGCCGGCGACGGCCAGACCGGCGAGGCCGAGCGCGAGGCCTCCGAGAAAAAGGTGGCGTCGGGTCATCATGCCTCTCGATACGCGGCGGCGCCGCCATCGGATCAGCCGGCGGCGCGCCCTATCCGGCCGCCCGACCGGACCGCGGCCCGATCACGCCGAGCTGGGCCAGGCGGAGTTCAAGGACGCCGCTCGACGGGCAGACGAAGGCGGCGCCCGCCTCGGTCAGCGCCGGCCCGTGCACGGCGTGGGTCAGATGGCTGCCGCCTGTGAAGCCGATCGCGATCATGCCGGCGGTTCGGGCCGCGGTGACGCCGGCCACCGAATCCTCGATCACCAGGCAGTTCTCCGGCGCGACGCCCATCGACCTCGCCGCATGGAGGAACAGGTCCGGCGCCGGCTTGCCGCGCGCCACCATGGTCGCGCTGAAGATATGCGGCTCCAGCCGCCCGATCAGGCCCGTGACCCGCAGCGAATGGCGAATCCGCTCCGGCGTCGAGGACGACGCCACGCAGCGCGTCACCGCCAGCCGGTCGATCAGCCGGGTGATCCCGTCGACCGGGACCAGTTCCGCCGCGAAGGCGTTGAACAGAGAGCGCCGGAGGTCGTCGAGGAAGCTGTCCGGCAGCGGCTCGCCCCGCTCCTCCTCCAGCATGGCGCACATCGACGCGGTGGACACGCCCAGGAACCGCGCCTGCGCGCTCTCGGCATCGATCTGGTGCCCCACGCGGCCCAACGCGTCGACCAGGCAGCGCATGCTGATCAGCTCGCTGTCCACCAGCACGCCGTCACAGTCGAAAAGGACGAGATCGATCCGGGCCATGACGCGGGGATACGCCAGACGCTGCCTGGCGGCAAGCATTCGTCGCGTCGCGTGAAATCCCCTTTCGGGAAAACCGCCGGTCAGGTCGGCAGCGCAACCGTGGGGCGGCAGGGCATGATGCGGTCCAGCCCGTCGACCGCCGCCGCCGCCATGTCGGTCAGGGTGACGATGTCGAACACCGGCAGTCCCGTGCGCGCCTTCAATCCGGCGGAGAACGGCGCCAGGTCGGTGCATTCGAGCACCCAGGCGCCGATGTCGCCGTGGTGCGCCATCGCCGCCTCCGCCGCTGCCCCGAGGTCGGCGTCGAGGCGGCCGAGGTCCAGGCGATCGCGACGCCCCTCCAGGATCACCTCCCGGAACTCCGCCGACGCGTCCATGCCGGCGAGCCGGACCGTCGCCGGATCGATGCCGGCGGCCGCAAGATGGCGCGGAGTCAGGGAGGCCGCGCGCGCGGTCAGGATGCCGACGCGCCGCCGCGGTCCGATCATCCGCGCCGCCAGCGGCACCTGCAGCAGGCTGGAGGCGTGGACCGGCACCGACACCGCCGACGCCAGTTCGGCCTGGAACAGCACCAGGAAGCCGCAGGCCGTGGTGATCGCCCGGCAGCCCAGACGTTCCAGGCCGCGGGCAGCGTCGAGGAACGGCTCGAGGAGCGCCGGGTCCGCCTCGATCACCACCCGCTGCGGGGTCGCGCCCGCGACCACGGCGTAGCGCACCGGGTAGGCGAAGGTCGCGGGATTGCGGATGTGGCCGGGCGGCTTGGCGAAGCGGGTGTCGAGGCCGATGATGCCGATCATGGGAGGGTCTCCGGGGTGCCGGCCGCGGCGGCTGCCGGCGCCTCCACGGTGGTGGTGCGGGACCGCCGGCGCGGTGGCGCGAACCGGTCCGGATCGATCGCCGCCAGGACGGCGGCCGATATCGTGGGTCTGAGACCGAGCACGAGGTCGGTGACCAGGCGCGCGGTCGCCGGCGCCTGGCCCATGCCGATCATGGCGTGGCCCGTCGCCACGAGAAGGCCGTCCAGCCGCGACGGCCGGCCGATCAGCGGCAGACCGTCGGGCGTCACCGGGCGCAGCCCGGCCCAGGTCGCCCTCTCCGCCGGCAGGGCGAGATCGGGCAGGAAACGGCCGATTGTGCGGCGCAGGCCTTCCAGGCGGCGCGGATCGACCTGGGCCCGGCCTTCCCCCAATTCCAGCGTGCCGGCGAAACGCAGCCGGTCGCCGAACGGCGTCACCGCCACCTTGCCTTCCGCCAGCAGAACAGGCATCGGCGGCGCACCGGCGCCGCCCGGCACGGTCAGCGCGATGCCACGGCCGGGCAGCAGCGGCAGACCAAGACCGAACAGGCGCCCCAGCCGCGCGCTCTCCGCTCCCGCCGCCAATACCGCCAGCCCGAGCGGCAGCCGCCCGGCCTCCGTCCAGAGCGCCCCGAGGCGGCCGTGCTCGATCTCGGCACCCGTCACCGCGGTCCGGTCGAGGATGGCGACGCCGCGGCGCCGTGCCCGCTCGGCCAAGGCGGCGAGCGCGGCGGCGGGATCGACGGCGCCATCGTCAGGGAAGCGCTGAGCGCCGACGGACGACAGTCGGCAGCCGGGCAGCGCCCCGGCGATCTCCGCCGGATCCAGGATGTCCACCCGGCCGCCATGGGCGCGGATCAGTTCCGCCTCCCGCACGCCCGCCTCCAGCCCCGCCTGGGTGGCGTAGGCGACGAGCTTGGGCGTGGCGAGCACCGGGAAGCCGGGTTCCTCCGCTTCGGCAAGGGCGCGCCAGGCGGCGACGGCGCCGCGCTTCAGCTCGCTCAGCGCCGCGGTCCCCCGCGCCACCCTGCCCGGTCGACAGGCGGCCAGAAAGCGCGCGAAGAAGCCCGGATGTCGGAGGACGGCGCCCGGCGCCAGGCCGAAGGGCCCCGTGGGATCCGCAAGGCTCCTCAGGCCCTGACGCAGCAGCGTCGGGTTGGCGATCGGCACCACGCCGCCCGGTCCGATCCAGCCGGTGTTCCCCCATGAGCATGCCTGCGGACCGGCCACCGGCCCACGCTCGACCACCGCGACCGAGGCCCCCGCCTCGGCCAGCGCGCAGGCGACGGTCAGCCCGATCACGCCGGCGCCGATCACCGCCACGTCGGGGGCGGGGCCGGCGGCAATCGCGGGCGCGGCGGGCACGGCGTTCTAAATCCCGCGCGACAGGCCGCCGTCGACCAGGACGACGGTGCCGTGGACGAAGCCGGCCGGCGCCCCGGCGAGAAAGCAGGCGACCTTGCCGAAGTCGCCCGGATCGCCGATCCGCCGCATCGGAATGCTCGCCGCCCGCGCCGCCAGTTCCACCTCCGAAACGTGGCCTTCGAGCAGCGGCGTCCGGTGGTGACCGGGGGCGATGATGTTGGCGGTGCAGCCGGCTTCGCCCAGTTCGTCCGCCATCGACTTCACCCAGCCGAGCAGGCCCATCCGGGCCACGCCCGACAGGGCGTAGACCGGCGTCGGATGACGGATCGTCTCGCTGGTGACGAACAGGAGCCGCCCGCGGCCCGACGCCTTCAGGTGCGGCAGCGCGGCAAGGGCCAGGTTGATCGCCGCCAGGGTCACCCGCTCGAACGCCGCGCGGTAGTCCTCGATCCCGAAGGCCGAGGCGGGACCGGGCGGCACGCCGCCGGTATTGGCGACCAGGATGTCGAGCCGGCCGTGCCGGGCCACGGTCTCCTCCACCAGCGCCGCCGCCGCGGCCAGGTCCGCCACGTCGCAGGGCCGCGCCTCGACCGCCGCATCGGGCACGGCGGCGCGGATCGACGAAACCGCCTCCACCAGCCGATCGGCACCGCGAGCCGCAAGCACGACCGTCGCCCCCTCCTCGGCCAGCGCGCGGGCGGTCGCGAATCCGAGACCGCTGGAGGCGCCGGTCACGAGCGCCACGGAGTCATTCAGGCCGAGATCCATTTACCATCCTTCCTTGCCTTTGGAACCGGGTCCCCGCCGCCGTGAGCGCGGCCAGGAGGGCGAACCCGACCGCCGTCCAGTAGGCCGCCGGATAGCCGCCCGCGGCCGCCACGGCACCGAGCAGGGGACCGGAAAGCCCCAGGCCGATGTCCCAGAACGAGGTATAGGCGCCGAGCGCCGCGCCCTGCTGGTCGGCCGGCGCGCCCGCGATCGCGATCAGCGCCAGCGCCGGGTAGAGCAGCGAGAAGCCGGCGCCCATCACGAGGCCGCCGATCACGGCGGCAGGCAGGGTGGCGGCCGTCGCGACCACGGCCAGCCCGACCGCCTCGACCACGGCGCAGGCGACCGCCACCCGGCGCGGCCCCAGCCGGTCGGGCAGGTCGCCCAGCACGAGGCGCACCAGCACATAGGCGGCGCTGAACGCGTTGAGCGCCAGCACCCCGCCGGTCACGCCCCGGGCCTCCAGGTGCAGCACGGCGAACGCCGCCAGCGCCGCGAAACCGGCCGCCGCCAGCGCCAGCGCAGCGCCCGGACCGAAGGCTGCGCGGGGGAGGAAGACGATCCGGCGCGCGTCGGAAAGCGGCGGCGGCGCCGCGACGCCCAGGCAGCAGAGGATGCCGACCAGCGGCACCGCGACGGCGAACAGCCAGACCGCGGATGCACCCGACGTCTGCATCAGTGCCGCTCCGGCGACCGCGCCGAGGGTGATCCCACTCCACATCGCGAGGCCGTAGAGCCCGACCAGCCGGCCTCGCCGCTCCGCCGGAACGCGCCGGACGATCCAGACCGCGCCGGCGGTGAAAACCGCGCCCTCGCCCACGCCCTGGACCAGCCGCAGCGCGATCACCGCGGCCAGCGGCAGCGGCACGGGCAGCAGGAACCCGGCGCTGCCCAGCGCCACGAGGATCGCGCCGGCGATCATCGTGCGCCGATAGCCGGTGCGCTCCGCCAGGGCCCCCGCAACCGGGCGTGTCAGGAAGGCGGCGGCCGCCGTCGCGGTCACTGCCACCCCGATCCAGAAGCCGCCGATGCCGAGCGCGTCCCGGCTCCACACCGGCAACGCCGGCAGGAAGGCGGCGAGCGCCAGATAGCTCGCGAAGATCGACCCGAACAGTCCCAGAAACGGGCGATAGAGCGCCCAGCCGCGATCGGCGACCTCGCCTCGCGCGGTGGCGGCGGACGGGGACACCGCCCCCATCAGGCGGCGCCGTAGCGGTACCGGCCGAGCAGCGGCAGCGCGACCGCGGTCGAGGCCAGCCGGCCGCGCCAGTCGAAACTGTGCCGCCAGCCGTCGTCGTGCTCGGCGATCACCGTTTCGCCCCGCACCAGCCGGTCTGGATTGCCCGTGACGGTATGATTGCCCCCCAGGACCACGGTCCGGCCGCGCACCGGATTCTCCGCCGCCTCCCGGCCGATCAGGCCGAGCACGCGGTCGATCGCCGGCGCCGGCTCGCGGATGAAATCCTCGTAGCGCAGAAGCATCGACCGGTCCGGCCAACGCCGCCGGATTCGATCGGAGGCGACGTTGAAACCGACCCAGTAGGCGGTCGACTTCCACGGCGGCATGGTCGGGATGTAGGCCTTGGGCTTCGACCAGGACTGTGCCGTCGCCCGCGGGTCGCGGACCATGTGCAACCACCGCGGCTCGATCCCCGGCAACCGGTCGAGCAGCGCCGCCTCGGCCGGATACTTGCCGCTGTCGACGATGACCGAGGCCCCCGTCACCCCGGCGACCGCCCGATAGGTTCGGGCCAGACGCTCGGCATAGCGGTCGCGGCCGGGATCGGCACGGCCGGAGAGCACATCGCCGGTGTGGCGGGTGCGCAGGCTGCGCTGGTCGGCGGCGACCTCCGCGCCGAACCGACGGGGGTCGGCATCGCCCCGCACCTCCCGGTCGACCGCCGTCCAGACCGGGCAGTCGGTCAGTGCCGCACCGCAGCCACAGCTCGTATTGGTGCCGCCGCCCGTCGCGTTCTGCCACAGGTACCAGAGCTCGCCGGCGTGGAGCACGCCCTCGACCTCGTTGAGGATGTTGCCGAGGATGGTGCTGCCACTGCGGCACCAGCCGGTGACGTAGAGCACGGTAAGGTCGGCCATCGCCCGGCGCTCCCGATGGACGTCGAGGTCAAGCGCCGGCGGCGGCGACCTTGCGCACCGCCGTCACCAGATCGGCGATGTCCGTCGCGGTCAGGGTGGAGGCCAGCGGCACGTCGATCGCGCGCTGCAGCACCGCGGCGGTCGCGGGCAGCCGCAGCTTGATTGCCGACGGATCCTCGCCGGGGAACAGGAACCGCCAGTTCCAGAACACCCGAACATTGGTGTCGTCCGCGGCCCCCAGGAGCCGGGCGCCGATGCCCTCGGCGCGGAGCGCCGCGGCGAACCGTGCGGGATCGCCCTCCTCCACCATGAAGACGAGGCTGTCGCCCAGGGCGGCGCCCGGGGAGGGCGACCGGCGCAGGCGGATGCCGGGCACCCGCTCCAGGGCATCGTAGATGGCGTCGTAGTTCCGGGCGAAATCGGCCAGTCGGATGCCGAGCCGGTCGAACTGGGCCTCGGCCAGGGCGGCCCGGATCTCGTCCATGCGCATCGACAGCAGCGGCAGTTCGAGGTCCGACGGCAGCCCGTCGCGCCGGTCTTCGGGGAAGTGCCGGCGCATCCGCCCCTCGTAGGCCCCGGCCAGGACGATGGCGCGGGCGTAGAGGCCGCTGTCGTCGGTCACCAGCAGCCCGCCCTCGCCGGTGTTGATCGACTTGTCCGACTGGGTGGAGAAGCAGCCGGCGAGGCCGAACGTGCCGAGCTTGCGGCCGTCCAGTTCCGCCCCCATCGCCGGCACCGCGTCCTCGATCACGGGAACCCCGTGCTCCGCGGCGAAGTCGCAGATCGCGGGCATGTCGCTGGCGACGCCGCGCATGTGGACGACCAGGATCGCGGCGATGTCGTCGCGCCAGCGGCGGCGCAGGTCATCGAGGTCGAAGTTCAGGTCGGCGTCGCATTCGACCAGGTAGGGCTCGCAGCCGGCCAGCACCACGGCACTGGGCGTGGCCGCGAAGGTGAAGCCCGGCACCACGACCTTCGCGCCCTTCGGGATGCCTGCGGCCATCAGGGCCAGGGCGATCGCCGCGGTACCGCTCGACACCGCCAGCGCATGGCGGCTGCCGAACCAGTCGGCCGCCCGCCGTTCCAGCCGGCCGCAGGCCGTGTCCGCCTGGTCGCGGAAGTCGTAGCGGAAATAGAGGTGGCTGCGGATGGCGGCGATCGCCGCCGCCTCGTCTTCCGGGTTGATGAAGACGTCGCCCTTGTCATAGCTGGGCCACGGTCGGCTGCGCACCGGCGCCCCGCCCTCGAGCGCGAGCCGGGGACGGCGTACCGGGGAATAGACCAGATCGTCTGCCAGTAGGGAAGAAGTCGGGGTCATGGTCCGAAGAACTCCAGGATGGGGCGGCCGAAACCGCCGACAGAGGGGACGACAGGGATCGACATCAGCCGTAGAGCCGGACCCGATAGAACGTCGCCGGCAGGTGCATGAGGATCCGCTCATGGATCTCGGCCTTGAGCGGCAGCCCGGCACCGACCAAGGTGCCCGGCGGCGGCTCCTCGAAGGCCACCGTCGACCGCCCGGAATCGAGCAGCCGCGCGCCATGCCCGAAATCGCCGACCATGGCGAAGCCGCGCGGCACCAGCCGCGTGCGGGCGATGCGCAGACCATGATCCTCCAGCACCCGGATCACGGTCGTCGTACCGACGAGCAGCCAGTAGTCGTGCGGGTTGAACACGGCGCCGTCGGCGGTGCAGCCCATCTGCTCGATCTCGTCGCAGGCGGCATAGAGCGCGGAGCCGAAGCCGGCCTTGTCGCGGACCGTCTCGATTTCGGGGATGTTGAACAGCCCGCCCGGCCCGGCGGTCAGCGCCCGGTTCTCGGCGGTGGCCAGCCGGATCACGATACGGTAATTGAAGAAGTGCTCGAGCGCCGCCGGGTCGTCCAGCAGCGCCTCCGGCACCTGCACCCAGGCAGTGGTCGGCAGCAGGTCGGGCATCGGGCCGGCGTTGAAGGCGACCGCCTGTTCCGGCCTTTCGTCCGCGAAGGCGACGCGGGCGGCCTCTTCCGGCGCCAACCGCGTCTCGGACCAGAAGGTTCGGGCACTGCGGCTCAGGTCGACCGTGTGGAACAGGTTGCGCACCGGCCAGCGCGGCTTTCGACGCGTGCTGACGATGGTCTCCGTGATCGAGTAGTCGAGCTCCAGCCTGGTCTCCCGGCCGGCTTGACGGACCGCGTCGACAAACGTCTTGCCAGGGCGCGGCAACTCGGTGGGCGTGGCGGTATCGGCAGCCATGGGAAACCCTCTTTGGTAGAGCGCTTTTCGGGCCTTCCTTGCCCGTGGGCACGGCCCTCCCAAAAAGCACCCAATGATTGTAGGGTTCAATTAGGCCCTCAACGCTCATTCATATCAACTCATGATCTACTATCATGAGATATTTTCAATTAATGATACGATTGTGTGAGACAGCCCACTGCTGGCCGGGCGTCACCGGCAGCAAGTGGCAATGCGGGGGGATCGCCGGGCTTGTCCCCTGTTCGCGGCCGGGCGATCCTGCGCGCGCCCGCAATAGCCCCGCCCCTGCCGTTCATGCCGCCGATGCCCGATACCCTGCCGTCCCCGATCGACACTCTTTCCGCCGCCGAGGCGCGTCGCACCGCACTGGCCGCCCAGGGCTTCGACCGGTCGCTGCGCTCGGCCGGGCGGATCGACGCGCGGCACCTCAAGCGGCTGTTCGACCGCGTGGCGTTGGTGCAGATCGATTCGGTGAACGTGCTGAGCCGGGCGCACTACCTGCCCGGCTTCGCCCGCCTCGGCCCCTACCCGACCGATCTCGTGGAACGGGCCGCCTGGGGTCGGCGATCGGAGAGAACGCTGTTCGAGTACTGGGGCCACGAGGCGTCGCTGATTCCGGTCGAGCACCAGCCGCTGCTCCGCTGGCGCATGGCACGCGCGGCGCGGGGCGAAGGCATCTATGGCGGGCTCGCCCGGTTCGGGCGGGAGAGGGCGGACTTCGTGGCCTCCGTCCTGGCGGAGGTCCGCGCCCGCGGACCGCTCGGCGCCTCCGAATTGTCGGAGGGCGGCCGGGGCCAGGGCGCCTGGTGGGGCTGGTCGGACGGCAAGCAGGCGCTGGAGTGGCTGTTCTGGGCGGGCCGCGTCACCACCGCGACCCGGCGCAACTTCGAGCGGCTCTACGACCTGCCCGAACGGGTCCTGCCGCCCCGCATCGTCGAGGCGCCGACCCCGGACGAGGCGGATGCCCAACGCGCCCTGGTCCGCCTCGCGGCCCGGGCGATGGGAGTCGCGACGGAAATCGACTTCCGGACCTACTGGCGCCTGCCGCCGGCCGATGCCGGCGCCCGCATCGCGGAGCTGGCGGAGGCGGGTGAGCTGGTGCCGGTCTCGGTCGAGGGCTGGGACCGGCCGGCCTGGCTCGATCCGGCGGCGCGGGTGCCGGGCCGCCTCTCGGCGCGGGCCCTGATCGGGCCGTTCGACAGCCTGGTCTGGGAGCGGCCCCGCACCGAACGGCTGTTTGACTTCCACTACCGGCTCGAGATCTACACGCCAGCCGCGCAACGGAGATACGGCTACTACGTGCTGCCGTTCCTGCTCGGCGATCGCCTGGTCGGCCGCCTCGACCTGAAGGCGGACAGGGCGTCATCGGTTCTGCGCGTCCATGCCGCGCACGGCGAACCGCGGATCGGCCGGGGCCGGATCGCCCCCGCCCGGGTCGCCGAGGCGATGGCGACCGAACTGCGCCGCTTGGCCGACTGGCTGGGCCTGGAGCAGCTCTCGATCGGCGACGGCGGCGATCTGGCCGGTCCGCTGAAGAGGGTCGTCCACACCTAGAGCAACTTATCAGCGCCCCAAAGGGCGCAGATAAGTTGCTCTAGTCCTTTGAAGATAAAGCAATTTTTCCCGAACTGATGATTTCATCGGTTCGGGAATTGCCCTAGGCCGCGCGCCAAGGTGGCCTGGAGGCGGCCGCCGCAAGCGCCGGAGCCTAGTCCCGCCAACGCCATTCGGCCTCGCCCGCGGCTTCGGCTCGCCAGGACCCGACGGGCCCGTATCGTTCGACGGCTGCGGCCGGCCCGGCTCCTCAGATCGCCAGGTACTCGTTGCGCAGGTCCTCGTTGTCCAGGACCTCCTTGGCCGAGCCGTTGAACACCACCTGGCCCATGTCGAGGATGATCGCCTGGTCGGCGAGTTGCAGCGCCGCCACGGCGTTCTGCTCGACGATCACCGCGGTTATGCCGAGTTCCTTGACGCCCCGCAGGATGCGCTCGATCTCCTGCACGATCACCGGCGCCAGGCCCTCGTAGGGCTCGTCGAGAAGCAGCAGCTTGACGTCGCGGGCCAGCGCGCGGGCGACCGACAGCATCTGCTGCTCGCCGCCGCTGAGCGTGGTGCCCTCCTGTTTGCGGCGCTCGCCCAGACGCGGGAAGGTGTCGTAGATCCGCTCCAGCGACCAGCCATGGGGTTCGGCGATCTGGGCCAGCTGCAGGTTCTCCTCGACCGTCAGGCCAGGGATGATGCGCCGGTCCTCGGGAACCAGCTGGATGCCGTTGCAGGCGGCCTCATGCGCCTTCATCTCATGGATCGGCTTGTGATCCAGCCAGATCTCGCCATGGGTGAGGTCCGGGGAACCGGCCCGGGCAATGGTGCGCAGGGTCGAGGTCTTGCCGGCGCCGTTGCGGCCGAGCAGCGCCAGGATCTGGCCTTCGCGGATGTCGAACCCCACCCCCTGGACGATGTAGCTCTCGCCGTAGTAGGCGTGCATGTCCCAGCACGAGAAAAAGGCCGGCGGCGATGACGCGCGCTTGTCGCGCGGCGGGATAAGGTCGGGTGCGTCGGTCATGGCTGGAATCCCGCTCCTCGGTCTCGAACGTCAGACATGGACACCGCCCAGATAGGCTTCCTGGACCTTCGGATTGCCGCGGATCTGGTCGGGCGTTCCCTCGGCGATGATCGCGCCCTGGGCCAGCACCGTGATCCAGTCGGCCAGCGAGAACACGACATGCATGTCGTGCTCGATGATCACCTTCGTCATGCCCCGCTCCTTGATGCGCTTGAGCAGGTCGATGGTGCGGTTGGTGTCGTGCCGCGACATGCCGGCGGTCGGCTCGTCGAGCAGCAGCAGCCGGGGGTGCTGGATCAGGCACATCGCCATCTCCAGCCGACGCTTGTCGCCGCGCGACAGGTTGCCCGTGTGATCGTCCTTGAGGCGGTGGAGCCCCAGATCCTCCAGCATGTGCTCGGCTTCCTCGCGCACCTGCTTCTCCCCGAACATCGAGCGGAACGGACGGAAACGGAACGCGCCGTCGCGCTTGGCCAGCGCGGCGATCTCGACATTCTGCAGCAGCGTGAGGTCGAGGAAGATCTCCGGCGTCTGGAACACCCGGGCGACACCGAGCTGGTTGATCTCGTGCGGCGTCTTGCCGGTCAGCACGGTGCCGTCGAACACGACCGAACCCGTGTCCGGCGCCAGGCGCCCGACGCAGACGTTCAGCAGCGTCGACTTGCCCGCCCCGTTCGGCCCGATCACGGCATGGGTGCGGCCCTGCTCGACCTTGAGGTTGATGTTCGACAGCGCCTGCAGGCCGCCAAAGGTCTTGTTCACGTCGGAGACGTCGAGGACGATGTTCTCCATGGTGCGCGCTCCTTCCCGCGGGGCCTATTCGGACGGCTGTCGGACGGCGCCGCCGGCGACGTCCCTGCCCGGGCGCTCGCCGCGTCGGCGGGTCCAGTCGGAGATCCGCCGAATGCCCTCCATCAGCCCGCCCGGCAGGAAGATCACCACCAGCATGAACAGCACGCCGAGCGTCAGGTGCCAGCCCTCGCCGACGAACATCGCCGACAGGCTGACCATGACGTCGGTCAGCGGCTGGGGCAGGAAGTCGAAGATCTGCCCCAGCTGGGTCTTGTTGATCGCGGAAAAGATGTTCTCGAAGTACTTGATGATCGCGGCGCCCATCAGCGGCCCGATCAGCGTGCCGGCGCCCCCCAGGATGGTCATCAGCACGACCTCGCCCGAGGCGGTCCACTGCATCCGCTCGGCGCCCGCCAGCGGGTCCGTCACCGCCATCAGCGAGCCCGCCAGGCCGGCATACATCCCCGAGATGACGAAGGCGACCAGGAGATAGGGCTTGGTGTTGTAGCCGGTGTAGCGCATCCGTGTCTGGTTCGACTTGATCGCCAGCAGGGTCAGGCCGAACGGCGAGCGGAAGATCTTCAGCGACACCCAGAACGCCAGGATCAGCACCACTGCGCAGAAATAGAAGCCGGTGAAGCCGGTCAGCTCCAGCCCGAACAGCGAGGGCGACGGCAGCGCCTCCTTGGCCTCGCCCAGGAGCGTCCGATCGATGATCCGCGGATCGCCCGTCTCCAGGATCAGCGCGGTCTCGCCGTTGGTGATCGGGGTCAGCACCGAATAGGCCATGTTGTAGAACATCTGCGCGAACGCCAGCGTCAGGATCGCGAAGTAGATTCCGGACCGGCGCAGGCAGATGAACCCGACCACCAGCGCGAACACCGCGGTCACCAGGATGCCGAAGGTCATCGCGATCAGGACGTTCATGCTCAGCAGCTTGAACATCCAGACCGCGGAATACGAGCCGATGCCCAGGAAGGCGGCATGGCCGAAGGACAGGTACCCGGTCAGCCCGAACAGGATGTTGAAGCCGATCGCGAAGATGCCGAAGATCGCGAAGCGCTGCAGCAGGTCGGGATAGCTGGCCCCGATCGGCGCCAGCCAGATCGGCGCTGTCAGCACGACGACCGCGAAGATCGCCATCAGGGTCATGTCGCGCCGGGGCGTCGACGGATTGAATGCGGTGATGCCGGCCATGGCGTCAGGTCTCCATCACGCCCTTGCGACCCATGAGCCCGCGCGGACGGGCCAGAAGGATCAGGACGGCGATCAGATAGATGATGATCTGGTCGATGCCGGGGACGATCTCCTTGACCGCCCCCATCGAGGCGAAGGATTGCACGACGCCCAGCAGGAACCCGGCGGCGACCGCGCCCGGCAGCGAGCCCATGCCGCCGACCACGACGACGACGAAGGACAGCACCAGGAAGTTCATGCCGATGTGATAGTCCGGCGGCAGGATTGGCGTGTACATCGTGCCGGCCACCCCGGCGACCACCGCGGCGATCCCGAAGACGATGGTGAACCGACGCTCGATGTTGATGCCGAGAAGGCCCACCGTCTCCCGGTCCGCCATGCCGGCACGCACCACCATGCCGTAGGTGGTGTAGCGCAGGAACGCGAATACCGCGCCGATGATCAGCACGGCGGACAACAGGTAGATCAGCCGCCACCACGGGTAGACGAGGTTCTCGCTCAGCCCCAGCCAGGCGCCGACCGGCGCCGGCCCGGACACCGCGTCCGGCGCGGCCAGCGGGATCGGATTGGCGCCGAAGGTCGTCTTGACGATCTCGCCCAGCACGATCGCCAGACCGAAGGTCACCAGGATCTGCTCGGCATGGCTGCGTCTGTAGAAGAACCGGATCAGCCCGCGCTCCATGGCGAGCCCGATCAACAGCATCACCGGGATCGCGACCAACACGGCGATCGGAACCGACCAGTCCATGATCGCCGCGCCGACATCGCCGAACCAGATCTCCAGAAAGGGCTGCTCCTTGTACGCTTCGAAGGCGGTGATGCTCTCGTCGCGGACCCGGGCGGAGATGTTGAGCAGGGCGTTGACGCTGACCGCCACGAAGGCGCCCAGCATGAACAGCGCCCCGTGGGCAAAATTGACCACGCCCAGGGTGCCGAACACCAGGGTCAGCCCGAGCGCGATCAGCGCATAGGCGCCGCCCTTGTCCAGGCCGTTGAGCAGCTGGAGGAGAAGAGAATCCATTGTCGCACGTCCCTACCCTGCCGCGGCGTGCCCTCCGGGTGCGCGCCGCACCGTCATGCCCCGCACATCGTCCTGGCGAGCCGGGGAAGCCGCGGGGGCCGGCGCCGAAGCGCCCCGGCACCGGCCCCCGCGGATCAGGCCAGCGTCAGACCTCGTACGGGCCGAGATCGCCCGGATACAGGTCGTGGGGGTATGTGATCTGCTCGGTCGGAACCTCCTGGACCACATCGAGCAGGTCGAACTGGCTGGTCGGATTCTCGTTGCCCTTCACGACCAGGACCGGCTTAAAGCACTGGTGATCCTCGGCCCGGTAAAGGGTCGGACCGTTGCCCATGCCGTCGAACTCGAACCCCTCCAGGAACCGGATGACTTCCGGCGGATAGAAGGTGCCGACGCTTTCGACCGCGTTGGCGTAGAGCAGCGCCTGGACGTAGCAAGTATGCGCGGCCTGCGACGGCGGGAAGCCGTACTCCTGGCCGAAGGACTGCACGAAGGCCTGCGAGCCCTCGTCCTGCAGCGACCAGTGCCAGTTGGTCGAGCCGTAGATGCCGGCGACGTTCTCGCCGGCGCCCTGCGCCATCAGGCGGCTGTAGAGCGGCACCACGATCTCGAAGTTGCGGCCGTCGACCTGACGGTCGCGCAGGCCGAACTGCACCGCCTGGGTGAGGCTGTCGACCATGTCCTTGCCGTAGTGGATCAGGAACAGGACGTCGGCCCCGGAATCGAGGATCGGGGTGATGTACTGCGAGAAGTCGCCGGCGCCCAGCGGCGTACGCACCGCCTGCGTCGTCTCCCAGCCGATATTCTCGGTGACCTCGGTCATCGACTCCTGAACCGACCAGCCCCAGTTGTAGTCGGCGACCAACATGTAGGAGCGGCGGTCGGTGCCCATGTTGGCCTCGAGCACCGGACCCAGCGCGGCGGCCGACATGTGGGCGTTGAAGAAATGCCGGAAGCCGTAGCGCCGGCGGTCCTTGCCCGTGGTGTCGTTGGCGTGGGTCAGGCCGGCCATGAAGATGACGCCCATCTCCTGGCACAGCGACTGGACGGCGACCGCGACACCGGAGGACGAACCACCCGTCACCATGACCACGCCGTCGCGTTCGATCATCCGGCGGGCGGAGGCGCGGGCGGCGTCGGACTTGGTCTGGGTGTCACCGGTGACGTACTCGACCCGCTTGCCCAGGATGCCGTTGCCGGTCAGCGCCAAGGGCTGCATCGTGTTCAGCATGCCGCCGTCGCCCTCGCCGTTGAGGTGCTTGACCGCCAGCTGGTAGGCGCGCAACTCGTCCGCGCCCTCGTCGGCGTAGGGGCCGGTCTGCGGCACGTTGAAGCCGAGAGTCACGGTCGACGAGTCGCCGGGATCGTTGCGGAACTCCTGCGCCCAGGCACGCCGATGCATCAGGGTCGGCGTCACCAGCGCGGTCGCGGCGAGCGCCGACGCACCCTTCAAGGTGGTCCGGCGGGTCGCCTTCTTGTCGAAGAGAATCATAACGTTTCTTCCCCTGAATCATGTCGTTGAGACGGTCGTCCCGAGGATGAGAACCGCCTTCCCGCACCGTAGGGCCCGCCATACGGTCCGCCAACAGCCGGTTGCCCTCGATGAAAATTTCTGTAAAAATCCATCCTGAGAGCGGGTAAGGCTTGTAAAGAAAGTGACACCGCGATGCCCGGTCCCGAACCCGGGCGGAGAACGGCCATGGCCCGCGCGCCGATCGGCCGGCGGATCCGCGAACGGCGGCGCGACCGCCAGATGACCCAGACCGCGCTGGCCGAGGCGGTCGGCATCTCGCCGTCCTATCTCAACCTGATCGAGCATGACAAACGGCTGATCGGCGGCGCGCTGCTGGGGCGGATCGCCGCTGCGCTCGGCCTCCAGGTCGGCGCGCTCAGCGGCGTCGAGGACACCCGGCTCGCCCAGGACATCCTGGAGATCGCCCGCTCGCTGGCGCTCGGCCCGGCCGACGGCGACAGCGCGGTCGATTTCGTCGCCCGCTGCCCGGACTGGGCGCGCGGATTTGTCAAGCTGCACCGGGCCTACCGCGACGCCGCCGACACCGCCATGGCGCTGGGCGACCGGCTGAGCCAGGATCCCGCGCTGATGGAGCTCAGCCACGCCGTGCTGACCCGGGTCACGGCGATCCGGTCCTTCGCCGAGATCCTCGAGCAGCACGCCGACCTGGTGCCGGAGGAGCGCGACCGGTTCTCGCGCATCGTCGCCCTGGAGAGCGACCAATTGGCGGTCAGCGCCCGCGAGATGCTGACCCTGCTGGGCAGCAGCCTCGGCGAGGCCAAGCCGTCCTCGCCGGCGGAAGAGGTGGACGACTTCATCATCCACCATGGCAACCATTTTCCGGCTCTGGAGAAGGCCGCGGAGACGCTGCGCGACACCCTGCCGGCCGATATCGACACGCTCGGGCGCGGCGTCGACACCGGTGCCGGCGCCGATCCCCTGCCGGAGGCGACCCGCCGGTTCGCGGCGGTGCGGCGACTTGCCGACGAGGCGCTGGGGTCCCTGCTCGACGAAGCCGTGGACGACGAGCGGCTGACCGGACCCGAGGCACGGGCGCGGGCCCGGTCCGCCATGGTCTCCTACGTCGCCGGCGCGCTCCTGTTTCCCTATGAGCCGTTCCGCACGGCGGCGGAGGAGGTGCGCTACGACGTCGACCGGCTCGCGGCGCGGTTCGGCGGCAGCTGGGAGCAGGTGGCGCACCGCCTGGTGACCCTGCGCCGCCCGGGGGCGGAGGGCGTCCCGTTCGCCTTTCTGCGCTGCGACCCGGCCGGCAACCTCTCCAAGCCGTTCAGCGTGCCCGGGCTGCGGATGCCCCGGTTCGGCGGCACCTGCCCGCTCTGGGCGCTGCACGCCGCCCTGGGGCGGCCGGACGAGCCGGTCGCACAGCTGGCGGTAATGCCGGAGGGCGAACGATACCTGTTTGTCGCCCGGCGCGTGATGAAGCGGGTCGGCAGGTTCGGCGCACCGCCGGTGGTCTTCAGCGTGATGCTCGGATGCGACGCCGCCTATGCCGACCGCGTCGTCTACGGAGATGCCTTCGCCGGCGGACGGGCCGATGGCCTCGCGACGCCGGTCGGAGTCAATTGCCGCAGCTGCCGGCGGCGGCACTGTGCCCAGCGCGCCCACGCGGCGGTCCTGCCGGCCGACCCCGGGTCCGGCCGACTTGCCGGCACCGCTCCCGCCGTCGCATGAGTTTGCCCCGGACGCCCAAAAGCGCGATGATCGGCCCAGTGGGCAAGAAATCACCGGCCGCGACGAAGCCGGACTCTGGGAAGGAAAAGCCGATGGCGAAGAGCGTTCTCATCGCCGAGGACGAGCCGCACATCATCGAATCACTGACGTTTCTGCTCCGGCGGGCGGGGCATCGGGTGGAAGCGGTTCGCGACGGGGCTGCGGCCGTCGACGCCGCCCTCGCCCATCCCCCCGACCTGCTGGTGCTGGATGTGATGATGCCGACGCTCAACGGTTTCGAGGTGCTCAAGCGGCTGCGCGCCTCACCGGGGCTGGAGCGGTTGCGCGTCCTGGCATTGACCGCCAAGGGCCAGGATGCCGACCGGCAGCGGATGCTCGATTTGGGAGCGGACGATTTCGTCACCAAGCCGTTCTCCAACCGCGACCTGATCGAGCGGGTCGACCGGCTGCTGGCCGACGGCGGAACGGCGGCCGGCATGGCCGGCTGACCCCGGCCGGGAGGCGCCGATGCGCAATCCGAAGCGCGCCCTCGATCTCGCTGCCCTGCTGCCAGTCGGCGCGATGCTGCTGTTCCTGCCGCCCTATGTCGGTCTCGCGGACGGCGCCGGCACCCTGTTGGGCATTCCGTCTCTGCATTTCTACATCTTCGGTGTTTGGGGGCTCGGCATCGTCTTGACGGCCCTGGTGGCGCGCCGGCTGTCCGCCCTGGAGGACACCGCGGCGGAACCGGAGGCGTGGCCTGGGGACCGTCCGGCCGGTGACGCCGAGCCGCCCGCCCCGTCGCGTACCGACGGCGACGAGGTCTGAGGCATGCTCGACAGCAGCTTCGTCGTCGTGGTCGCCTCGCTCTATCTGGGCGGGCTGTTCCTGCTCGCCTTCGCGAGCGACCGGGCGGTCAAGCGCGGCACCGGCTGGTCGATCAGTTCGCCGGTAGTCTACACGCTCTCGCTGGCGGTCTATTGCACGTCCTGGACGTTCTACGGCGCGGTGGGCTCGGCCGCGCGCAACGGCCTGGAGTTCATGACGATCTACCTCGGCCCGACCATCGTGCTGATGGGCTGGTGGCTGCTGCTGCGCAAGCTGGTCCGGATCAGCAAGGACCAGCGGATCACCTCGATCGCCGACTTCATCTCCGCCCGATACGGCAAGAGCACCGCCATCTCCGCGGTGGTGACGCTGATCGCGGTGATCGGCATCACCCCCTACATCGCGCTCCAGCTGAAGGCCGTGACCGACAGCTTCGAAGCCCTGACCGGCGCCGGGGCCGGATCGGCCGCCGAGGCCTCGGCCCTCTCCGACACGGGGCTGTGGGTCGCGGTCTCCATGGCGCTCTTCGTCATCCTGTTCGGCACCCGCAACCTGGGAGCCGACGAGCGCCATCCCGGCATCGTCGCCGCGATCGCCTTCGAATCGGTGATCAAGCTGCTGAGCTTCGCCGCGATCGGCGCGGTGGTGATCTGGGGGCTGCACGACGGCGTGCGCGACCTGTTCGCCCGCGCCGCCGCCGACCCGGAGGCGGCGCGCCTGTTCCACTTCCAGGACGGCTACGAGGCGCGCTGGATCACCACCCTGTTCCTGGCCGCGGCGGCGATGGTCTGCCTGCCGCGGCAGTTCCAGGTGGCGGTCGTGGAGAACAGCGACGAGCGCCACCTGGCAACCGCATCCTGGCTGTTTCCGCTCTACCTGCTGATCATCACGGTCTTCGTCGTGCCGATCGCGATCGGCGGCATCCTGCTGCACCCGGCGGGGACCAACCCGGACCTCTACGTCCTGAGCGTCCCGCTGGCGGTCGGGCGCGGCGACCTTGCCCTGCTCGCCTTCATCGGCGGGCTGTCGGCGGCGACCTCCATGGTGATCGTTGCGTCGATCGCGCTGTCGATCATGATCTCGAACCACTGGGTGACGCCGGTGCTCCTGCGCCTGCCGCTGTTCACCGACTTCCGCCGAGGGGAGTTCTCAACCACGCTGCTCATGGTGCGGCGGCTGTCGATCGTGGTGGTGCTGTCGCTCGGCTACGCGTATCACCGCCTGACCGCGTCGAGCGATCCTCTGGCGTCGATCGGGCTGATCTCGTTCGCGGCGGCAGCGCAGTTCCTTCCGGCGCTGGTCGGCGGGGTGTTCTGGCAGCGGGCGACGCGGCACGGGGCGCTGGCAGGGCTCCTGGCGGGATTCGCCATCTGGACCTGGACGCTGCTGGCGCCCAACTTCGCCGCCGAGGGATCGGCCCTGGGCGCCCTGGTCGCCCGGGGCCCGTTCGGCATCGACTGGCTGCGGCCGCACGCCATGTTCGGCGTCGAGGGCTGGGATCCGCTGGTCCATGGCACGATGTGGAGCATCACCATCAACCTGGCGGCGTTCGTCACGGTGTCGGTGCTGACCGAGCCCTCCCCGCTTGAGAGCCTCCAGAGCGCGGTCTTCGTCAACGCCTTCCGTCCGGCCGAGGCCCATGTCGCCGGCGCGCTGCGCCGGTCGGCCACGACCCGGGACCTGCGTCGGCTGACCCAGCGCGTCCTGGGGCCGGAGCGCTCGCACCGCATCTTCGCCGACTATGCGCTTCGCCGCGGCCGGCCGCTCGACGGCGGCGATCCGGACCCGGCGCTGATCGCCCATGTGGAACGCCAGCTGGCCTCGTCGGTCGGTGCCGCTTCGGCCCGCACGCTGGTATCCCGCATCGCCAAGGGAGAGACCGTCAGCCTCGACGCGGTGATCGAGATCCTCGACGAGACCCAGCAGGCGATCCGCGCCAGCCGGGAGTTGGAGCGCAAGTCGCGCGAACTCGAGGCGGCGGCCGAACAGCTGCGCCGCGCCAACGAGCAGCTGACCCGCCTCGACAAGATGAAGGACGACTTCCTGAGCCGGGTCAGCCACGAACTGCGCACGCCGATGACCTCGATCCGCTCGTTCGCCGAGATCCTGGTCGACGGCGCCCGGCAAGACGGGCCGGACGCGCTTGAACCAGCCCAGCGCGACCGCTTCCTGGCGATCATCCGGCAGGAGAGCGAGCGCCTGACCCGCCTGCTCGACGAAATCCTGGACCTGAGCCGGTTGGAAAGCGGACAAATTGACTGGGTCGCGAGGCCGCTCGACGCCGGCGCCGTGGTGCGCGAGGCGGTCGACGCCATGTCGGGCCTCGCCGCCCGGCAGGGCGTGACGCTGGAGGTCGACCTAGGCGCTCGCGCGGTGCCGGTCATGGCCGATGCCGACCGGCTGAAGCAGGTCTTCGTCAACCTCATCTCCAACGCCATCAAGTACAACGATCGCGCGGCTCCGCGCGCCCGCATCCAGTTCGGGCCCGGCGGCGCGGACGGCATCGGCGGACGGGTCGAGATCCGGGTCGCCGACAACGGCCCCGGCATCCCGGAGACCATGAGGGAAAGCGTCTTCTCGAAGTTTTCCCGCGGCTGGAACGAAGGCAGCCGCCGGTCGGAAGGCGCCGGCCTGGGCCTGCCGATCAGCCAGCAGATCATGCGCCACATGGGCGGAGACCTGGTGCTGACCGAAACCTCCGGCGCCGGGGCGGTGTTCTCGGTGATGCTCGAATGCGCCGAGGCGCGCGCGGCGGTGGCGGAGTAGACGGTTCCGCCCTGCCCGCCTCCGGAAGTCGCCGGAACGGACGTTCCGCCACACCTCCTCTCCGCGGTCAAGTTAGAATGTTTATGCTGGATTCTCGGCCTTCACGGAACGTATGCTCCGCCTAGGCCGATCTTCCATGCCTGTCATCCCGGATGCGCCCGCGAGGGGGCGACAAAGGGCCTCGTGGATCGGCGCGCGGGCCGGTCCGCCATCGGAATCGGCCCCGCGGCGCCGCAGGTGCGCCATCCTTCGAAGCCCTGGTTTTCGCCGGGGCGATCAACCCGTGGGGCAACCGCCCTTTGACCGTCGACGCAACACGTGTTCTCAATACTCCAATAACGGAACATTCAAACTGGGAGACTCCCCGATGCTGCGTTTCGCTCTGTTGGGCGCCGGCCGGATCGGCCGCATGCATGCCGACAACCTGGCCCGCCACACGGGCGCCGAGCTCGCCTGCGTCTACGATGTGGCGGAGGCCGCGGCGCGCCAGGTCGCCGACAAGCACGGCGCGCGGGTCGCCGACACGGTGGATGCGGCGCTGTCTGGCGATGTCGACGCGGTGCTGATCGCGTCCTCGACCGACACCCATGTCGACCTGATCGAGGCGGCGGCGGCCCGGGGCAAGGCGATCCTCTGCGAAAAGCCGATCGACCTGTCGATCGAGCGGGTCGAGGCCTGCCGCGAAAAGATCGCCGGGACCGACGTGCCGGTGATGGTCGGCTTCAACCGCCGCTTCGACCCGACCCATCGGGCGGTCCGCGACGCGGCGGCGGCCGGCGAGATCGGCACCATCGAGCAGGTCGTGATCTCCAGCCGCGATCCCGGCCCGCCGCCCAGGGCCTACCTCGAGGTCTGCGGCGGGCTGTTCCGGGACATGATGATTCACGACTTCGACCTTGCCCGCTTCGTCCTTGGCGAGGAGCCGGTCGAGGTGACGGCGCTGGGCAGCGCCTTGTTCGACGCGAATGCCCGCGATCTGGGCGACATCGACAGCGGCATGGTGCTGATGCGCACGGAGAGCGGCAAGCTGGCCCATGTCAATTGCTCCCGCCGGGCGGTCTACGGCTACGACCAGCGGCTGGAGATCCACGGCTCGGAAGGCATGCTGCGCTCCGGCAATCGGCGGGCGACCGAAATGGATCGCTGGTCGAAATCCGCCACCGCCTGCCGAGAGCCGCTGCTCGACTTCTTCATCGAGCGCTATGCCGACGCCTATGTCGCGGAGATCGACGAATTCCTTGCCGCCGTGTCGGAAGGCCGCGCCCCGTCGGTCGGCTTCGAGGACGGCAGGCGGGCGCTGCTCCTGGCCGACGCGGCGCTGGAGTCGCTCAAGACCGGCAAGACGGTGCGGGTGTAGGTCGGGCTGACCGACGGGAAACCCGACGGTCGACCCACATCCCCGCCGCCGTCGGCCGCCATCACCGGAAGCGAAGTCCGCGTCCTACCGCTGCACCTCGGCCAGCACCTCGCTGGCCAGGGCGGCGGCTTCCGGCGATGCCTCGCCGTCGGCGGCCAGCGCATGGGCCATGCAGACCACCAGTGCCTGGGCCAGGCACATCGGGGCGGCGAGCGAGCGCGCGAAGTTGAACTCCCCGGCCGGCACCTCGAACCACGGGTCGGCATGCTTGGCCAGCGGGCTCAACTGGCTGTCGGTGATGGCAAGGATCGGAACGCCGCGGGCCCGCGCCGCTTCCGCGATGTCGACCACCTCGCGCGCGTAGTGCCGGAAACTGACCGCCAGCAGCAGGTCCTTCGGCCCCATCAGCGCCGCCTGCTCCGCCGCCAGACCGCCGGCGCCGTCCAGCAGACGGGCATGTCGGCGCAGATGGGTCAGTGCATAGGCGAGATAGCTCACGACCGGGAACGCGCGCAGCTGACCCAGCACGTAGATCGTCTCGGCACCGGCCAGCCGCCGGGCCGCGGCTTCCAGCTGCGCCTCGTCGATGGTGTCGAGCAGGTGCTGCAGCCCCGCCATGTCGGCGACCGCGAGCTGGCGCAGGAACGCGAGATTGGTGGTGTCCGGCCCCTCCCCGACCTCTGAGCGCAGCGCTTCCATCCGCTCCCGGAAGCCGGGGGCGGAGGTCAGCAGGCGCGACTGGAACACCTTCTGCATCTCGCTGAAGCCGCCGTAGTCGAGCGCCTGGGCGAAGCGCACCAGGGTCGACGGCTGGACGCCCGCATTGGCGGCGATCGCCTTGACGGAATCGAGCGCGACCGAGTTCGGGTTCTGCACGATGTAGCGCGCAACCTGCTGGAACCGCCGGCTCATCGTCGGGTGCCGGCTTGAAATCTGGGTGATCAGCTGTTCGTACGTCAGAGGCGCGACCATGACGGCAACCCGGGGCTCGCGATCGGCAACGGCGGCGGCGCCGCCGCCTTTCCATCTTTGTGTATAGCCGATCCGATTCCGCTGGATAAGGTCGTTCTGTTCCACGCCGTCCCGCCGCGCCTCGCCGGGTCCACCCGCCGCCGGCTCCGAACGCCGGCCGACCGGCAGCCGAAACGGCCAAAATCGATTCAAGATCAGGCGCTTCGAAGACGATCTCGAATCAGCTTCTGACCCGAACCGCAGGCTGGACGGTCCAGAACATCCGTTCTACAATCAACATCAACGAAACGATCGAACCACCAACAGGATCGCACAGAGGGGAAGGATAGCCATGGCGCGCGACCCGCGCGATCCTGGATATGCCGATTTCGGCCTGTTCGTGGACGGGGGGTGGCGCCCGGCTGCCGGTGGCGCGACCTACCCGGTGACCGATCCCGCGACCGAGGAAACGATCGGCGAAGCCCCCGCCGCCGGCCCGGCCGACGTTGCCGCCGCCATCGCCTCCGCCCGCCGCGGCCTTGCCGCCTGGCGCGCGGTGCCGACCTGGGAAAGGGCGGCGAGGATCCGCGCCATCGCCCGGCTGCTGACCGAGCGCAAGGATACCATCGCCGCGGCGATGACGCGCGAGGTCGGCAAGCCGCTGGCGCAGTCCGCCGGCGAGATCCAGCTGGCGATCGATCAGTTCGAGTGGTATGCGGGCGAGACCCAGCGGATCCACGGTCAGATCGTCGAGAGCCGCCTGCCCGGCGGCCAGATCCGGGTGACGCACGAGCCGATCGGGATCGTCGCCGCCTTCACCGCCTGGAACTTTCCCGCCGTCCTGCTGGCGCGCAAGATCGCCCCGGCGCTGGCGGCCGGCTGCTCGATCATCTGCCGGCCGTCCGAGGAGGCGCCGGGCGTCGCGATGCACCTGATCCAGGCCTGCGCCGACGCCGGCCTGCCTCCCGGAACAGTCAACCTGCTGACCGGCAAGGCCTCCGCGATCACACCGGGGCTGATGGCCGAACCGGACGTGCGCAAGATCTCGCTGACCGGCTCCACCGCCGTCGGCCGGCAGCTGATCCGCGACGGCGCCGAGACGCTCAAGCGCTTCTCGATGGAGTTGGGCGGCCACGCGCCGGTGATCGTCTGGGATGACGTGGATGCCGAACAGGTTGCGGAGCTGTGTGCCCAGACGAAGTTCAAGAATGCGGGCCAGGTCTGCGTCTCGCCCAGCCGGTACTACCTGCATGAGGCGGTGGCCGAGCCGTTCACGCGCCGCTTCGTCGAGGTCGCGCGATCGCTGAAGCTGGGCAACGGCTTCGACGCCGACACGGAGATGGGCCCGCTGGCGACCCGCCGGCGTCTGGAGGAGACCGAGGCGCTGGTCGAGGATACCCGGGCGGAGGGCGCGCGCCTGCTGGCCGGGGGCGGCCGGCCCGCGGGCTTCAACCGCGGCTTCTTCTTCGAGCCGACGGTGTTCGACCAGGTCGCCGACGACGGCCGGCTGATGACCGAGGAGCGGTTCGGCCCCGTCGTCCCGATCGCGACCTTCGCCGATTTCGACGATGTGATCGGCCGGGCGAACTCCCTGGAACTGGGTCTTTCAGCCTATCTCTTCACCCGCGACCTGAAGCGGGCCGACGACACCGCAGAGGCGCTGGAAAGCGGCATGGTCGGCGTCAACACGTTCGGCCTCGCCCAGGCGGAAGCGCCGTTCGGCGGCATCAAGCAGTCCGGCTTCGGCCGCGAGGGCGGCAGCCTCGGCATTCACGACTACCTGAACGTCAAGTACACCCACGTCGTCCGCGGCTGAGCAGCTAGGGCTTCGGGCATCCGGAACGAGAAGGGGAGCGCCGCGATGCGCGAGAACAGGCTGAAACGGATCTGGGCCGAGGGCGGCGCGGCGGTCAACGGGTGGTGCGCGATCCCGAGCGCCTTTTCCGCCGAGACCATGGCGCACCAGGGCTGGGACACGCTGACCGTCGACATGCAGCACGGCGTGGTCGACTACCAGAAGATGGTCGACATGCTGGCGGCCATCTCGACCACGGACACCGTGCCGATGGTCCGCGTGCCGTGGCTCGACCCGGGCATCATCATGAAGTCGCTGGATGCCGGGGCCTATGGCGTGATCTGCCCGATGATCAACACCCGCGCGGACGCTCAGAAACTGATCGCCTGCTGCAAGTATCCGCCGCAGGGCAGCCGGTCCTTCGGGCCGATCCGCGCGCTGCTCTACGCCGGCCCCGACTACCCGAAGCACGCCAACGACACCGTGGTGCCGTTCGCCATGATCGAGACGCGGGAAGCGCTCGACAACCTGGAAGACATTCTCTCGGTCGAGGGGCTGGACGCGATCTATGTCGGTCCGGCCGACCTGTCGCTGGCGCTGGGCTGCACCCCGACCTTCGACCAGGAGGAGGCGCCGGTGGTCGAGGCGATCGATCACATCGTCGCCACGGCGAAGAAGCACGGCGTGGTCGCCGGCATCCACAACGGCACGCCCGCCTATGCCCGGCGGATGATCGAGAAGGGTTTCCAGTTCGTCACCATAGCGTCGGACGCCCGGTTCATGGCGGCCGGCGCGAAGGCCGCGGTCGCCGCCATGCGCGAGGGCGTCTCGCCCAAGCCCGAGGCCGGCACCGTCGGCGGCACCTACTGAACGGAAGGGCACGCCGATGCCGCATATCCTGGTCGCGGGGGCGATCCACCTGGAGGGAATGAAGCTCCTGGAGGCCCGGGCCGGCGCGACGGTCGAGGTGATCGACCAGCCGACGGCGGACGACTTCCGCGCCCGGCTGGCGGAGGCGGACGCCCTGGCGATCCGCACCGCCCCGCTGCCCGCCGACGCGGTCGAGGCGGCGCCTCGGCTGAAGGTCGTCGCCCGGCATGGGGTCGGCTACGACAACGTTCCGGTCGAGGCGCTGACCGCCCGCGGCATTCCGCTGGCGCTGGTCGGCAACGTCAACGCGCTGGCGGTGGCGGAACATGCCCTGTTCCTGATGCTGGCCTGCCTCAAGCGTGCGGTCGAGCACGACCGGGCGGTGCGCAACGGCGGCTGGGCCGTGCGCAACCGGTTCGAGGGCGGCGAACTGTCCGGCCGCACGCTGCTGCTGATGGGCTTCGGGCGGATCGGGCGCGAGGTCGCGGCGCGGGCACGGCCCTTCGGCTGCCGCATCGTCGCCTACGACCCGATGGTCCCGGCCGACCGGATCGCCGCGGCGGGCGTCGAACCGACGTCCGACTGGCGCGCCGCGCTAGCCGACGCCGACATCGTCAGCCTGCACCTGCCGAAGACGCCGGAGACGACGCATCTGATCGGCCCCGAGACGCTGGGCACGATGAAATCGGGTGCGGTCGTGATCAACACCGCCCGCGGCGGCCTGATCGACGAGGCTGCGCTCGCCCGGGCGCTGAAGGCGGGAACGTTGGGCGCGGCCGGCATCGACGTGTTCGAGGATGAGCCACCGGCTGCCGACAACCCGCTGCTGTCGGCCCCGCGGGCGA
>Ga0008838_100164_pt1 | contig 96322 bp, 83 predicted proteins | sample HotLakConUCCSL28_FD_62212 | JGI IMG/M metagenome (GOLD analysis project Ga0008838, IMG submission 62212) | Hypersaline microbial mat communities from Hot Lake, Washington, USA - Hot Lake Consortium UCC-SL28 (Hybrid Assembly) | ecosystem: Environmental > Aquatic > Thermal springs > Hot (42-90C) ...
ACTTGGCACAAACATACTGTATTACCCCAGTCAAATGATGATGCCTTGATTGTAACCTCCCTAAGATTCAATATCGACATGATAGTTCATATGTTTTACTGTCACTTTTAATTACACCCCATCAGGGGTGAACGGGTGTATATGGGCGATCGCATTATCAGAAGCGAGGTGGCAAGGAGGCGATCGCACACTCCGCGCATTTGACTTAGCAGCAGCATTCTAGCCATAACTTTTGCCAAAGCAGCGGGCTTCACGCCACATTCAGCAGCTCGTCCAACCCAGGGAGTATGTTAGGCTCTTTTGAGATTTCAATGATCGCCTCCGGTATATATCCACATCGGCTCTGTTTGCCCAGCTCGCTCAAATCCGCATTTCTTATAAAAATCTATAGCGCGACCATCAGCTGTGAGCATGTGCATATGAAAGCCAATATATTTTTGCTTCATGATCTTCATTATTTCTGTTCCGACACCCCTGCCTTGATAATCAGGCAAAACAAGTAAGTGCGGATAATAAACCACTAGAAATCCGTCTGAAATAGCGTTTCCGACGCCAACTAATTTGTCGTCTTCCCATGCAGAAACTAACGAATGAGAATTTTTAAGCGCATTCAAAAGTAACTCAGGCTTATTCGCAGACGACCAGTCGTTTGCCCGATACAGCGCAATAACTTGATCAAGGGGGAGATTTCGATCTTCAATATATTTCATGTTCATGTCTAATGACTCCTTTCACCCGCCGCCAGCAACCTTCGGACTTGAGCAACCAGTTCTTACGGTCGGTGTGCAAGCGGATTGTTATGCTTTGCAACCGAGAACTTTGATGTAAGCAAAACTATTCAGAATCAACTCCTACACTGCATACTATTAATTACTGAACTGATAAAGCATATTCTGCGTCAGCATCTGAAACCCGAATACGTTGTTCAAGGCGGACAATGTACGAAATAAATTCTATACTCTTACCACTCTCAAGTTTAAATGCTCGAATTACATTAGTGATTGTGTCTTTTTGTTCGTCACTCAAATCATCAATAATCAAAAGAATTTGCAGAGACTTTTGAAAAGCTTCAGTGAGAACTCGATCAATTTCTCGTCCAACCAGTTGATCTGAAAGATCTGGACGAATTTGCTTCATCCAACCTGAAACCTTGCTGATATATTCTGGGGTCACATATATGTACTGTATAATTTTATCGACCCACATTTTAATAGTCTGATCTCGGATCTGTTTATCCGTAACTATACTAAATGCAGATGCAAATCGCATAAGTTGAGGAATCACTTGCCCATTAAGATAATTTGACTTTTCTTGTGAACGAGTCTTGCTCTCACCAAAGCATTCGTATTCAATCAATGCAACTCTAAAGGGCTGCTTTTCATATTCACTATAGACAATTAGAAGTGCATCAGGAATGGACCTAATGCCTTTCATTGGCTTTTCACCACGCGCTTCAACGCCAGATGATAAAAATAAGCGATTTTCTGGAATCAGCAAGGATTGATTAGAGCTATAGCGAGGAAATAGGTTGTAAAAATTCTCGTTTACTAGACTTTCAAGACCACGAAGAGCATCTGTCTCATTTTTGAATGGAATTGTCTGAAAAGTACCCATAACACTAATTTTAGCTTCTGGAACTTCTAGCAATACTTCTGACAGTTCGCTTGGATTAACTTCTAGAAGGGTATCCTCTTCTTCTTCCTTCTCTTCAGCATTTAAATCATTTCCCTTAAGTAACCGTACAGGCTGTTCGACACAGTGTTTGTCAAAAGCGTCATGAAGTGATTGGACAGCTTTTTCATCTTTTATAGGTTTAGAACCTTGCAGAAACTTGAGAGGCCAATATTTCCCACCGTAGTCTACAAGGAAACGAATATCAAAGGGATTAGCATATTCAATATCGATAAGTTTATAGGCTAAGACATAACGATCTGCATCAGGCCATGGCTGGTGATCCGTTGGTTCGCCTAGTCTTGCTCGAAGCCCACAAAGAGTTTGCTTTTCATGGTTAACTACGAGAAAAATAATGTCGTCTTTTTCTGGCCCTCGCGTACCGAAACCAGCAACTGAGTACTCTATACAAAGATTGTAATTATTAAGTGACTTCCCGCAATGAAGAATTCGACAGGACATTAATATTTTTCCTCATACCCAGTTAAAAACATAACAACTTATTATACGGAAACGTTTCGTATATCTACCTCGTACAAGATGATTACCCCGGAAACTTTCTATATAACTACCTAGAAGAGCAAATATAGAGGGCGATAGATAGCTTCCGATAAGCCCAAAACGGCCTCGTCCCAAAGAGCAACACTGTGGTCAACAAGAAGTCAATAAAAATCAACAGGGGTCAAAGAATGGCACTGACTTATTTATTACCATTCCTTGCGCCAATCCCATACGCGATATCCAAGGGCACAGTTTTGTCATGAGTGCGCCAGTATTTTTGGCCTCAGTAAGCGATACTGGCATTTGTGTTGATTGAGGAGTCTAAGTCATGATGAAAACCATGAAACGACGAAATTTCACAATGTTATCGGCCTTAGCATTAGTGACCTGTTTAGGCACACTGAGCTGCACCCAGCCCACATCACCAACCTCACCAGCCGCAGCTGAAACGAATGCAACAAAAGCCGCGACAAAAACTACCACAAAAACAGTTGATCTCACCATCTCTGTGGCAGCCAGCGTGCAGGACGCCATGAAAGCAGTGCAGGAAGCCTACCAGGACGAGGCGCCGAATGCGGCCATTACCTATAACTTTGGCTCATCGGGTTCGCTGGCGCAGCAAATTTCTCAGGGCGCGCCGACCGATGTGTTTCTTTCAGCCTCTCAACAATGGATGGATGATCTGGAAGAACAAGGGCAGATTTTGGCAGGCTCTCGTCAAAACCTGCTGCTAAATTCTCTGGTGATGATCACGCCTCAAGACAACGCGGATATCACAGACTTTAGTGACTTTGAAACAGATAAAGTCACCAAACTTGCCATGGGTGAACCCGAAAGTGTTCCAGCCGGTCGCTATGCCAAAGAAGCCCTAACGGCAATGAATATGTTTGAGGCTCTACAGCCCAAGCTGGTGTTTGGTAAAGACGTACGGCAGGTGTTGTCGTATGTAGAAACCGGCAATGTAGATGCTGGATTGGTGTACGCCACTGACGCCAAAATATCAGACCAGGTACAGATTGTTGCAACAGCGCCCGCCGATACTCACTCTCCTATTATTTACCCGGTTGGGGTCGTGGCTGATAGTGAACATGCCGAAGCTGCCCAGGCTTTTGTGAATTTTCTATCCAGTGATACAGCAGTTAAGATCTTTGAAGAGTACGGTTTTGCAATGGCTGAATGAGTATAAATTTCCATGCCTGAAGACTTATCTCCGCTTTGGATTTCACTGAAAACAGCATTGGTCGCTACGGTGCTGGCATCGGTGCTGGGCATCTTGGTGGCTCGCTGGATGCTGGGCGATCGCGGCAAGGCAAGAGGAATTATTGACGGTGTGCTGACACTGCCGCTCGTGCTGCCGCCGACGGTGGTGGGTTTTTTGTTGCTGTTGTTGTTGGGTAAAAATAGTCCCATTGGGCAGCTTCTTGACCAAATGGGCATCTCTATTATTTTCACCTGGACAGCGGCAGTGATTGCCGCAACGGTGGTGGCGTTTCCGCTGGTGTACAAAACGGTGCTGGGCTCGTTTGAGCAGGTAGATTTTACTTTGATCAGCTCTGCTCGCACGCTGGGCGCTTCGGAGTGGCGCATTTTTTGGCAAATTTTGTTGCCCTTGGCTTGGCCGGGAGTGCTAGCAGGCACAGTACTGGCCTTTGCGAGAGCCTTGGGAGAATTTGGCGCAACCTTGATGGTGGGCGGCAGTATTCCGGGTGTGACCCAAACTATTCCGGTGGCGATTTTCTTTGCGGCAGAATCAGGACGGATGGGAGTGGCCCTGGCCTGGGTACTGCTGATGATTGCCGTTTCGCTGGTGGTGATTGCAGGCATCAACTACGGTAACCAGACCAAATCCGACAAAAAGTTGGCGGTTAATAATTTGGTGAAGCGGGGATTTAACTGGGTTTTCTTCAAAACCTTTCGTGGCGATCAGTTTGCGACGATAGCCCAGGGAAGCGCTCCGCCCAGGGAAGCGCTAACCGCTTACAAAAAGTGTGATCCGGGTTTGAAGGGGACAGGGGTGTCGAGGAACAAACTGCCTGCTGAGCTGGTGGTGAATATCAAAAGGCAAGTGGCAGGATTTCAGTTGAATGTGAGTTTTACCACTAACGGCGAACCCTTGGGGCTATTGGGCGCTTCAGGATCAGGCAAAAGTATGACGCTCAGGTGTATCGCCGGGCTAGAGACGCCGACTCATGGGCGAATTGTGCTCAATGGGCAAATATTGTTTGATTCGCATAAGCAGATAAATATGCCGAGTCGCGATCGCAAAGTCGGCCTAGTTTTTCAAAACTATGCCCTATTTCCTCATCTCACCGTCGCTCAAAATATTGCCTTTGGCATGGGGCACATCCCCCAACACCAGCGGGCAGCAGCAGTGACCCAGTATCTCGACCAAATTGGGCTGACGGGACTGGGCGATCGCTACCCTCAGCAACTCTCTGGCGGACAGCAGCAGCGCGTTGCCCTGGCGAGAGCCCTAGCCATTCAACCCGATATTCTGTTGTTGGATGAGCCCCTTTCTGCCCTAGATACCTACCTGCGCAGCCATATCGAAAAACAACTGATTGAAGTGCTCTCGCAGTATCAGGGCATTACTTTGTTTATCACGCATAAGCTAGAAGAAGCCTACCGGGTCTGCACCAATCTGTTGGTGTTGTCTGGAGGAGAAATTCAGGCCGAAGGCACAAAAGCAGATATCTTTGAACATCCGCCCACCTACGAAGTGGCAAAAGTCACTGAATGCAAAAACTTCTCTCGTGCTCGCCGGGTAGATGAGCACCATATTGAAGCCCTAGACTGGGATTGTCGGCTTCGGGTAAACACGCCTATAACGGCAAACACAGGCTATGTAGGACTACGGGCTCACCATATCCAATGGCCTCTGGAACCGGGCGCACCCAACACCTTTCCCAGTTGGCTGGCCATGATTACCGAAACCCAACACCGGGTGACGCTCTATATCAAACTGCATAGCGAGCCTAACTCCCCCCAGGATTATCACCTTCAGGCCGAAATTTATCGGGAAAAATGGGAGGCGCTGCAACATCGCCCTTTTCCCTGGCAGGTGTGGCTGAGTCCGGACAGTCTAATGCCGATGGCAAAGTGAATGGCAAAATCAATGGCAAAGTGATTTACGCCTGCGCTTGAACCTGTTTCGGCCTCATGCCCAGCTGTTGAGCTAGCTCACGCGCAATAAAAACAAGAAACTTGGCAGACTCAGGATTGTCTTGATGGGCGAAGTAGCTAGCAGTTTGCATAAGCGCCTGAACAAAGCCAGCATCTAGCAGCTCGGGCTCAGAATTGAGAACAGTGGGCTCTTCTCCGTTAGGGCAGTTGAGCAGGCGGTCGATGAGGGCGAAGTAAAGAGATTCGCGGGGGTTGGGAGGGGCAGGTGTCATGAGGTTTTTCTGAATAAAGCACAGAGTAAACGACAGGATTTAGTCACAGAATTCTGTGACAGAATTAGATGACAGGATTCAGTCACAGGATTACACAACAGAAGGAGAAGATTGATATTCTGTGGGGAGACTAAACGAGTATTTGAGCAACACAACCCACTGACTGAGGAATGCGGTTGAGCTGCACTAGCGGCGTTTGACCAATCAACTCAGTAATATCTTTAGCAACTTTCACAGACGGTTCTCCTAAAGTGTGTAATTAGCGCTTGTCATACAGCGCCTGTCATAGCTGTTTTATCTCAATGTTTTATCTCAATGTCTTGTCTCAATGCTTAGACTCAATGCTTAAACTCAATGCTTAAACTCAATGTTTAAACTCAATGTTTAAAAAAGAGAAATATGAAAGACTCTTTGTTATCTCTTTCATTTCACTATAATGACCTATATTAAGGAAGTTGATTAGTATTGAATGCTACTGATACTGCATTGATGAATTCGCTATGCTGAGCAAGCAAAAAAGATTCTTCAAGCGTCTTCAAAGTCTTTTGTTTTATTGGCCTGCTTTACTGAGCCATTTTATTGGCCCATTTTATTGGCCCATTTTATTGGCCTGCTGTATTAATCTATTGAGGTATGTGATGAAAATAAGTGCTCGCAATGCGTTGAAAGGAACCGTAAAATCTATTACGCCAGGAGCGGTAAATGCAGAAGTCGTGATCGAAGTGGCCCCCGGCTTAGAAGTGACTTCAATTATTACCAAGGCCTCCGCTGACAATTTGGGATTAGTGGTAGGGAGTGAAGCCTATGCCGTGGTCAAAGCATCGAATGTAATGTTGGCGGTTGAATAACCCATCGCTTTATTAAACGTCTCTTGCTAAGCTAGCCGCTGAGCAACAATATTGTAGATATGCCAGTGTTTTTCTTCTCCTAGAGCGGTTTTACCTGGATGTTCTTCTTCGTCTAAAAGCTCTACTTTAAAAGGAATCAGTAGCTGATCAATTTGCGATCGCATGTGATGGCTGCGGTTAGGATAAACCGCCCATGAGTCGCGATCGCCAAACAAATGCCCGCAGAATCGACCGCCAGGTTTTAGCGCGGTGACGATTTTGTTCCACATGGTTGAAAACTGATCAGGCGAGCAAAAGGGGAGACAAAAGCTAGCGTTGATCAGATCAACATTGGCAGGGAGGATAAGCGCCTCGAATCGCTGCACCCGAGTTTCTAAAGAAGCTTCTAAAGGAATTTCTTTAGAAGCTTCTAAAGAGATAGAGTCAAGATCCTGACGTTGCTGTAGCTGAGCGATCGCCTCAGCTTCTCCGTCAATTGCCAACACCAGCCAATTTCGCCGCAAGAGTTCCACGGTATCTCGCCCGTTGCCGCAGCCCAAATCTACTGCAAATTTGGCAGCAGGGCCAGACTCAGCCACCTCTTTAGCATCGGCATCAAAAGCATTTAAAGCTGTTAACAGCGTTTCGCGAGGGGGCCGGCCAGCAACCGCTTGGTAGTAATTAGTCCATGGATGGTGGTCAGCGGGTTTGCTGGCCTGATTGCTGGCCTGCCCATCTAAAGAGGGCTGCTGTAGATTGGAGTCGCTGGCGGTGAGATTTGTTTTAGGATTGGTTAAAGTCATGCGGGATGTCCTGATATGTAACTGGACTCTGAATGACTGGCCCTTATGCGGCTAGCGCAGGAAAGTCCGCTTTTAATAAGTTTAGCCAATCTGCAATTCGCTGAGGCGTTTTGTCACTTTCATTCACCTCATCTAAAGGTAGCCCAACAAACTTGCCATCCCGAATAGACGTAGAGGCTTCAAACGAATAGTCATCTGCGGGAACCGCGCCTACCAGCTTTGCGCCGAGCGCCTTAAACTGGTCGTAAAGCGTACCGAGCGCACCGACAAAATGCTTACCATGACCGGTACAGTCACCAGCACCAAAGAGCGCAATGGTTTTCCCAGAAAAATCGGGCTTTTCAATCTCCATGTCAAACAGGGGTTCGCGCCAGTCGTTTTGCACTTCTCCAGCACCCCAAGTCGAGCAGCCAAGCAGTAAATAGTCATATTTCAACAGATCTTCAACATCGTCAAAATCTTCCTCCATACTGTACAAATCACAGAGATCTTCTCCAATTTCTTCTCGAATCTTCTCTGCAATCTCTTCTGTAACACCCGAGGTGCTGCCGTAAAAAATTCCAATATTTGCCATTTTTAGGTGACTCCTAATGATTGAAGGTTTATTGTGAGTGGGGATTATGAAGGGGATAAGAACGAATCGTTTCTGAGCAATTTCAAGACGGCTATTAGCCTAAGCCGCTCGCAGACGAACATATATCGCTTGGATCATGGCCTGAGTGAGCGCCAATGAGCCTTCGCGCGATCGCACAACAAAGCGAGGAAACCGCTGCTCCAAAACAATAGAAGTTCCAGGCGACAATCCCAATCGCCGGATCTGATCGGCAACCGTTGGGTCAGCGTCTCTAATTCGGGCGATAACGCCCTGTTCGCCTACTTTGAGCATCTTTAAAGAAGCTCCCGATATTGTAAAACCAGTGAACATAAACAGTCTCTAACCTTACTAAAGGGACTCAAGCAACTCAATTTGGCACCAACTTGATGCGACTCCAAGCCGACTAAATTAAATACGCCTCCATATGGGTTTTAATCGTCAAATCTGAGCGCGGATAAGTCGTACACAGCAGAGCAAATCCCTTGGCGATTTGCTCATCATCTAAAAAAGACTGATCTTCTTGATCGACTTCGCCTTCAACAATTTTGCCGACACAGCTAGAACAACCCCCCGATCGGCAGGTATAGGGCAGTTTAATATCGTTTTCTTCCGCTGCATCGAGGATATAAACATCGTCGTCCACCGGAATGGTGACATCGATCTGACGCTTTTTGTTAATTAGGCGAACTTGATAAGTTGTCATGGTGAATCTCCTAAACTTTATTCAAAGTGAACAACAATAGTTTGAGGCACAAGTCTTTAGGTACAAGGCACTCCCTGCGGTCCGCAGTCTCCAGTTTGAAAAGACTTTCCACAGCCGCAGGTATCCGTAGCGTTAGGATTGGTAAACTTAAAGCCACTTTCTAGCAGGCTATCGATATAGTCCACCACAATGCCGTCTAGCAACGGCGAACTTTTAGGATCAACAAACACTTTAAGCTTGCCAACTTCTGTGATTTCATCATCAGGATTTGGGGCGTTGGCGATTTTGATATCGTATTCATAGCCGTTGCAGCCGCCGTCTTTTACGGCAAAGCGAATGCCTCGGGTAGGCGTAGGATTGGGAGTGCCCCGAACAAAGCTACGCAGCCGAAGTTCGGCTAGTTCAGTGAGGGTAACGGTCATAGGAAGCTCCTGGTAAATATTGAGGACAGGCCGAATATTGAGGACAGATAGAATATTGAGGGCGCACACGAGTCAAGTCTTTACGATGTGTCTGAATAAATCGCAAAGCAACAAACGTTAAACTGAGGCATAGGAAAGGGGAAGAGAATGGCGAGGATTTAGGTTGAAGATGAGCCGCAGACGGGGCAGTTAGGATCGTGGTAGGAGCGGCGTTTGGCAAATTCGGCGCGGGCCAAATCCATTGTTAGCAGCTGTCCTAACAGCGGCTCGCCCAGACCAGTTATTAGCTTGATGGCTTCTAGGGCGGCTAAGCAGGCCAGCGTGCCAGAGACCGCGCCAAGTACGCCAAAGCCCCAGCGATCCCATTCGGGCTTTTCAGGAAACAGGCAGGTTAGGCAAGGCGTTTGCCCCGGTACAATGGTGGTGAGATAGGCTTCCATGCTGTTCATGGCAGCTTCTATCATGGGCTTATTCCAGCGTACGCAGGCGGCATTTAGCAAGTCTCTTTCTTTAAAGTCAAAGGCGCAGTCTAGGGCGATATCGGCTTGCTGTACCAGGGCATGAATATTGTCGTCAGTAACATATTCGCAAACCGCTTCAATTTCAATATCAGGGTTGAGCTTTTGGAGGGTCTCTTGAGCTTTGAATACCCGAGGATGACCGACCCAATCATCTGTCATCAACACCTGCCGATTAAGATCATCTCGCTGAAGGTCACCCCCTCGAACCAAGATGAGTTTGCCGACACCCGCTACTGCCAAATAAAGAGCTGCGGTGCCACCGAGCCCACCGACACCGGTCACTAATGCCGTTGTATTTTTTAGCTTTTGTTGTCCGGCTTCACCCAGCCCCGGCAGCATCATCTGACGGCGATACCGTTCTACTTCGGTAGGTGTGAGCCCAAATGCAAGACCAGCATCAGAACGAGATGTAGAATCAGAGACAGAATCAGATACAGGCACGGAAATAGCAGAAATCATGACTCCACCGCAATATCTGAGAGCATTACAATGTTTTTGGGCCTGTCTTTAAACACTTTGAACAGCTTTTGTTCTACCGAAGAAGAGGTTAAAAACAGGTCATAAGCGGTCTGTAGCGCCTGTCGGTAGCTTCTTAGCGTTTGAGCTTCGTCCTGGGTTGAACCTTCAGCCTGAACCAGTTCTGAAAACTTCCGTAAAATATGCAATCGGTTGATGTTTAAAGCCTGCGGATCGTAGGGCAAATCAAAGAATTCAAAATATTCTTCAGCATCTTTGAGTCGATTGAACTGTGATAGGGTTTTGGGTAGCGTATTCATTGAGTCGCCTCTAGGGTTTAAGTAGGTATCTAGCGAGGTGGGTTCAGTGGCTTGGGACATGGCATTAACCATGGCATTAACCATGGCATTCACGGAAATCAAATATCACAAACTTCAGGAAAGCGTTGGGCTAAATCAATGCCTTTGCTGACCAGCTTTTCACCTTCGGCACTGAGTGTTTCAGGAGAATCGAAACCAAAGCGGTGAGCATCTCTTAGGGTTTTAGAGACAAGGATTAAACGGCCCGAAAAAATCAGCGCCCAACCAAAGCCTTCATGGCTGATATCAACGACGACTTGAGAGATTTGGTCAGTTTCGGATTCAATCCGGGTTGCGATCGCCCGATAAAAAGCCAAAATTCTCGCCAACGTGAACGGATCAACCTCGCCTTCTACCGAAATCGCCCGACGCTCTTTTTTAGAGAGAATATAGGGCCTGAGCAGTAGGTCATCTGGCCAGTAACGATAGGTGCCATAGGCATCATTAGCGCGAATTTGTTGAACAATCGTCTTCAGGAACAGAGAATTATCGACCACCGAGGCCGTCTCTAAAGGGGTCTCTAAAGGGGTCTCTAAAGGAGTCTCTAAAGGAGTCTGCAAATTAGCCGGTGCGGTCACAATACTCATACAATCACTTCCTCCACTAAGGTTTCTGATGCATCTTCAAACTTGTTTGTTAACTGGTTGTCGAACGGGTTGTCGAACGGGCTTTCTGACTGACTGCTTAGCTGGCTTTTTAGTAGGGCCTTTCTCAACCATGGCGGTGGGTTGTGGTTTAGGGTATGGACAAAGCGCGTTAGCACATCTTGAATTTCGGCAGTTTCAGAGGGCGCTTTAATCGGCGTAATATTTTTGCCAATTAGCCTCGCCGCCGCGCCGCCGCCAATCGCTACAACATACACAATGGTGCAGTCTTTAAGGGCTTTAATTTTAGGTTCTAGCTTATCTTCATTGCCGTCTTGGTTAAGGTTGCCTTCAAAGGAAAACCCCTCTACAAAGCGAGAACCCTCGGCAGTGACCTCATAAACATCAATTTGTTGGGCTGAGCCAAAATGCGCGTTAATATGAACCGAATTGTTAGTGGTGAATGCAATTTTCATGAGTTGTCTCCTAGTGCAAATCTTCTAGTGAAAGTCTTCTAGCAAAATCAAGTGAAAATCTTCTAGCAAAATCAAGTGAAAATCTTCTAGCAAAATCAAGTGAAAATATCCTCTGGCTATTGACCTTCTCGCCAAGCGTAAACCTGAGCATGAGCATGGGCTTCGTCAGCTTCCATAAAAATGTTGCCAATATCGAACAGTAGCTGAATGCTACCCTCGTAGCCAACGCTGCAGCGATGGCCGTTGCCCAACCGATCAAACACCGGAAACCCCATGCGATACAGCGGAATACCGAGCCGCTGCGAAATCGGTTTGGCGCTAGAGCTAGCAATCAATAAATCCGCACCCCGCGCCAGTTCTTCAAAGTCTTCTAAGTCACCAATGGTAACGGTGTCAATTGGCAAATCTTTTAATAACTTAGACTTGGTGGTGGTTACCGCAGCGTGAATCTTGGCCCCAGTGGTGGTGAGCCACCAGGCAACATTGTGCAACAAGTCAGGCTCTAGGGCCAAAGCCACGCGCTTATTGCCAAAAAAGAAGTGCGAATCGAGGATGGCATCTTGAAGCTGTCGCCGCTGCTGACGGAACTTATCAGGAACGGGTCGGCTACTGATGTCGCAGAGCGTCTGTAAAAAGCTGTCTACTGCATCTAAGCCAGTGAGGTCATCAAACAGCTTAAACTCAGTCCCAAAGCGCTGCTGCAAAATCTCAGCAGCGAGCCTCATACTATGCCCAACAGCAAGGGTAAAGGCAGACGCACTGAGGGTTTTAATTTGGCTGACGGGCGTTCCACCCGTGGTATTGCCAGAATAACTATTGTCGGATAAATGCCCATCTAAAGACGATGAAAGATCAGGTAAAACAACTGGATTGAGGCCAAAGGCTTTTACCATCTCTTTAATGGTCTGCACATCACCAGGTGCCAAAAAAGAGCCTGCTAACACTGTCACTTGCGAGGGTAACCCGGCGGTGGCATAGCTGTAAAACGGATCTCCTGAGCTACCCGCCTGCCAGCTAGGCTCTAGTCGGCTAGGATCTATATCACCGCTCCCCGGAATATCTCGGACAATGGCTTCTACGGCTGCTGCGTAGCCGTCTTGCAGGGCGCCTTTAAAGTCGGGTGTAGCAGCGCAAGCAATGGAGAGCGTGGCTAGTTTAGGATTCCGCTCGCGCAGTTCCTTCAAAATCCGAGGCATGTCATCGCCTCTCGTTTCGGTCAGGCCGGTAGTGCATAATCCAATAATCTCTGGATTGGAATTCTTTAACAGTGTGACAATGGCGGTTTCTATATTCTCCTCACCGCCTAAAATGGTGGACACTTCTGTCATGGCCGTGGTGGATAATGGAATCGCTTCGCGGAAGTGTCGTACCAGCATGACTTTGGCAAAAGCCGTACAGCCTTGAGAGCCATGCAGCAGTGGCATCATTCCTTTAATGCCGAGGTATGCGATCGCAGCCCCCAGCGGTTGGCTTTGCTTCAGCGGGTTTACCGCGACAGCCTTGCGCCGAGCAAGCACTTTAGTGGGGGGTTCTCTCTCTATTTTTTCACCTAAATGGAGCGTGAGGCCAGCGTTGCTATTAGAAGCACCCCAAGGAGCGGGCGATCGCACCTGATCCCAAATAGGGCTATGCAGCGCTCCATCTAGCTCTTTGGCCATTTCAATCATGCCCACATAGCCCGCATAGGGGTGGTGGCGCTCCTGGTTAATATCCAGAAAAGGAATTCTCGCTTTGAGCGCGGTATATTGGTTACGCCCGCCAGCAATCAACATATCCGCCTTAGTTTGGGCAATCACCTCCAAGAGTTTTTTAGCATTGCCTTGGGCCATCATAATGCCCTCTTCACCCAGGAGTTGTTTAATCCGGGCTTTGTCTTCTTCCGTACTCTTTTTAGAGCTAGTGGCAACAACCTGTATGCCCAAATCTTTAGCCGCCGAGATAATCGACCAGCTTTTTACACCGCCTGTATACAGCACAATTCGCTTGCCTTGCAGCCGTTGGCGATAGGGCGCAAGCGCGATATCTAGCTGAGCGGTTTCGGCGGTTATCAAGGCTTCTGCTCTGGCTTGCAAGTGAGCATCCCCTAGCTTGGCAGCGATATTTCGCAGCAAATTGTTCACATCTTCTACACCGTAAATAGACTCTTCAATGTAAGGAATACCGTAGCGTTCCTCCATTTTGTGAGCCATGTTAATCAGCGCTTTAGAACAAATCATCACATTCAGCTTGGCTCGATGAGCCGCTGCGACTTCGTGATAGCGAGCGTCGCCCGTGATTTTCGCCAGCACGCGCACGCCGAGTTTTTCTAACAGGGGTAAAACGCCCCACATTTCTCCGGCAATGTTGTATTCACCAATCAAGTTAATATCGTAAGGTGTGGTGTATTCGGGCTCCTGGGTGCCCACCACATAGTCCAACAAAGCCTCACCGCCAATGCGATTGCCCAAGTTTTTACTGCCCACAAAGCCAGGAGAAAGCACCGGCACCACCGGCAAGCCAAACTTTGCGCTAGCCGCCTCACACACGGCTTCTACATCATCGCCAATCAGCGCAGTCACACAGGTCAGATAAACAAAAATCGCCGCCGGGCTATAGCGATTTTTCACCTCATGAATCGCCTGATAGAGCTTTTTCTCTCCCCCAAAAATGATGTCATTTTCACTTAAGTCAGTGGTAAAGCCCATTTTATAAATCATCGGCCCCGAAGACAAACTGCCCCGACTCCCCCAAGAGTTGCCTGCGCAGGCAACCGGGCCATGCACCAAATGGGCAACATCGGTAATGGGCACTAAGGCAATGCTCGCACCGTCAAAAGCGCATCCACCCTGGGCTGCACCCGGTTGGGCTTGTTGTTGGCAGGCTTTATTTTTGCCTTTTCCCTCCTTGTTATGATTGTGTTCACACCCTGGCTGGGTGAGGAGTTCGTTGATTTTGCCAGAGGTCATTTTCATCATTAAGTACCCTGTTCATACAAAAAATCAGCGGCGCGAAAGCGCAAGTCTACGAGTTCGTCGGCTAGGGGATTGAGTTCGCAGGGAGAAGGTAAATGCAGCCAGGTGCGGTTAAACAATCGCAGGTCATACCCTGTAGAGCAGGTGTTAGGAATCAGGCGACAAATCCATCGAGCGGCTTGGATATTGCGAACTTCAAGGGTATTGAGCCATGTTCGCAAGGGCTGTAAAGGGCTCGTGAACCAAGCGGGTGGGTGAGCGGATAAAGGTAGTAAGTTCATAACACTAAGTCCAAAATGTGGAAGCTAAGGTTTGAAAAGGAACAAAGAATTTGAAGGACGCGGCTACCTTTACCAATCGACTGGTTCAGTCAGAGACGGACGGTCTTCTGCAAGTTCTAACTCTCTGCTGAGGCAGCCAACCACCTGATTGGATTCGAGAAAATGGACAGAGTAAATATAGGCTCGCTGGAGATAGGTGCCGATGCTGACAACAAAGCCAATGTCGCCTGTGTCGGCCAGTGGAGCGCCTTTGTCTTTACCGGGAAAGGTGCCGTCATTGCGAATTTTTTTGAGAACCCGAACGCGGTTGCCCAGGTCGAAAATGGGAGGGGAGTCGATTTCGATGTCTTCGCTCAGGCGCATGGGGAGGGTGGGGAGTGGGGAGTGGGGGATGGGGAGTGGGGAGTGGGGAAAAAAAGGAGAAAGGAAGGGGGAGAAAGGAAAAAAGAGAAAGGAAGGGGGAGTGGGGGGAGCAAGAGATTTGTCTTGCTCCCCAGAGGGGTTAGCGGATGAGGTCGAAGGAGATGTCTGTTTTTGAGGGGATGTTGGTGTTGCGATCTAGTTCGTCGAGAATGGTGTTCACGATCCAGTTGAACTGATTGATTGCGCCTTGGTAGCCAAGGGTGGCGTAGCGGTGCATATGGTGCCGATCAAAAATCGGGTAACCGATGCGTACGAGTGGTGTGCCTGTGTCGCGCCACAGATATTTACCGTAGGAGTTGCCAATGAGCAGGTCTACGGGTTCGGTAAACATGAGCGATCGCAAGTGCCACAAATCCTTCTTACCCCAGACTGTTGCGCCTTGGCCGTATGGGCTATTGGTCAACAGTTCACGGGCTTCTGCTTCAAACTCTTCATTAGAGTTTGTGACCAAAATATGGACTGGCTCAGCGCCCATTTCCAAGAGGAATCGGGTGATGCTCAGCACAGGGTCAGGATCGCCATACAGAGCGACGCGCTTGCCGTGAATCCAGGCTTGCGAGTCGGTTAAGGCATCTACGGCGCGGCCTCGCTCTTGCTGAAGCACTAGCGGAATGGGCTTGCCGGTCACCGCTGATAAATTCATTAAGAACTCATCGGTCCCCTGAATGCCAAAGGGCCGGAAGTTGTAGGTTTTTTGCGCCCAGTCGGTGGTGATGTACTCCTGCGTTTTAGGCGTCGTGTACTTTTGAAAAAAGTAGGTGCCTTCAGCATTGATGGCATCAGCCGTTGCTTCTAGGGTGGTCAGCCCGTTATACATCTTAAACTCACCCGTATTCGGCGAGTCAAACGTATCTGAGTTGTCTGACAAAATGGTGTAGTCAATCCCAAAGAGGCCTAAAATTCGCTTTAGCTCGCGAATATTGCCGATGTAAGGGTCAAAGCCCAGGTTAAAGTTGAACTTACCGTTGGTGGTTTCTGTTTTTTTATTTTTCGTGAGCGTGTCCAAAATGCTCTTGAGCATGTTGTCGTATCCGGTGATATGGGAGCCGACAAAGCTAGGCGTATGGGCAAAAGGCACCGGCAAATCGGTCGGGATATGGCCATCTTGCTTAGCGGTCGTCACATAGGAGCCCAGGTCATCGCCAATCACTTCTGCCATGCAGGTGGTACACAGGGCAATCATCTTGGGCTTATACAGGTTATAAGAATTTTCTAGGCCCTGTTTCATGTTGCTGAGCCCGCCAAAAACAGCGGCATCTTCGGTCATAGAAGATGACACAGCCTGAAAGGGCTCTTTGTAGTTGCGGGTGAGGTGAGAGCGGAAATAGGCAACGCAGCCCTGAGAACCGTGGCTGTAGGGCAATGTGCCTTCAAAGCCAGAAGCAACAAACAATGCGCCCAAGGGCTGGCAAGCTTTGGCCGGGTTCACCGTTAAAGAAGTACGCTCAAAGTTCTTTTCGCGATATTCCCAAGATTTGGTCCATTCAGCGACTTCAGCCACTTTTTCGGGGCTGTGAGCGCCTTCAAATTGGCGCTTGTCGGCAAACAACTCCTGATATTCGTCGGTGCCAAATAAATCAAAGTGATCCAGAATTTTTCCAGGTTCAGCGATTTTATTCGTGGCATTTTGAGTGTTTTCAAGATTATCAGTCATGATGCTCTCCTTTTGAAGAGAAGTTGGAAGAAAAGAGTGAAGAGAAGGTCTTTTTCAAAGTAATGATTAACAAAGAGAAAGGAGAAATGGGCTTACTTCTCCCAGGGGGTTTTGATCAATGCCCAGGTAGGATTGTTGATGGCCATATCCATATCCCGTGCAAAGACTTCAAAGCCGTCATAGCCGTGATAAGGGCCGGAATAATCCCAAGAGTGCATCTGGCGGAAGGGCAAGGCCATCTTTTGGAAAACGTACTTTTCTTTAATGCCAGCGGCGATCAAATCAGGGTTGAGCTTTTTGGCAAACTCTTCAAACTCATAACCGCTAACATCGTCATAAATTAGCGTACCTTCTTCAACATAGTCAGCTGTGCGCTTGTAGTCGTCAGCATGGCCAAACTCATAGCCTGTGCCAATTACCTTCATGCCCAAATCTTTGAAGGCTGGAATGATGTGCCGGGGGCGCAGTCCACCCACCATCATCATCACTGTTTTACCTTCTAGGCGAGGCCGGTACTTGGCAATGATTTTCTCCATTCGGGCTTCGTTTTCAGCAATGACTTCTTCGGCTTTGGCCTGAATGGTTTCGTCAAACTGTGCTGCAATCTTCCGCAGAGATTGCGCAATTTCTGACGGGCCAAAAAAGTTGTACTCTAGCCAGCCAATGCCGTATTTTTCTTCCATGAAGCGGCAGATATAGTTCATGGAGCGATAGCAGTGAATTAGGTTGAGCTTGGCCAAGGGGGCCATCACCACTTCATTAAAGGAGCCATCTCCCGAGAACTGAGAGATTACCCGAAGGCCCATATCTTCTAATAGCTTGCGGCTGGGCCAAGCGTCACCCCCAATGTTGTAGTCACCAACAATGTTGACATCATACGGGCCAGACTCAAAGCCGTTGGGCAACTTGCGATATTCGTCGGCCTTGGGCAATACCCAATCGCGCACGGTGTCGTTTGCAATGTGGTGGCCCAGCGACTGAGAAACGCCTCGGAATCCTTCGCAGCGTACCGGAACCACTGGCTTACCGGTTTCCTTGGCTTTGGCCTTGGCAACGGCTTCAATGTCATCACCAATCAAACCCACAGGACATTCTGATTCAATGGTGGTGCCCTGACTCAGGGGAAAGAGTTCTTCGAGTTCGTCAATAATTTTGGCGAGCTTTTTGTCACCGCCAAATACAATATCTCGTTCTTGAAAGTCGGAAGTGAACTGCATGGTGCCAAAGGTATCTACCCCGGTCGTACCGACGTAGTAGTTGCGGCGACCCGACCAAGAGTAGTAGCCGCAGCCAACTGGGCCATGGCTGAGGTGAACCATGTCTTTCACTGGCCCCCAAACCACGCCTTTTGCACCGGCATAGGCGCAGCCACGGGTTGTCATAACCCCCGGAACAGATTTTTTGTTGGACTTAACGCCGCAGTCGGAAGCGTTTTCTTCTTTGGTGCCAAGATGCTTGGATCGTTGCTTTTTGGCTTTGTCGGGATAGGCTTCTAAAACCTCTCCGATCAGATTTTTTCTATCTTCTACAGTAGTCATAATGCCCTCTCAAGAGTTGTAGGGAATAGTTGTAGGTAGCTTGATGTTGGAGATAAGGGGGGCTAAGGCCATGGGCTCGCTTAGCCCCGATAGAAATCACGGCTGGCTTCTTTACGACTTTTATACAGTCGCTGCGACAGGCCCAGCAGCGATGGCTTCTTGATACTTCTCGTCGCTATCGAGAATACCAAATTCAATCATTAGCTCCTCTAGTTCGTCCATGGTGATGGGTGTTGGGATGGTGAGTTTTTTGTTGTTGATGATTTTGTTAGCGAGTTCAGCGTATTCGCCTGCTTGCTTGCTTTCGGGTGCATATTCGTTTACCGTCATCCGGCGTAGCTCAGCATGTTGAACCACGTTGTCGCGAGGGACAAAGTGAATCATTTGAGTGTTGAGCTTTTCAGCCAAGGCTTCGATGAGTTCGATTTCTCGGTCGGTATTGCGGCTGTTGCAAATTAGGCCGCCGAGGCGGACACCGCCAGACTGAGCATACTTTAGTACGCCTCGGGCAATGTTGTTGGCCGCGTACATGGCCATCATTTCACCTGAAACAACAATGTAGATCTCTTGGGCTTTGCCTTCGCGAATGGGCATGGCAAAACCGCCGCAAACCACGTCTCCTAGTACGTCATAGGAAATGAAGTCGAGGTCTTCATAAGCGCCTTCTTCTTCAAGGAAGTTGATTGCGGTAATAATGCCTCGACCAGCGCAGCCGACACCGGGTTCAGGACCACCGGATTCGACGCACTTAACGCCGCGATAGCCTACTTGCAGCACTTGGTCAAGTTCGACATCTTCAACCGCGCCGAGTTCGGCAGCCAACTGTAGCACGGAGGTTTGAGCTTTGCTGTGAAGCATGAGGCGAGTGGAATCTGCTTTGGGGTCACAGCCTACAATCATGATCCGCTGGCCTTTCTCGGCCATAGCTGCAAGGGTGTTTTGCGACGTAGTGGATTTGCCGATACCGCCTTTGCCGTAAAATGCAATTTGTCTCATAAGTCAAAAGTCTCCTAAGTTTGTAACGAAAGTAATGAATTGAACGATATATTGAACAGTTCACATGAAATCGGAGGAGAACGTTCAACGGTGGGGGTGGGGTGGAGGATGTCCATGGGTTAAGAGGGGGTCTGGGGATGAGGGGGTGTAAGCGTTAGGCTTCTACGACAGTTAACGTGGGGGAAACGCGCGATCGCAACTTAGTCTCAATTGAATTCTTTAGCGTTACGGTGCTGCTTTCACAGCCGCCGCAGGCACCTTTGAGAGATACTTTGACGACATCGCCGCTAACGTCGTAAAGTTCAATATCACCGCCGTCGGCGAGTAAAATGGGCCGAACCTCTTCGGTAAGAACCTGTTGAATGAGGTTAATTTTCTGAATGGGGCTGAGCGGTGTAGCCGCGACTTCGGCGGTGACTCTTTGGGAGAGGGCGACTCTTTCTTGCTGAACTTCTATGAGCAAATCTTCGATGCCTGCTAGGCAAGAGCCACAGCCGCCGCCTGCTTTGACATAGTTAGTAACCTGTTCAACGGTGGTTAAATCGTTTTCGATAATGACGCGGCGAATGCGAGGCTCGGAGATGCCGTAGCAAGCACAAATGAGGGTGCCATCGTCGTCGTCATGCTGCTCAACTTCAATGCCGCGATATTTGTAAATGGCGGCTTCGAGGGCTTCTTGGCCCATGACGGAGCAGTGCATTTTGGCTTCGGGGAGGCCGCCGAGGTAGTCGGCAATGTCTTTGTTGGTGATATGTAGGGCTTCGTCGAGCGTTTTTTGCTTGATGATTTCGGTTAGGGCAGAGGAAGAGGCGATCGCACTCGTGCAGCCAAAGGTTTGGAATCTTGCATCTTGAATGATCTCTGTAGATTGTTGAATTTTAAGATGCAGTCTGAGGGCATCACCGCAGGCAATGCTGCCAACTTCACCAAAGACAACGGCCACATCGGGTTCGTTAGGGTCTGCGATCGCCCCTTGGTTGACGGGGTTGTAAAAGAGGTCGAGTACTTTTTCGGAATAGTCCCACATGGTAGTTTCGGGGGTGGAGGGGGGATGGGGAATGGGGAATGGGGAATGGGGAATGGGGAGTGGGGAATGGGGAGTGGGGAATGGGGAATGGGGGAAGAGGGAAGAGGGAAGAGGGAAGAGGGAAGAGGGAAGAGGGAAGAGGGAAGAGGGAAGAGGGAAGAGGGAAGAGGGAAGAGGGAAGAGGGAAGAGGGAAGAGGGAGAGGGGGTTAGGTGGGGGTGGGGGTTAGGGTGCGGCTTTGGAGCCAGGTGGAGTCGTCGCTGTTGAAGGGGGACATGGCTCGGAGTTTTTCAACAATGGTGGGGAGGACGGTGAGGACTTGTTGAATGTCGGTTTCGGTGGTGAAGCGGGAGAGGCTAAAGCGAATGGAGCCGTGGAGGATGGTGTAAGGCAGGCCCATGGCGGTGAGTACATGGGAGGGATCGAGAGAGCCGGAGGAGCAGGCTGATCCAGAAGAGGCGCAGATGCTGTGTTTGTCGAGCATGAACAGGATGGCTTCGCCTTCGATATATTTGAAGCCGATGTTGGTGGTGTTGGGTAGGCGATGGGTGCCGCCACCGTTGACGGCGCAGTTGGGAATGGTGGCTAAAATTTGTTGTTCTAATAAGTCTCTGAGCTGGCGTTCTGGATTGTTTAAGGGATTGGAGGAGTCTAGGGTTTGCAGGTGTTGTTGGGCGATTTCTGCGGCTTTGCCCAGGGCGACGATGCTGGCGACGTTGGGGGTTCCGGCTCTTCTACCCCGTTCTTGATGGCCGCCCAAAATGAATGAACGAAAGCGGAAGCCGCGACGGATGTAGAGGGCACCAATGCCTTTGGGGGCATGGAGTTTGTGGCCCGAAAGGGTGAGCAGATCAATGGTGCTGTTTTTAAGGTTGATGGGGATTTTGCCGACGGCTTGAACGGCATCGACATGGAAGGTGGCACCGCATTCTTTGGCGATCGCGCCAATTTGTTCTACCGGAAAAATCACCCCGGTCTCGTTGTTGGCATACATGGTGGTGACCAAAGCGGTGCCGCCTGTAATTGCGGCTTCTACTTCCATCAGGTCAAGCTGGCCGCGCCCATCTACCGATAGGTAAGTGACGGTATAGCCTTTTTTCTCTAAATGCTTGCACACATTAAGGATGGCGGGATGCTCTACGGCGGTTGTTACGATGTGGCGTTTTTCGGGCTGGGCGGCAAGGGCCGCATGAATAGCCGTGTTGTTGCCTTCGCTGCCGCAGCTGTTGAACACAATTTCGGTGGTTTCTGCGCCCAGAAGTTCGGCAACTTGGGCTCTGGCGTCTTGAAGGGCCGCGCCGACTTGGCCGCCAAAGCGATGCATGGAAGACGGATTGCCGTAGAAGTCACTCAGGTAGGGCAACATCGTTTGTAAAACAATGGGGTCTATTTGGGTGGTGGCGTTGTTGTCTAAGTAAATGACCATTGGGCGTCTCCGAGGGAAGAAGGGGGAGTGGGGAGTGGGGAATAGAAGATGGGGACTAGGGGGTGTTGGCGGGGTTGGGGGTTTGGAGTTTTTTGAGGGTTTGGGAGTAGCTGTTAAACCAGTCGTGCCAGTAGTCGGATTCGGGGGAGTGTTTGAGGCGTGAGACTCTTTGGTTGTAGGCGGCGAGCCATGCTTTCCAGTAGTCTGTTGAGGTTTCTAGGGCGTTGCCAAGGGTAAATGAGCTGCTACCGGCTGAAAGAGAAACGCAACCTTGGTCGGTGGGGCATACGGCCCAGCATTGTGGAATGCTGTGGAAGCCTTTGCAGTTGTTGCATAGGTCGGCGTTGATCCGAAAGGTTGCACCATCCCGTTCAATGGCGTTGGTGGGGCAGTTGGGGACGCAGCGTTGGCAGCCAATGCATTTGTCGGTGATGGTGTAGGCCATGATTCGGTTCCTTTTTGATAGGTCTATTTCTTCAAGGCGATTTCTTTAGGGCGATAGAAGATTTGTTGCGATATATCAGGGGCGAGGGTTTGGTTGTTTGGTTGTTTGGTTGAATGCATGGTTCTTAGGCCCTCATCTATAAGGCCCTCATCTATACATAAACGGTGGTTAAAACATGCTCGTTGTAAAACTCTCGGGCGACGGCTTCGATAACGTCGTAGGCTTCAACCACAAAGAGCCCTGCTTTTTGCAGATCTTTGGTGGGGCAGGGGCCGACTTTGGCGGCGAGTACGGCTCGGCAGTCGGCAATAGTTTCAATGATGCCGGTGAGGGTTGCGGCTTCGCCATAGCCGCTTTGGCAGTAGTCGGCAACTTTGCGATGACCGATGAACTTAACCGTGGCGGCATCTACTTCGTAAATCATGAATTCTTTGGCATGGCCAAAGTGTTGGTTCACTAGGCCGCCGCCTTTGGTAGCGACTGCTACGAGGACTTTAGGAGAGTCGGCTAAAGTTTCAGCGGCTTGGCTGTTGGCGACTTTTTCAGCAGCGGCTTCTCTTCTTTGAGCGATCGCAGCTTCTTTTTGTTTAATATCCAAACGAACGGCTTCTCGCTTTTTGGCGTTGTAGTCTACCGGCATGTCCATAAACTTGTCTTTGGTGAATTCCTGGCTGCGGTCTTCACCTAATAGGCCCACGGCATCGGCCCGACACTGACGGCAGTGGCGCATAATTTTCATATTGCCAGCGCATTTGTCTTGCACGGCTTTGAGTTCTGTAGGGGTGGGGCCACGCTGACCGTTTAGGCCAAAGTAGGTGCCATGTTCGGGCGCTGAAATCAACGGCATAATATTGTGTAAAAATGCGCCGCGTTCTCTCACTGCCTGGTTCACGGCTGGCATATGCTCATCGTTAATGCCGGGAATGAGCACGGAGTTCACTTTGCACAAAATGTCGGCTTCTTTCAGCATTTCTAAGCCTTCCATTTGCCGCTGGTGTAAAATTTTCACCCCTTCAATACCGCGATAGCGCTTGCGGCGATAATGCACCCAGGGATAAATTTTCTCGCCAATGGCCGGATCGACCATATTAATAGTGATAGTGACATGATCCACATTGAGCGCTTTAATGCGATCTACATAGTCAGGCAGCATCAACCCATTGGTAGACAAACACAGCTTAATGTCGGGTGCTTGCTCGGCGACTAATTCAAAGGTGCGAAAGGTTTTTTCGGGGTTTGCTAGCGGGTCGCCAGGGCCAGCGATGCCCAGTACCGACATTTGAGGAATTTTGCCTGCAACCACCAGTGCCTTATGAGCGGCTTCTTCGGGGGTGAGGAGTTCGCTTACCACGCCAGGCCGACTCTCGTTTGCACAGTCGTACTTGCGATTGCAAAAGTTGCACTGAATGTTGCAAGCAGGGGCAACGGCAACATGCAAGCGAGCATAGTGGTGGTGTGCTGATTCGCTGTAGCAGGGATGGTTTTCAATCCGGGCTTTGAGCGAGTCACTCACGGCGACTTCGTTTTTGGGGCTACAGCCGCAGCCGCCAGGCTTACTGCCTTTGGCTTGAGGGGCTGTAGGAGCGACGACGTTGTGGCCGGAGGTTGTTGGCGCGGCGGTAAGGGCGGTGGGTGGCGGCGTCATTGGTTTGTGGGTGGTAAAGATATGGGGGAGTGGGGAAATGGGGAGTGGGGAGTGGGGAGTGTGGGAGAGAGAGAAAGGGGGAAGAAAGAGAAAGGGGGAAGAAAGAGGGATAAGAAAGAGGGAGGAAGTGGTGTTGTACGAGTTAGATTTGGGAGTTGTACAACACCATGACGAGTCGTAAGAGAAATAGAGTGTATCGACGGAGCACCTGGGGGTTGGGAGCCTTTCAAAGCGGGACTAAATCTTGCAGGGCTCAGCGTTTTTGAAAGCTAAAGGGCAAAGCGTCGAGGGTAAAAAAAGCTCTAACCGAGCCAAAGTTGACGTTGCGCTTTAGTTAATTTCACTCACTCTAGGAGCGAATGCTTGATAAGGTCTTACGATTTGGAAGACTTAGGTGCTCGTCGATGAAAAAGTTATAGCAGGGGCTAAAAAAGTGACTAAAAACGCTAGCTCGGTAGGATTTATTGAATGATTACCGTTGCACTCATTTGCTAGAGGCCTTGCAAAGTGGGGAAAAGATCTTTTTTGCTGCACAGGGTACGGGTATTTTTCGATTCTTGCGCTGGCATTTTTCTGCCCCCCTCCGATAATTACTGTACTCAGCTACAGTGCTTTCACTTAGGGGGATTCAGGCGACTGAGTACATGTTTAATAAGCGACTTGTTGAGTACTCAATTCTACTGATTCTGTTATTTTGAATACATATAAAAAATGTCGAACTACTCTTAAAAATTATTTTCTGTATCGTTGGTATCAGTTCTAGTTTTTTTAAGTAACAAAGCTTACTTTTTTGCGTTACATATTATAAAAATGACGGCTGCATGTTTTTTCTAACGGGCTCGGCTAGCGTCCTCTCCTGCCAAATAGTTAGGCATTACTGAGGCAACACAAGGCCGATTGCACCGTCGCTCTCAGACTAAAGCTCGCGCAAAAGCGGTTTAGCAAGCAGTAGATCTTACAAATGCATAAACCAATGCCACTCAGATAGAAGCAAAACTGGGAAATGCATAAACCAATGCCACTCAGATAGAAGCAGAACTAAGAAATGCATCAATCAATGCCACTCGACTAGAAGTAAAACTAGGAAACGCATCAATCAATGCCACTCGGATAGAAGTAGAACCTACAAATGCATCAACAAATGTCACTCGCATAGAAGCAGAACTGAGAAATGCATCAATAAATGTCACTCAACTAGAAGCAGAACTGAGAAATGCATCAATAAATGCCACTCGACTAGAAGCAGAACTGAGAAATGCATGAATAAATGCCACTCAACTAGAAGCAGAACCTATCAAATGCATGAATAAATGCCACTCGACTAGAAACAGAACTGGGAAATGAACCCATCAATGTCGCTCAGCCAGAAGCGGATCTCACAGATGAACCGATCAATGTCGCTCGGCTAAGAGAAGATCTTACAAATGAGCTTATGAATGTCGCGCGGCGATGAGTGCGAGCAGCTTGAGCATCAAGCCTTTGATGTCAGGTATAGGCGGAGAAGGCAGCGATAAGGCAATGGGGAGCCTAGTAGGTAGATAAATACAATAGCTGAGCAGGGCAGGGCTAAATGGTAAGCAACCGAGCCTCTAGCGCCGCCCACTCACTGCGCGAAACGCGAATGGCAGATTCTTTGCAGTGGATAAGTAGCTCAGTGGCATAGAGGTAGTTTCTTAGCACTTCTGCTTCTGCTTCAGAAAAAGTAACAGCGTCTTGGGTAAGTTCAAACGCTGCTAGCCAAATGAGCTCCAACTGTTCAACCCAGTTTTGCCAGGCTTCAGATGGCGCATCAACGTTTGGAATATTTTTCTCGTGGCTCGACAGCTTACCACCAATTGTTAGCATAGACAATGCATTTAAGAAATGATGATCACTGGCACTTGCCTCGGCGAAGGCACTGGCACTTTCACTGACCATACAACCGACTCGGGAGCTAAAGAGTGTCCTGGCTCTCGCTTTGGCGTTGGTTCTAGCGCTAAAGATAGCATTGTCAAAGGCAGCTTCGATAGCTTTAGTGTAGGCTCCGGCGAAGGCTAAAGCGATGTCTCTAGCAATATATCTAGCGCTGACAGTGACGTTGTTGGCAGTGACGTTGTTGAAGGCGCTGTCCATGAGTTTGGCTCTGGTGATCGCTAGCATTATCGCTCGTTCATACAGCTTAGATTCCCCTACTTTATTAACCGCTGCCCACTGCACTAAATTTTTCAACTTATCATGGGGTTCAATGTAAGCCCGCGTCTTCCGTTCCATCGCAGTCAGTAATTGCAAAGCCCGGTTGCCCATCAGTCCTGAGACAAGCAAAAAGACCTCACGCCAACTTTCTTCAAAAAGATGCTCACTAACCAGTTCTCCTTCAAGCTGGTTTTCTACAATATGCAGCGCCGCTAAATACTCCTGCAAGGTCAGATGCGAAAAGGAGTAGGCATCGGTTGCCCTTTCCACTAAAATGCCTTGCTGCACCTCAATTGCGGTCAATACTTTATCAGCATCTAAATACTTGGGATTTTCCAGCGTGTCAGCAAGAAAGCTAGCGATGCGCTTGGTAATCACTTCCTTAGAGAAAAACAGCTGATCCTGACTAAAGCTTTCATAGGCTATCTCAGCCAGCAGTATCTTTTCTAGGTCAGGATTGAGCCGTTCGTGAATGGGGTCTCTTTCCAAACGCTTTTGCGCCGACCACTCATCTAAAATAATATCCAACGCCCGACCGTACAGCGTGCTGCGCTTGCTAGGCAGCATTTGCTTACGGTCGTACAGTAAGCACAAAAACGTCAGCAGGAGGGGAGTCTGCGCCAGTTCTTTAGTGGCCTTATGTTCCTTTTGGTTCAGCAGTTCCAAGTACTTGGTTGCCGTCTCTAGTACTTGGTCTTCTGGTGCGCTAAACCACCGACGAATAAACTGTTCTATTTGCTCATTGTCAAATTCGGCAATCGTGACATCTTTAAAGCGACGAAAGCTGCTGCGATAAGCGGCAACACGACAAGAGGCAACAAATCTATTTTTGTCGTGCTTATCTACAAAGTCTTCTATGTTTTCAATCACTCTGTTCAGATTTTTCGACGGCACTTCGTCCAAGCCATCGAATAGCACCAAAAGTTTTCCTTGCTCTAACGCGGACTCTACTAAAGCTTCCGCTGCTGGAAACTTACAGATATTAAACTCTTCAACGATCTTCTGCTTAATATCAACAGTTTCTTCTCTAAACTTCTTCAGCTCCAAAAAAACAGGAATACACTCCCGCTCAATGCTTCCCCCCTTCTTAAGTGCCTCCAATCCAATCTTTCTCAAAAAGGTAGACTTTCCAATCCCTGGCCCACCCAACACCGTTAAAAACGGCTCGCGGTTAGCAATCTCAATCCCGCTAACGCGCTCGGCATCACTGTTCCCAAAACTACGTTTCCCCTTTTTTCGGTACGTGCTTTCTAACTCTCCAGCATCAGCAAAAGCGCCGATACTTGATTCATTCAGCAACTTAACATCTGTATAAATAGACTCCAAGCTCAAAGGCTCTTTCATTAGCCCCGGCATAATTTTAATCTGACAATGCCGGTTAAAGTAATTGTCAATATAGGCATTTGCCGCAGCGATGACCCGCTGCTGATGCTGAACATCGTCATAAGCCCCTCTGATTTCTTTCGTAGCATACTTACCGGCCTTTATTGCCTGGTCAAATATCGCAACGGCAATGCCGCCAATAGCGCTCTCAATCAAAGGCATAAGATACTCAGGGCTTTATTCAGGACTTTTTTGGGCAACTTTTCGCAAGTATACGCCATACGGCAAGGAATTTTGGCCGCCATTACCACCGGCAAGCACTCTACAATACAAGCCATCACCCGCAACACCCTGCCAAGCTGACCTTTTAAGCGTAGGCTTTGCCCCTACAGGCTGGTTTTGTCATAAACTTTTGTCATAAACTGGGATTCGGCTGTTTTTTGATTTTTTTGTTCTGGAGCCTTGCGATCGCATGACCCACCTCAGCGTTAACCTCAACAAAGTCGCTCTGCTGCGCAACGCCCGCCCGCTCACCATCCCCAGCATTGTAAAAATGGGCGAAATTAGCATCGCAGCAGGCGCACATGGGCTCACCGTACATCCCAGACCCGACGAACGCCACATTCGCCGCACCGATGTATACGACCTAGCCGCACTGCTCAAACAGCATCCCACCATTGAATACAACATCGAAGGCAACCCGCTAGAATCTCCGTTTATGGACATTATTCGCGAAGTGCGCCCCCACCAATGCACCCTCGTACCCGATGACCCCACTCAAAACACCTCCGACCACGGTTGGAACATTGCCAAAGACGGCGAACAACTCAAACCCATCATTGCAGAACTCCAACAGCTCGGATGCCGAGTGAGCGTGTTTATGGACCCCGATATAGAACAAATTTCGCAAGTGCCAACCCTGAGATGCGAGAGAATTGAGCTATATACCGAACCCTATGCCACCGCCTACCGCCAAGGCAACGGCGACCAAAGCTTTGAAACTTACCGGCAAGCCGCAGAATGTGCCCAAGCCCTCGGACTAGGCATTAACGGCGGACATGACTTAAACCTTGAAAACTTGCCAAAGTTTAAAAACATTCCCAACCTGCTAGAAGTCTCTATCGGCCACGCGCTAGTCGCAGATGCGCTAGAACTCGGCTTTGCCAATGCCGTTAAGGCTTATTTACAGGCGCTAGCGTAGGCATCGCGATCTCTCCATCTTTTAGCCTTAAGCCGCTGATAAGCTGCCTAAAAGTTCCGGCCAGCGGCACGGCAATCACCACGCCCAACAGCCCGCCTGTTTGCGCGCCTACCAACAGTGAAAGCAGCACCCACACCGGATTCAGGCCCACCGCATCACCCAAAATGCGCGGCGTAAACACATTGTCAACAATCTGGTCGGTAATGATGCAGGCCGCGAACACTTCAGCCCCTAGCCAAGGGTCGTTAGCACCCACAAATAGGCTAATCGCGAGGGTCGCGAGCAGGTCGCCAAAAGGAATGAGCACCGAAAGGCCAATCACCAGGCTAAACACCAGCCAAAAAGGAACCTGAAGCAGGAAAAAAATCACTGCCAGCGCAGCGCTCATAATCGCCGCCACAACCGCCTGACCAAAAAAGTAGTTCTTAAACTGTGCAGCCAGGGCACTGCTCACTTGCTCGCCCGACCGCGCAGGCAACCAGTCAAACACCTCCTGCCAAAACGCTTTGCCATACAGCAACAAATACAAGGTGAGGACGGCAGTTAAAAATACCTCCAGCAGCCGATCGGCAAAGCCCAACAAAAAGTTCAGCAGCTGACCGGGCAACAGCTGCAAGTTCACCGGCAGCAGCTCAGTCACTTGCGTGGTCAAATCGCCCATATCCAGGGTTTCTGTCGCTTCTAGCTTGTCTATTTGCTGATCGAGCACTTCTAGCTGTTGGCTACCAGCAGCCAGCCAGCTCGGCAGATGGGTCGCTAGGTCAGTGACTTGCTGAATTAAAATAGGCGCGATCGCAACCCCACCCACTACCAGCAAGCCCAGCACCAACACAACAATAATCAGCACACCATAGCCCCGCGCAATGCCCCTATCAGCCATCAGGCAAACCAAATAGTCCAGCAAAAAGGCCAGTAAAATCGCAACAATAAAAACAGTAATAATCGTTTGAAAGTACTGAACAGCCTGAAGCAGCAACCACAGGTTCAACAGCGTCAGCGGAATAGCCAGCTCCCATGCTAGCCATCGAGGCAGCCTATCTATCCATCCAGTCATTTCAACCATCCTCAGCCGCAGACGTACAATTTTGCAGAAGGTATCTATTCTCGGGCTATTACTACAGGAGCATCTCTACCTATAGTCAGATGAAGCCGGTCAAACGAGGTAGAAGCAAGATAACGCGGCAACGGCTGAAAGGCTATCAATCACGCTGAGGCAGATGCCGAATGTAGCTGAACGGGGTGCATATGACAAGTCGCTTTAGTCAACAACCTATCTATAGGTATAGAGACACTCTGAACCATAGCCATAGATAATCTTTAAACGCTGTGGTTACGCTGGTAATGTCCTTTGACAAAGCCTGAGATTTACTAAATTAATCATTAAGCTCCACCATGAAATCTACGTTATTTATATACTTATCAAAAGCCATCAGAAGCAGATTATCTAAAAGAGAGCCACAGAAAGAGCCGAGAGAAATGACCGCAAGCTCTATTGCCTTTTCTGTTCCTTCTGCTACTTAACTTTTGTCCCTTACTTCGGTCACTACTGTAGTTATCCTAGTTCCTATGCTGCTTTTGCTATGAGCCATTACGCTTGTTCAACACCTGATAATCGTCACAATAAGATTTTGGTGGTCGATGATATACCCGATAATCTTTTTTTAATGGATGTCATTCTCGGGGAGCAGGAGAACTACGATTTAACCTGTGTAGATAATGGAATCGCTGCGTTAGACGCGGTTGAGCAAACGCCGCCTGACTTGGTTTTGCTAGATGTCATGATGCCGGGAATGGATGGCTACGAAGTGACACGCCGCATTCGCCAAAATAAAAACCTGCCCTACATCCCCATTTTTCTAGTGACTGCCGACGACAACATCAATGAGGAAGTCGCCCTAGCAGCCGGTGCAGATGGCTTCATCCGTAAGCCTTTTGACATTGACAAAATGGTTGTGTTGGTACAAAAGGCGCTTACCAATAGCTGTGTGTGCGTTTAGTGAGTGCGTTTGACGGGCCTACCAGAACCTAACGGCTAGGTTCTTGGTTTAACAGGCGAATCTGATCGTCCTTAACCACCACGGTTACCAAAGGGAGCGATCGCGCCGCAGGCCCGTTAGTCACTTCGCCAAAAGCATCAAACTTTGAGCCATGGCACGGACAAATAAACGACTCCGCCGCCTCATCCCAATTCACGACACACCCCAAATGGGTACAGATGGCGCTAATGCCATAATCTGCAATGCTAGGCCCCGATTCAATGACTAGATAAGCAGGGTCATCTAAGCCTTTTGCCAGGAGGCGATCGCCTGCCGTTGCCGTCGCCAAAGTCGCCGCTGCCAAATAGGGCTCATCGGCCTCAGTTAGGGCCTGCGTGCCCGGTAGATAATCCTCACACCGCGAGTTAAAAGGATACTTGAGACAAAAGTCATCCAAATCTATTGAGCCAGCAGCAACAGCAGATTCTCCCGTTAAGGACATCGCTTGCCAATTCATCCAGCCAAAAGCAACTGTAGTAAAACCGCTGCCTGCAAAATACTTTAAAAATCGTCGTCTACTACTTGATGTGGGTGACATAGGTTGGAGGGGCTTTGGAGGGGCTATAGAGGTGGGCGCTTAAGTTACTTCAGCACGCCTCTAGCTAGAGCCAGGTAGAGGCGTAGTTTGCGTGAGTAGTGAGGTTGAATAGCAGTCAGCCCAGTTTGACCTTTTAGCGAGCCTCAGCACTCACCGAGGTCGCCATCTGTCTTTCTACGGTTTCAATCTCCGCATTGGTCGCAGCCAGCCGCGCCTCTAAAAAATCGCGAATAGCTTTGAGCCGTTTTAGCTTGTACTGCTTATAGTCTGAATCGCAGTTGTGACTAGGCCCGTAACAAAAAGGAAAAAACATAGCGCAATGTCCAAACGTCATTACCTATAAGGTAACGAGCACCTGCAATCCGCGCAATAAACAAATCAACAAGTCACCTTCAGGCTCAATATCTGAAGCCGATTCCCGCCAGCAAGGGGGCGACTAAGCAAACTGCTCCGTCGTCAATATCTCCGGATGCAGCTTCATTTGCGCCAACGTCTCCTGAATTTCCTGCTGATACAGCGGATTCATCACAATCACCACGTCAGGCCGATAGGTTTCCATAAAATCAGGCGTCACAATCTGCTGACCCGTGCCAGGAATAAACTTGTCATGCTTACGAGGGTTAATATCCACCGCGTACTCCACCTCATCCTGCAAGTTCAACAGATTCAAAAACGTAACCCCCTTAGACCCCGCACCCCAAATCACGACTTTTTTGCCCTGCTCAAACCGCTGGCTCAAGCTTTCGCGGCAGCGCGCCATCTGCGACTCAAACCGAGCCTTAAACTGAGCAATATCCTCAGATAGCTGGGCCAACTCTTCTGCATTAACCGCAGGAGGGCATTTCGCTTGGATAGCGAGCGATTGGGCACTGGTTTCAATACTGGATTCGATACTGGATTCGACACTGGCTTCAATACTAATAAACTGTCCGCCAAACTCTTCTAACACTTCATGACTGCGATAGCCTGCCGCCGCAAACACATAGCGCAAAGAAATCGGCGTAAAGTAGGTGCAGTGCTCGTAAATGATGTCCCAAATCATCATGTTTCTAAAGGTGTACAGGGCATTGGGCACCTCAAAAAACACAGCGGTTTCTGAGCCATTGGGCTGAGGCTCTGCGATGGGTAAAACCGCTTTGAGAGAGAGGGTTTGATAGAGCGATCGCAAGAAATCTCCCGGCCGCTGAATATGCTCTAGCACCTGCCGACAGCACAGCAAATCACCCTGATACTCAGCATACTTATCAGAATAAAAGTCTTGAATGAACTTAACTTGAGCCCCCATCGCCACATGCTCAGGCCGCTCAGCATAGCTGTTGTCAAACCCAACGCCCCGGTTGTTGCCCAACTCACACAGCGACACCAAAAAGTCTCCCTTACCGCAGCCAATTTCAATAATCGTTTTGCCATACAGCTGATGCTTCGCCACTAGGCGCTCGGCTAGCGCCTGGGCATAAGCTTGAAACCGGCTAGAGTAATGCAGCGAGTTTTCATAGTCTTGAGAGTAGCCCAGCTTATCCGGATCAAACGCGGTATTGGTAATAGCGCCACAACACTTGCAAAAGGCCAAATGAATATCGCCCTTAGGGCATGCGATCGCCTCCTGCCGACTATTCCACAGCAAATTGCAATAAATCGGCAGGTTAGACAGCTCAATAAAAATATCAGGCTCAGAACAATGGCAAACGGGGCAGGTCATAAGGGCAGATAGCGATGAGAGTTTTACAGCGTTTTACCAGGACTGGGCAGACAGTTTTTCTTACAGAGCAATCACTTCAGAGCAACCACTACAGAGCAATCACTTCAGAGCAACCACTACAGAGCAATCACTTCAGGATGTACGCCCATGTTGCTGAGCATTTCACCAATCTCCTCGCAGTAAATCTCATTCATAACAATCACCAAATCAGGCTGATAGTCCTTCAAAAACGCTGGCGACATAATCTGCTTGCCTACCCCCGGAATGAACTTGCCATGCCGATGCGGATTAATATCCACCACATATTGAATCTTATCGATGGTGTCGAGCGTGGTTAAAAAGGCCACACACTTAGATCCTGATCCCCATACAACGGTCTTTTTCCCGGCTTGCTGGGCAGCCGTCAGGCGCGATCGCCAGCCTTCTAACTTGCCGTTAATCTGGTCAATATACTTTTGCACCGAGGCAGCAATTTCCTCAGGGCTATCTTCTAGGGGGTGAACGGTCTCAGAGGGTATTGCCACTGGGCGAGCGTCAATCAGTAAATACTGGTCGCCATAGGCCCGGTAAAGATCGGTAACCTCAAAACCACAATGGCGAAACAGGCGAGCGAGTGAGCCTGGGGTAAAGTACGAACAATGCTCGTAGTAAATGTCCTCAAAGGCGGCGTCTTCCAGAACGCGCACAGTGTCAGGAATCTCGAATACAACCGATACTGCGCGATCGCCAATCGACTGACGCACCGTACGAATAAACTCAGCCGTAGGCTGAATATGCTCTAACGTATGGCGACAGCAAATAAAGTCACCCACATGCTCCGAATACTTCTCCGAGTAATAGTCCTGAATCAACGTCACCCGATCAGCCGCGCTGCTGCTCACCCGTCCTGGCACCGCACTCGGATCAATACCCACCCCAGTATTGTTGCCCAGCTCACACAGCAGATGTAAAAAGTCTCCTTTACTACAGCCAATTTCCACAATGGCTTTGTTGTGTAGGTCGTACCGATCAATCAGCTGCTGCGCCAGCTCCTTAGCAAAGCGATTAAACGTCGGTGAAAAGCTCTGTTGATCTTCATAGTTAGGCGCATAGGCCGACCACTTTGCATCGAACAGCGTATTAGTGATAAATCCGCAGCGATCGCAAAAACCCAACTCCACATCACCCGACGGAAAATTCAGCGCATCTTCACGGGTAGAGAGCATCAAGCAGCTATGCACTGGCACGGCCTGCACTTCGTAAAAAATCGAAAGCCCAATCGCGCCACAGTTAGGGCAGCATTCATCCGCTGCAAACCGAACGCTATCTCGATTCAACAGCGTTCCCTGGTTCAGTGTTGGCGACTGATCTGTTGGATACTTAACGGGCGGCTCTAATTGCTGACTCATCACAATGACTCCTCTGGTTGTTTGTTTCTACTGTTGTTTTGTTTCTACTGTTGTTTTGTTTCTACTGTTGTTTTGTTTCTACTGTTGCTCTTGTATCTCTTACATTACAGCCTCTAAGGAGAGCGGGAGCATCAAGGCTTTGTTGAGTCCTTCAGCTCACTTTTTCGCGACAAACCGATTAAAAGTACTGCCTGTGTCGTTGCCCCAATCCCAGTTAGCAACAATACCCACGCGATGAATCGCCAGTGGCCGTACCCCCGGATACAGATCAGTCATTGACCGATACAGTACAGGTTCGTTGTTGATGTAAGTCATAAAGCGCGCTCCGTCAAACGTGATTCTGTGCGTGTGGCAACGTCCCCAGGCGATCGCCTGCCGATTACCTAAATTCGTCCATATCGCGTCATACAGCTCCTCATACCCATCAATGCGAAAAAAAGCACAGACAGCGACGCTCCCAAAAGAATCATCTAACCAGTGGCTAACAATAATGTAGTTATCCAAATCCTGCCAAAAAATCAGCCCGCCTCTGCCCCTTTCATGCTGGTGTCGGGCGGTTCCGGGTGAGGTAATATCAACCGAAACATCGGCAAAGTCAGGGTTATCCCAGCCCACTGTATAGGCTAGCCGACTCGGATTGGGCCGCTCTGATGAGGCCCTGACCCTAGCACTACCGCTGCCTGTGAGCCAAATGCTGCCTTTGCCGATACTTTTTTGCCACTGCTGATTGCCCGTTGAGCTATATCGCCCAGCCAAATCTTGCGATGTTCCCGCAAAGTCATCGGCGACTAAAATGTGAGACCCTGACGGTTGCCAGGGTGCTCCTAACTTAAGCGCTTCAGGAACCGGAATATCGCGGGGGTGCGATTCTAAATATTGAAACAGGAACGACTGGTGACTGGGCAAGTGTTGAGCGCTGGTCAACACCCCCATTTGTGATTCGTTTTGGAATCTTGCATCATAAAACCACTGGTCAAAAATCAGCCTGCCGTTAAGGTACAGGCTGAAGCAATCGCCATTGTCTAAAACTTGGACGGCGTTCATTTGATCAGCATCAGCACTAATATCAGCACTAATACCAGCGCTAGCATCCGAAGAAGCCATCAGGCCAAACCGAGATTCTGTTGCAACCGTTGACCATTGAGCATTTTCTTTTATCCTGAGCTGGCACTCACCCGCTTTTAACCACAATGCCCATGTGTTGTTTTCATCTTGAGTTCGCCAAAGCAGAGCGCACACGGGTGCAGCTGGCTCATGGGAGCCTGGTACGCCCTCTGCCATGTTATTCAGATTTGGCGGTATTTTGTTGAAACGTCCGTCCCTTACGCCCACCCGAACATGAATCGCACCCGTGGGGTTTTCAGTTTTTATCAGCGCTAGGTTTGTTTTTTCTAGGCCCGCTAGTCCATCAGGTGTTTTGTGGAATTTGCCTTGGATTACCTGCCAGCGATCGCCCACTTCTGCGGCTGTGCCCTCCAGCGTTTCCCCATCGCCCACCAGCTTATCTGCACTTTGCGCCGTCCCATACCAAACCTTCAGCGCTGGCAGCACTTCTGCATGGAGGCCATACAGCCGCGTTTCTGCCCGAAACCCAACCTGCCCGAGCGCCCCCTGATACAGGCCCGCATAAACGGCCTGATCTTTCTGCTGCTCGGCTGCGCCATTGCCCACAGGGCACAGCCGGTCGTCAATTCCCAACAGTCGCATAGTCGGATAAGCGCTCAATCCATAAGCGCCCGTCACCGAAGCCGCATAGTAAGCCGCACCCTGCTCCCGCAGCAGCACAAAATAATACATCTGCACATTTTGCAATCCTTGCAAGGCTGGCATGAGCCGATTGGATATGCGAGCACCCAGCGTACTCATCTCCTCCCCCTCGGCCCGCACCACAATCGCGTGGCCCGTCTCGGTCGGGTTAGCAGGAACCGGCTCTGAAAACCAGCCCACCGCCAAGTTCTCCATCAGGTGGTTGGAGGGAAGGTTTGCCAGTTTGCCGGTACGCAACCAGCCTCTGCGGTTACGCACCCACCGATAAAGTTGCCGCCTGCCCGGACGGCGATGATGACGGCTCATTGCCCATCGCCACAGCCGCTTTCCCACAAACTCATTGCCAATGCCTCGAAGCCAGCGCACCAAACGCGCTCTCAAGGAATGTTTAATATCGTTGCCTTCAGAGTTGTTGTGACCATTCAACAGCCACACGCCCAAGGCCAGGCCAGGCTCGCGCGGGTAAGGGCCATAGGCAATCCCCGCGCGAGCCCATCCCGGCACCACTAGGGGCTGAATACGCAGCGCCCCATTGTCAATCGAAAGTACATTTTCAATGTCTACACCTTGCCGTATCTGGCCGCTGGCGCTCAATGAACCAATCACTTTCCCAACGGCGCAGTCTGTTGAAAAGTCGTCTAGCAGGGTGCCGTCCGTCTGATTAAGTGCCGTGGCTGACTCTACGGTGGGTGGCTGAGCGTTGGGTATCTTCAGGGGGGTGTTCATGGAGAAACGACCTCCCCAAACGGTTGTTGAGAAATCTGTTGAGGAATCTGTTGAGAAATCTGTTGAGGAATCTGTTTATTCTCAATCGGCTGAGAAAAAACGCCTTGAGGACTATGAAAAATTTCGTAGTCTTGCATTGCACAATCTAAAAAATCACCGCCTGCAACATCGCTCAAAATAGACCAGTTGGGAATTGAGTCGGGCCTTTGCATTTGGGAGATATGCATGGCTAGGGCTGCTTGCTTTTGCGATCGCACCTCTCCCACATACACAGAATGCTGAAAGTCCTCAAAAACAGCTGTGCCTAAGCCATTGCGCACCGTCGCTTTTAAAATATTGAGCATTTCTCGCTTGCCATTTCCTCCCAGTGGCGTCCAGGGCCAATGCCGCCAGTACCAAATCGGGTAGGCGTATACTGCAATTGACTGAGCGCGTTCTGGCGGTAATGACTGTAGCGCTGCGATCGCAACACGATAAGTCGCCGTATGATCAGCCAATCGATCTTCGGGATGGGGAACAAACACTTCGTCCGGGGTATAGGTAGCCAGTAAGCTCTGGACTTGGGTTAGCACATTGCTTTCTCCCGGCATACTTGCCTCACCTATCGCCTCATTTACCGCCTGCGTCAGCCGCCCATCGCCAAAGCCCAAAAAAATCACATCCTCCGGCCCAACACCCAACATCTGCGCGGCCTGCAAGGCTTCTTGCTGACGGCGAGCCTTCAGCGCCGCCTCCGGAATCAGGCCCTCATGCGATCGACTACCATCCGTCACAAACACAATGTAAACACGCGCACCCGCTGCCTTTTTTCGCAAAATAGTGCCGCCACAGCCGAGCGTTTCATCATCAGGATGAGGCGCAAATACCATCGCAGAAAAGCTGAGATCAGTCAGTTCTCTTTTGGCCATCACTCGGTTCAATCGCTTCTTATACAGGCCTCTGAGGAGTTTTCTCATTGGATCGTCTCCGTTGACTTTGCTGTCTCAGGATCGGTAGGCTGAGGCGCTGTCACGTATTCAATCACAACCTGCTGCTGTGGCTCCTGCGGCTCCTGTGGCTCCTGTGGTTGCTGTGGTTGCTGTGGCTCCTGTGACAACAGCGCTCGATAGTGGCCCACCAAATCGGTAGCAATTGCCTCCCACGAAAATTTTTCAACCGCACGCACTCGACCGGCTAGGCCCATTCGCTGACGCTGATCTTTATCAGATAGCAACTGACCCATGGCTTCTGCTAGTGCCTGCGGATCATCGGCAGGTACTAGCAGTCCGGTTTCGCCCGGAACCACAACATCTGTCATACCGCCAACCTGAGTGGCAATCACCGGAATACCTGAGGCCGCCGCCTCTACTAGGCTCATGCCAAAGGCCTCACTCAGTGACGGATTCAACAATACCGCCGCCTCTTGAAGATATGTCTGTAGCTCTAAATGAGACACCGCGCCAATAAAGGTAACCCTGTCTTTTAGCCGCTGCGGCACCTGCTCACGCAAATTTTTCGGGTAGTTCAGCGGGTTAAGATCTGTGAGCTTTTGCACCACCGGATCGCTACTCAACTCAGCAATAAACTCAGGCGCGACGGCTGAATCCGGCCCAATGAGTGTCAACGTCGCTGCCGGAAACTCATCCGCAATGCGATCAAAGGCCCTCAGCAAAGTATGCAATCCTTTCTCAGGAGATATTCTGCCTACATACAGTAGTTTAAGCTCGTCATTTTCGGATTCTGTCAAATGTTCTTTCAGCGGAGCCGGAGAAAACTGCTGCGTATCTACGCCGTTATACACCCGGCAGCAGCACTGCGCAAACTGTGGAAAGCGCTCCTGCACTCGGCGGGTGGTATAGTCACTACAGCCCACCATCAAATCAATTTGCGCCATGCGATCGGCAATGACCTGATAGTCAAACTGGCTGAGCCAGTCGCAGTGCATATGCAACACAATTTTAATATGCGGATTTAGCGCCTTAATAATTGGCACAAACTGCGAAAAGTTTTGAATATGAACAATATCGCAACCCTGTCGCTTTAGGTCTAAGGCGACTCGTACCGGGTAAGGCAAGTAGTACAGCCGCGAGTTAAGGTAGCGAAACCGACGATATAACCGGGAGAGCGTTCTGGCCATGCCAGTGCCGATGCGATTACCCCATGTCGAAACTCGTCGGTATTCAACCCCTTCATCGTACGCTTGCTTTAACTGCTCACTGTTACGACGAGCATAAATAACCACCTCACAGTCCTTTGCCAGCCGCTTAGCTGTTTCATACGTCCAGATCGGAATAGATCCAGCGGTTACCGGCGCCTCTAGCGTATCCCAAGGCTGACTTACAATAGCAACTTTCATACCTTTCTCCAATGGGCTTCCCAACCCGATTTTTTACTCTAAAGAACTCCTTTTACAATCGTTGGCGATGGAATCGGCACAATAAACTGCCCGCCTCTTTCGCTGTAGGCCATTTGCTGCTGCATAATCTCTTTAGCAAAGTTCCACGCTAGTATCAGCACGTAGTCGGGTTGGTCTTTTAGCAACTTATCGGGCGCAAAAATCGGCAGATGATTTCCCCCCATATATCGCCCATGCTTAACCGGATTTAAGTCCACCACATAGTCCACCAGTTCGCTGTCAATGCCCACATAGGCCATCATGGTCGCTGCCTTAGCCGCCGCGCCATAGCCCACAACAGTTTTGTTCTGCGATTTAATCTCTTTTAAAATGGTCAGCAGCTCAGTCTTAATCGTTTCTACACTGCTTGCAAAGTTTTGATAATACTCAAACCGGTCAACCTTATTTTCTTTTTCTTGCTGCAATAGCTGAGTCACCCCAGATTGAACATTTTCACGCGGCGCGACAAATAGCCTGAGCGATCCGCCATGGATAGCAGTTTGCTGCACATCGTTTAAGAACAGCCCATGTCTTTTAAACAAAGCATCTAAGGCAGTCACCGAAAAATAGCACAAATGCTGATGATAAATGGTGTCAAACTCGCCATGCTCAACCAAATCCACAAGGTAAGGTGCCTCAATGACAGCCACGCCGGTTTCTTTGAGCAGCTTTTTCATACCAGCGACAAAGCCATTGAGATCCGGCACATGAGCCAGCACATTGTTCGCTAAAAACACATCGGCTGAGTGGCCTTCCGCACTCAGCTGTTCGGCTAATGCCTGCGAGAAAAAGGTACAGCGGGTAGGAATACCTGCTTTTTCAGCCGCTGCGGCAGGCCCATCAGCAGGGTCAATGCCCAGTACCGGAATGCCTTTTTCAGCGAAGGGCTTTAGCATGTAGCCATCATTGCTGGCCGCCTCAATCACCATACTGCTAGCGTCTAGCTGTCTATCGGCAATAATGGCCTCAGCACTGTCTCTAAAGTGCTTCATCAGGCTAGGCGATACCGAAGAAAAATAAGGATAGTTCCGGCAAAACAAAATCTCCGGCGGAACGCTCACTGTAATTTGCACTAGGCTACAGTCCGGGCAAAACACCAAATCTAGCGGCGCAGTATATTCTGTTTCATTCAGCTGATCTGCCGTTAGGAGAGCATCTGCTAGGGTTGTCTCACCAAAGGAGATAATGGGCTTTAGATCGCTGCTCCCGCAGGAGCGGCAAACGGGTGTAGAAATATTCATTCAATTACCTTATTGCTCGAAATTGCTCGAAAAGAGAGAACATTGACCAGAACTATCGGCTTACACTCAATGCTCTCCAGCGCAGATCATCTCCGAGCTTGCCTTCTGCTAGCAGCGACTTAATATGAGCAATTCGCTGATATCGATTGCCTTCAAACTCATCTAGCGTAAGCCCTACTTTTTGGTACGCCTCGTACAGTTCCTGCACCCCTTTGGTCGCATCCCACTGCGGGTCAAACTCAGGGAGCACACGTTTAATTTTGCTACAGTCCACTCGATAGCAGCGCTTGTCGGGGCCAGCATCTTCTGCATATTCAATCCGACAATCTGGAAGAATCGCTTTTACAATATCGGCCAACTCTCTAATTTGGTAGTTGTCTTCGTTGCGACCCACATTAAAGGCTTCGTTATGTACCTTTTCGCGAGGGGCATGCAGCGCCGCTAAAAAGGCACGCGAAATATCTTCAATATGAACAATCGGTCGCCAAGGGGTGCCATCGCTTTTGATGAAAATTCGGCCAGTGGTGAAGGCCCAAGCGGTCAGGTTATTGAGCACTAGGTCAAACCGCAGGCGAGGTGAAACGCCAAATGCCGTCGCGTTGCGCAAATAGGTAGGGCTAAAGTCATCGCTTGCCAGCTCAGCCAACCCTTGCTCAGACTTCACTTTAGAGACGCCATAGGGCGTGACCGGGTTAAAGGCCGATTCTTCGGTGAGCCAATCTTCTCCACCTGCACCATAATTGCTGCAAGATGAAGAGAAAATATAGCGGCTAGCGCCTGCTTGCTTAGCGAGCTGACCGAGTCGAACGGTGGCTAAGTAGTTAATGTCGTGCGTGAGGGTGGGGTTAAGGTTGCCCAGCGGATCGTTGGAGAGTCCGGCTAGGTGTAAAACCGCTTCAAATCCGACTAAGTCTTCAACAACGACATCTCGAACGTCTTTTTTAATTTCAGGAATAACGGGCAGGCTATCTCCAAACGTGCTGCGCTCATAGAGATCGCTGTCTAGCCCAACCACTTCGTGGCCTGCTGCTTGTAGCATGGGAACGAGCACAGTGCCGATATAACCCTGATGTCCGGTGACGAGTACACGCATCAGAAAAACCTTCCTTATATTTATATTGCTTTGAAAGTTGCTTTGACAGCTGCTTTGACGGCTGCTTTGAGAGTTGCTTTGAGAGTTGCTTTGGGAGTTGCTTTGACGGCTGCTTTGACGGCTGCTTTGGGAGTTGCTTTGACAGCTGCTTTGACGGCTGCTTTGACGGTTACGTTAAGCCGCATCAGTAGGTATTGACCAAGTTTTCCAGGGGGCGTTACCCGCTGCCCAAATGCTCTCTAAGCGACGCTTATCTCGCAATGTATCCATACATTGCCAAAAGCCATCGTACTTGTAGGCCATGAGCTGGCCGTCTTTGGCGAGCTGCTCTAGGGGTTCTTTTTCCCAGGCTGTATCATCGCCTGCGATATAGTCAAATATCTGAGGCTCTAGGACAAAAAACGCGCCGTTAATCCAACCCTCTCGGGTCTGCGGCTTCTCCGAAAAGTCTATAATTTGGTCGCCTTGTAGGTCTAAATGGCCAAATCGGGCGGGCGGGCGAACGGCGGTCATGGTTGCGAGCTTGCCATGAGACTTATGAAAAGCGAGCAGCTGATGGATATCAATATCCGAAACGCCGTCGCCCCAGGTGAGCATAAAGGTCTCATTGTTAACGTAGGGTGCGAGTCGCTTAATACGTCCGCCGGTGTTGGTGTATAGCCCGGTATCAATGAGGTCAACTGTCCAATTAGGGGTGTAGCCGCCATGTCGCCGCACTTCTCCGTCTTTTAAGCTCACCGTGAGGTTGCTGTTCAGCGAGCAGTAGTCAACCATGTATTTTTTAATCACTTCTGCTTTGTAGCCGAGCGCGATCGCAAAATCACTAAACCCATAATGGGCATAGTGCATCATGATGTGCCAAATAATCGGCTTGCCACCTACCTCTACCATCGGCTTTGGTTTTTCTACAGTCTCTTCAGATAGTCGGGTGCCGAGGCCACCCGCTAATATAGCCACTTTCATAGGAACTCCACGGCAAGTGCTGGTTGTTACATTTGATTACTTAACACTATCTACATTTAGGTTGAATAGATTCGATGTTAAGCATTTGTTGGAAAAACGCTTTTGAGCCAGCTTGAAACGATCACTTTGAAAACAGAAAACATCTAAATCTCAATGGATGAGACTTTAACGAGACTAAATATCAACAAATGAAATTCCAGCCATATCTTAGCGACAGCGTAAACTTTTAATTTTGGGTTCTGCTGCTTTGTTCAACAGAACTCAAAATTAAAAAATGGTTCGGCAACAACATAGTTAGTACCGAGTTAGTGCCGATGCAGGCGCAACATCGCCTTTGAGAGGCAAAGGCCAGAGCACTGTTGTGCCCATTTCAAGCTGTGCCCATTAATAAATATCAATATCAACAACACCTCTATTGAGCCAGGCGTTCCCAAATGATATTGCCTAGCATCTAAAAAATGGCCCTTATAAAATCAAAGAAACCCTAGATGCTAGATTGTTGTTAGTCACTATGAAGCTCTAGCCTACGGCGCAGGCATTAATAAGAATCTTCTAACTAAATATATAGCGAAAGATCGAAAATTAAATAAATTAACGATTTGTTTTTTGCTGCTTCCTCTCGTCCCTTTTCACAATAAAGAGGGCGTTGGGGCAATTTCCCTTCTTACCACCAAAGTATGGGAGAAGAAAAGTCATTGGGAAAGAAGAGCCAAAGATGAATGCACGATAATGATTGCATCGTAATTGGATTTCCATGCCTGAGTTGTAACTTTTTTATTATTCCCTTGTGTAGTCAATATGTTTGATAGAGAATCACCCCATAAAAGTATCAGCACAGCTACCCTGCTTTTTAGTCACGAATTCGATTTTCGCTGAATCTTCACATTTTCTGAACGCTTAGCCGCTCTATGTAAACTTACGGACTACAACTTACCCAATCAAACCTGAATTAAACGTAACGAACGCTCTCTAGCGGCTTTCTCAAAAAATTGACAATACTGCATATGTCCACCAGGAAAGGCCACATTTAAACGCAATGGGTCAGCCGGATCTCCAGGCCCGCTGATGACCTGTTGCGGAATTTGCGGAATATTGGCCGCTTGGTTTGAGAGCTGAGTTGGGCTAGAGAGCTTTAAAGGCCGACGATTTTTCAGTTCACCACCGCTGCTGTCTACATATACCGTCAGATGCTGGCTGTTAAAAGGTTCTTTGAGGTTTTGAATCAGCTGCAAAAAGTTGCGATCGCTCCCCCCTCTTTTCACCTCACTCCCTACCACCTCACTCCCTACCCCACCTGCACTCTGCTGCGCCGTCACCGTATCACCGACCCCCACTATCAGCGGCATTTGTGCCGGGTCAAAATTTTCTGCAACTAGGCTCACGAGGGCATCCATGTCATGCGGGGCTCGCCTCACATTGAAGCTTTCGCCCAGCGGGTAGCGCCCCGTCTGATGAAAATAGTAGCGATTCAACAGGGCCAGTACCCCCACTTCTTTGATGGCCCCGCGCAGCATAAACTGGTAGTCTGTCGTGCCTGACTGGCCCGAGGCTGACTGGCCTGAGCCCGGTTCTGCCGCATCGTCGCAGAACCAAACTATCTCGTTACCTGAGCGATCGCGACCTAAGTTAGGCGCATAGTGAATAAAAAAACAGTCGCCCAAGCCTTGCTGCGTCGCCTCTATTAACAGGTCTTCGAGCTGCGATCGCATTCTTTTTTGCAGCGCCGCAAAGGTACTGGGATCTTTAGCTAGCAAGGGATACAGGGTATTGAGGTTAACCGTAGGTGAGGCAATATTGTCGAGCACAGTAGCCGCGAGGTAGGTATCTAACGGTTGCTGAAATTCGGTTGAGAGAGGATGCTGAGCAAAAAATGCCCGCAGACAAGCCTCCATTTTGGCGGGCACTGCCTTTAAAAAGCTCAACTCAGCCTGACTGACGCCGGGATGCGTCACCACGCCGTCTCGGTTTTGCCATTGGACACCTCCCGCTGCGAGCCCTGGCAAATACTGCTGCTGCTGACTCACAACCGCTGGGGCTTGCTTCAAAGAAGTTTCAACAATCTGGTTGACTCCGCGTCGGCCCGTGTGTTCACCGTTGGTAAGCACATAAAAATGTGGGCCAAATGCCTGAGTCGCTTGGATGTAGCTAGGGCTAATAATACGGGTCAACGGATCGTTCACTAAGCCCATGCAGACGCCATCTAGGTCTTGAATGATGAGCAAATTTTCGGTCGCTGCGAGCGTTTTTACAAAAGCGCCGTGGTCAAGTGAAAGCGTCTGCTGGTGAAGTGGACGTGACATAGTTGCGCATTTATTTAGATAAAGAACAAAGGTCGTGAGGACGCCTCAGGTGCCTCATGTCGTCCAATCTTTTGCTTTTGAGACCGCCTTTTCCCAGCGCGCAAAATGTTCTGTCGTGACCGCATTGGCTCGGGGCTCAAATACTTTGTCTACTTTTCGGGTTTCGACTAAGGCGTGATAGTCATGCCAAAAGCCACTGGCCAAGCCTGCGGCAAACGCGGCCCCCTGAGCGGTGGCATCGAGCACTTCTGGCCGCTCAACAGGAATGCCCAGCGCATCTGCCTGAAACTGCATTAAAAAATTGTTATTACAGGCGCCGCCATCTACCTTTAGTAGCGCAATTGGCCTCGCGTCAGCACTGTTAGCGGCGTTGACCACTTCTTTGACCTGAAAGGCGATCGCCTCTAACACCGCTCGAACCAAATGCTCGCGTTGTGCCCCTGCTGTTAGCCCCATAAACGCACCCCTGGCTGACATATCCCAGTGAGGCGCCCCCAGCCCACTCAAAGCCGGGACGAAATAAACGCCGTCGGTATCGGGCACTTGGCAAGCCAGGGCTTCTGACTCTGCGGCATCTTGAATCAGCTTTAGGCCATCGCGCAGCCACTGTATGCAGGCGCCGCTGGTAAAGATCGCACCTTCTAAGGCGTAGCAAACTTCTACCGTACCGTCAACCTTTTGAAAGCTCCAGGCAATTGTGCTCAGCAGCTGATTGGCCCGCACCACTTCATGGCCCGTGTGCGCAACCAAAAAGCTGCCAGTGCCATAGGTACATTTGAGCAAGCCAGGGCGATCGCACCCATGGGCAAACAACGCCGCTTGCTGATCGCCCAAAATCGCCATAATTGGAATTTCTACGCCCAAAATGCTCTCATCTAACCGACCAAACTCACTCAGACTAGGGCAGACCTTTGGCATCAGGCTAGCGGGAATCTCAAACAAATCGAGTAAATCTTTATCCCATTGATGCGTTGCAAGGTTCAGCAGCATCGTACGGCTAGCGTTGCTGTGGTCAGTTGCATGCACTTGCCCGCCAGTTAAGTTCCACAGCACCCAGCTGTCGATAGTGCCCGCCAAAACGTTGCTTAGGTCGTTAATGCCCTGCTGTTTCACTGCATCGAGCAGCCAGTTTAGTTTAGTAGCCGAAAAATAAGCATCCAAGATCAGCCCGGTTTTGTCGTATATAAGGTCGGCTTTACCGGCTGCTCGGAGGCGATCGCACAGCGGCGCAGTGCGTCTGTCCTGCCACACAATCGCATTATGCAGCGGCTGGCCTGTCGTTTTGTCCCACAGTAGGCAGGTCTCTCGCTGTACTGTGAGCCCAATCGCGGCAATCTCTTCAGCGGCAACAGCGGCATTTTCTAGCGACGCTTGCATCGCCCAGCGGACTTCCCGCCATATTTCTGCCGCATCATGCTCTAGCCAGCCCGGTTGCGGATAGTGCTGCGTCAGCTCTCGATACGCCTGCCCCTTGATTTGGCCATTGCGATCAAAAATAATAGCGCGGTTACCCGTTGTGCCCAGATCAAGGGCCATGATGTAGTCAGATTGTCTCATGGCGGTTTCTTATCAGCTGCTTAAAACAAGTTGGGGACAAAGTCGTCCCTCTCCTTCCGACTGTAGATCGGCATCTGCCCAAACCCGCTGATGTCGCCAGATTGTTAAATAATGTCATCTAATTACCCTCTCATTTAATTTGATCTGCTCTGATGACCGTCCGAAAAAAAGATTTCGGCAAAAAGATTCCAGCCAAAAAACTCAGCAAAAAGATTCCAGCCAAAAAACTCAGCAAAAAGATCTCAGCCGAAAGATCTCAGAAAAATCTCTACGCCAAAATTGACTTCTTCTCTAGTAAAACCGCCTGTCCATCCGTCATCTCTAACCCTATCAACGCCTCTACATCGGGTAAAAATAGACCCGGTGAAGTGATGATTATTTTCCACTCGCTTGGGTCTAGCTGTAGCCAGTCAAACAGCGCCGTTTGGGCGGGGCTACCGCCCATATGCGACAGCATCGCCACCTGCTTGTAGTCCACAATGGGGCTAGAACCCGGTGGGCTAGGCCGCGTCCGGACACCGTAAAACAACGTATGTCCCTGCTCGCTAATGCGGTTGAATCGATCAGATCCTGACAGGTTTTCACTCAGCCAGGGATTGGCCTGCCGGTAGCGCCGCAACGCCAGGTTAAAAGCGGATCTATTTCCCGGCATGCTGCGCTTAGCATGGTGCGCGATCGCGGGATCATGATAAGGATCTTTCGATGATGAAGCCTCCCGCAAAGAAGCGTCATTTGGCGAAGTGTAGCTGTCTTGAACAGCCTCAGCGGGCGGCGGCTCAGGTGCCAACTCCAAACTCATATCGGGCGGACTTGCAAGATAATCACTTAACTGATCGCTCAGATCCGTATCTGCCGTAATATCACAGTCATCATTTGCCGTCGTCACAGACTCCAAAGAAGCGACTCTGTCGGTCGTCATATCGCCAGTGGCGATCGCTTGGTTGGCCCGATTAACCTCCTCCTCAAAGTGAGAAACCCGACTAAACTCATGGCTGTCTTCCATAAAAGCCAGCGCAAACGCCTTGAGTTTTGAGCTATCTAAGCTATGGCAAAACTTCTCCAGCGACGAAAACTCCGTCGTCAAGCCCTCCGGTTCAACGCTCCAATCTCGGCAGGCACCCGCCACCAAATCCAAATCATACTCAAAGGTATCCATCGCCGTGGCCAGCACCTTAGTAAAGCGCTTCAGCATGTTTAAATGCTCAAAGCCCATGGCTTTAAGGGTGGTAAAAAACTCAGGCTTGTCGTAAAACTCCGAGGTCACCTGCCAGTCTAAAAAGCCAATTTCTTCAGCAGCGACTTTCACCCCATAAAACTCATCGGTATTGCGGAAAAATCCCCAACCACTGTGCATGGTTGCGTTTAAAAAGTCCATCGGCAGCCCAGGACTAAAGCCGTAGACCCATAGCGTTGTGGCCGGATTGTCATAGGCATTGCTAAGCACCTCGGGCAGCGTTTTCCCTAAGTTCCAGTTAATCCGCGTGTTCTCATCGCTCAGCGGAATTTGGTTGCCTCGGCGCACGGTGTCATGGTTTCCGCAGCCGGTAATCCAGCGATCGCCCTTTAGCATCACCTCCTGCACCCGAGGCCATTTATAGTCCCAAAAGCCTTCTAGCGCGGGCGTATTATGCGCAAAAATCAGCGGGCCCCACTGGTAGGCATCTGGCCGCAAGTCAATCAGCTCTCGATAGGTAGACTTCGTCTCCCAGCCTTCTTCGGGCCAGGGCCGACCATCCTCAAATATCGTAAACATCAGTCGCTGATGGCCTTGAATATCTTGCACCACATCGCTCATGGCCAGCAGGTAGTTATCGTCATACTCTAGCCGCCCCGAAAATGGGTTAAAAAATCGAAAATCCTGACCGCCATCAATCCGAATACCGTCAATTCCGGTGTTTATTTTGCGGCGCTGTAGTTCTAGTAGCGACGCGCGTACCATCGGCAGCGTATGGCTCAAGTCTTGCCCATACATATTCGGTCCTGCCAAAAACTGACGGCTCAGCAGCTCTAGCGCCTGGTTGTCAGAATGGCCATACACCAGGTCATAAATCACCTGAATCGGCTTGCCAGGAAAGTTGTGCATTTCAGCAATAAAATCAATCACTTCATCTGGCCGCAGGCTGCTTAGCAGCGACGAATTCGTGGTTGATGAGCCGAGTATAGGCACGTCGTAGCCCCAATTTAGGGTGTTGGGCTTACGGAGGGTCACCGTCAAAGAATGGCAAGTGCATACCGGCCCATCATGACCATACAGAGACTCGTTCTCTGCGGTGGCAAAGGTAAAAAAGTCGCGGCTGCCGTCTTCCGAGCGATACTCAATTGTGGGTTCAGTCGGCAGCAGCTGCAAGGCGTCATAGCCGATGTAGTTTTGCTCGGCGGGCGTGAGCGCTTCGTGGCGTTTTATCTTCTCGCCGATGCGGTGATAAATGCGCGTGAGTCCGGCCAGTGTCCCTTCGGCTGAGGCAGTAGGCACATGCAGTTGCAAAATGTTAGAAGGTGCTTTTACCCGAGGGAGCGCGGGCTCTTGGCCTCTCGCGGCAGGCACGACGGGTGCAGCCTGGGCTGCCGCTGCCAAATAGTCTAAATCAGCGCGATCGCGTTGCAGCGACTCAACATCGTATAGCTCAGCCGGAGCAAATACACCATAGGGCAAGGAATAGGGCGCAACATCGCGAATGGTATGCATACGCCCATCATGGCGATCGCGATACCTCAGCCAGTACAGGCTACCGAGGCGATCGCGCGATCCAACCTGCATACCGCTCACCACTGCCCATACAAACTCACCTTGCAGCGGCACCTCTACACACTCGTAGCGAAAAGCGACTTGCTGTTCGGCTGCGGTAAAATCCACATTCTCGATAGGCGTAAACACTTCTAAATAGATATTGCGCTCTGCCGGTAAAATTTGCCCTGCCAACCTTGGCACCCAAAAGCCAATTTCAGTCAGGCTCGTGTCAGCCGAATCCGTGTCAGCCGAATCCGTATCAGCCGAATCCGTGTCAGCAGAGCGGATAGGATGTGCGCCCAGCCTACGAGCCAGCTGCTGCCCTATTTCAAAATAAGTTGCTTTTGAGCTGGCGACTTCCAGCGCCCAGGCCAAAAGGGCCTCTGTCTCTGTCTCTTTCAATTCAACCATAGGCTCAATGCTGATCTCTTTGGTGATCTCTTTGGTGGTCTCTTTAATGATCTCTCTAGCAGCTTTAATAGCAGCCGTTAAAGACAAGTGAGTAGCCCACCTGCGCTTATCAAGATTTCTTTCACTCTAAACCAATACAAAAGCTTTCTGCCGACCTCTTCTGGCCAATCCAGTAGATAATCTATCCAAGTTCACCACATATATAATCGCTTGTATTCATTTACCAGCAAGGCATGCAAGCGATTTAAAACATTCCTCTCCTAGCCAAGCCTTCGGTTTAATGCAAGTATAAAAGTGACGGGCAACCGTGATTTTTTAAGCCGTAGGCGTTGATTAATGCGCTATGAATCACGGTAAATCCCTCGCTCGATGACCTGTTATTAGCTAATCGGCGTAACCAAAATTTTGTGTACATTGATGCGTGCATCAATGTGTGTGCATTCAATGCGCTGACCCGATTGCCCGCTGGAATACCTGTCACGACGACAGCGAATCGAGCATTGCTGAAATCTCTAAAAGGTCTTTAAACGCTATGAAATCATCCCTAGTTATTCTCTACCATCGCGAACCCTACGATGAAGTAGTTGAGAACGGCCAGACCTACTATCGCGAAAAAAAGAGTCCTAACGGCATTTTGCCAACCATCAAAAGCTTTTTTTCCAGTGCTGAGCAAAGTACTTGGATTGCTTGGAAGCAAATAGCACCAAAACAAAAAATCCGCTTTCAAGAGCGCATGAGCTTTGATGGCAATGAAAACGCTACCGTTCGCCGCATTCCACTCACCCCCGATCAGGTCAAAAACTTTTATCACGTCACCTCTAAAGAAGCCTTTTGGCCAATTCTTCACTCTTTTCCCTGGCAGTTTACCTTTGAGTCTTCCGACTGGGAGAACTTTCAAGACATCAACAAAAAGTTTGCCGCTGCCGCCTGCGAAGATGCGGCAGACGACGCCCTCATTTGGATTCACGACTACAACCTGTGGCTTACGCCCTACTACATTCGTCAGCAGCGGCCCAACGCCAAAATCATTTTCTTTCATCACACGCCATTTCCTGGCTCAGATGCCTTCAACGTACTGCCTTGGCGAGAAGAGATTATTGATAGTCTTCTCTGCTGCGATGTCTGCGGCTTTCACATTCCTCGCTATGTAGAAAACTTTGTTTCGATTGCGCAGGGTTTTCGAGAAATAGAGATTGTTAAAAAAGAGCCTGTCGCCAAAGAATTTACGCCCCGTGGAACGGCACTCGCGGTGCCCGAAATGACCAGCCAGATTCGCTATAAAGGGCAGTTGGTTCACTTAGGGGCATTTCCGGTAGGCACTAATGTAGATTTCATTCGTTCGGTAGTTGACAAACCCGAAGTACAAAAGCGGGTCGCTGAAATTAAAGAAGAGATGGGGGGCGATCGCAAGCTCATCATTTCAGCGGGCCGCGTAGACTATGTCAAAGGCACCAAAGAAATGTTGTTGTGCTACGAACGTCTACTCACCCGCAGGCCTGAGCTTCAGGGCAAAATAAACTTTGTTGTCGCCGTTGCTAAGCCCGCTACAGGGATGCGCATTTATCGCACAGCCCAAAGCGAAATAGAACGGCTCGTTGGTAAAATCAACGGGCGGTTTGCCAAGCTCAGCTGGACACCCATTTTGCTCTTTACCTCAGCCCTACCGCTAGAAGAAATCTTGGCGCTCTATGCCGCCGCCGACATTGCCTGGATTACGCCCTTGCGTGACGGCCTTAACCTAGTCGGCAAAGAATTTGTGGTCGCTAGAGGCGGCAAAGATGGTGTGCTCGTATTCTCTGAGTTTGCGGGCGCAGCGGTAGAGCTACCCGATGCTGTGCTGACGAACCCCTACGCCGATAGCAGCATGGATGCAGCCATCGATAAGGCGCTGGCCATGAGCCTGGAAGAGCAGCAGGCACGCATGGGCCGTATGTATGAAGCGGTCAAAGCCTACGACGTCGATCGCTGGGCCAAAGAGCTGCTCGGCGCAGCAGACTAGAATCTTAGAATGCAAGCGGATCAGGCATTCGCTTGCATTCTAGGGTTAAGCAATAATGACATTAAGCATCCAGCACAGTTCCTGTTATGCAAGCACCAGTCAGGTTTGTCCCGACCGTAATTGCGCCGTTTAAGTCCGCACAGAGCAAATTTGCTCGCACTAAAGAAGCCCCCGTAAGGTTAGACTCCTGCAAATTTGCCTCTTCTAAATTCGCCTCTGTCAGGGTGGCGCCCTGCAAATCGGCACCGGATAAATCGCTGCTACGCAGGTTGCTATCGGTAAGGTCAGCCCCGCGCAAATCGGCCCCACGCAAATCAGCGTTTTTAAGATTGGTATTAATGAGCGTTGCACCGCTGAGGAAGGCACCCGTTAGGCTAGCACCCGTCAGCTTGGCACCCATCAGGTTAGCCCCGCGTAAATTCGCCCCGCGCAAATCAGCCCCTGTTAGGTCGCACTGCATTAGGTTAGCGCCCCATAAGCTGGCTCGCATATCGGAGCCTACCATATTGGCCCCTACCAAATTGCTGCCTTCTAAGTGGGTTTGGTTGAGGTTAGCTTTGCTAAGGTCGCAGCCCGATAGCGTCGCGCCTGCGAGTTGCGCACGCGACAGGTCTATGCCTGATAGGTCGGCATCTTCTAGCTTGGCACCTGCTAGCTTTTTTAGCTTGCCGTTACGGACAGCATCAATGTCAATCAATTCACTCATCTAGGGGCAATGGGTAGGAGAAAACAGCAGGGAAGGCAAAGCCGAAAGCGTACTATAAGAATGAGTCTTTTAGCTACTTTTTAGCTACTTTTGAGAGCGCTGTCTTAATTGAGAGCGCTGCCTTAAGAGCGCTATCCTAGAGAGCACTCTTAGGTCTAAGGCGTCGGTCTAAGGCGTCGGTCTAGGGCATCGGTCTAGGTCGTCGATTCTGATTTTATCTCTGACCAAGCGTCTGCAACCTCAGGGTTGAGCAGGCCAGCACTCAGGGTCATTTTCATCGGAATAGTCGGCAAGCTCAAGCCCTGCTGTAAACCTGCGACCAAAAAACCAAGGATTTCTACCAGCTTAGGATCCCATCGTTCGCCCGCTTGCGCCTTACAGACGGCAAAGGCCTCGGTGACATGCTGCCATTCGTTTTCAGACGCTGGTGGCGTCGCATCCTGATCAGGACGCTCTTCATGATCAGGACGCCCAGAGGGTCTGTTCGAGAGAATGGCCTGATTTCTGTCGCTTTTGGCGATATGGCGGCGCTGAGCCACTTCCTGCTGAAAATAAGCCACTAGGCCCAGCACCCGAGACTCTACCGGAATCGTATCGCCTTTGATTCCAGCAGGCTGGCCGCTGCCGTCCCAATGCTCGTAATGGTGGGCAATAATTTGTGCGATCGCTCTCAACCTGGGTAAAATTCTCAGCGTTTGCGCACCGGGATACAGCGGGCAGCTGTCGCCGTCCGTTTCATTTTCTGCGATGTCAAACTGAGCAGGTGCAATTCTGTGCAGCAGGCTAGAGAGCCGCAGTCGCTGCATTTGCCACACAGGCAAATCCAAAAACTGACCCACCATTTCAGCGAGCGAGGCAACCTCAGCCGCCGCCAGCGGATTAACCGGGTCGGCTAAGTCGGCTAGCTGGGCCATCCGTACATAGGCCTGTAGCTCGTTAGAAGCCAAATTTTGGCTTAGGGCGCCCGCAAACTTAAAGGTTTCAGTTTGTTCTATTTGGCGATCGCCCCCCTGCAAATACTCCACTACGCGCATCACCACGTTGCTGACTTCACCGGTTTTAGTCGCGGCCTCAGCGTCAATTTTGGCCAACCGCGTTTCTAGATCCGCCTGCACCTCAGGCGCATACCGACCAATGTGGTCAGCGGTGATTGCAATCGTCTCTTTTACCAGCGCTGGGTCAAACGTCCAAAAACCATAGAACTTGCGCTCCAAGTCATTCTCAGGCCGTCCGTTAGGGCCATATTCTTCATCGGTGAGCTCTTGGCACAGCACCATCGCGCTGTAGGTAGACCCCATAATCATTAGGTGCCACTCTTGCGCCACCGGATCGTCTCGGTCTAAATCTACCAGGGTGACGTTTTCTCGCTGTCCGGTCGGATGCTCTCTAAATCCTGCATTCGGCGCTGCAATAATCACAACGCGATCAGCGGTATCAGCAATTTCTGCATAGCGATCAGCTTCTTGCAAATACCACTTACCTTCCTGAAAGGCCGTGACCATGAGGGGCGATGTTTTGGTTGCTAGCACCGCATCTTCTAAGGCATGACACAGGGCCACCAATGTATTTTTGTAATACACCCCAAAGTTCAGCGGTGTACGACCCGAGGCTTTTTCAATCGCTTTGTCGCTTTGAGCAGGCGACTCGTCTGCACCGGACGAGTCAGCGATAGTGCGATCGCGACTGTGCATGAGTCTTTCAAGAATTGAACCCGCCAACATGCTTTTTCGAAGAAATTACTAAATGAGTATTGAAAACGCTTTATGGATCAAGCTTTATAAATAGAGCTTTGCAGATAAAACGCTATGGAGAAAATGCCACGGATAAAATGCTAAAGACCTCTCTCATAATACCCCAGCCAACGCACGGGAGGGGGTTTCAGAGCTGTCTTTCAGGGGTGCACTTAATGCTTCTTCAAGATTTGTCGTGCCAAGTCGCTGCTCCAAAATGGCCATTACCGCCCGACCAAAGTCGTTCGGATTGTCTTGCATTGCCTCAAGACAGACATCGCCAAAAAACGCACCGAGTTTGCCTGGATTCCACAATAGTTTAAGCGCTACCCAGGGCAAATATATTGCCAACGGGTTATAGCCCCGCTTCAAAATGTTGTTTTTAAAGGCATATTCCTCTAAATGGGTGTGAGGTTGCAGACCAATAAAAAAGATAGCAGGTTCAACTTTTTGCACACCAAAGATATTCTCTAGTTCGCGGTGATAGGCAACCGTTTGACGAATGGTATCGTCACGCTCGTCAATAACATTGAATGAGTAGTTAACCGACACATAGTCGTCAAAGCCAGCTGCGACCAAGTCGCGACAGTTTTGGAGTACGGTTTTGAGATTGTAGCCCATCCGCATTTTGCGGATTAGCTCCTGAGATCCGGTAGTGATACCAATTTCAAAGTAGTTCATCCCAGTGGCAACCATCAGCTCGCACAAGCGAGGCGTCAGATTGTCGGCCCGAATATAGGCAGCCCAGTTGATGTCTGTCATGCCAGAGGCCTTAATTTTTTCGAGCAGCTCAATCGCGTCATTGATATATCGCTTGGCCGGGATGAACTGAGCATCGGTAAACCAAAACTTGCGAATGCCTCGGTCATACAGCTGACGCATTTCTTTAACCACCTCATCGGCGGGGTTAATGCGTACCTGCTTGCCTTCTACCACCGTGTAAATGCAGTAACAGCAGTTGTGCGGACAGCCCCGCTTGGTTTGAACCCCAATGTAAAAGTCCTGCTCTTGCAGATAGTATTCAAACTCTGGCCACATTGCTTCGATGTAGTCATAGTCACAGGCTGATTTTTCCACCGGAGTGGGCTGCTCATGAATGAGGCGATCGCGCGGGGCTTCACCCACAACGTAGCAACGCTCGTTTGAAAAATCCTCGCCTCTAATCAGCTTTTCTAGCAGCGTTTCGCCCTCGCCAACCGAGACAATCGCCCCTGCTGGCAGCATTTGCGGCATCTGTTCATAAAACACGCTGACCGCACCACCGCCGACAACCACTCGGGCGTTGGGCTGGTGCTTTTTGGCTCGCTTGAGCCCTCGCTTGACGAGTTTTTCGTTGCGGCGCAGTTCGGCTAGGTAAGTCGCGGTCATGCGTGCCCCACCCAGTGCGCCCCGCAGTTTGACCAAAGGATTAGCCGCATAGGCAAACTCAAAAGCGTTTTGCAGCGGGTTTCCGCCGCGACCGCCAACCGGCGCATAAATTTGAATGTCGCGCCATGAAAAGACCAGCAGCGTGGGCTGAAAGCTATCAATCCGCTCATCTAGCGACCGGGTAAAGTCGAGGGGAGGCACCGTACCCATGTCAAAAATTTGCTGCTCTAAGTCTGGAAACAGCTTATGAATATGGTCCGCTAGGTAAACAACCCCAATCGGAAAGATGGGATTGCACGGTAGACGAACGTAAAGAATGCGATTACTTGTGCAATTACTTGTGCGATTACTTATGGCGCTCAAAGTAGTAGTCCTCAAATTGCCGTCCTCGAATTGCCACCTTTGCGTTGAACGCTCAGTTTTTTCATATATCTTTACGATAGCACTGTAAACCCAACCGTGAGGCGATCGCGATAGCGGTCTGTCATAAGAAGTTTCACAACGCTTTGTGGCTTTTTGTTACGCTCCCCAGATGAAGCCACATAAAGTTAGAGAGTCATTGGGATCTCTCACTATTTTGATAGTAAGTCGTGTATTAGCAGGCTCAAAGTTCATGGCTGCTACGTTGATCCCCCTCCTTTTTTCCCCTAATAGCAATGCTAGCGAATACCTGTTCATTTGATTTAGCACCCATTGCCAACCGTGGTTGTTCGTACGCCTAAGGGCGTATATTTCAGCGATATATCTGGTTAAGGGGATCGCAATCACTGGCTTGGTAGTCGTTTTTACAGTCGTTCAAATTTTCAGGTGTTAGCGTTTGTGAGTGTGAAGATAGCCAGCCGTTTCTCATTACTCAACCCATGGCCCAAATTATTGATCCTTTGCCTTCTGACAAATCTGACGTTCTTCTTTGTTGCTATGTCAACGCCACTAGCAAAATTCAGATAGCGCGTGTTACCAACGTGCCAGACTGGTACTTCGAACGCGTGGTTTTTCCTGGGCAACGGCTTTTGTTTGAGGCGGTTTCTACTGCCATGCTAGAAATTCATACTGGCATGATGGCCAGTGCCATTTTGTCAGATACCATCCCATGCCAGCGCCTCGTCGTAGAAGCTGAGGAAAATCTGGATGCGACGATGGCCACCCGTTTGGATGCAGATTCAGTGACATCAACATCAGGATCGGCGATTTCGGGATCTGTTATTTCAGGGGCTACGATTGAGAGTTCGAGAGAATCTGGCAGAGAATCTGGTAAAGAATCTGGCAGACCGGAGACGGGAACCTTAACGGGCGCGATCGCCGAATAACCTCCCAATAATCCCTCAATAATCCCTCAATATTATTTTTTCCTTACTCAGCCCTATAGCGCCTTGTTAACCGGTCGCTGTAGGGTTTTGTACTATCTGTGCTATGCCTTTAGGTATGTGAATTCAAGAGGAATGAGCCAATGGATCTACCATCCTTTATTTGGCTATGGCGCATTGCAGCCTGGTCAATGGGCCTTTCGCTGACAACCTACTGTCTTTTGGCCGCGAGCGGTGGCTTTCTATATTACGCCCGCTCGCATAATCCGGCCCCTACACAGGCCACCACACAACCAATCACACAGTCAGGAGAGGCCGTAGCCCAGGGCTCACCAAATGCGCTGCCAAACACACCTGGGCTCGCTAGTGCAGCCCTGAATCGACCGGCTTGGCTCAGACCAACCCACTACATATTGGGAGGCATCTTAGTGCTTTTGGTGCTGCTACTGCTCGGCATCGGCGTGGTTGGCACCCTAGGCGAGTACGGGGGGCTGGGGCACTCGGTACATCTCCCCGCGGGTCTTACGGTGGTTGCACTCACGCTGGCCTCTGCCTGGTGTGCCAGCCGGATTAGTCCGCAACGGCCCTGGGCTCGCAAGGCGCACCTCACCATCAATGGCATTTTGCTGGTTGCTTTTATCACGGTGACGGCCACCGGTTGGAGCGTCGTGCAAAAATATCTGTAGGTTAACGCCGAACATTAACGCCGATGGCCGAATGAATATGACTTCTGATATTGCAGATGATATTGCAGATATTGCAACTGATGTTGCAACCGGCCCAGAGCGCCTACCGCCTACTGATAGCTTTAAAATTTCACCGCTGATTCAGCTGACGCTGACGTCTTTGTACATTGCGCTGGTCATTCCGCTGCCCTTTTTAGCAGCTGTGACCGCAGCGCCTGTCTCACCTACCCTGCTATGGGCGCTGCTGCCGATTGGTGGGCTAGCGCTTTGGAGCGGGCTAAGTGAACGGGTTGTAGTCAACGAAGCGGAAATTGCCGTGACCTATCCTCGTTGGGTCCAAGCGTTTGGACGACGGGGCTGGTCGCTACCGTGGCAGGAAATTACCGCGCTCAAACCTCGTTCTACGGGTCAGGGCGGGATTGTGTACTATTTTCTTAGCCGATCTCAAGACAAGGCTTACTTGCTACCGATGCGAGTAGTCGGATTCGCCCGGTTAATGCGTTACATAGATGCCAAAGCCGATATTGACACTCAAGATGTCAGACCGCTGGCGCAGCCATGGATGTATGTGATTTTATTGGCGGTTACAGGGCTATTGTTGTTGGTTGATATTTGGGCGATCGCACAGGCTCAAACGGGACTTCTTCCCCTTGGCGCTGGATAGATTGGCGCTGGATAGATCGGCTCTGGATAAATTGGCTCTGGATAAATTGGCTCTGGATAAAGGCAGTCTTGAATAGCGGAGTTGTGGTGTGAGGGGAGTTGTAACGTGAGTGGAGTTGTAACGTGAGTGGTGCAGCCATGCCAGTCTTAAAGTTTGATCAGGTGACTTTAAGGGCAGCTGCTGGCATCGTTGAAATCATTAAGGCCGTCAGCTTTGAGATTAACGAGGGTGATTTTGTCGCTATGGTGGGGCCATCAGGAGCGGGAAAAACCAGCCTCCTGCGACTGATGAATCGGCTAATAGAAGTCAGCGCTGGCACCATTTACCTAGAAGGTCAAAATATTCAACAACTGCCCGTGGTCGCGCTGCGTCGTCAGGTGGCTCTGGTCAATCAAGAAAGCCGCTTGCTGGGGATGACTGTTCAAGACGCCTTGGCCTATCCGCTACAACTGCGGGGGCGATCGCCCAATGCGATTGCCAGCGCCGTAGCCGACTGGAGTGCCCGGCTGAATATTCCCGCTGACTGGATGAACCGAACCGAGGTAGATTTGTCGCTGGGGCAGCGGCAGCGAGTTGCGATCGCCCGCACGCTCATCACCGAACCCAAAATTTTGCTGTTAGACGAACCCACCGCTTCTCAAGACCTGGGTTACAGTGAATTTTTGCTGACGCGCCTGTCAGAATGGGCCGCTGAAGGCAAGCTCACCGTCATTATGGCCAACCATCAAATCGACTTAGCGGCAACGCATGTCAATCGGCTGCTGCACCTAAAAGATGGCCAGCTCATTGCCGATCTGCCTGCTGCTAAAGTAGACTGGGCCGATCTCAGACAGACGCTAGTAGAGGCAGAGCAGCGGTCAGAAGCTGAATGGGGCGATTAGTTAGGCAGGTCTGCTCTGTTTGCCCATAGATGCGATCGCCATAGCCTCTACTTTCTGGTGGTGGGCCTCTCGTTTTCGAGTAGATTCATGGGCTAGCTCACCTTCTCGATCGCTCGATGAACCCACACAAATGCGATATCCCACATTTCGCACCGTCTGAATTAAGTCGGGATGGCGTGGATCTAGCTCAATTTTTTTGCGCAATGAAAGCACATGCGTATCGACCGTGCGCGGGTTATCAATGGCATCGGGCCATGCTCTTTGCAATAGGTCAATACGACTTAGCGGCTCGCCTTCTGCCTGTGTGAGCACATATAACAGGCTAAACTCTTGCGGGGTCAAATCAATAAACTGACCCGCATAGCGCACACGCCTTTGCACAAGGTCTATATGCAAGTCGCCAAAGTCAATCGCCAGCGGCGTAGCAGTATGCCGAGAACGACGCGCCAAAGATTCTATCCGCGCCAAAAACTCCTGCATCCCAAAAGGCTTTTTCAGATAGTCGTCGGCTCCGGCTCTGAGCCCTGTGACCACATCTGTTTCGGCAATCCGAGCAGAGAGCATCAAAATCAGGGGATGACCCTGATGCCGCAGCCACTGACATAGCTGTAGCCCTTGTCCGTTGGCAAATTCGGCTTCGAGCACAACCAGGCTAGGCTGGTGCGCCTGAAATCCATCTCGGGCCGAAACAATATCGGTGCATTGCTGCACCTTATAGCCTGCTTGCTGCAAATTCCAGCTCAGCAGCGATCGCAAGTTTAAATTGCTTTCAATAACCTGGACATGGACGTCGTTGGGGGCGTTCACAGAAAAGAAAGAAGCATTAAATGCTGCTAATGACAGGTCTTAGTTAACTGAAAATTAGCAGAGTCGCCTAACAACTTCTGTAATCGAAGTTACGGGAGTTATACCCATTGGCAGAAAATATTTCTTGGATGGGTATATGCACTGGCTGAGCCTGATTTTTCCTGATAAAATGAAAGCGTGATTCCTGAAAAGTTAAGTGCAGCCACCCTGGCATACTCAGCGTTTTGCATTATCTCTAATGCCTGTTCATAGCAATTTATAGCAATCAAAAAACTGTTAAAAACACTGTTAGAGACTTGCTTAGAGACATAAAAACACTGTTAAAAAAGCAGCTAAAGATTTTATTCAATCCCTTTTCATTCAACCCCTTTTCAATTGAGTGAGGCTATCATCAGCAATGCTTCAGGACGCCAGAGTAATCAGATATTACCAAAGAATTACTGACACCCTCGTTGACTATTGGAACAAAGGTTACAGAACCGACGAGCTTAGGCTTTATTTAGAGGGATACATCACTTCTATGCGCCATTCTGGCGCGGTCGAGTCCTATTTAATTAATCAGCTAGAGCAGGAAGCCATGCGCTTTCTGTATGATTATTCCAATTTTGTGGTCGCTCAACCAGAGGTTGAAACCGACTATCGATAGCGTCTGCACCGCAAAACATCACAGCAAAACATAAGAACATGCGAAGGAGCAGAAAAAAAAGGAGCAGAAAAAGGAAAAATAATACCGATCGTCAAAAACCAGCATCACTAAAAACGCGCTGACCCAACCTATGCATGAGCCAACGCGTCTTTTCTTTTTTTACAAGGCCTATGAGGCTAGCGCAACCTCTACAGTTTCTTGCAAGTTGCCATCTTGATACATCTTAATCAAAATGTCCGAGCCGCCGATGAATTCGCCGTTGATGTACACCTGAGGGATAGTCGGCCAATTGGAATACTCCTTTATACCCTGACGAATTTCAGGATCGGCCAGCACGTCTACCGTTTCGTAGGGAACGCCCAGCGTGTTCAAAATTTGCACGACGTTGTTAGAAAATCCACACTGGGGCATTAGCTTATTACCCTTCATGAAGATCATCACCTTGTTTTCATTGACTAAGCTATCAATTCTGGCCTTGGTTTCTGGAGACATTTTTTAACCCCTAAGTTGTGTAATCTTTGGTTGTGTAATCTTTGGCTGTGTAATTTCTGCTCGTGCAATCTCTGCTTGTGTAATCTTTGCGTAATCCCAATTTTAACTAACTGCGGCAATCTCTTCAGGCGTATGGGTGTCTAATGAAAGCGCATGTATGGCTTCTGATGACATCGCTGAATTTACAGCTTTGTATACGAGCTGATGACGCTTTACTAGGCTCAAGCCTGCAAAGGCAGAAGAAACCACGGCTACCTGATAGTGATCACCCGTGCCTTTCATATCTTCGGCGAGTACTTCAGCATCGGGTAACTCAGCCTTAATCATGGCTGTTAGTTGGTCAGGGCTGATCATGAGTGCCACCTGGCGCTAAATTTCTTACCTATTATGACGTAATAGCGGGTTTGTGTTGAGAAGTAAACCCGCCATTACTTTTTTTCTGGCTGGCTGCTGACTCGCTGCTTATCGACCAGGTGCGTTGTAGGAAACACCCACAAAACCTAGTTCATAAAGCTGCTGATAGGCTTGCTGACCCAGTGCTCGGGTAGGTTGCTGACTCTGTACCACTTCTACCAATAGCGGCACGGCAAGCTCTGGCCTATTCTGAGCGCGGTATACAACGCCGAGCTGGTAGCTAGCTTGGTCTCTCACCTGCGCGGACTCTAGGGCAAGCGCTCGTAGATCGCTATTGACGCGGCTATCAACGCCTAAAAATACGCCTGCTAGGTTTTGATAGTGGGTCGAAACATCGTTGAGTGCTTTGCGGGCGGCAATCAGCTTTTCGGCGGCGAGGTTGTAGTTTTGAGCAGCGATCGCGCTTTCGGCTTCGCTCATTAAAGACTGGCCTGCGGCAATACCAATGGTGCTGGTTGATTGCTGCACCGTACGGGTGGCATCGGGTGCAGCAGCTGGGGGCTGAGTTTCAGGAGGGGTGGTTTGAGCTTGGGCGACAAGGGGCATTGTCATGCCGCCTGCCAGCGTGCTGAGCGTAATCGCCGCAATATGAGTAGACCAGTGAGCAGAAAAGCCAGAAAGCAAAGTTTTTACAATGGAAGCCATGGATAAAACAGCGGCTGAAGAAAACAGCTAACTTGGGTAATTTAACCTAGATTAGGGCATTGCCTGTCTTGTTGTCCTACTTATATGTGACTCTTACCTAGCTGGCTAAAGTTCCGGGCAAAAATTCGATATCGTATTCACTACACCGCAGCGATAGATCTCATGACTCAAGCCGGGACATCATCAGACGATCCAAATAGCCAGGGCTCCAATAACTCACCCAATCATTCAACAAATAATTTAAGCAGTAATCGCAGCCACGGCGTACTGCCTGACCAAGAAGGCGTCATTTTGCAGCGCGGCGGCGAAGAGCTGCGCTTGAATAAGATTAGAGATCGACTGACGCTTTGTGTGAGCGATTTGGCGGTGCTGCAATCGCTTACGCTTCAGTGGCAGCCGCGGCAAACTCGAAACGTGACGCCACAGGGAATGCAACAAAGCCCAGTAACGGTGGAATGGAAGCTGCCTGCTCATCGGCTAGAAGCCGCGATGACGCAGCTGCGTCAAACCGCAGGTGTAAGCTATGTCAGCCATGTGTATACCCTTGCTAGCAGCCCTGGAAGCTATGTGTATCTGGGCAATCAGCTGACCGTGCAGTTCATGAGTACGCTGCTACCTGGCGATATTGAACAAATCACTCAGCCACTGGGCCTCATTCTTGACCCTGTACTGGCCGATAGTGGCGATACCTTTGGTAGCGATAATATCTATTGTTTTCAGGTCGGCCCAACGGCTCGTCACAACCCGATCAAACTGGCTAATCAGCTGGCTCGCAGGCCAGAGGTATTGCTAGCTGAGCCAAACATCATTATGGCTAGGGCGCCGCTGTATCGTCCGTCCGACGACCGCTATCCTGAGCAGTGGCATTTGTCCCATCGTGACAATGCACCAGATTTAGCCGCTGCGTCACATGTTTTTGCTGAAAAGGCCTGGGATATTACTCGTGGCAGCCGTTCGGTGGTGATTGCGATTACTGATGACAGCTTTGACTTGGCGCATCCTGACTTACAGGGGGCAGGCAAAATTGTCGCTCCGCGCGATTTTAGGAATAGAGATAGCCTGCCTATCCCTACAGCGGACTATGAAAATCATGGGACGGCTGTGGCGGGGGTTGCGATCGCAGAAGAAAACGGTCGAGGCACGGTAGGTATTGCACCAGGCTGTAGCCTAATGCCGATTCAAACCACGGGCTACTTAGACGACAACTCAATTGAGCAAATGTTTGAATGGGCAATGAGGCAGGGCGCCGACATCATTTCCTGTAGCTGGTCGCCCGCGGCGGTGTACTTTCCCCTGTCTCTGCGCATTAGTCGAGCGATTAATCGAGCGGCAACTCAGGGGCGAGACGGCAAGGGCTGTGTGATTTTGTTCTCGGCGGGTAATGCCAATCGGCCCGTTGAAGGCAAGGTCGAAGAAACAGGCTGGGCAGGTAATTTGATCAACGGTGTCACGCGCTGGCTCAGCGGGTTTGCCATTCATCCTGATGTTATTACCGTGTCGGCCTGTACTAGTTTGAACCGCAAGGCAGCCTACAGCAACTGGGGCACACATATTTCAGTCACAGCGCCTAGCAACAACGCACCGCCCAATATGGCGCTCTCAGAAGGAACCTTTGATACAGGGCCACCGATTCGGACTCGGTTGATAGGCCGCCCTGTGCTGACGAGCGATCGCACTGGCAACAAAGGCTACGCATTAGACGACTACACAGGCTTTGGCGGCACCTCTAGCGCCTGTCCGTTAGCAGCCGGGATTGTGGGCTTAATGCTCTCGGTCAATCCTGACCTGAGTGCCCGTGAGGCCAAGCGCCTGCTGCAAGAGACTACCGACAAAATTGTCGATACAGCCTCCGATCCTCAGCTGGGGAACACCTATGGCACCTACGACAGCCAAGGCCATTCGCTGTGGTTTGGCTATGGCAAGGTCAATGCCTATCGGGCGGTAAAGGCCGCTCAGGAGATGGCGCTGAGCGATCGCGCCCTGCATAAAACCCTCACAGCCACCAATACTACCGCCATACCCATTCCAGACAATTCAGTGAATGGCATTGTCAGCACTCTGTCCGTCGCAGAAAAAGGGACCCTACAAGATGTCAAAGTTTATATTGAGGCTGAACACGAGTTTTTGGGCGATGTGAGCTTTACACTTCAAAACCCGCAGGGAATATCTGTGCTCATTCAAAGCCGCACCCTAGGCCGTCAGACTCGGCTGCAAAGAACCTACTCACTCGTGAGTACACCCGCGCTGCGCCGACTGCTCAATACAGAAGTCACAGGGCGCTGGCAGCTACAGGCAATTGACCATGTGCCAGGACATGTTGGCAAACTTCGGCAATGGGAGCTAGTGCTGGGTATTTAGCGCTGGCTGTGACACCGCTCAGCCAACATCATGAGCTCACGCTGCAAGTCAGCGGTGAGCTGCTTAGACTGCTGCTTGCGATCCTCCTTTAAAGGCGCTGCGCCATTGCCTGCTGTATAGTCAGCCACGGATATGGGGCTGCCGACAACAACTTCAACCTGACCTCTCCATTTAGGACAAATTTCGCTATATCTGAGGCTAATAGGCACTATTTTAACGTTGAGTTTGGGCTGGCTGTATTCGGCTCTAAGGGCGATACGGGCAAGTCCTGGTTTAAGAGGGTTGATGCGATCGCGATAGATATCGCCCTCCGGATAAATCACCAGCATCTCTTTTTCTTGCAATAGCTGTACGCCATGTCGCAGCGTTTTGACCGAGGGCCTGCGCACATGCACCGGGAAACCGCCTAGCCGTTTAATAAACCAGCCCTGAATACCCACGCATTCGTCAGCGGTTACCATAAACCTCAAATATCGACCCGCTCGTTTGCCAACAAGTCCGACCAACAGCGCATCCCACCGAGCTTGATGAGTTGGCGCTAAAATCACCGGGCCTCTAGCTGGAATATTATGTTGACCGATGACTTTAATTTGACTGAAGTAAAACGGCAGAATAACTTTTTCGCCTAAGCCATACATCAGCGGCGCTAGCCAGGGAGAAAGGCGCGATCGCAACGCCGGACAGCGGTGATAACCGCCAACACTCTCTTCATCAGTCTTCAGCAGGCCATCAGCAACAGGATGATCAGGAGAACGCTCAGCAGGCAGGGCCATATCAGCAGTCGCAGAGTTTAATAGCATAGGTTAGGGATAGAAGCACCGACGTAAAAGCTATCGCAATTGAGCTTTGGATCAACATACCGGGGCAAAGCCGCGAATTGAGTGATTAAGCTGACAGTTTGGGGGGTGGTCTTGCCCGTTAGCAGCTTTACCCGTTAGCAGCGTTATATGAGCCTAGCCTTAATTCAATCTAACTTCTTGGAAAGATATCGGCTTGGAAAATATCGGCTTGGAAGATATCGGCAAGCAGACCTAAGGCCACTCCATAAGGCCACTCCATAAGGCCAGTAAAGATTTCGACAGATACGCCAGCAGCGACCCCACAGGTTAAATAAATCATATTTTTTACTTATATGAGTCCGGTGAGATTGCTGATGATACAGCAGCGTGCGGATGTATTTATAAAGCCTATCGGCGCTGCTCAAACCAATTTTGTAGCTGCTCGCGGCAGGGCGTTTCTAAAATGCCGCCAATAACCTTAGGTCGATGGTTGGAGCAAAGGCTATCCGGCAGGTTCAACACAGAGCGAATGGCCCCTGCTTTAGTATCATCAGCGCCGTACACGAGCAGTCCCAAGCGAGATTGGACAATGGCCCCAGCACACATCATGCAGGGCTCTAACGTCACATATAGCGTGCAATCGTTGAGGTGCCAGTTGCCCAACCGTTTACCGGCTGCGCGAAGGGCCAACACCTCAGCATGGCCCGTTGGGTCGCAGTCCTGCTCTTTGCGGTTGGTGGCTTCGGCAATCATTTGGTTATTTGCACCGACGACAATCGCCGCAACGGGTACTTCGCCTGCGTCACCAGCAGCCTGAGCCAGCGTCAGGGCTCGCATCATCCACTGCCGGTGACGCAGATAAATCGCGCTATTGGTTGCACTATAGATTGGCACTATGGATTAACTAGGGATCAACTATGGATTGACTAGGGATTAACTAGGGATTGACTATGGGATTACAGAAGGAGGAATATTCAAGGGTTTTACGGATGCCAATTGGGCTTGCCAATTAATAGGCCAGCTATCAAACTCATTCAACTCAACTCTCAGGTGCCATACTATAGCTGAAGCGACAGACATCCCAGCAAGCGGGTTCCTTTCAATAGTATGGTCACTACTGTAGATTTTCTTCAACAGCTCAATCCTTCTCAGCGTCAGGCCGTAGAACACTTTTGTGGGCCTTTGCTGGTAGTGGCGGGAGCTGGCTCAGGAAAAACACGTGCCCTCACTGCTCGCATTGCAAACCTGATTCTTAACCGCCGGGTAGATCCAGGTAATATTTTGGCAGTGACCTTTACCAACAAGGCCGCTCGCGAAATGAAGGAGCGGATTGAAAAGCTATTTGCTGAGCAGGAGGCGCTAGCGCGTCATAGCAAGCCGCTGCATATGCTTTCGGAGTATGAGCAAATTCAACTCCGTTCCTATGTGTATAAGACCTTTTTAAAAGAGCTGTGGATTGGGACGTTTCATTCCCTATGTTCACGCATTTTGCGCTTTGACATTGAAAAGTATCAGAGCCCCGATGGCCAGAGCTGGACGAAGTCATTTTCTATTTTTGATGAGTCAGATGCACAGAGCCTGGTCAAAAGCATTGTGATTAATCAAATGAACTTGGATGATCGCAAGTTCAATCCGCGCTCGGTGCGCTTCGCCATTAGTAATGCAAAAAACCAGGGGCAAACGCCGGATGAGTATGAGGAGGCTAACCCCACGTTTAAAGGACGGGCGATCGCCGAAGTGTATCGCTACTACCAAAGGGGCCTGTCTGCTAACAACGCCCTAGACTTTGACGATCTCATCAGAGTGCCTGTACAGCTTTTTAGGCAAAATGAGCAGGTGCTAGATTACTGGCACCGCCGCTTTCGCCATATCCTGGTCGATGAATATCAAGATACCAACCGCACTCAGTACGACCTGATTCAGCTCTTAACGACCAATGGCAAAGGCAACCAAAGCTTTGATGATTGGAAAAATCGCTCCGTATTTGTGGTAGGCGATGCTGACCAGAGCATTTATTCTTTCCGCGCCGCCGACTTCACCATTTTGATGGGGTTTCAAAAGGAGTTTGGCGATGGTCTTGCCGATGAAGAAACCGAAACGCTGGTCAAGCTCGAAGAGAACTATCGCTCGACATCTAATATTTTGGATGTGGCCAATCACCTGATTGAAAACAACACTGAGCGGATCGAAAAGATACTCCGGGCAACGAGGGGTGAAGGCGATGCGATTTTTTGCCACCGGGCCGATAACGAGGCGATGGAAGCTGAGTATGTCGTGAGCCAAATCCGCAATCTGGAGATGAAGAATCCGGAGCTGAACTGGAAAGATTTCGCGATTTTGTACCGAACTAACGTGCAGTCTCGGGCGATGGAGGAAGTGTTGACTCGTTTTAGCATTCCTTACAAAGTGGTAGGCGGCCTGCGGTTTTACGATCGCCGTGAAATTAAAGATATTTTGGCTTACCTGCGCTTGGTGGTAAACCCAGCAGATAGCGTCAGCCTAAAGCGCATTATCAATACGCCTCGACGCGGCATTGGTAAAACCACGCTGGATAATTTGGATAAGGCGGCAGCAGAGCTAGAAGTGCCCCTATGGGACATCATGAAGGATGAAACATCGCTGAAAACGCTAGCGGGACGGGCCAGTAAGAGTGCGATCGCATTTTCTCGCATGGTTAGTAGCTGGCAGGAAAGAGCCGACACCGTCTCACCCACCGAAATCGTGCAAGAAGTCCTCGAAAACACGGGCTACCTTGAAGAACTCAAAAGCAAAGGGACTGAAGAAGACCTCAACCGTATCGAAAACATTCAAGAGCTATACAGCGCCGTTGCTCAGTTTGAAGAAGAAAACGAAGACGCAACGCTAAATACCTTTTTAGCCAACGCTGCCCTTAGCTCTGACAATGATAAAGATAACGATGAAAACAATCAGGTCACCCTGATGACACTCCATGCTTCCAAGGGTCTGGAATTTGCCGTGGTCTTTTTAGTGGGCCTAGAGCAGGGGCTTTTCCCTAGCTTCCGCTCCTTAGAAGATGCCGCTGCCATTGAAGAAGAACGCCGCCTATGCTACGTGGGCATTACCCGTGCTCAAGACCGGCTGTTCCTATCTCACGCCCGCGAGCGCCGTACTTATGGTCATATGCGAGAGGTTTCTACGCCTTCTATTTTTCTCAGCGAGCTACCTCGCGACTATATTATGACCACCGTGCCTAGCGCCCTACCCGAGCGCTGGGCCACAACCACCCGCGAAGCTAATCTTAAAAACCCCCAGCCCAACCTCAACAAACCCGGCACCCACGAAGATGACTGGAGTGTTGGCGTACCGGTGAATCACAAAGCCTTTGGCGAAGGCAAAGTCACTCACATTTTTGGTGCAGGCAATAAAATTTGCCTAGCTATTCACTTTCCGGGCATCGGCAAAAAAATCATTGACCCCAGAACAACAACGATAGAACGACTGGGATAGAAAAACTGGGATAGGCTACGAAGCTTGCTGCGCCGCTGTGACGACTTCCTTCCCTTCAAACAGATCGTCGGGTTCATACAGGTATTCAAACCAGTTGCCGAAAGGATCACGCCCGTAAAAGGAGGCCGTGCCGTCGCGGTGATCGTGAATTTTGCCCACTTTTACGCCGTCGGCCTTGAGCTTTTCGTAGGCAGTGTCAATTTCAGATCTGTCGCTAAATACAAAGCCAAAATGTGGCCCAGCCTGGTCATATTCAGGGCTCATTAGGGCCAGTCCGTCGTTGCCTGCTTTGAGGTAAGCCCAGTCGCTATCTTGCCAAACTAGCTTCATGCCCAGATTTTGGTAGAACTCAGCAGCCTTTGCGACATCTTCTACACATACGGCCACATGGCCCAGTCGCTTCATTTGCATAATTTTTCTTTTCCTTCAAAAGTCTACTTCTATTCTAAATCAGCTAGGATTTTCATCGTTTCAGACTTTTGAAGGACTGCGTTAAGTCAGGTGCTCAATTATTTTTAGTAGCTGACGGTTTTTACGAAAGCTGGCTCTGTTTCCGCAGGGGAATAAAGCCGTTAATATGAATATATCGAGTTCAGAGCCGCCGTGCTAGCTGTCTCGAAAGTAGAGCATTGTTGAGGACTTATTTCATGGAAACCAGTTTTGATTCTGATAAACGGAAGATCCTATCAGTTGCTTCCCATGGCTCTATTTTCTTGAGCCAACTCGTACTGTCAGCGGGTGTGCCACTAGCGGTTTTGCTGCTTGCGGATGACTCAGTGACTAAGGAAAACGCGAAGGAAGCGCTGAATTTTCACTTTAATATGTGGCTGTACAGCGTCCTGCTGATTATTCCAGCTTGGCTGATCATTGGGTTGCCACTGGTGGCATTGCTGGGCTTAGTACAGATTGTATTACCGATTTTCGCGATTTTAAGCAGTGTGACGGCTCCCGAAGAGCCTTTCCGCTATCCGTTTATTTTCCGCCCGCTTTAAGGTGGCTGAATGTTGCTTTAACGCAGCAGCAGGTTGGTGAGCGATCGCTTAACCGTACTATCAACTCACTCCTCAATCAATCCCTACATCATTGGTGGAATCGCCAGGCCCTTAAGCGGTCTGGCGATTTCTTTGGGGCTGAGTCCTTTGCCTTGAATAAGTACGCCAAAGTTACCCAGCCCCATGGGGCTAATGAGCTGCTGGAGAGCTTCGCGGCGCATCATGATGCGCTGAATGGTGTTGCCCGTGGCGATTTGATCAGGGCTAGATGGATCAAGGCTAGATGGATCAGAAAGGATAGATGAATCAGAAAGGCCAAATGGATCAGAAAGCCTAGAGAGGCGATCGCCCAATCCCAACGCCATCAAAAACAGCCCCTGCTGCACAAAGCCAATTTTTTCTAACCCAACCTCACGGCCTCGATTCTCCAAAGCAGTGAAGTCTACATGGGCAGTAATATCCTGCTCGCCAATATGCGCAAACGGATCGTTATGATGCGCGTGGCGGTAGTAGCACTGTAAGGTTCCTTGATTGCGAGCACGGCTGTAGTAGCGCTGCGCATTGTAGCCATAGTCAATGGTGAGGATGTAGCCTCGGCTGACCTTGTTAGCAACGGCGCTCATCCAATCTAGCGCGGCCAAGTTGACTTCTGTTTGGTAACCATCGGGATAGTCGGTCAAGTCAATGCCGACCTGCGTAAAGTAGCGTTGCAACTGAGGGGTTGAAAGGTCGCCGAGCGATCGCGCAATGCCCTGTTCATTGACCACAACCCACATTTCCTGTAGCTGACCGCGATGCCATTCCACCCAATGCACCGGAAAGGCATCGACTAATTCATTGGAAAATACACAACCGGCAATAGACTGCGCAGGAATCTCCGAAAGGTCTTGCCAACTCAGCGGCAGACCTTGCTGCTGCCAACGGCTCAGCCGTTTTTTTTGCTCAGCTCTGAGCGCGGCCGACTTTTCTACCACAATATAGCTGAGGCAAGCGAAGCAGTCGGGATAATGCGTCTGTAGATGGCTCAACACATCTGTTGCAATGAGCCCTTGCCCAGCCCCCATTTCCATCAGCGTGAACGGCTTAGGCTGCCCCAATGCCTGCCACATATCGGCAAACTGCTCGGCAATTATCTCGCCAAAATCGTGACCCATATGCGGCGATGTGATGAAATCACCTTGCGGCCCAATAATGCTGTTACGAGTGGAATAATAGCCAAACTGCGGATGGTACAGCGCTAGCTCCATAAATTCAGCAAACGTGATGCGTTGCTGTTCACTTTGCTGAATGCGCTGAGCGATGATTTTTTGTAGATTCTGTGAGCGGCTCAATGGCTGTACTAATTTCTGCTAATTCATTTCTAATACTAAGATACGGGCTCCTGCTTTCTGCTGACTGTGAGTCTCGAATAGGAAGCTATCTTTCCATTGCTCAAGAATTTGCGTTTTATATGGCGTTTTATAGATAGCTATAGCAAAAGCCGCCATATGCAAAAACATACAGCGGCTTTTAGACTGCATTGTGCAGGGCGCTATACAAGCGCAAGACCTAAGACTAAGGGGCTAAGTTGAGCGCCTATAGCATCCTTTGCGATCGCAGAATATATCTAAGCCTCGTCATCTAAGCCTCGTCCAAAGCAGCAATGCCTGGGAGTGTCTTACCTTCTAATAGCTCCAAGCTCGCGCCGCCACCTGTCGAAATATGGCTCATTTTATCCGCAAGACCCGCTTGCTCAACAGCTGCTACAGAGTCGCCGCCGCCAATGATAGTAATACAGCCCGTACCGGTGAGGCCAGCGAGAGTAGTCGCAATGCCGTTAGTGCCTTTAGCAAAAGCATCCATTTCAAACACACCCATTGGCCCGTTCCAAATCACACTCTTACAATCTGCCAAAGCGGCCTGGAAAGTCTTAATCGAGTCAGGCCCAATGTCCAACCCCATCCAGCCATCTGGAATAGCCTCTACGCTGACGGTTTGAGTATTGGCATCGGCTGCAAACTTATCTGCCAAAACCACATCAGTCGGTAGCAAAAACTCAACCCCTTTCTCCTTAGCTTTGGCCTCTAGCTTTTTCGCTAGGTCAAGCTTGTCCTCTTCTACTAGGGAGCTACCCACGTTCATGCCACGCGCCTTGTAAAAGGTGAAGATCATGCCGCCGCCGATGAAAATTTTGTCAACCTTGTCGAGCAAGGTTTCAATCACACCGATTTTAGAAGAGACCTTAGAACCACCGACAATTGCCGCAAGCGGACGCTGAGGATTATCCACAGTTTCCTGCAAAAACTTTAGCTCTTTTTCAATCAAAGAACCGGCGACCGCTGGGCTGAGGTAATCAGTAACCCCTGCAGTAGAAGCATGAGCGCGGTGGGCCGTCCCAAATGCATCATTGACATACAGGTCAGCGTTAGCAGCGAGCTGCTTAGCAAACTCAGGATCGTTGCTCTCCTCGCCTTCGTAAAAGCGAACGTTCTCTAGGAGCGCAACCTGGCCATTTTCCATGCCTGCGATCTGGGCTGCCACTTCATCGCCAATGCAGTCATTGCATTTAATTACGTCCTGGCCTAGCTTTTCTGAAAGGCGCTTGGCGACAGGGGTAAGGCGCATACTCTCGACCACTTTGCCCTTAGGCCGACCAAAGTGGCTAGCCAAAATGACCTTTGCGCCCTTGCTGGTGAGGTCTTGAATGGTCGGCAAAGCTGCGCGGATACGAGTGTCGTCAGTAATGTTGCCAGCGTCATCTAACGGGACGTTAAAATCTGCACGAACGAGCACGCGCTTGCCAGAAACATCAGAGGCAGATAGATCGGCTAGGGCTTTCTTGGCCACGGGATATACTCTCCTAAAAATTATGTAACGTTTATCTTCACCAGATTCAAAAGAGGGTCAAAGCTTGACTAACCTAGATCTCGTAATGATGCATGGTGACGGGTTAACAGCCACAAATGAGCCTGTTATGAATGCTTTCTTTGCCAATTTTCTAACAGTTAATCGTTTAATAACGAGCGTTGAAAAAGTGTTGGAGGAAGCGGGTTCATCAGGCGGGTTCATCGGGCGTTTATGGGGTGTTTTGTAAGTCCATGAAGCGCGATAAGTACAACTACTCATCGCCTTTGTCACCATTTTACAGAAGTGTGTGATCTCTTGATGCCTCAAACGCCAAAAAAAACCGCCAAAAAACCGGCTAAAAAACAACCCAGATGTTTTCATACTCCGGATGTTTTTAAAAGGAAGTAAAATGTTTTGGGGATGATTTCCTGTAACCTGCACTACCTACTGTTGCTACCCGTTTCTATGTACAAAACGCTTTTATTTTCAATAGATTCTAGCCCAGGTGCCAAAAAGGTTTTGCAAACGGTTTTGGACATGGCTCAGCTTTGCCAGTCAAAGGTTGTGCTGCTTTCAGTCGTAGAGCCGCAAGACAAAAGTGACCCGGCGCATCCTGAGCAAACGTCGGTCGAGGCAGTCGCATCGCTGTTAGATCAGGCCAAAAAGGTGTTTGAACAGCGCGGATTTGAGGCTCAAACGATAGAGCGAGAAGGCAATCCGGCTTTTGTAATTTGTGATGTCGCCGATGAAATTGAGGCTGATTTAGTGGTAATTGGCTGTAGTGGAACAGGCTTAAGTGAAGAGCGACGTGATGACAGCGTTAGCGCTAGAGTCATTAACTTATCGCCTTGTCCGGTGCTGGTCGTACCTTAATGTCTTTTCCTTCGATTCAGTGGTATCCAGGCCATATTGCTAAGGCAGAAAAGGCACTGCAAGATCAGCTTAAGCGCGTTGATGTGGTGCTAGAGGTTCGCGATGCAAGGATTCCGCTGTCGACGCTGCATCCCAATTTGGAGAAGTGGATAGCGGGCAGTAAGCGGGTTCTGGTGATCAACCGGGTCGATATGATTACGACTGAAGTGCGCGATCGCTGGCAGGCATGGTTCAAGGCTCAAGGGCAGGTCGCTTACTTTACCGATGGCAATCAGGGTAAAGGCGTAGGGCAAATCTCTAGAGCCGCGCAGGCCGCTGGGGTGGCGATGAATAAGCGCCGACAGGCCAGAGGGATGCTTCCTCGCCCGGTACGAGCAGTGGTGGTAGGTTTCCCCAACGTGGGTAAGTCGGCGCTCATTAACCGACTGTTGAAGCAGCGCGTGGTTGAAAGCGCTCGCAAAGCGGGTGTAACTCGTCAGCTGCGATGGGTACGCATCTCAGAGGAGCTAGAGCTGCTAGATTCTCCAGGCATTATTCCGTCTCAGCTAGACAATCAAGAAGCAGCGCTGAAGCTGGCTATCTGTGATGATATTGGGCAGGCGGCCTACGATACGCAGCGGGTTGCCTCAGCATTTGTCGATTTGATTAACACGCTAGACAAATCGGAGCAGGCGCGGGCTTTAGGCAATAGCGAAGCGCCTTTAAATGAACTGCCTTTGAATGTGAATCAACTACACCAGCGTGCTCAGGCACTACAGGCCCGCTACGGAATTAACCCAACTGACTACACGGGTGAAACTTATTTATGTATGCTAGCAGATCAGCTATTTCAGGGCTCCCAAGAGCGAGCAGCTCGCAAGCTACTCATCGAATTTCGTAAAGGTGTGCTGGGCAAACTCAGCCTAGAATCGCCGCCAGATTTGCCATCTGAGTAAAGTCACATGCTACAGCGACGTTTATTTGCCGCTTCTCCGAGGGCCTATCGCCTGTTTGACAGGGTACGGCGGCGGGTTCGACCTTTGTACGAATCCGATGAGCAAAAACACCAAAGAGAGCGGCAAAGGGCCGACTATTTACTGCTATCGCTAACAAACTGTGGCCGCACCTGGCTGCGGGTGATCCTTGGCCGAGCAATGCAGCTGCACTATGCACATGTGCCGGGAATTGAAGATGTTAACCTGCATGACTTGTTCAGTTTTTCGGAGCGAGTGCCCACGCTGCCTGCTATTAAGCCCATGCATGAAAAGTACGGCCAGTTTGGCAACAGCTATGCGCAGCAAAAGGTGATTTTACTGGTGCGCGATCCGCGCGATGCGTTGGTGTCTCGTTATCATCAGCATCGGCAAGCGCTGGCGGCAAAGCTGGGCTGCCAAACCCTTGATGAGTATGCTTGTCAGGGCGATGATCTGGCGGCTTACATTCAGTTCTACAACGACTGGCAGCAGTACCGTGACTGTGCCAAAGACTTTATATCAGTCCGCTACGAAGATCTTAAAGCAGATACGTTTCAAGAAGTTCAGCGCATTAATGAGTTTGTAGGGCTATCGCTATCGCCAACAGAAATTCGAACGGCGATTGACTATGCATCGTTTCAAAATATGCGAAAAATGGAGATTCAGGGGAGCCAGCAGGTCCGTACCAACGTGATGTCTGCCCGCGACATGGCCAATCCCGAATCGTTTAAGGTGCGAAAAGGCGCTATCGGTGGTTATAGAGCCGAGCTTATGCCTGAGTCGATTGCGTTTGTCGATCAGAGGGTCTCTAATCAACTCAATCCTGTCTATGGTTATGGCGGAACGCGCACTTAAGATTTCGATTATTGCGAGCGACCTTTCAAGTAGTGGCGCGGGCCGTTGGCAAGGGGCTGTGCGTCCTTTTTTGCTAGCTCAGGCATTTCAGCGGTTGGGGCATTCGGTCGAGATTTTGGGATTTGCCGATCAGGCAGGGGGCTTGCCTTCGGCGGAAAACCTACCGATTAAGGTGATTCCAAACGCCGACTATCCTCAGTTTTTTGGGGCAGCTCGCTCGCTCATGTCGCAAATAGAGGGCGATGTGGTGGTTGCCTATAAGCCAAAGCCCAGTAGTTTTGGCTTGGCCTTGTTTTATCGACTGCTTTATCGACTGCGCAAGAAATGTCCGGTTATTTTAGATATTGACGATTGGGAGCTGAGCTGGCATGGCGGTGATAGCTACCGGTATGGGGGCTCTGTGTGGCAGCTAGGGCGAGATATTTTGAATCCGAGTGGGGCGCTGCGATCGCCCGACAACCCCCTGTACTTAAAGTGGATAGAGCGCCTGATTTCCCGTGCTGATGCAGTCACACTGCATACCCAGTTTTTACAGTCCCGCTTTGGCGGCAGCTACGTGGCCAACGGCAAAGACATGGATTTGTTTGACCCGAGTCGCTACGATGCCGACCAAAGTCGTGCCCGCTATAACCTCTCAAACTACAAGGTACTGATGTTTCCAGGGGCTCCGCGCCCCTACAAAGGCGTCGAAGATATTTTGCAAGCGTTGGAAATACTCAATCGCAGCGACTATCGACTGGTGATTGTTGGCGGCAGCCCTTACGACCACTACGATGATGACCTCTTTCAAAAATGGGGGAAATGGCTCATCAAGCTGCCTAAAGCGCCTTACGAACAAATGCCCGAAATCGTATCAGCGGCCCATGTGATTGTCGTGCCACAGCGAGATACGCCCGCAGCTCAGGCTCAATTTCCGCTTAAGCTCACCGATGGAATGGCGATGGCTAAACCTGTGCTAGCCACTCGGGTCGGTGATATTCCCAAAATTTTAGGCAATACTGGCTACCTGGCTGATTCTGAATCACCCGAACAGTTAGCCGAGCAGCTAAGCCATATTTTTCAGGACTTAGCGGCAGCAAACCAAAAGGGGCACCAAGCCCGAGCGCGGTGCGCTGATCACTACAGCATTACGACCATGGCAAATCAGCTACAGCAGGTGCTAGCGGGTTTGAATCTTTAGCTGAGTTTGAGTCTTTAGCCAGGAAGCCTTTCGTTACCTATGTTAATGAGTCGCAGGCATAAACGATCTGCCTCCAGACACCTGATGTAGGCTTAAACTATGGCACTTGCACTGTATGGTTCAAGATGGCGATCGCGCGATTCAAGATGACGCTTGCACTATTCATAAATGAATAAATCGCTATGGGAGAATCGGTTCAGTACGCTGTCGCGATCAGTGGCAATCATACGATTCAATCAAAAAGAGTTGGTATTGAAAGAACAGGATAAAGAGACACTCTTTACAAACCCTTGTTCGATTTAGCGATCTCTTCACAACTACCTGGACTTAGCAAAGTCTATCGATGTTCACTCAGCCGTTAAGATCCAATTTTGTCAGCTACACTCGCGTCAATATCAGCTGACTCAACTTTTTGCAGCAGCATTTGTAAGAAATTATCCCCTGGCAGCAGGCTTGTTTAGTGGCTTTTTTGGATTATCAAGGGTTATGCATTCTCGACAGCTCCTTCTAAAATCAATGCTTCGCTACCCGTTTCTAGTGATTCTCACTATTGTGATGGGGTTTTCAGGCGCACTCTTCAACGGAATCAGTACGGTGCTGATTGTGCCTATCCTGTTGGAGCTATTGGGCCAATCTACCGAACTGGCTGATCAGCTGCCGAGTATCCTCAGTCGGTTTATTGTCTTTTTTGATGGGGTGCCCGATCGCTACCGACTACTGGCCATGTCGGTTTCGGTCGTTGCCCTGATCATTCTCAAAAACGCCGCTGTATATGGCGGATCGCTCGCGTCTAATGACCTGAACCGTAAGCTGGCCGCTCACCTACGGCTGGAGGGCTTAAGAATTTTGCTGGATGTAGATCTGGCCTACTACACCCAGACCAAGGTTGGCGACTTAATCAACCATCTTAATGTTGAGGTGAACCGAACCACGATAGCGGTGCGGACGCTGGCGCGGATAGCCATCTCAGCCATTACTATTTTGGTTTTTATCGGCATTTTGCTGTGGGCTTCCTGGCAGCTGACCATTATTGCAGCGTTTGCGTTGGGTTTAGTGGCATTAGTGAACCAAACAGCCGTGCGCAGTGCCAAAGTATTCGGCGCTGAGCTTTCTGAGTATTCTCGCAACTATTCGTCTCGCATTGTCGAAATTCTCTCAGGCATTCGCTTGGTCAAAGGAACCGCGAATGAAGAGGATGAATATGACATTATTGCCAAACTCATTGCCGATAGAGAAGTCTCTGAATATCGCTCACAGCTTTTGTTTGCAGGCATTGCGCCGATCAATGAGGTGTGCAGCATCGTGGCGCTCATCAGCGTTGCGGCGGTAGGCCGCATGGTAATGGCCGATCAGCTGGAGGTCTTTTCCTCGATTTTGCTCACCTACTTGCTGGTGCTGTTTCGTATGCTGCCTGCGATTGGTCAGCTCAACTCTGCTCGCTCTCAGCTCGCAAATGTGGGCCCTAGTGTTGTGGTAGTCAGTGAGTTTTTACGACGCGATGATAAGCCATTTATGCATTCGGGACATCGACCCTATACGCCGCTGCAATCAGGTATCGAGTTTAAGTCGCTGAGCTTTACCTACCCCGGCCATCCCAAGCAGGTGCTCAATGAAATTGATCTGTATCTTAAAAAAGGCACGACGCTTGCACTGGTGGGTGCTTCGGGTGCGGGTAAGTCTACACTGGCCGATTTGCTGCCCCGATTTTACGATCCGACCAGTGGCAGCATTCAAATTGACGGTCATGACTTAAAAACCTTAGAGATTAAGAGCTTCCGGCGTCGGCTCGGGATCGTTAGTCAAGATACGTTTTTGTTTAATGCGACGGTGCGTGAAAATCTGATTTACGGTCGTCCGCAGGCGACCGATGAGGAAATTGAAGATGCGATGCACCGGGCTAATGCCTATGAGTTTATTGAGGCTTTGCCGCAGGGGCTTAATACATTGATTGGCGATCGCGGCGTTTTGCTCTCAGGAGGACAGCGGCAGCGGCTAGCGATCGCAAGAGCCTTACTGCAAGACCCAGATATCTTGATTTTAGATGAGGCGACCAGCGCGCTCGATACCATTTCAGAAAGACTGGTGCAAAAGGCCATTGATGAGCTTAGTCGCGATCGCACAACCCTGGTGATTGCTCACCGCCTATCGACGGTGCAAAATGCGGATCAAATTGCCGTGCTGGATCAGGGCCGCGTGGTGGAAACCGGCACGCATGCAGAACTGCTGCACAAAGGCGGCTATTATGCTCAGCTCTGTGCGATTCAATTTTCTGAACAGGCAAAAGACGAGCTAGGTAGCTCGGACTCTGCTGACTGGGAACAGGCGATCACCCAAGCCTCTTATGACCTGCGATCGCGCCTAAGCAAAATTCTTGGCATTTTGGGTTTGTTAACAGATGAGGGCATCATCCAAGATGAAGTTGAGCGCAGCGAGCTGACGGCATCAGCCCATGAAAGCACGCGGCATCTGCTTAAGGTGGTTGAAGCATTAGAAAAGTTAGGTCAAGAGGCAGTAGGCTAGGCAATGCGAGGGATTTATATTGTTGCCAACGACCGGGTTCGAGAAAATGCGATCGCGCTGCTGAGCAGTGTGCGGCAACATGATCCCAAGGTGCCGGTTTATCTCATTCCCTTTGATGACAGCTATCAGCAGGTGGCAACGCAGTTGCGCGATCTGTACGATGTGCAGCTATTTCCCAATTTGGACTTTTTAAATTCGCTCACTCAGACAATTGGCGAAATTTTTCCCAGGGACTTTTTGGCGCTGCCCAATAAAATGCGCAAGCTAGCGGCCTGGTTTGGGCCGCTAGATGATTTTTTATACATTGATACAGACATTCTTTTTTTTACGCCCGTTTCCGAAACCCTCGCCTATTTGGATCAAGCCGACTTTATCTGGTGTGACTATCACTTTAAAGGTGGGCTAGAAGATGTTTTTTCTGATCGGGTCGTTGAGCAAGGCCTGTTTAGTCCCGAGGCGCTAGGAGATGTTTTTAACAGCGGACTTTGGGGATCTAAAAAGAGCGCCCTCACGTTAGATCAGCTCTACCAACTGCTAGGCGAATGCGCCGCCCATCGCGAATACTTCGATTTTTCTAATGGCACGACCGATCAGCCCATTATGAACTATCTCGTCCTTAAAGCGATTCCTCAGCGACTCAATATTGTTAAAGCAAACCCTGGGGAGCCTGGTAGCTGGGGCGGATCGACTCACTTTGAGCGTCGTGGCGATGTCCTTTTTGATCGCGATTGCCCCCTTCGCTACCTTCACTGGGCAGGCACTCCCATGCGCGAAGGCGGCCCTTACCGAGATCTATGGGAGCACTACCGATACCGCAACGATCCCACCGGCAAAATCGCCGCTGAAAAACGCAAAGCTGATGTCAATCGCCAAAAGAGAGCCCAACTCAAAGCCAATTTTGGCCTAAGTAGCCTGAAAATGCAGCTAAAAATGCAGCTAAAAAAACAAATTAAAGCACTCGTTAATAAATCGAGCACTCGTCCATAAACCACCGGCAATAAACCAGGAATGAAGCGAAAAACCTAACGCAACGTCTGCCGACTCTCGTACTGCCGCAGCAGCCTATACATACGGTCGGCCTCAAACGAGCGAGGATCCATCCGCGACCCAGAGCGATCTACCGCCTCATGCGTAGTAATTCGATCATCGGGGATATTGGTACGAGCCAATAGCCAAGCTAAAGACTGATACTGTGACTCGGTGTAGCCGCTGTGAGTTCTGGCGTTGTTATTCTGTCCGTCTAACGGCGTTTCAAGCGAAATATGGTAAGCAAAATTGTTCACTGAGCTAGGAAAACCCGCATGCGTCAGCACAGATTCTTCACCATAGGCCGAAATAAATACCGAATCCCCCGCGCCAAAGGCTCTTTGCTCAGGTGGAACGACGTAAACAACGGTGCCGTCTAAGGTAATGAGCGAATGGTAGCTGACCTGATCTGCCTCTCGGGAGTGATAGGTGCCAAAGGTATTCAGCGCACTGGTCGCCGAGCCAACGGTTTCATGCAGCACCACAATGTACTCGTTGTTAACCGCATTACCGTTGATGTCTTGAATAAAGCGCTCGCCATAGTTGCTTGGGTCAGCGAGCTGCACGATCTCCCTTGGTTGGTACTGTGTAACAGCTGAGACCAAAGGGTTTGATGGGGTTGAGGCAGTATCAATCTCTGCGCCAGTGCCTAGGCTAGCGCCTCCGACAGCGGTAGCAGTTTGGGTAGTCGCATCTTGACTAACACTAACTCGTGCCCCCGAACGGCGATTGCTCAATTCAGACGGCAGACTATCTGTGAGAGTGTTTTCTGAGAGGGAATCGCCTTGAGCCAGATTCAGTCTGGGCAAGCCCAGTGATGTTGGATTGGCCACTAGCTTTTCTGGTTGCGCGCTAGATTCTCTGGTTGGCCCAGAGGTGACCACCAAAATAACGGTCAGGAAAAAGGCAACCACACTAGTAATCCAGATAGTCCAAGAGCGACCCATAGAGCAAGAACTAAGCTATACGACCTAACTGATGTGTAAATAGAGGCGAATAAAAGCGATTTATGTGAGCCGTCATGAGGAACAAAGGCGCTGTAAAACTGACGATAGCGTTTGCGCTTTGCCTACTGCTTTGCCTACTACGCTGTATCTTAGCGGCTGGTAAATAGATAAACCGAGATAGTCTGAACAATAATCTAAATAGGGCATTAAAAATATAACTTCAGCTACAAATTAAACGCTTCAGCTATTAGTTGTACATACCCAATTCACAGTTACGAAATAGTTACGGGATAGTTACGGGGCATTATCGCTCAATTTTCATCATTACAGGTAGTTATTAGCCATAGTCATTAGCAGGGGTCATTAGCAGGGGTCATTAGCAGGGGTCTGCTGAGCTGTTTACAGCCGCGATAGAGGCGTGCCTATCGCAACCGCTGCCGTTCTAAATACTGTCGGTAATATTGACGGTATAGCAGCTCTAGCTTGCCAGAATAGGCCTCAATTGCCGAGCGCTGTCTACGGTATAGCCCTGAAAATAAATTGGCAAATAGAAGGGTTGCGATCGCAACTAACAGTCCCGCTGCCGTCGAAACCAATGCCGTGCCAATACCAGAGGTCACATCGCTAGCCGACGATTCAGCCACATCCCCAATCCGTAAAGACGAAAAAGACTGCATCAAGCCCAAAATAGTACCCAACAAGCCCAGCAACGGAGCCACACCAATAACTGTGTCAAACACAGTATTAAAACGTTTGAGCAAAGGAATTTCAGCTTGTGCAGCACTTTCTAAAGCCAGCCTAAAGTCGTCCGGAGTTCCATGCTCTAGCGTCAGCGCTGCTAAAAAAATTCGCGCAATCGGAAAATCGGTATGTTTAGCCAGGCTATCAATTGCACTTTGAGGCTGCTTGGCATATAGAACCAAAACCTTTTGAATGAACGGATCTTGAGTCTTGTATAGCCTCAGCCAAAACAAGCCGCGCTCAAAAATCAGGGTGGTAGCCAGCACAGAAAAACCCAGCAACGGCCACATCACGACCCCACCAGAAACAAACAAGTTGATTAATCCCATTCCTCACGCTGCTCCCAATCTGCTCACGACAGCGTACAGCGAAGGCGCCTATCTGGGAAGCACTCTCACAGATGCGGCAAGGTCAAGGATTAGCAGCAAGGATTAGCGGCAAAGATTAACTACATACCTGGAAAATGTTCAATTTCGGCATAGCCATTGAACAACAACCGCTTTCCTTCTACTTCTAAGCGGTTTACTCTAAGCGAGACACCATCTAGGTCAAAACGCTCCAAATCGACCATTTTGTTTAAGACGCCAACAAAAGCAGGCATTAGGGCTTCTGAAAGCCACTCAATATCCTCTTCAATGCCCTCAGGTTCAAACTGAGTGTCGTTAAAAACAACGCGCCGTCTCCTTTCAACATCAACTTTGGCAGAGAGCTGAATAGGGATATCTGCACGGTTGGGAAGATCAGTTTTCGCCGAAATGTTTACGCGCTTATCTGGTCGCAACGTGATAGTAACATCGCGAAAAGAAATGGGATCGCCGCCTGAGAGGTTGGTTACCTCCTCAGTGACTACGTTTTGCAGATGCTTTTGAACCAGTTCAGCGGTAAAGGCCTTGTTAATGCCAGCCTCAGTCATGGCAACCGTAGCGATCGCATGAGTCGCTTGCTTCAGGCGAATCCTTCCACCCACAAGCCCGCCCACATCAATCGAAACCGCATCGGTTTCAAACTCCATCTCAGCGGCTTCAAACATCTTCTTGATGACCAGGCCGCGCCCCTTCATCTGAAAACTATCGACAACGCCCTGCAAAATTTTGCTCGAAGGTGAACAGCGAATAAAAACATCGACAGACTCACTGCTGGTAAACAGCTGCTGAATAGCCTGACGCGCAACAGAATTCAGCATGTTTTCGCCGAAATCGGTTGAGGATGATTGAGAGCCTAGCAGACCGCCTAACATGCTTGAGGTATGTACCTGCTTAATAAGTTCACTTCTATTTGTAACAAAATATTAACATATGTGCCATCGCATTTGATCTATCGCCAAAACATCGAGGCTGTTTTGAAATATTCTGTCCGCTTCTACATTACACCCGCAGACAGCGGATGACCGAATAAACGACCTCCCCTACATTAGCTTTGATAATGTTTCTATTCAGAGAACCTTATTTATCCTGTTCGTCCTGTATTTGTCCTGTCTTGATATCGCTAAGACGCCTTGATTGGTTAGGACAGCATCAAAACAAACATCTTTTTTCAATGGCTGCACTGGCGGTGATGAGATTAAGCGCAGTGAGATGCAATTGCAGTGAGATTAATTCTTGAGAAGAGATTAAGTTATCTCTTTCCATAGCACAGCCAAAAACCTTTGTTGTATGATAATTGTATTAATAAATTCTTACAATATATCCTGTTATAGACTTGTTTAACTACACAGTCTATTGAAAGCTTTTTTAAAAGTTAAAAATTCGAAAGTTAAAAAGCTCCGACTATAAAAACTTAGCCTAATTTTGAACTTTTAGAAGTTGATTAAGTTAGGAGTGAATTAAATGAGCTTTAAATCAACGATAACTAGCCCCCAGTTCAAACACCCCGTTCAAACACCCCGTTCAAACAATCTTCAAGCGTCTAAATACCTTCCGTTGGCTAATTTTTGCAATACTACTAACTGAATTTTTGTAAGACCTTTTCCGTCACACAGTTGAGGTAGCATTAAGCATTTTTTGGCCATGCTTGAACACTCTACTTAATGGTTTAGCTTTAGACTCACTTACTTTCTGAATATTCTGAACAAACATTTGAGCACTCACTTTAACAATAACTAAATAACTGGTCACTCGTTTATGCTCACCTGTTTTTGATGATTATTTGATGATCTCAGGTCTTTGTCTGAAAAATCATCTAAAGATCATCTAAAGCATCTGAAATATTAGTCAAGGTTTGTCTCTAAGCCTTATCCTCTCTAAGCCTTATCCTCTCTAAGCCTTACCATTTTCCCTTAATCTCCTGTTAACCTCCTGGGTTTTCCCTCCTAACCTTCTGCATCTCCCGCATCCGGTCAATCTCTCTTCTGTAAAAAACGTTTGAAAGTTATTTTGAAAAATTACTGACGTAACCCTAGCGTAGTGATTACTTTTACGCTAAGTGTTGCCTTCAAAGCGAAAAATAGCCCACCCTCGAAGTTGAAAAACATATGTTAAATAATCATAGAATCTTGGGCCATGACTCTGTTTTTACGCCTGAGCAAGTACTAGAAAATCGTGGTCGTGTGGCTATTTTTATTGATGGCTCTAACCTGTTTTACGCTGCGTTGCAGCTAGGAATTGAAATCGACTATACCAAGTTGCTCTGCCGTTTAACGGCGGGTTCTAAGTTGTTTCGGGCCTTCTTTTACACGGGTGTAGACCGTACTAATGATAAGCAGCAAGGTTTTTTGCTATGGATGCGGCGTAATGGCTATCGGGTGATGGCAAAAGATTTGGTACAGCTTCCTGACGGCTCTAAAAAGGCCAACTTAGATGTTGAAATTGCAGTCGATATGATGGCATTGGTAGATTGCTACGACACGGCTGTGTTGGTCAGTGGCGACGGTGACTTGGCCTACGCAGTAGATGCAGCTAGCTACAAGGGTGTTCGAATCGAGGTCGTTAGCTTGCGCTCTATGACCAGCGACAGTCTGATCAATGTTTCGGATCGCTATATTGATTTGGACAGTGTTAAAGAAGACATTCGTAAAATTAGCCGGACGTCGGATGAGGAGCCTCATTCTTCGCATAGCTACACCTACCGCCCTCTAACCGGTATCTCTATTATGGATGGCGCTGAGGCTCGTTCTTAAGCCCCTGTGATTAGAAACACCCTGTGCTTGAAACACTGATGCCTAAAGCTTTTACACTGGTTGAGCAGTGAAGGGAATCGGGACTTTTGAAAAGTAATCGATGGTATCGATGGACTGTCATTGCGGCAGTGGTCGCGGTAATTGCAGTTGCTTTGCATACCTGTGGAATTGGTAGTCGCCTGGTAGAGCAAGCGCCAGTTGAAGAAATTGAGGCGGCGCTGACCCTACGGACGGTGACGCTGGAGCAGCCCGATGAAAATGGGAAATTGCTATGGCGGCTCAAAGCTGAGTCGGTTACTTACAGCCCAGACAATCAAAAGGCTACCCTCAAGGGGCTCAATGGCGAGTTCTTTCAGGCGGGTGAGACGATTTACACGGTGGTTGCTGATGAGGGCGAAGTGCGTCAAAACGGTGAGACGTTGTTTTTGCGAGGGAATTTGGTCGCAACCAGCAAAGCCGACGAGCTGGTCTTAGAGGGTGAGCTGCTGAAGTGGCAACCTAAGGAAGACCGGCTGATGATGGGTAACTTTCCCGATAGTGGGTTTTCAGATGAGCGCAAGGCTAGCGGTACTCGCGGTCGACCAGAGGATGATTCATTAGCTGAGTCATCAGGTGGGTCATCAGGTGCTGGGAGCACGTCTGCACAAACAGCAGCCAAACTGACGGTGGCTGATTTGATGGCCGCTGAGTCCAGTGAGTCGTTTGCAAGGCCGCCGATCAGAGGGTATAACCCCCAAATAGAGGCGATCGCCCAAGTCGTGACGGTAGCGAATAAAGACAATCGGGTTGAACTAACAGGCGGCGTAGCAGCCAAAAGTAAAGAGAATCCCTGGATGACCTTTGAATCGGAGAATCTGACTTGGTTTACTCAGCAAGAACGGATTGAAACTAATGATCCTTTAAAGGTTGAGCAGTATAAGGACAAAACTTATCAGACGGTGAGCGATCGCATTACCGGAAAAACCGGTCAGGTCAATTTAACAGACAATATTGTGACCCTTAATCAGGGCGTCGCGTTCGATTCGCTGACTCAACCGCTGAAAGTGCAGAGCGAGACAGCCGTTTGGGACGTAGAAGCGCAAACAGTGGCACTCGATAAGCCCGTTAATATTGAACAGCCTGAGCAAAAAGTCACGGTCTCTGCAAATCAGGCCCGCCTAGACCTCGCGAAAGAAGTGGTGTATTTAACGGATAACGTGCGGGCCAACGGAGAAAAGAACGATGCTCGGCTAGTGGCCGATACTGTCACTTGGCAAACGGAGTCTCAAAATATAGAGGCCACTGGCAATGTGAGCTATCAGCAGGCGACGAATCCTGAGATTTCGATGACTGGGACGCAGGCTGTAGGCAACCTAGGGCAAGGCACCTTTGTAGTGACAGGGAACGAAAGTGGCCCTAGTGGTGAGGGCGATGTCGTGATTGAGTTCGTGCCGGGAGAAGACCTTTAGTCAGAGCTTTTTTGAGCCAGATCTTTTTTGAGCCAGATCTTTCTTAAGCCAGGTCTTTAAGGCTGTGCGCTCGTTGTTTTGTCGGCGGGATTATCAATAATTTGGTTTCGTCGGCTATCCCCGAATTGGTACGGAGCTACGCCAATCCTAACGGTGGTTTGGAGCTCAGGGGGCAGTTCTGCGGCTCTGCCCCACTGCTTCTCTAGGGCTGACAGAACCTGGTCTTGGCGCGATCGCAAAGTATCTAACCCCGATCCATAGTTCAATAGCGAAAACCACACAACGCCGTTGTTTTGGGTAGGAAAAGCCCCTGCTAAAGCGCTGACAACGGCTAAGGTTCCGGTTTTGACAACGGCATTTTGAGGGAGCCCGCGATCTTGCACGGTGCCCCCATCTGCGCCAGCAATCGGAAAGATGTCAGAAACGGTGAAATTTTGAGCAGGATTATCTGTAGAAGCGCGAAGCAAGGTCTGAATTGTTTGCATCATGGTCACTGTGGCGCGGGGTGATATGCGGTTTTCTTCGCCTAGTCCCGAGCCGTTCACTATCGAAATTTCATTCGCAGCAATGCCTGATGCCTCCGTTACCTTACGCATGACGGCAGCCGGCCCACCTAGCGTGTTGGCCACTTGCTCAGACATGGGGTTATTGCTGTAAATGTTCATAGCCTTGAGAATAGCAATCAGTGGCAGTGACTGATGACTCACTAGCCAACCACTGGCCTGATTTTTAAGGCTATTTGGAGATACCTGAACCTGTCCGCTGATGGCAATCGAGGGCTGGGGTGTGCCAGTGGGCATCTCCAAATAAGATCGTTCGACAGCGTAGTCCCATTCGGAAACATTCATCGCTTGCTTTAACAACTGGCCCGACTCAGCCGGACTGGTTTCAAAATTCATCGTGAAATTGCTTGTCACGATTAAGTTACCGCTGACTTGGCGGATGCCGAGCTGTTGCAGGGTATTACCGAGTGCGATCGCCTCTTCCCACACAAACAGCGGATCTTCTCCACCTTCAACAATGAGATCTCCGATCAGCACACCATTTTCAATTTGCCCCTGCCAGCCTATCAGCGTTTCAAAGTGAGAAGTCGGCCCCCATGTTGCCAGCGCGGCCAGTGTCGTCGCCACTTTAGTAAGAGACGCTGCCGAACGCGGAACCTCACCTTGGTACTGCGCCACCGGAAACGGCCCAGACGCAATCCAAACCCCTTGCTGATCGCGCTCATAACCGGCAGAAGACAGCCCAGCCAAATAGCTAGCAACAATCGCCTCAGCTGCTGGATCAGCCGCCAGTCGCTCTCGCACCCAAGCCGACTCCCAGCTAGGCCGAATATCCACCGAACCTAAGCTCAACGACTTAATTGGCTGCCACCGCTTGAACCCAAACACAGCCGCCGCAGGACGACTAATCCCAAGGCAAATCAGCGCAGCTAACACGCTTACTCTCAAAAATGTTCGCACCAAGTTTTGATTCCTTTAAGCCTTGTGAACCGGTTGTATCCACCAGTTGTATCTACCAGTTGTATCCACCAGCTTCGATTGGTTCTCGACAAAGATACACTATAGCTATCGCATTCAGTAGGCTGCATGAACAAGCCGCATAAAAAATGGGAAGGCCCGATCAAAACCAGGTGCTCAGGCGTTTGCCAATTGTCGTAGGCGCAGTGGGTGGCACTTTGCTATTTATCAATCGTCTGACAACGCCTGAACTAACAGGTTCGCAGGCAAGAGCCGATGCGCTTGGGGTCATTTTGAGTGCGCTGCTAATTTTAGTGGGATTGCTGTGGCAGCGAATTCAGCCTAAGCCTCCTGAGTCGGTTACCCTCATCGGACAAGAAGGCTTTGATCTGGCCGAAGACCTACCCGAATCAGCAAAAATCGAGCTGGCTTGGGCCTCGCATTTATTGCTAACCAATACCGCCACCCGTAGCATCGTCGTCTATTACAAGGGACGAGTGCTGTTACGGCGCGGCATTTTGGGTGCCCAAGCGGAGCTTTCACCGGGCAATATTGTGCAGCGGGTGCTCACCAAGAAAAAACCCGTCTATTTAGTGAACCTGAGTATTTATCCAGGACGAGTCGAATTTGACTATTTGCCCGAAAACACACAGGGCGTGATCTGTCAGCCCTTGGGCGGCGATCAGACAGATTCAGCACCGGGGGTTTTAGTGTTAGGAGCGCATGCGCCTCGTAGCTATACTCAGCAAGATGAAGCCTGGATTGCTGGGATCGCTGAGAAACTGGGAAACACACTCAGTCGCGATTTGGCCAACTGGCGACATCCGATCGAGGCTTAGATGAAACGTTTAGACGAAACGCTAGACGAAAGGCTTAGATTTGAGAATTGGCCTCTTGAAAGCTTATTCTGCCGGTGTTGCGGGTTCGGCAATCGGTTCAGGTGCTGGCGCAGCGGTTGGCGCGGCAGCATCGTCGAGTAGACGAATCGCAACGGTCGAAACTTTGAAGTTGTAGCTTTTGCCTTCAATCTCGACGGGTGTGCCAATTTTAACGGGTACGCCGAGGATAGGAGAGCCATCAACCACTTGGGCTTCGCTGCCGAGTGTGATCAGCATATCAGCCGTATAGCCTAGCTCAGGCCGAGGATCGGGATAGGATTTAACGCTACCATCCGGTTGAGGAACAGCCACGCTGCGAGGGAGGGCCAAGACTTTTTTGATCTGCACCGGATCGCCGTAGGGTTGGTTGCGCACAATAATCTTGGTCTCTGTTGTTGTGGCTAAGTCGGCTAAAAACTGCTCAGGGTTGAGCACAGTCAGCCCTCGGGCGATCACATCCACCTCAACTGCCTGTTTTGTAACATTGCTTTGGGCAATAGAGCCTGTCGCGCCCGGATAAAAGAAGATACCAAAAACAACCATAAAGATAGCAAGGGCTGCTCCTAGGTCTAGTAGGCTCAGCTTGCCAAAAAGTCGCCCTTTAGAATCTAAAATTGCCATCAGTCTTCCTCTATTTCTCTATATAGCCTTGTTTCATGGGATTGCAAATGCCCAGATCGCAAATGCCCAGATCGCACCAGAGCACAAATAATCTAGCTAAGCCACCCAAATAGCCCAGCCCAATCGCCCAGTAAATTTAATTAATTGGTGACGATATCTAGCACCATCATTATTTAGTGCCATCGTATTTAACCACAATAACCACAATTTTCAGTCGAACTTTATTCTAGGTTGTCGGCAAGGGCTTGTGTCGGAGCATTGATCAAGGTTTAGCGCTGATTTGTGGCGCTAATTAAGAGAGATTCAGCAATTGAGAGAACTGTCACAGGTTTATACGCATTGAACCAAAAGCTTCGTTAAAGTTGACACAGCTTTTGCGCATTTACCTCGTAAGGTTTGCTCGTCTGGCTGACTCTTCAGCCCATGCGTACCTGTTTTATGCCGTTTCCATTTATTGACTAGCCGCTAGTAATTATGTTTAATCTGTTGGATTTTAAGCACAAGTTCTATCGCCGAGTGGTACTAGGACTAGTCTCTATGTCATTGGTGCTGGGCATTGGCGTGGCAACTGCTCAGCCTTCTCAAGCGGGTTGGTTTGACCTCATCATTAACGGTGCTCGGGCGCTTCAGCTGTCTAATATGTCCGATTCGCAGGAAGTGGATTTGGGCAAGGGCATTAACGATCAGCTCGTCAATAGCGGTCAAATTGAGCTGTTTACGAATCCTGGGCTCAATGCCTATATTGATGAAATTGGTGAAACGATGGCGGCGGCGAGCGAGCGCCCCAATATTCCTTACAATTTTCAAATCGTAGAAGATGATGCGGTCAATGCATTTGCCACCATGGGTGGCCATGTATATGTCACCACGGGCCTGATAAAAGCCGCTGACACTGAGGCTGAGCTCGCAGGTGTCATAGGTCATGAAATTGGCCACATCGCTTATAAACATGCCGTTAAGCAGATGCGTCAGGCGACGATTACACAGGGTATTACTGGGGCATTGGGGGTCAATCGCGATCGCCTCGTGAATATCGGCACCCAAATTGCCCTACAGCTACCGGCTAGCCGCAGCGACGAATACGAAGCCGACGAACATGGCTTTGATTCGATGGGTCGAGCGGGCTACGACCAAACCGCTATGGTGACCTTTATGCAAAAGCTGGTACGCGGTGGGGGTTCGGCACCTGAGTTTTTGAGCACTCACCCCGGTGCCAGCAATCGGGTCAATCGACTGGCCGAAATGGACAATGAGGAAGCGATTCCAGAGGCAACATCTGGGATGAATGCACAATCATACGCAGCCAATATCAGGCCGTTGAGATAGTTTGCCGATAGTCTGGTGATAGTGGCGCATTCCCCAAAACATTAAATGACTATCGACTTGAACCCTAGCGGCGATCGCTGGGGTTTTATGCTTTAAAAACTGGTGCAGTAATGGCCCGTCACCGCCAGTGAGCACGGCTTTACCCTTGGGGAACTGCTGCCACCAGTCAGTGAGGTAATCGGCCACGGTGGCAGTAGCGCCGTAGGCAAGGCCGCTGGCGATCGCCCCAGCCGTATCGGTGGCCCATCGAACAGGCAGCGGTTGATCACAACCCGCTCGCGCCTGGGGCCCATTTCCACCCACCGCTTCTCTCACTGAACTAGCCGCACCTAGATCCGCTGTTTGCTGTAACAGTGCCTGCCGCTGTAGCCGCAATCCGGGCAAGATAGCCCCACCGTAAACAGCAGGGGTTTGACAACCGCTGATGCTGTCTTTAGGCTCAACGCCAGCAGTAAAGGTGAGCGCCGTGCCGCTATCGATAACCAATACGGGCCAGCCTAAGGTGTTACCGGCTCCCAGTAGGTTAATAGCACGATCTATTCCGAGCGTAGGGTATAGGTTTTGGAGAGGAATGCGCGATCGCTCAACAATATTAGATGAACCATTTTCTGGGCCTTTTTCTGAGCTTTTTTCCGGTGTTGTATTGCGAGTTCCTTCACGATTGTCCACGCTAGGGGGCATCTGCCAGAGCCCTGTTTGTTGCGGCACCGCTGAAGCCACCCAAAGCGAAGCAAGAGACACAAACTGGCTTGGAAAAACTCCATAATCCTGAGAAACAGAAAGATTTCTCCAGCCACTTGCTTGAAAACCGGATTGAATTAGCTTTTCTGCATTTTCAGCCGTTAAATGAGGCGTATGCCATACGCTTTTCAGCGTTTTGAACTGAAAAAAGCCCCAGTGTAAGCGCGTGTTTCCTATCACCAACGCTAGCCATGCTTGGGTCATGAGTTGCTACACAATTGCTAAAAAGTTGCTACATAAAGGCTAAATAAATAAAGGCTAAATAAATACTGTTTGATGGCGCGATTGCCCAAGCCACAGATTCAATAAGGGCTGGTTTAAAACGAGTAAGGGCCGACTAAGGAGTCAGCCCTAAATGGGTTTATCAATTCGAGAGAACAGTTAAGCGCCTCCTTGATTCGGGCAGCAATACAGACTCAAAATAAATGATACAAAATAGACGCAATCTTGACAGGCAAGATGGTTAACAACGTTTGCACTGACCCCTGTTAGGATGATATCCATTCGGATTTGGCTTAGCCTAAATAAGGCGTATAGCCCAAGGTAGAAAACAAAGATCGGGCAGTAGTGGATTTGTTTTGTGCGATCTGCTTGGAGACTTTTTGATCTCTTTCAAAAGTCATCTCTTTCAACAAGAACCAACGTACAGAATCAACATGAAGAGAATTAACTTTTTCAGAGCGGTCAGAAGAGACCCAAACACTTTTTATTCAGTTGTTTTGCTTACTTCTTTAAGTTAGCAGGTTTGTTTGTAGCAGCTACGCCGTCAACAATGAAGTTTATGGAGCGATACAGAAGTTATTGCTAGATTTACGTTTTGTTAGAAAAACTGGTTTTTTTTATGTTAAGCCGAGTCGTTTCAGATTCTCTGCCCTATTCCTTTGAGGAGCCTTTCAGAGGCGGATTTTCGGCCATTGCCTTTTGCAGATCTTTAATCGCCTTAGCCATTTCAGGCAGTCGCCTAAATAAAATGGCAGCCCGTAAATACACCTTGTGCGGAATCGCAGGCATTCCAGAAACGGTTTCACCCGCCGGGACGTCATGGTGAATGCCAGCCTTAGCAGAGGCGATCGCACCGTCGCCAATGTTCGCCTGATTCGCAATCCCCACTTGCCCAGCTAAGATCACTCGCTTGCCTACCGTAACGCCGCCCGCTATACCCACCTGAGCGGCCATGGCCACAGCTTCGCCAATGGTGCAGCCATGCGCAATATGCACCAAATTATCAATTTTAGTATTGCGCCCGACTCGGGTTTCTCCTACGGCAGGCCGATCGACAGTGGTGTTACAGCCAATTTCAACGCCGTCTTCAATGACGACAATGCCAGACTGATTCATTTTTTCCCAGCCTTCTGCAGTTGGCACAAAGCCAAAGCCTTCTGAGCCAATTACCGCACCGCTGTGGATGATACAGTTTTCGCCAATGTGGCTACGCTCGTGAATGACGCAGCAAGCGTGGAGTTCGGTGTTTGAGCCGATAATCGCACCGGGATAAACCACAACATTGGGATGAATGCAAACCTGATCGCCAATTCTAACGTTGGGCTGAATGACCGCGTTGGGGCCAATGGCCACGTTCTCACCGATGCAAGCACTAGGGTCAACCACAGCGGTCGGGTGAATACCAGGGGGTTGGCGGTAGGGTTTGTAAAAGAGTGCGATCGCCCTGGCAAATACCAGCCGAGGATTTTTGACACTAATCCAAGGAATAGACCGAGCTTGGGCCTTTTGCTGAATGGCCTCGTCTGGCGGAAGAATTAAAGCACCCGCTTGAGTCGTCTCAATATACTCGGCAAATTTTGGGCCTTCTACATAGCTGAGCGCAGTTTTTGTTGCCGATTGAATCGCTGCCAACTCCGTCAGCTCTAACTCTCCGCCAACAGCGCTGGTCGCACCGCTCCCTTCATCCAAGCTTCCTTCATCTAAGCTTCCTTCATCCAAGCTTCCTTCATCTAAGCTACAGCCAGTGACTTCATCCCCTAACGCTGCGATAATCTGGCTAAATTTCATCGTAATCGCCTCTGAGCTCCCTATTTTAAGACATCCCTTAAGACTATCCTGCTAATGAGGCAACTCTGCTAAGCATTATGCAGCCAGCAACATGCAGCCAGCAACAGTCTCTTCAAACACCATAGCGACAAATACTGCCTCAAAAATTAAGCTACCAGAAAGGCCGCGCATTCTACGTGCGAAGTTTGTGGAAAAAAGTCAGCAGGCTGAACTCTTTCAATCCGATACCCACCGGTTTCGCACAGCACCTGAAGGTCGCGAGCCAGCGTCGCCGGATTGCAGCTAACATACACAATTCGTTGAGGCTTAATCGCTATCAAAGACTCCAGTACCGAAGGCTCACAACCTTTCCGAGGGGGATCAAGCAGCACAATATCTGGTCTAACATTCAGCTGCGGCAAAGACTCCGCAACATCGCCAATTTTGAACGCAACATTTTCAATATTGTTCAGCGCAGCATTCTCTTCTGCCTGCTTTACCGACTCCGTAAACGATTCCAAACCAATACAATACTTAACCTGGCGGGCTAAAGGCAGCGTAAAGGTGCCGACGCCACAATAAGCATCCACCAAGGTTTCTTCTCCAGTTAGCGCTAGCTCTGATTGAATATGGGCCAACAGTCTCTCAGCCTGAGTCGTATTCACCTGAAAAAAGGTGCCCGGCTGAATGTGAAATGTCAGACCCGCAAACTGCTCCTCCAAATATGATTGGCCAGCAATACAGTAGGTATCTGGGCCAAAAATGGCGTTCGTTCTTTTCCAGTTCAAATTCACCAGTACGCCCACGACATCAGGATACTGCTGCATCCACTGCTCAGCCTGCTCATGAATACCCTTCAGCTTCACCGATCGACTAATCAAGGTCAGCAACACCTGCCCTGTCCGCTGCCCAACCCGCAAAGACAAATGCTTCAGATGCCCTCTATGGAGCCTTTCATCGTATATTTTCCAACCGCGATCCTGAATGTCCTGCTTTACGCCCGCCAGCAGGGGGTCAAGCCGGTCATCCTGCACAGGGCACTGATTTAAATTCACCAACCGATGAGAGCCTTGGCGGTAGTAACCCGCCTGCACTGCCTTCATCTGCGAAATTCCCAGCGGATAGGTCGCCTTATTGCGATAGCCCAGCTGATTGGGAGAACCCATCACCGGGTCAACCTGAATACCTTCTTGCTGCCCTCCCAACTCAAACTCTGAGCCACTTTCTAATTCCCTAACCTTAAACTTGCCGATCCTTTCTAGCGCGTCTACTACGATGCTTCGCTTGGCCTGTAGCTGCTTTTCGTAGCTCACCTGCTGCCACTGGCAGCCACCACACTTGTCCGCCACCATACAACCCGGTCGTACTCGGTCGGGCGACGGTTTCACAATACCTGCTGGAATCCCAAAGCCATGTGTCTTCTTAACCTTGGTCATTTTGACCCGCATAATGTCACCCGGCACCGTATTGGGGACAAAAACGACCCGATCTTCCCAGCGACCTACACCGTCTCCACCGTTACTCAAGTCGGTGATTTCAACTTTCAAGGTTTCGCCTTGCAGCCATTTAGCTTCAGGCGGTTCGTCCGGCCAAATGGTCTGAGGTTCACTATTCTGGGGCTCACCACTGGATTTATTTCCACCCTGTTGGCTCTCCGGCGATCTGCCCGGTGAGGTATTTACTAAATTGCTGTCAAGGCTAATTTTCTTTTGGGGGCGAGAAGGCATTGAGGATGGCATAGTCATTCACTGATTCAGCCTTTTAGTATGGCGCATTTACCTCCAGGTGTTGTCCTTTGTCTGCCGTTTTCAATTCGCTTTTTGGGTCATTTTTTAAAGATAGGGTTCAATCAGGCAGCAACTTAACATTTCTTGAGCCTTTTCTCAGGCACTATTGGGCGTTGCTCACACAGTGTTTTGCTTTATTTCTACCCTGCAAATGATCGCAAAACTCAAGGTGAGTGCTTTCCTTGTCGCCCCCAAAGTCGTTACACTAGCTGAATATCAGTAGAGTTACCGCACTTCATAAAAACTATGTCTGTTGTTAGCCAAGTAATCCTCAATGCAGATGACGAGTTGCGCTACCCCACTAGCGGCGAACTCAAGGGTATCGAGAACTTCCTCAAAACCGGCAATCAGCGAATGCGGATTGCGCAAACGCTTGCAGATAATGAGAAAAAGATTGTAGATCAGGCTAGCAGTGCGCTCTGGAAGATTCGCCCTGACTTCATTGCCAAAGGTGGCAATGCGTACGGCCAAAAGCAGCGCGCCCTATGCCTGCGCGACTATGGCTGGTATCTCCGCCTTATCACCTACAGCGTTTTGGCTGGCGACAAAGACCCCATTGAAAGCATTGGCTTGATTGGGGTTCGGGAAATGTACAATGCGCTAGATGTACCCGTTCCTGGCATGGTAGAAGCGATTCGATGCCTCAAAAATGCATCACTCCCTCTCATGAGCGAAGAAGACGCCGCTGAAGCTAAGCCGTACTTTGACTACATTATTCAGGCGATGTCTTCTTAAGAAACCAGACAAATTTAACTAAGTTCCAGAAATCAGTTCCAGGCTAGATACGAATAAAACACGAACAAACAAACCAAAGCAGTCAGATACACCAGTACCTGACTGCTTTGGTTTAACTGCAAATGAAAGCACCTTAGATGAATTGACAGATGAATTGACGGCTATAGGGCTTTCCCTTTTAATAAGCATTGATACATTTGTATGGTTGCTAGCTATGGTCTACTCTTCTCGCAACGCTTCGGGGGCATCTACGTCTGCTTGCTTAGGCAAAGTTGTAAAGTCCAACTCTCATTGCGACTACGTCGTTCAACTCGACACCCATAATGACGTTGATAGTCCACCTGAGATAGAAGATTACGGTTTTGGGCAGTTTGTCAAGTTTGAGAGCGATCGCCATTGGGCGGTAGGCATTGTCTACGACACCCAGCTATTTAACTCATCATTCATGAACAGTGGCCCGCGCCTCACCAGTGCTCCCGACCCTGTCTTTACGCCTGATCTCGTTCAAGATACATGCATCTTGCTAAACGTTGTACTCGTCGGTAGCTTGCAACAAGACGGTTCTACTCGCTATGGACTGCATGGGATTCCTCGTATCGTCGTCCCGGCAAACACACCCGTGTGCACAATGAGCACTCAGGAAGTGCACTGCTTCCATTTGTCTGCAGAGGGTAGGCCACAGTTTACTTACTACGGTCATCTACTACGCTCTGGTGGTGGCTTTGCAGCTCAGCTTACTCAACAGGTACTCAGTGAACTCATTGCCACTGAGCTCTTCTCGGGCGCTGACCAACGCGCTCTACAGGTATTGCGTAAAGAACTCTCCTGGAAGAGCACAATGGGCGCTATGCGATAAGCCGTTGGTTCAAGTTGGTACCTGAAAACCCCATAGGATAATTTCTATGTCTATGGGTATAGATCCTTAAGAAATCGCTTCTCAGAGTTGCAACATTCTGTTACATACACTATATTAGATCCATAGGTTGAAACACAGCATCTTCTTTTTGAGATCTAAATTTCAATCCATATACGTACCTAATTACTCGGAATAATAAACAATGACTACTACACTACAGCAGCGCCAAAGCGCTTCGTTGTGGGAGCAGTTTTGTCAGTGGGTTACCAGCACCGAAAACCGCCTCTATGT